>Ga0209382_10001428_pt1 | contig 37579 bp, 36 predicted proteins | sample SoiMetdeltSBSDD5_FD_187599 | JGI IMG/M metagenome (GOLD analysis project Ga0209382, IMG submission 187599) | Bulk soil microbial communities from a Populus tree surrounding site in Tennessee, USA - Soil MetaG P. deltoides SBSDD5 (SPAdes) (version 2) | ecosystem: Environmental > Terrestrial >... | reverse complement strand
GCGGCCTGACGAGACTGGGTCAGCCGCAGGGACGGGTCGTCGTTCAGCGCGGACGGCGGGTGAGGAGCCGGGCCCGGAGCCGGTGCAGACGCGGCGTCATGCCGTAGATCACGATCGGGACCGCGACGGTGACCAGGACGAACGTCCGCAGGACGCTGGGGGCGTCGGCGAGCAGGTCCCCGAGAAGTAGGTTCAGCACGGTCAGGGTCGGGAACACGGCGACCCAGATCATCAGCGCGAGCTGGTGCTTGGTCGGCGGGGGCAGCTGCACTGCCTGGTGGGCGGTTCGGACGTCGGACATGGCTCGCTCCTGGAATGGGTCGTTGCTGGGTGGGGTGCGGGTCAGGCGGCGAGGCCTTTCCGGTACTCGGTCAGGGCGTGGACGGTGGCTTCCTCGACCAGGTCGTTGTTGATCGCGATCGCGGCCGCTGAGCCCTCGCCGGCGGCGGTGACGACCTGGGCGCGGGGGTTGACCGCGTTCCCGGCAACGAACACGCCGGTCACGCTGGTCTGGCCGACGCTGTCCGGGACGACCCACCCGTTCTCGTGGGTGGCGCACCCCAGGCCAACCAGCAGGTCGCTGCTGGCGAGGAACGCCGGTCGGACGACCACGGCGGTGCGGGGCACGACCTGGCCGGACTCGAGCTCGACGCCGGTCAGCCGGTCGTCGGCGACGACGAGCCGCGCCACCGGGCCGTCGACGACGCCGATGACACGGGCGACGAGCCGCTCGCGTTCCGCGGCGGACAGGCTCGCTGGTGTGGTCGAAGTACACGACGTCGTCCGTCCAGTGCCGCACGAGCAGTGCATGGGCGACGGCTTCGGGGGTGCCGCCGAGGACGCCGACGGGCTGGTCGCGGACCTCGTAGCCGTGGCAGTACGGGCAGTGGAGCAGGTCGCGGCCCCACCGTTCGGCGACACCTGGGATGTCGGGGATCTCGTCGCGCAGTCCGGTGGTGACCAGGACGCGGCGGGTGGTCAGGACCTGACCGTCAGCGAGACTCACCGCGAACCGCGGACCAGCCGACTCACCGGTGGTGACGGGGCGGATGTCCGTGACGGTGCCAGCGAGGAGCTCGCCCCCGTAGCTGGTGACCTCGTCCCGACCCTGCTTGAGCAGGGTCGCGGGCGGGGCGCCGTCCCAGCGCGGGAGAGGACCAGGGCGGCGGACAGTCCGGCGGCGCCGCCGCCGACGACCAAGACGTCGTAGTTGTTCATGTCCCCAACGGTCGCCCGGCGCTAGTCCGGCGACAACGTCTGTTGCTGTTTCCGGGACGCCGGGGGTGGAATGGCCGGGTGAGCAGTGACGCGACCGCCCGGACGGAGGACCCCTCGACGATCCACGCAGCTCTCGACGGGGTGGCTCCGCGGCTGCGTCGGGTCCGTGACCAGCGGGGATTCACACTGACCGAGATGTCTGAGCGGACCGGGATTTCCAAGAGCACCCTGTCCCGGCTGGAGAACGAGCAGCGCAAACCCAGCCTGGAGCTGCTGCTGCCGCTGGCGCAGGCGTACCGGGTGCCGCTGGACGACCTGGTCGGCGCCCCGGAGGTGGGTGACCCGCGGATCCGGCTCAAGCCCCGGCGGGTGAACGGCCGCACCGTGCTGCCGCTGACCCACCCGGGCGGAGTTCAGGCGTGGAAGATCGTGATCCCCAAGTCCCAGACAACACCGAACCCCCGTGCTCATGACGGGTTCGAGTGGTTGTACGTCCTGGCGGGGAAGATGCGGCTCATCCTCGGCGACCAGGATCTTGTTCTCGGGGTGGGCGAGGCAGCTGAGTTCGACACGCAGGCCCCGCACTGGTTCGGCAGCACCGGCGACGGCCCGGCTGAGGTGTTGAGCATCTTCAGCCGGCCCGGCGAGCGAGTGCACGTCCGCGCCGAACCGCACGGCGACGGCCAGGGATAGCCGGTGCGGATCGCGAGCACGGGCAGCCGGAGGCGGCGATGAAGGTCCCGCTGGTCGAGACCAAGCTGTTCGTCCCCCCGTCCCGGCCGGGCGTCATCGCGCGGCCACGGCTCATCGAGCGGCTCGCCCGTGGCCAGTCCCACGACGCGGGGCGGTTGGTCCTGGTCTCGGCGCCGGCCGGGTTCGGCAAGACCACCCTCGTGCGGACCTGGCTGACGGGCCCAGACAACGAGGCCGATACGGTCGCGTGGGTCTCCCTCGACGAGGGCGACCAGAATGCGTCCACGTTCTGGATGTATGTGGTCGCCGCCCTCGACCGAGCCGCCCCCGGGGTCGGCGCTGGCGCCCTGCCGCCGCTCCGGGCGGGACAGGAACCGACCGAGGAGCTCCTGGCCGGCCTCCTCAACGAGCTGAGCGTGCTGCCGGGCGAGGTCACCCTGGTCCTCGACGACTACCACCTGGCCGACGGGCCCGGCGTTCGGCCCGGGATGAGCTTCCTCCTCGACCACCTGCCCCCACAGGTGCACCTGGTCATCAGCACCCGCGCCGACCCCGCCCTGCCGCTGGCTCGGCTACGCGCCCGCGGCGAGCTCACCGAGGTCCGCGCCGCCGACTTGCGGTTCACCACCGACGAAGCAGGTACCTACCTCAACGACTCCAGCGGCCTGAACCTCACCGCGGGCGACATCGGAACGCTGGAGGAACGCACCGAAGGCTGGGTCGCCGCCCTCCAGCTGGCCGCACTGTCTCTGCATGGCCGCGAGGACGCGTCCGGGTTCATCGCCGGATTCGCCGGCGACGACCGCTACGTCGTCGACTACCTCCTCGAAGAGGTCCTCGACCGACAGCCCGAGCCGGTACGACGCTTCCTGCTCGAGACCTCCATCTTGGACCAACTCACCGGCCGCCTGTGCGACGCCGTGACCTGCGAGACCGGCGGCAAGGCAATGCTCGAGCGGCTCGACCGGGCCAACCTGTTCCTGGTCCCTCTCGACGACCAGCGGCGCTGGTATCGCTACCACCACCTCTTCGGCGCCCTGCTCCGTTCGCGCCTGACCGACGAACATGGCGCAGCCGACGGCGGGATCGCGGAGCTGCACCGGCGCGCCAGCCGCTGGTACGACCAGGCGGGTGATCCGGTACCCGCGGTCCGGCACGCGGTAGCCGCCGGCGACACCGAACGCGCGGCCGAGCTCGTCGAACTGGCGGTCCCCCGGCTGCGTCGGAACCGGCAGGAGGCGACGCTCTGCCAGTGGATCAGTGACCTTCCCGACGACGTGGTCGAGCGGCGGCCGGTCCTCGCGATGGGGTTCGTCGGGGCCCTGATGGCCAACAACGACTTCGAGGACGTCGAACGCCGGCTGAACCACATCGAGCAGACCCTGAACACCCAGCACGACGCGGACACGAGCCAGACCGCAGGAAACATGTCTTCGCTCGTCGTCGTCGACGAGGAAGAGCTCGCCCGGCTCCCTGGCGAGATCGAGCTGTACCGGGCCGGATTGGCACTCCTCGGCGGTGACCCGGCCGCCACCCTGGACCATGCCCGCCGGGCGGTCGACATGGCGCCCACACATGACGACCTGACGCGCGCCTCGGCCGCCGCCCTGTTCGGGCTCGCGTCGTGGACCACCGGCGACCTCGAGGCCGCCCACCGCGGCTACACCGATGCCGCCGACGGGCTACGACGCCTCGGATACGTCTCGGACGTACTCGGGTGCACCGTCACCCTCGCCGACCTCGAGACTACCCACGGCAGGCTGCGTCAGGCCCAAAAGTCCTACCAGCGCGCTCTCGACCTCGCCACCGACGAACACCAGGGCATGCGGGGTGTCCGGGACATGCACACAGGCCTGGCCCAGCTCGCGGTCGAACGCAACGACCTGACCACCGCCCACGGACACCTGCGCCGCTGTGACGAGCTCGGCGAAGCGGCCGGCCTCCCGCAGAACCCGTACCGCTGGCGACTGGCGATGGCACTCCTCCGAGAAGCCGAGGGCGAACCCGACACCGCGCTCGCGCTCCTCGCAGACGCCGAACGCGTCTACGTAGCCGACTTCCAGCCGAGCTGGCGACCCATCTCGGCCCTGCGAGCACGGATGCTGGCCACCCACGGCGACCTACCCGCCGCGCTGGACTGGACGCGCCAACACGCCGTGAGCGTGGACGACGACCTGTCCTACCTGCGCGAGTACGAGCACGTGACCCTCGCCCGGGTCCTGCTCGCCCAACACGCCGCGGACGGGTCCCCACGGTCGCTGGCCGATGCGGTCGGGCTGCTGCAGCGTCTCCTGGCGGCGGCCGATGGAGCCGGCAGGACCGGCACCGCCATCGAAGTTCTGGCACTGCAGGGGCTCGCGCACCAGGCGGCTGGCGAACACGCGGAGGCGCTCGCGGTGACGGAGCGTGCGCTGACCATGGCCGAGCCCGAAGGCTACGTCCGGGTCTTCGCCATGCACGGTGAGCCGTTGGCCGCGCTGCTCTCAGCCCTGGACCAGCGCCGACCCGACTGGCCTTACCTGGGCCGGATTCTCGACGCCACACGCAGCCCCACGCGGGAGTGGGTCGCGGCGTCCCCGCCCGCGTCAGGCCGACCCGCCCAGGACCGCCTCATCGACCCGCTCACCGATCGGGAGCGAGACGTGATGCGACTGCTGGCCAGCGAGCTCGACGGACCCGCCATCGCCCGCGAGCTCGTGCTCTCGCTGAACACGGTGCGAACCCACACCAAGAACATCTACGCCAAGCTCGGCGTCACCAGCCGGCGGGCTGCCGTCACCCGCGCCCACCAGCTCAACCTGCTCTCCCGCACCAGCCCCCGCTGACCCACGGTCACTGACGGCTCCGAGTGACCGGCGGCCCCGAGTGACCGGGCGCGAAGTTCACCATCCACTTCACCACAAGATGTGATCCGACTTCACCACTTCGGCTTCTAGCTTTCGGATATCAAGACGGGCCCCGCCCCAGCGGAAACCCGTGAAGTCCGACACGAGGAGCACCCCGTGAACACGCCCACCACCGGTCAGCCGCACGAGGGCAGCTGGTACGAGATCCGCCTCGCCGGTTGCCTCGAACCCCGGTGGTCGGCGTGGTTCGACGGACTCGTCCTCACCGCCGGAGACGACGGCACCACCACCCTCCGAGGCCCGGTTGTGGACCAGGCCGCCCTCCATGGGCAGCTGCAACGGCTCCGCGACCTCGGCCTCCCCCTCATCTCGGTCACCCCGGTGGAACCCGACCCGGCACCCCACCCCGCAGAACCCGACCACACCAACTCAGGAGACCCGTCATGACCACCACCACCCGGCCCACGCCAACGCGCGTTGCCGCCGACCCGACCCGCAACCACGCCCGCGCCGCCGGCGCCTTCTACCTGCTCACCTTCGCAGCATCCATCCCCGCCCTGCTCATGATCCAGTCGGCCGTGAATCCCGACCTGACCGTGGCCGGCGGACACGACAACGGCCTCCTCGCCGCCGGGTTCCTCGACTTCGTCAACGCGCTCGCCGGCGTCGGCTCCGCCGTCGCGCTGTACCCGATCGTGAAGCGGCAGAACCAGGCCATGGCGCTCGGCCTGGTCATGTCCCGGATGACCGAGGCTGCCATCATCATGACCGGCGTCGTGAGCCTGCTGGCAGTCGTCACCATGCGCCAGGACGTCGCCGGTGCCGACCCCGCCATCAGCCAGGCCCTGGTCGCAGTCCGCGACTGGACCTTCCTGTTCGGTCCCGGGTTCATGGCCTGCTGTAACGCCGTGCTGCTGGGCACCCTGATGTACAAGTCCGGTCTGGTCCCGCGGATCATCCCGATCATGGGTCTGGTCGGCGCGCCGCTGCTGTTCGCCGCGAACACCGCGACCCTGTTCGGCCACAACGAGCAGACTTCCGGGATCAGCATGCTCGCCACGCTGCCGATCGCCGCGTGGGAGCTCTCGGTGGGCACTTGGATGCTGGTCAAGGGGTTCAAGCCCTCCCCGATCACTGCCGGCCTCACCCAGGTCGACTGACGGACCCGACACCCTCCCCACAAGGGACATGGATGCGGCTCACCGCCTACGCGGTGAGCCGCATCCTCACTTGACGAGCCGGCCTGTGGGTGTTCCCGCGACCCGTGGCGACGACGGCATCCGATAGGGCAGCAGCCGGTGCAGCACGAGCCCCACAGCTCAGCAGGTAAGTAGGAAAGCCCAGGTCAGAGCAACGATCGAAGGCCCTCTCGCCATCCGGCGGGAGGGCCTCTTTCGCATGCCCGAAGGAGGCCTATGCGCAGTACGTGCGCAGCGCGCCAGCCCTATCGGCCCTGGTCTTGGTCATCCAGGAGCTGGCGGGCCCGGTGGGCGTCGGTCCGGTCTGCGTCGTCTACCGCGTGGGTGATCTGCGCGTGGAGGCGGTCGCCGCGCTCCAGCAGTCGTTGAGCCTCAAGGCTCTCGCCGTGCTCAGCCGCCAGACGAGCCAGGGCGTCAACAGCCATCAGCTCGGCCTCCAGGTCGCCGGTTCGACCGGCCTCGTTCTGCAGATCCCCCAGACGAGTCGCCGCGCCGGGGTCAGCGGCGGCCAAGACCGAAGCGAGCAGTACCTCGGTGAGCAAGGCCCTGTCGCCGCCGGCGGTCCGGTACCACCGGCTGGTCTCCTCGAGCAGCGTGCGGGCGGCGACCTCGTTCCCGATCTGACGGTGGATCCGGGCGAGGGTGACGTGGGCGGTGGCCGCGATCCGGAGGTCGCCGCTTCGCCGGGCCGCGGCGGTCGCCTGGTCCAACGTTTCGATCGCGCCCTCGGGGTTGCCGCGCTGCTGCTCGACACGGCCCAGCCTGGTCAGGTGCAGCGCGGCCTGGCCGAAGAACCCGAGCCGTTCGGACTCGACCGCCGCGCGGGCCAGCGCCGTGGCGGCGTCGTCGAAGCGGTGTTCGGCCTGGGCGATCGCGCCGAGCATCCCGTGGGCGTGGACGACGCCCCACGAGTCCCCGATCGAGTCCAGCAGCTCGAGAGCCTCTTCGGCGGACCGTGAGGCTGCGGCGGTGTCGCCGAGCATGATCGACCCGTACGCCGCCAGCACCAAGCTGGCCGCCGTCTCCCAGGACAGGTCCAGGCGTCGGGAGGTCTCCAGGCTGGCGTCGGTTTCAGCAAGAACGTCGTGGGGACGCCCCTGCTGGATCCGCAGGAACGCCAGGTGCCGACGAGCAGCTGCGAGAAGCTGCGGGTCGTCGAGCCGTTCGGCCAACTGCATCGCGGTGTCCAGGTCGGACTGGGCCAGGGTCACGTCGCCGGCGGAGGCCTCGAGCCAGCCGGCCAGCAGCAACGCCTCGGCCTGGGTCCGCGGCGGTGTGAGGGCCCCTGCTGCGGCTATCGCGTCGCGGACTCGGGCGGCCCCGACCGCACCGTCGCCGAGCACGGCCCAGGTCCAGCCGAAGCCGATGGCGATGCGGGTGCCCAGCAGCGGGTCATGTTCGGCGCACCACGCCAGCGCGGCGTCGATGTTGGCCCGCTCCTGGCGGGCTACGGCCAGGCAGTCCGGTTGGGCGGGACCTCGCACCAACTCGGCGGTTCGGTCGGCGACCTGGGCGAACCAGGCGGCGTGCGCGGCGAAGGCGAGGTCGTCGAGGCCGGCCTCGCCCAGGCGGTCTCGGGAGAAGGCGCGGACGCTGTCCAGCAGTCGGTAGCGGACCGCGCCGTGGTCGTCCTCGTCGACGCTGACCAGGGACCTGTCGACGAGCCGGTCGACGACGTCGGCCGCGGACTCCGCGGGGACACCGAGTGCCTCGAGGAGGTGCACGGCCGCGGGCAGCGGGGCACCGCCGGCGAAGCAGGCCAGAGCCCATAGGCCGCGCTGGTCGTCGGGGAAGAGGAGGTCATAGCTCCAGCCGATCGCAGCCGCCAGGGCCCGCCGCCGTTCCGGGGCCCGGCTCGTGGGGTCTCGCAGCAGGCCGAACCGGTCATCCAGCCGGCGGGCGATCTCCCGCACCGACAGGGACCTCACGCGGGCCGCCGCGAGCTCGATGGCCAGTGGAAGCCCGTCCAGCGCTCGGCACACCTCCTCCACCGTCGCAGCGTTGTCGTCCTTGAGCTCGAACTGCCGGTGCGCAGCCGCCCTGCTCGCGAAGAGGGTCGTCGAGTCCGAAAGTGGCAGCGGCCGCAGCTCATGGACGATCTCGCCGTCCAGGCCAAGCGGCTGCTGGCTGGTGGCCAGCACCCTCAACTGCGGTGCCCGGTCCAGCAGGTGGGTTACCAACTGCGCAACCTGCTCCGCGACGTGCTCGCAGTTGTCGAGGAACAGGACCGTCTCGGCGCCCGCGAATCGGTCGGCCAGCATCGCCTCCCCACCGGTGACGTGCAGCGTCTCGGCCACCACGCGAGGGATCGGCGCGGAGGAGTCCACGCCATCGAGCCGGACCAGCCAGACACCGCCGGGCGTCTCGATGCAGCGGGCCAGCTCGATCGCTGTACGTGTCTTGCCGACGCCGGCCGGCCCGACCATGGTCACCAGACGGTGCTCGCGCACCAGTCCGGACAGCGTGGCCAACTCATCTTCCCGCCCCACCAGCGGCGAGGTGAGGCCCGGAAGGTTGCCCGGCCTGCCGAGTGATGGCTCCTGATCGTCGGCCAGAGCCGGGCTCTGTCGGAGAATCTGCGCTTCGAGACTGCGCAGGATGGGGCCGGGGTCGACGCCGAGCTGCTCGGCGAGCAAAGCCCGCACCCGGGCGTACGCCGCGAGGGCGTCTGCCTGCCGGCCGGCGCGGTACAAGGCGGTGATCAGGGACGCCCACAGGCCCTCGCGCAGCGGGTACAGCTCGACGACCGCCTCGAGCTCGCCGATCACGTCACCGCCAGAACCCAGCGCGACCCGGGCCGCGAGCCGGTCCTCGACCAGACCGAGCCGTGCCTCCTCCAGCCGGGCCCGGTGTGGCTGGAGCCACGCACCGTCACCCGCACCGGACAGGACATCGCCGCGGAAGAACTCCAATGCCGTGGCCGCCTCTTTCGCGGCGGCAGCCTGATCCCCGGAGTGGCGCGCGGAGGTCACGCGGGCGGCCAGGGCGAGGACGGCGAGGGCGTCCACCTGATCGGAGCCGACGTGGAGGGTGTAGCCGCCCTCACGACCCGTGACGAGGTTCGGGTCGCCCAGCGCCCGACGTAGCTGCGAGACCTTCGACTGCAGTGTGTTGCGGCCGGTGCCGACGGCGTCGGACCACAGATCCTCGATGATCCGCTCGGCGCTCACCGCCCGCCCGGCCTCCAAGGCCAGTCGGATCAGCACTTCGGTGGTCTTGCCGGACGGCACCGGTAGCAGCTCGCCGTCACGGCGGACCTCCACCGGCCCGAGCACGGCCACGGTCAGCATCCACCGAGCCTATGACCGCGGCGCCGGGTCTGCGTCAGTTCGTCGTCAGCGCATCGTCAGCGGTCATCGAGACGGTAGAGCCGTGAACAACGACGAGATACTGATCCGCCAGCTGGTCGCCGGCAACACCACCACAGTCACCGCGACCCTGGCCCGGCCGGACACCGAGCACAGTACGGCGACCCTACTGGTTGCCGCGTTGGTGGCCAAGACGCCGGAAGGCCTGCTGGAACGGGCATCCCGGCTGGCCAGAACCACCCGAGACCGCCAGCTCGTGGCCATCGCGGCCGCCCACCTGGCCGGAGACACCGACCGGCTCGGTGCCCTCATCCGCGACCACCTCGTCGACCACCCCGACAGCCTGCTGGCTGCCTGGATCGCCACCCAGCTCGCCGGAACCACCGGCACCAACCCCCAGGAGTGACCATGCACGCCGTCCAGACCACACCGTCTCCGACCATCCGCATCAGCGCGCCCCGAACCTTCTGGCGGTGGATGGCCACCGTCACCGGCTTCCCGCTCGGCGGCTACGCCGCCTACTTGATCACCGGACACGTCGACAGCCTTCGTCCCGCCCTTCTGGCCGGCCTGATCACCGGCGCCATCCTTGGAGCCGTCCAGGTGTGGGGGCTCGGCCGGAACCGGCCGCCCGCCACGTCGTGGATCACGGCCACCGCCGTCGGGATGATGCTCGGCCTGGGTCTCGGATCCGCCGTCGTCGACTACCACACCAGTCTCGCGGACCTGGTCACCCAAGGCGCCATCACCGGACTCGTTGTCGGCATTACCCAAGGGCTGGTCCTGAGGCGCCGCCTCGGCCGCCTCGCCCTTGCCTGGCCAGCCTTCCTCGCCGTCATCTGGGCCGGCGGCTGGGCGGTCACCACCACCGCCGGCATCGACGTCGACCTCCAGTTCCCCATCTTCGGCTCCAGCGGCGCCCTGATGGTCACGGCACTCACCCTCGTCCTCCCGTACGCCCTGAACCGCGAAAAGAACCAGTCATGACCCGCCACGTCGTCTTCGGCACCGGCCAGGTCGGCCGACATGTCATCGGACAGCTGACCGCCCGCGGCGTCGACGTCGTCGCCGTCAACCGCAACGGCTCCGGCGAGCTGCCCGGCGCCACCATCGTCGGCGGCGACGCCACCGACTCCGCCTTCACCACCCGCGTGAGCGCCGGCGCGGACGTCGTCTACTTCTGCCTCAACGCGATAAACTATGCCCGCTGGGCCGAGGAGTTCCCGCCCCTCCAGCACGGCGTCCTCGCCGGCGCCGAGGCCGTCGGCGCCCGCCTGGTCGTCCTCGACAACCTCTACGGCTACGGACCCACTCACGGCCACGACCTGGTGGAGACACTGGCCGCCCGCCCCACGTCGGAGAAGTCCGCCACCCGGGCCGCGATGACCGCCGAGCTGATGGCCGCCCATCAGGCCGGCCGGGTCGAGGTCGCCATCGGGCGCGCCTCGGACTACTTCGGACCCGGCGCCACTCGCTCCGCCCTCGGCGAGACCGTGTTCGGCACCGCACTCGCCGGCCGCCCCGCCCAAGTGATGGGCGACCCCGACCAGCCGCACAGCTACTCCTACACCCCCGACGTCGCCGCCGCACTCGTAACCCTCGCCACCAGCCCGGGTGCCACCGGCTCCATCTGGCACCTGCCGGTCGCGGAGACCCGGACCACCCGTCAGGTCGTGGACTGCGTCTACCAGCTCGCCGGGCATCGGACCCGCCTGTTCACCGCCGGCGCCACCACGCTCCGCCTCCTCGGCATCGTCAAACCGGCGATGCGCGAGTACCTGCACACCCTCTACCAGTTCACCGATCGCTGGGTTGTGGACGACACCAGGTTCCGGGCGGCGTTCGGCGAGCTCGCCACCCCTCTCCACGACGCCTTGGCCACCACCCTCGACTGGTATGCCACCGCAGCCGGCCGCACCCAGCAGGAGACCGCCCGATGAACACCACAACGACCCGCCGAGCCGCCGCGGGCTCGATGACCGGAGCCGCCCTGCTAGCCATCGCCGGCTTCACCGCCCTCGGCTCGGTGTTCGACTACCCCGCCATCCTCAAGGAGCCAACCGACGAGATCCTGGCGCTCTACCGCGAGCACCGCGCCGCCGTCAGCGGCTGGTTCCTGGTGCTGGTCGTCGGCGCCGCGCTGCTCGCCCCGGCCGGCATCCTCCTCGGCCGGCTCACCAGCGGCCGCCTCGGCCGCTGGATCGCGATCACCGGCATCGCCGCCGCCACCGTCCAGGTCATCGGCCTGTCCCGCTGGGTGCTCTTCGTACCCGGCCTCAGCGATGACGCGACCAACCCGGCCACTCGCACGGACGCTCTGAACACGTTCGAGCAGCTCCACACCTGGCTCGGCGAAGCGCTCGGTGAGACCGTCGGCTACGCACTCACTGCGACGTTTACCGTGCTCGTGCTGGTCGGCCTCGGCCGAACCGGTGCCCCCCGGTGGCTGCTGGTCCTCGGCTACGCGTCCGCGGCACTCATAGCCACCGGCGTCGTCATCCCGCTCGGCGTCGAGACCGCCGAGCTCACCAACTTCGCAGGCTACGTCGCCTGGAGCCTGTGGCTGCTGGCCTTCTCTGCCCTGCTGTGGAGGCCCCGAGTCAGCATGGCCGCGGCCGGGCACTCGCTGTCCTAGCAAGGAGACTCCAGCTCCCGGTCTGGTCAGCTCTCCAGGACGGGCTCCTCGGCGGGCTTCTCGACTGTGTCGGTGGTGGCCCGGTCGCCGTGGCCGGGCCACCACGCGGCGTGCCCGATGAGTGCGGTCAGCGCCGGGGTCAGGAAGAGCGCCATCACGAACGCGGCCATGGCGATGCCGACGGAGAACGAGAAGCCCATCGCCTTGAAGAACGTTCCCTCGGCGAACATCAGCGAGGCGAAGGTGCCGGCGAGGATCAGGCCGGCGGCCGCGACCGTCGGACCGGCATGCTCGATCGCCTTGGCGGCGGCGGGCCGCGGCTCGAGCCCTTCCCGTGCCTCTTCCCGCAGGCGCGCCACCATCAGGATGTTGTAGTCGGTGCCCAGCGCCACCACGAAGAGATAGATGTAGATCGGCAGGATGAAGATCAGCCCCTGCTCTCCCAGCAGGCCCTGGAAGACCAGCACGGTCGCCCCCAGGCTGGCGGTGAAGCCGAGGCCCACCGAGAGCATGAGGTACCACGGCGCGACGAGGCTGCGCAGCAGCAGCGCCAAGATGATCATGATCAGCACTGCCGCGACCGGGAACACGACCGAGTAGTCACGCACCATCGCGTCGTCGAGGTCGACGAAGATCGACGTGGTGCCACCGACGAATGCCTCGGTCCCGTCCGGCGCCGCCGAGTGCGCGGTGTCGCGCACGGAGCCCTCGACGTTGGCCAGCGCCGCGTCGGACGCGGGGTCGTCGGACAGGACGACGGTGAAGACCGCGACGTCGTCGGTGCGGGCGGACAGCGCCGCCGACGCGACTCCACTCGCTGTGCCGAGCTCGGTGGCGTATGTGGTGAGCTCGGCTTCGTCGAGCGGTTGGCCGTCTGTCGAGCGCAGCAGCACAGTCGTGGGGTCGGCGGCACCGCTGGGCTGGCCCTTCTGGAAGGTGATCAGCGCCTGGCCTGACTCCGTCTGCTCGGTGCTGCTGTCGGAGAAGTTGAAGGTCGGGTTGAACCCGAGTGCGAACAACGACAGCACCGCGAGCGACCCCGCCGAGACGACTGCGTAGCGGACGGGGTGCGCGGCCACTGACCGCCCGATGCCCCGGAACCGGGTGGCATCGGGCTCGACCATCCACTTCTTCGACGGCCAGGCGATAACCCGTGGCCCCAGGACGGCGACGACCGCCGGGACCAGCGTCAGAGCCGCGAGCACGGCGCTGGCGACCGCGATCGCCAGCGCCGGCCCGATCGAGCGGAAGATGCTCAGGGACGACAGCACCATCGCCATGAAGGCGATGATGACCGCGCCGCCGGCCGAGGCAATCGCCTCACCGGCCCGCTCGACCGCGTGGGACACCGCGCCTCGACCGTCGAAGCCCAGCCGCAGGGCCTCCCGGTATCGGAACAGGAAGAACAGGATGTAGTCGGTCCCGATGCCGAACAGCACGATGAACAGGATCACCGAGATGGAGCTGTCGGCCTTGAGGTCGAACGCCTCGTTCGCCATCGCGATGAGCCCGTTGGCGGTCGTCCCGACCAGGGCTACGGTCAGGATAGGCAGGGCGCACGCGATGACGCTGCGGAAGATCAGCGCGAGCAGGACCACGATGAGCAGCAAGGTCACGATGCTGACGACCGCGAGCGCCTGCTCGGACGACTCCTGGGAGTCCAGCGACTGGCCGGCCGGGCCGGTCACGCCCGAGCGGAGGTCGGTCCCCTCGACCAGCGGCTCCAGGTCGGCGCGGAGCTTGCGGGCGTCCTCGATGGCCGTCGGGTCGAAGGCGTTCTTGCCCGGCTTGACCTGCACGAAGATCGCCTGCACCAAGCCGTTGTCCGAGGCCGGGGCAGCGGCCGCAGCGCCCAGGTTGTCGTAGCCCTTGGTGTTGAGCTCCTCGGCGATCGAGGACACCTCAGCCTGGTCGGCCTCGGTCAGCATGCTGCCGTCCTCGCGGTCGAAGACCACGATTGCGCCGATCTCACCGCGCTCGGGAAAGGCTTCTTGCTGCACGGTGAGAGCCTTGACCGACTCGTAGTGCCTGGGCAGGAACTCCGACTGGTCCTGCGTGGACTGCAGGGCGGGGGCTGTCAACGCTATGACCACCGCGGCCACGATCCAGATGGCGATCACCCACCAGCGGGCCCGGACGACGAGTCTACCGAGAGCAGCGAACATAGGCCGAACGCTACCTAAGCCGCTCCGCCGGCGCGCCAGGACTGGCCGTGCGAGCGCAATCAGACCGCTCGTTCGGCGTTTTCCGTTCCAGCGCTGCGTGTCCGGACCGAAACATAGGTGTTTGACCGCGACCCGGGGGTGGGGAAGGGGCCCTACGTCTTGCCCACCAGTGACCGCGGCGCTCCCCTCCGGCCTTCACGGCCCGCCGCGGTGGAGAGGTTGACATGAAACCCATCATCGCTGCCGTTTCTGGCCTGCTCTGCGGCGTCGTCGTCGCGAGCGGACCGGCAGCCACCGCCGAACCGCCGACCCCATCCGCGACCGGACGCGCCGAGATGTGCGTCCTGGACGCCGCCTCGGGCTGCACCAAGGCGCACGGTTTCGGCACCCGACCCAGTTCCGTCACCGCCAACGCCGCCGGGGTCGCGATCGTCTCGGTGAACCCGGCACAGACCACTGCGACCAGCTACCGCCTGCAGTTCACCCGGCCGAACGGCAGCAAGTTCGCCGCCGGCACACCGGTCGCGTACTACGTGCACTACGACTTCCGGGCCGGTTCAGGCCCCGCGCCGACACCGACGGCCACGCCGACCAGGACACCGACGCAAACACCCACCGTCACCGCGACGCCCACACCAACGCCTACGCGGACCGCGACGAGCACACCGACCGCGACACCGACCCCCACCGCCACGGCAACCCCGACCGCGACCGCGACGCCCACAGCGACCGCGACCAGCCCGACGAGGAACTGCACGAACCCGGTGTTCACCACCTCGCAGTCCAACGCCGGCTGGAGTACCAACGGCTACTACGTGCACAACAACATGTGGAACAACAGCGGCGGTACGCAGACGCTGCGCGCGTGTGCATACAACAACTGGAACGTCACGGCCACGCAGCCGAACACCACGTCGGTGAAGACGTACCCGAACGTGCACAAGGACTACGACGACAAGCCGATCAGCTCGTTCAACCGGCTGACCAGCACGTTCGCCGCGAACACGCCGCACGTCGGCATCTACAACGTGGCGTACGACATCTGGCTGAACGGCATCGCCACGTCCGGGTCGACCGAGGTGATGATCTGGACCGAGAACTTCAAGCAGCGTCCGGCCGGCTCGGTACAGGCCACCGTGACCTTCGGTGGCCACACGTACGACGTCTGGCGGTCCGGTGAGCACTACATCGCGTTCGTGTCGAGGACGACGCAGACGAGCGGGACGATGAACCTGCTGGAGATGTTCCGCTGGCTCCAGTCGAAGGGCTGGATCAGCCAGAGCACCACAGTCGGCCAGATCGACTATGGCGTCGAGGTGTGCTCCACGAACAACGCTCCGGCCACGTTCAACTTCACCGACTTCTCGATCACGGAAGGCTGACACCGCGGACCGGCACTGCCGCGTGTCCACGGGTCACGCGGCAGTGCTTCGCTGGGGAGCCTTCCGCTGCAACGCCAGCACGACGTGCGAACCACCGCCGGCACGACCACGCGCGCCGCAGGAGGGTGTTGCGGCGCGGCCGATGCCGGGTACGGTGCAAGCAGCCAGGCTCACGCCGTCGGATACCGAGGAGGCACCCGCTCGTGCCCACCGAGTCGCCACTCGGCGTCGCACCCCTTTCCGGAGAGTGACGTGGCCTGGTACCCCGGCGCCATCCGCAAGGTGGTGGCACGGCACCGTACGGCGATGGCCCGGCACCGCGGGATCTGCAACCACGTCGCCGTCAGCGAGGCGGCCAGCCTCTTCAACTACTTCAACCAGGCCGGCAACCCGACCTCACACTTCTACGTACGCCGCGACGGGACGGTGGAGCAGTACGTCGATACGCAGTTCCAGGCGCCGGCGAACTTGGAGGGCAACCCGAGCCTGATCAGCATCGAGACCCAGGGCGGCGTGCAGAACGTGGATCGCGAGCCATGGACCGCCGCCCAGCTCGAGACCATGGCAGGCATCACGGCGTGGGCGAATCGGGTGCACGGAATCCCGCTGGTCGCGATGGCCGACTCGCGGCCCAGCACCACCGGAATCGGGTACCACCGCCTGGGTATCGAGCCCTGGCGGGTGGACGGCGGAGAGACGTGGTCGTCGGCGTACGGGAAGGTCTGTCCGGGAGCGGCGAAGATCGCGCAGATCCCCGGCATCATCAGGCGAGCACGCGATCTGCAAGGAGGAGGAGACGGAACGATGGCATGGACCGATGCACAGATCGCTGCCGCGGTTGCGAACCTCAGGGAGTCCGCCGCGACCCTGAACGAGGTAGCCCAGCTCCTCCGCACACACGCGGTGCGGATGGACAACCTGGTCAACCACCAGATGCCCGACCTCAGGGCCGATGTCGACGAGGTCCGGAAGTCGGCGTCGCTGACGGCTACCCGGCTGGACTACCTGGCGAACAACGCGCTGCCGGCGATCAAGGACGACGTCGACGCGATCCGCGCCGGTCAGGGCGCGGCTCCGGCCACCACCGCCGATCCGGTCACCGAGCAGCTGGTCGATCCGGAGCAACCGGCCGATTCGGGGCAACCGGGCTGACCCCGGCGAGCACGGCGGCGACCCGCTCGGCCGTCCAGGTGTCCCGGGCGCCGGGCGCGGCGGCGAGGTAGCGACCGGCGCGCTCGGGGCTCCACCCGTGCGCCTCGCGCAGACCGGTCCCGATCGTCCGCAGGTACGCCGCAGCCGGCGGCCTCCAGTCCTCCGGGCCATGCGTCGCCGACGTGAGCGTCATCATCGCGAAGCCATCAAGCGTTCCGACGTGCAGCACGCGCCGGTAGTGCTCGGTCTCGACCGGCAGCCACTCCCCCGGACCGAGCCGGTCCAGGTCGAGGTCGGTGCCGGTCGGGCGCCGGGCCTCCTGCGCGATCACATCACTCAGCTGGCCGGCGGTCAGCAGGTAGGCGCGAGCCGCGACCGTCCGGTCCGCGTCCGGGTCGTAGAACGCCATCCCGCCGCCCCAGACCCGGGACCGGCCGGCGAAGTAGATCCGGCCGTGAAGCTCCACCGCGCGCACCGCGTCCGGCTCGCGGGTGTCCCGGCAGCCGTCGTACAGCCGGGCACCGCCGTCGGGCCGGCCGCCGGCCAGGTAGCAGCGGAACCTGGCCAGGCTCAGGTTCGACCCGTACGGCACATACCAGACACGCATCGGCCGCCAGTCTGCCGGAACATCGGCGGCCACTTGACCCGCGGGTGCGGCGGCCCGATCGTGTCTGAAGGGGGGTGACAGCCGATGGGGTGCGGCTCAGGGAACGTGCTCGACCACGCGGCGCAGCGCGGCGTACGACGCGACGAGGGCGCGCCGCTCGGCCGCGAGCAGCGGGTGGGCCCGGTCACGGCCGGCCGCGACCCAGCGGTCGGACAGGTCCATCGCGTTCACCCGGTGCTCGGCCGCCGGGCGGATCGCCGCGGGGTCAGCGGTGTACACGTACCCGTAGAGCTCGACCAGCGCGTCGACCAGCGAGTCGCGCGATACCGTGTCGTCGTGCTGGCGCTCGCGGTGGATCCGCCACCACTCCACCTCCAGCCGCGCGGCCCGGGCCGGGTCGAGCCGCAGCCCGTCGTGGTTCGCGACCAGGGCGTAGAACAGGCGCATGTACGCCCGGGCGCCGTCCGGCTGGTTGTCCGGGTACGGCGACCACAGCTGGTTCGCGCGGAGCACGTACCAGGCCCCGGCCAGCGTCCGGCGCCGGTCCATCCCGAAGCCCGCGGACACCATCCCGACCGCCGCGACGAGAAACCGGGGCCACTCGTGCCGGTAGTACGCCGCCCAGCCGTCGGCCTCCCGGTTACCGACCAGCACCGGGTCGAACAGCCGCGGTCCGGCCACGGGCACCACCCCCTCGGTCCCAGGGTGCCGGACGGCACCTGCCGGTGTCACCCGCTGCATGGAGGCGCCCGATGACCATCGACCACGTCGTGAAGCAGCTGCAGCACCGGCTCGACGACCTGCCCGAGGAGCTGGAGCACCGGCGCATCTTCCTCAGCACCTACCTGCGCACGACGGTTGCTGTCGGCAACGGCATCGAGGAAGCCCGGTTCGAAGACCCGGAGTGGGTGGAGGTCTGGGACGTGGCGTTCGCCGAGCTGTACCTGCAGGCGCACGACGCGGACGTCGCCGGACCGCCGGCCCGGGCATCGCGTCCGTGGCGACTGGCGTTCGATGCCCCGCCGGAGCTGCCCCCGCTGCGGCACGTGCTGCTCGGGATCAACGCGCACGTGAACTACGACCTGCCGCAGGCGCTGCTCGCGGTGATCGACGACGCCGAGTTCGCGGACCCGGCGCTGCTCGACCGGCGTCGGCGCGACCACGAGCGGATCGACACCATCCTCGCCGGGCGGGTCGGCGCCGAGGACGAAGAGCTGACCGTTGCCGGCGGCAAGAACCTGCTGGACCGGGTGCTCACCCCGCTGAACCGGCTGTCGTCGCGGCGCTTCCTGCGCGAGGCCCGGCGCAAGGTCTGGCACAACACGGCCGAGCTGCAACGAGCGCGGCAGGCCGGCACCGCGTCGTACGAGCTGCGACTGGCCGAGCTGGAGCTGCTGAGCGCCGCGAAGATCGCCGACCTGCTGGAGCCGGGCCAGGTGCTGCTGCGGCTCGCGGTGTCCGGGTTCGGCGTGCTGCTGCCGCCGCCGTAGCGTCAGTGCTGGGACCTGGACCGCCGCTTCAGCTCCTTCTTGACCTCGGCCCGCTGCCGCGCGTCCGCCCGGCGCGCCATCCAGGCCGCCTCGCGCTGCAGCTTCAGCCAGGACTCGTACCGCCGTGCCGGCAGCGATCCGTCCTCCAGCGCCGCGCGCACCGCGCAGCCGGGTTCGGTGTCGTGCGCGCAGTCCGCGAACCTGCACTGCTCGGCGAGAGTCTGGACGTCGGCGAACACCGCCTCCAGCCCGGCACCGGCGTCCTGCAGGCCGACGCCGCGCAGTCCCGGCGTGTCGATCACGACCCCACCACCGGGTAGCGGGATCAGCTCGCGCCGTACCGAGGTGTGCCGGCCCTTGCCGTCGTCGCGGAGCGCCTGCACCGTGAGCACCTCGGCACCGGCCAGCTCGTTGATCAGGGTCGACTTGCCGGCCCCGCTGGCGCCGAGCAGCGCCATCGTCTTGTCGCCGGCCAGCAGTGCGCGGACGTCGTCCAGCCCGCGGCCGGAGACGGTACTGCAGACCAGCACCCGTGCGCCCGGGGAGGCGGCCGCGACGTCCTCGGCGAGCGCGTCCGCGTCCGGCACCAGGTCGGCCTTGGTGAGCACGACGACCGGGTCGGCGCCGCTGTCCCAGGCCAGTGCCAGGAACCGTTCGATCCGGCCCAGGTTCGGCTCCGGATGCAGCCCGGCCACGACCGCGGCCACGTCGACGTTGGCGGCGAGCAGCTGCCCGCGCGACGTACCGCTCACCTCGGCCCGCACGATCGCGGTACGCCGCGGCGCGACCAGCTCGACCGTCACGGGATCGTCCGGCCACTGGCAGACGGCCACCCAGTCCCCCGTGCACGGGACGGCCAGCGCGTCCTTGGCGATCTCGGCGAGCAGCCGGCCGGACCAGGACGCGCGCAGCGGACCCTTCGCGGTGAGGACCGTGCACAGACCTTTGTCGACCCGGCTGACCCTGCCGGGAATCAGGCCGCTGGACGGCTCGAGAGCTGCGCTGATCTCGGCCGTGAGGCCGAGGGACTGCATCGTGGTTGACATGCGACGAACCTTTCGGGAGGCCGGTCGCAGCGCATCAGAGCAGCGAACGGCTGGAGCGGGAGATGTCGGTCCGGGTGACCGGATCTCTGGTCATGGCACACTCATCTCCCTTCGGTTTCGGGCCCGCCGGGGTGCGGCGGGCGAGCGTCGCATCTGCAGTGCGCTGTCAGGCTACGTTGCCGCTCTTCGGCCGCGCACGGGATTTTCTCCGCCGCGAGCCGTCCTCCGAGACCTCCGCCTGCGGGGCTGCCGGGCCGGTCGGATCCGGCTGCTTCTCCTGCTGTTTCTCCTGCTGCTCGGCCGGCAGCTCGGCCGGTTCCTGCTTCGGCGGCTCCTCAGCCTCAGGTGTGCTCAGCTGTTCGCCGTCCGCGTCGATCCGTGAGATCTGCTCGGCCTGCGCGGCGGGCTCGATGAGTGTGCTGCGGGGCCGGTGCGGCCACATCCGGTCCATCACCGCGTTCAGCGCCGCCCCGATGAGGACCGCGATCGCGGTCAGGTACAGCCACAGCAGTACGGCGATAGGTGCTGCCAGTGGCCCGTAGATCGACGTACCGCCGACCGTGGTCTGCAGCGTCCAGCGCAGCACGAAGCTGCCCAGGATCCACACCGACAGGGCGAGGAACGCGCCGGGCAGGTCGGAGATCCACGGCGTGCGGACCGGGACGGACAGGTGGTACAGCGTATTCAGGAAGCCGGTCGACAGCACGATCACGATCGGCCAGTAGAGCTGGTTCAGCCCGTCGAGCTCCGGCGGCAGCACCCGGTTGACCGCGGACGGCCCGGCGAGCACCAGCGGCAGCACCACGACGCCGATCAGCAGCGCGACGCAGTACAGCGTGAACGACAGCGCGCGGGTCTTGATGATGCCGCGCCTGCCGCCCATCCCATACATGATCGTGATGGTGTCGACGAAGACGTTCAGCGCGCGGCTACCGGACCACAGTGCGATCACGAAACCGATCGAGACCACCTCGAGCCGGCCGCCGCCGTTCAGCACGTCGTTCAGAGTCGGCTCGATCACCGCGGTCACCGAGTCGGCGGTCAACCCCCGGCCGGCCAGCTCGATGATCTGGTCCTTCATCTCGTCGATGGTCTCGACGTCGAACTGCCGCGCCAGGTACCCGATGCTGCCGGCCAGCCCGAAGATCAGCGGCGGCAGCGACAGGATCGCGAAGAAGGCTCCCTCGGCGGCCAGCCCGGTGACCCGGTAGCGGAGGCAGGTGCCGACGGTCTGCGTGAGTAGCTGCCAGATCACTCTCGGGACCCGTCGGACACGCCTGAGCAGGCCCTGTCGCCAGGTGCCCGCAGCGGGTTCAGCACGCGCCATGCGTTTACCGTAGCGACCCCGCGGCCGGGTTAGGGGCAACAGACCTCCCGGCGCGCTCCGGCGCGCGGGTCACAGCCCCCGTTGAACTGTGACCCGCGCGCCTGGGGAACCGAGCCTCTACTTGACGCCGAGCGGCTCGAAGTCGTACGTCTCGGCGTTGATCTTCAGCGCGTCGACGGCGCCCGAGAAGGCGTAGTCGCGACCCTTGCTGATCTGCGCGGTCAGGATCGTGGCGTCGTCGCCGGTGTCATCCAGGTAGTTCAGCACCTCGTCCCAGGTGCAGCGGCTGCCGTTGATGCTGCACGGCGTGCCGTCGAACGCCGTACCGGTCAGGCCCCAGTGCTTGGCGGTGTCGCCCCGGGCGTCGATCGCGGTCCACGCGTTCGAGGCGGTGTTGCTCGGCGTGTACACCAGCGAGGTGTAGTTCACGGACGGCATCGACACCAGGTTCGGGTCGATCTCGAAGACGAACGACGGCATGTTGTTCCCGAGGGCGTTGTTCTCGCCGGTGGTGTAGACGCTGTACCCGACGCTGCCGATCTCGTACAGCTTGATGCCGGCGAAGTCCACCTCGTTGCCGAAGGCGACCTTGTCCGCACCCGAGGCGGTGTGCAGGTTGAGCGCGCCGATCCCGAGCGGCGGCTTCGTCGAGGTGGCGCCGAGCTCCGCGTCCGCCGCGCCCATCACATTGCGGTGCACGGTGCCCCAGTTCGCGCCCGTGTAGGTCTCGCCCGGGTCGCCCTTGTCACCCTTCAGGCCCTGCGCTCCGGTCGCGCCCGTGGCGCCGGTGTCGCCCTTCTCCCCCTTGAGCCCCGCCTTGGCCGACGAGTGGAAGTCCTGCAAATAGAGCCCGCCGTCCTTGACGTTCCACGACGAGACGGTGTCCGCCTTCGGGGTCCGCAGCAGATCGACCACCGCGGCGTTGATGTCGCTCTGGTAGAGCGACCCGTCCTGGACGTCGGCCCCCGTGACCGAACCGTCCGGGATGGACGGGTTTCCCGCGGCGTTCGCGCCGACGGTCGCCCCACCCAGCGCGAGCAGGCTCGCGACGGCCAGCACCGACACGGCCCCGATCCGGCCCTTGTGCTTCGACATGTCGTCCCCTCCCTTGTGCCCGCCCTCGTTGGCGAAGCGAGCGGGGGTGACGGGAGTCGAACCCGTACGTCGCCGACCTGCCCCGGCGCACCCCCACGCACGGTGACGGCAGCACCGGCGGGCCACGAAGCACACCGTCACCAGTGAACCGAAACCCCTTGCGCTGCAGCGATCCGACGTTTTCTCCCGCCGTCACACGCCCGATCTATCGTTAGAAAGTGGCGCGACGCTACGTGATCGATGGTCACGAACTGATTACGGTGATAACCGATCGGTAACCTGTAGCCGGACGCGCCCATCGAGCATCTTGAGGGTTCTGCATGCCTGAGTCACCTTTCGCCGTCACCAACCAGGCGCCGCCGCTGGACGGAGTGAACCTCTTCAGCACCGACCTCGCGCTGACCGAGGCCGTGCAGCGGCACGACGCGGGCCCGCGGTCCGCCCGGCTGGAGAGCATCGGCGCCCTGGGCGGCACCCGCGAGGCGCTCGACCACGCGCTGGTCGCCAACCAGAACCCTCCCGCGCTGCGCACCCACGACCGGTACGGCAACCGGATCGACGAGGTCGACTTCCACCCGTCCTGGCACTGGCTGCTCGGGCACGCCGTCGACTTCGGCCTGCAGGCGGCACCGTGGACCAGCACCGAACCCGCACCGCACGTCACCCGGGCCGCCGGCTTCTACCTGTGGAGCCAGGTCGAGCCCGGGCACGGCTGCCCGATCTCGATGACGTACGCCGCGGTGCCGGCCCTGCGCACCGACAAGGCGCTCGCTGACCTGTGGGAGCCGCGGCTCGCCAGCACGTCGTACGACGCGCGCCGCGCTGCGCCCGGTGACAAGTCGGGCTGTCTGGCGGGGATGGGGATGACCGAGAAGCAGGGCGGTTCCGACGTCCGCGCCAACCGCACCACCGCGACCCCGGCCGGCGACCACTACCTGCTCGACGGGCACAAGTGGTTCTGCTCGGCTCCGCAGGCCGACGTGTTCCTGGTGCTGGCGCAGGCGCCCGAGGGGCTGAGCTGCTTCGTCGTCCCGCGGGTGCTGGAGGACGGCACCCGGAACGCGTTCGCCCTGCAGCGGCTGAAGGACAAGCTCGGCAACCGGTCGAACGCGTCCAGCGAGGTCGAGTTCCACGGCACCGTCGGGTACCGGCTCGGCGACGAGGGACGCGGGGTACCGACGATCATCGAGATGGTCGCCGCCACGCGGCTGGACTGTGTGCTCGGCTCGTCCGGCCTGATGCGCCGTGCGCTGGTCGAGGCGGTCTGGCACACCAGCCACCGGCGCGCGTTCGGCGACCTGCTGCGCGACAAGCCCGCGATGCGCGGTGTGCTCGCCGACCTCGCGGTCGAGTCCGAGGCCGCTACCGTGCTGGCAGTCCGGCTCGCCGCCGCGGTCGATGCCGCAGGCAACGAGCACGAGGACGCGTTGCGCCGGATCGCCCTGCCGCTGGCGAAGTTCTGGGTCTGCAAGCGGACGCCCATGATGGTGGCCGAGGCGCTCGAGTGCCTCGGCGGCAACGGGTACGTCGAGGAGTCCGGCCTGCCGCTGATCTACCGCGAGTCACCGCTGAACTCGATCTGGGAGGGCTCCGGCAACGTCAACGCGCTCGACGTGCTCCGGGCGCTGAGCAGGGAGCCGGCCGCGCTGGACGCATGGCTGACCGAGGTCGGCACCGTGCGCGGCGAGGACCCGCGGCTCGACGCGGCCGTCACCGATGTCCTCACCTCGCTCGCGGACCTCAGCGACGCCGAGTCCCGGGCCCGGCGGATCGCCGCGCGGATGGCCGTCTGCCTCCAAGCCGCCCTGCTGCTGCGGCACTCCCCCGCCGAGGTCGCCGACGCCTTCATCGCCAGCCGCGTAGCCGCCGACTGGTCCGGCGTCTTCGGCACGCTCCCCCACAACACCCCTACCGAAGCCCTCGTGTCTCGTGCCCTCCCTACGGGCTGACGGGGACCCAATCAGCCCTTGAGGCGGGTCCATTCGCGGAGGCCGTCGGTGGCGTCGTCGACGACGAGCCGGATGAACGGGATCGAACGGTCCTCGTGCGGTACCTGCAACTCGGACATGATGAAGGAGTCGTCGAAACCGATCGAGGCGGCATCCGCCTTGCTGCTGGCGTAGTACAGCGCTCGCGGCCTGGCCCAGTAGACGGCGCCGAGGCACATGGGGCACGGCTCGGCGCTGGTGTAAACGTCACAGTCGGTCAGAGCGCTGCTGCCGAGCCGCTCACAGGCGCGCCGGATCGCGACGATGCCGGCATGTGCGGTCGGGTCGTGGGTGGCGAGAACCCGGTTCCAGCCGGCGGCGAACACCCGGCCACGCTTCACGACGACTGCACCGAACGGCCCGCCCTCCCCGATCCGCATTCCGTGCAGGCCCAGCGCGATCGCTTGACGCATGAACGCGGTCCGCATCGCTCGCCTCGACCTCCCCCTTGAAGTCGTTGCACCAATTCAACCGACAAGGTCACTCCCTGTCGAGCGGCGGCAACCCTGCGGATCACCTCGAGCCGCCGTCCGGCGGGAGCCGGCAGCCGCTAGGCTCGGCATCGTCGCGACTGGCGCTGGACGAGGTGGAGCACCACCGGGGAGCGAGAACGCCGCGGGACACCGTGCGCCTGGGTGCCCGCCGACAACCCGACTGGCAGGAGAGCGTGAGATGACCGAGTCCTTCGACGCAGCCGCCGCGACCACGGCGTACCAGAGCGCACTGCAGGTGATCGGAGCCGTCGAGCCGAACGTCGCGGACGCGATCCGCAGCGAGCTGGCGGACCAACGCGCGTCGCTGAAGCTGATCGCGAGCGAGAACTACGCGTCCCCCGCGGTACTGCTGACCATGGGTCAGTGGATGTCCGACAAGTACGCCGAGGGCACCATCGGGCACCGGTTCTACGCCGGGTGCCAGAACATCGACACCGTCGAGCAGCTGGCCGCCGACCACGCCAAGGACCTGTTCGGGGCGCCGCACGCCTACGTGCAGCCACACTCCGGGATCGACGCGAACCTGGTCGCGTTCTGGGCGGTACTGGCGCAACGGATCGAGTCGCCGGCGCTGGAGAGGGCCGCCGCGCGGCACGTGAACGACCTCACCGAGGACGACTGGGCCGCACTGCGCAAGGCGTTCGGCGAGCAGCGGATGATCGGCATGTCGCTGGACGCGGGCGGCCACCTGACACACGGGTTCCGGCCGAACATCTCCGGCAAGATGTTCCACCAGACGTCGTACGGGACCGACCCGGACACCGGGCTGCTGGACTACGACGAGGTGGCGCGGCTGGCACGCGAGTTCAGGCCGCTGATCCTGATGGCGGGCTACTCGGCGTACCCGCGGAAGGTGAACTTCGCGAAGATGCGCGAGATCGCCGACGAGGTCGGCGCCACGTTCCTGGTCGACATGGCGCACTTCGCCGGCCTGGTCGCGGGCAAGGTCTTCACCGGCGACTACGACCCGGTCCCGTACGCGCACATCACCACCACCACGACGCACAAGTCGCTGCGCGGCCCGCGAGGCGGCGCGGTGCTGAGCCAGCCGGAGTACGCCGATGCGGTCGACCGGGGTTGCCCGATGGTGCTCGGCGGGCCGCTCGGTCACGTGATGGCAGCGAAGGCCGTCGCGTTCGCCGAGGCCAAGCAGCCGTCGTTCCAGACCTATGCGCGCAACGTCGCCGACAACGCGGTCGCACTGGCCGACGGCCTGATGAAGCGCGGCGCCAAGCTGGTCACCGACGGCACCGAGAACCACCTGGCGCTGATCGACGTGTCCTCGTACGGGATCACCGGCAGGCAGGCCGAGTCCGCGCTGCTCGAGTCCGGCATCGTGACGAACCGCAACAGCGTGCCGCGGGACCCGAACGGCGCCTGGTACACCTCCGGCGTCCGGATCGGCACCCCGGCGCTCACCTCGCGCGGCTTCGCCGCCGACGACTTCGACCGGGTGGCCGAGCTGATCGTCGACGTACTGTCCTCGACCACCCCGGCGCAGACCAAGGACGGCAAGCCCGGCAAGGCGAAGTACGTGCTCGCCGACGGCGTCGCGGACAAGACCAGGTCCGCCGCCGCCGAGCTGCTCAACGCGAACCCGCTCTACCCCGGCCTCGACCTCGCCTGACGCTCCCAGCACACCGTGTACGTCGCCGTCGGCCCGGCTGGTCCTCGATGGACCAGCCGGGCCGACACGAGCAACAGCTAGTAGCAGATGCCCCCCTTGAGCGACTCCACGGTCGGCTCCTTGGGGTTCGAGCTCTTGCCGAGCTTGACCTTGCCGGTCACTACGACGTCGACGGTCTCCCAGAGGACCTCCGGGAAGGCGCCCTGGGCCTGCATCTCCCGCAGGACCTTCCACGATCTCGACGACTTGAGCGCGTCGACCGCCTCGCGGACACCCTCGTCATTCCCGGCCTTCCTGGCGGCGGCCCACCGGTCGATCCAAGCGCACGCCACGGTCCCGGCGACCCTGGCGCCGACGTGGTAGCGCTCCGTCGTGGTGCCGGTGTTCAGCTTCTTGGTGTCGAAACCCTTCGGCACCGGGATGTCGGCGAGCATCTCGGTGATCACGGCTGCCTTCTTGTCCGGCGTGATCACCGACGCGGGCAACGCGGCCAGCCAGGTGTTCACGTCCACCGCTCGCAGCTTCCCGAGCATGTCCCGATAGGCCTTCTCGGAGCCAAGATCGGCGCGGATCTCCAGGAAGGTCGGTCCCGCAGGCGGCAGCATCGTGGCGAAGTCCGAACCCGAGTAGTGGACCATCGAACCGGTCCGGCCGAGCACATCGACCTCAGTGGGTCTGCTCTCCCGCGCCCGGTCCTGGAGATAGCTGCGGTACTGCCCGGCCGGGCCCCACATCATCGAGACGGTGCTGCTGCCGTTGCGGAACCGCATCTCGCCCTGGGTTGCGCCGAACTCACCGACATAGTCGATCTTCCAGCCGGGCGCGTCGATGATCAGCCGCTGGTTGGCCTCAGCCACGGCGACCAGCTCGGCCGCATAGGCGGGCGGCGGCGCGGAGGGGCCACCGCCCCCGCTGGGCAGGAACACGCCGCCGAGTACGATCAGGGCGGTTGCGGCGGCCACGGCGACCAGAACCAGGCGACGCCGGATCCGACGGCGCGGTGGGCGTCCGGGGTCGTCAACAGGGATCAGTTTTGGCGTGGCAGTGCTCACGATCTCCTCCAACAGGTCGGCTTCGGCGCCGCCGGTCGGCAGGTCTGCCACCGTCTGGTCGCCGTACGGGTTGGCCCGGGCGATCAGGCGGTCGAGCTCTCGGTCGTTCATCGCTCCTCCTCCTGAACGGGCTTGACGTCCCGTACATGTCCGGCCTGCTCGAAGTCGTCACCGAGCTCTGCCCGCAGCCTGGCCCGCGCCCGGTGCAGCCGGGCCCGGACCGTGCCGGACGCCAGACCGAGCACGGCCGCCACCTCCTGTGGCGACAACCCCTCCCAGAGGGTGAGCCCGAGCAGCTCCCGATCGTCGTCACCGAGCCGGGCCAGCGCCGCACGGATCGCCGTGGTTGACGCGACAGACTCGGCCACGTCCGGCGTGGCCGCGACCAGGTGCTGCCGCAGCCGGTCGCCGAGACGTTCCCGCCGGGCCTCGCCCCTGCGGTGGTTGGCGAGCACCCGGCGCGCCACGCCGTACAGCCAGAGCCTGGCGGTCGAGTCGTCCGGCACCTCACCGATCCGGCGCCACGCCACCAGCATCGTCTCGGCGACCACGTCGGCGGCATCCTCCGCCGCGAGCACCCGGCGCAGGGCGTACCCGAGCAGCTCCCGGAAGTGCGCCGCGAACAGCACCCTGAACCGCTCCTCCGGCGTGTCCATGCCGGTGTCCGCGACCACGAGCAACGACGGGCTCTCGGTGCCTGTCATACCTGCAGCATGTCCGGCACCAGGCCGGTCGTTACACCTCCTGCCGAAGATAGTGCTCGGCGATCTCCTCGCCCATCTCCAGCTCCCTCGAGGCAGTCCGGGCCACCAGATCTTCCGCATGACGAGATTGCGTCTCGCCATATGAGATCCTCGTTTGATTCTTGACGGCGCAAGGCCGCACGCTTATCAGCATGTTCGCTGTCCACACGACGTATCTCGTAGGTCGGATTCATGTCGACCTCGGTCGTATGCGCAGCGCCATCTGTTGTCCTTCGGCGATCTGACGCGCTACCGCCACGGCCCTCGACGGGGCCCTGATCACACAGCTCATCGCTGGGTGCGGCGCGCCGAAGGCCCCGGACCGATGAAGCTCCGGGACTCCGCTGCGATATCGCACCCGTCTGACATGACGAGGACAGTCCCGGATGACCGGCGTCACCGCTCCTGCCCGCAGAGCCTCGACACGCCCTAAAAGGGGTGAGGGGCAATGGGCGCTCGGCTACCGCGAGCCGCTCAACAAGAACGAGGAGAACAAGAAGAACGACGACGGCCTGAACGTGCGGGCCCGGATCGAGAACATCTATGCCCACCGCGGCTTCGACTCGATCGACCCGGCCGACCTGCGCGGCCGGTTCCGCTGGTGGGGCCTGTACACCCAGCGCAAACCCGGGATCGACGGCGGTAAGACCGCGACGCTGGAGCCGGAGGAGCTGGACGATCGATACTTCATGCTCCGGGTCCGGATCGAGGGCGGCCAGCTCACCACCGAGCAGCTGCGCGCGATCGCGGACGTCAGCACGACGTTCGCGCGCGACACCGCCGACATCACCGACCGGCAGAACATCCAGCTGCACTGGATCCGGATCGAGGACGTGCCGGCGATCTGGCAGCGGCTGGAGTCCGTCGGCCTGTACACCACCGAGGCCTGCGGCGACGTCCCGCGGGTGGTGATCTCCAGCCCGGTGGCCGGTATCGCCGCCGACGAGATCATCGATCCGACGCCGGCGATCGACGACATCGTCGAGAAGTACATCGGCACCCAGGAGTTCTCCAACCTGCCGCGGAAGTTCAAGACCGCGCTCACCGGCCACCCGTCGCACGACGTGGTGCCGGAGGTGAACGACATCGCGTTCGTCGGTGTGGTGCACCCTCAGCACGGCCCGGGCTTCGACCTGTGGGTCGGCGGCGGGCTGTCGACGAACCCGATGCTGGCCCAGCGGCTCGGTGTCTGGGTGCCGCTCGAGGAGGTGCACGAGGCCTGGTGGGGCGTGACGAGCATCTTCCGTGACTACGGCTACCGGCGGCTGCGCACCCGGGCACGGCTGAAGTTCCTGGTCGCCGACTGGGGCGTGGAGAAGTTCCGCGAGGTGCTGGAGACGAAGTACCTGAAGCGGAAGCTGATCGACGGACCGGCGCCCGCAGTGCCCGCGGTCCAGGGCGACCACATCGGCGTACACGAGCAGAAGGACGGCAAGCTGTACGTCGGCGTGGCGCCGGTGGTCGGCAGGGTCTCGGGGTCGTCGCTGGCCAAGGTCGCCGACGTCGTCGCGGCGCACGGCTCGGACCGGATCCGGACCACAGCCCAGCAGAAGCTGCTGGTGCTGGACGTCGAACCGGCCCAGGTCGACTCGCTGGTCACCGCGCTGGGCGAGCTGGGCTTCCAGGCGAAGCCGTCGCCATGGCGCCGCAACGTGATGGCCTGCACCGGGATCGAGTTCTGCAAGCTGGCGATCGTCGAGACCAAGGCGTCCGCGGCCGGCCTGATCGCCGAGCTGGAGCGCCGGATCCCTGAGCTGGACGTGCCGATCACGGTCAACCTGAACGGCTGCCCGAACTCGTGCGCCCGGATCCAGGTCGCGGACATCGGCCTCAAGGGCCAGCTGGTGATGGATGCCGAGGGCAACCAGGTGGAGGGGTTCCAGGTGCACCTCGGTGGTGGCCTGGGCCTGGACGCCGGCTTCGGCCGCAAGCTGCGCGGCCACAAGGTCACCGCAGCCGGGCTCGTCGACTACGTCGAGCGGGTCACCCGCAACTACCTCGCGGACCGAACCGAGGGCGAGCGCTTCGCCCGGTGGGCCGTCCGCGCCGACGAGGAGCTACTCAAATGAGTGAGCGTGCGGCACCGAACTACTGCCCGTACTGCGGTGACGAGGACCTGCGTCCGTCCGAAAGTCCCGATGGCGCCGCTCATGGGGTCTGGGAGTGCCGGTCGTGCACCCGGGTGTTCAAGCTCAGCTTCGTCGGGCTGCGGGTGAAGATCTGATGGCCGATCTGAAGACACTCGCCGAGCAGGCGAACGAGAACCTCGCGGACGCCTCGGCGTACGAGATCCTGCAGTGGGCGCGGGAGACCTTCGGCGACGAGCTGGTGGTGACGGCGTCGATGGCCGACGGTGCGCTGCCGCACCTGGCGGCACAGGCCGCACCGGGTGTGGACGTGGTGTTCCTGGACACCGGCTACCACTTCGTCGAGACGATCGGCACCCGGGACGCGGTCGGGGCGACGCTGGACATCAACCTGGTCAACGTCACGCCGGAGCAGACCGTGGCCGAGCAGGACGCGACGTACGGGAAGGATCTGTTCGCCCGCGACCCGGACAAGTGCTGCGCACTGCGGAAGGTTGCCCCACTCAACAAAGCGCTGTCCGGCTACACCGCCTGGGTCACCGGCGTACGACGCGAGGAGTCGCCGACCCGCTCGAACACGCCCGTGGTCGAGTACGACGCGAAGCGCAACATGGTGAAGCTGAACCCGATCGCGCCGTGGACGCAGGACGACCTGGACACGTTCATCGCGGACAACGGCGTGCTGGTGAACCCGCTGGTGTACGACGGCTACCCGTCGATCGGCTGCGAGCCGTGCACCCGCCGGGTGGCACCCGGTGAGGACCCACGCAGCGGCCGCTGGGCCGGCCGCGCCAAGACCGAATGCGGGCTGCACGTATGACTCAGTCGACGCGAGTACCCGAAATCACTGAGCTGGACGCGCTGGAGAGCGAGTCGCTGTTCGTGTTCCGCGAGGTCGCGGCGGAGTTCGAGCGGCCGGTGCTGTTGTTCTCCGGCGGCAAGGACTCGATCGTGATGCTGCACCTGGCGCGGAAGGCCTTCGCGCCGGGACGGCCGCCGTTCACGCTGCTGCACGTCGACACCGGGCACAACTTCGACGAGGTGCTGGCCTACCGCGACCGGGTGGTCGCCGACCTGAGCCTCAGGCTGGTCGTGGCCAGCGTCGAGGAGTACCTCGCCGACGGGCGGCTGCGCGAGCGCGCGGACGGCACCCGGAACCCGCTGCAGACCGTGCCGCTGCTGGACGCGATCAACGCGCACCGGTTCGACGCGGTCTTCGGCGGCGGCCGCCGGGACGAGGAGCGGTCTCGGGCGAAGGAGCGGATCTTCAGCCTGCGGGACGAGTTCGGCCAGTGGGACCCGCGCAACCAGCGGCCAGAGCTGTGGTCGCTGTACAACGGCCGGCACCGTCCGGGCGAGCACGTCCGGGTCTTCCCGCTGTCGAACTGGACCGAGCTGGACGTCTGGAACTACATCGAGCGCGAGGGCATCGACCTGCCCAGCATCTACTACGCACACACGCGGGACGTGTTCGAGCGGGACGGGATGTTGCTTGCCGTCGGCCCCTACTCGCAGCCGCGCGACGGCGAGCTGATCTTCAGCGAGCAGGTGCGCTACCGCACGGTCGGCGACATGTCCTGCACCGGCGCGGTGCGCAGCGACGCGGCCACCCCGGCGGACGTGATCGTCGAAGTGGCGGCTAGCGAGCTGACCGAGCGCGGCGCGACCCGCGCCGACGACCGGGTCAGCGAAGCCGCGATGGAAGACCGCAAGCGAGAGGGCTACTTCTGATGACGCACAGCTTGCTGCGGCTCGCCACCGCCGGATCCGTCGACGACGGCAAGTCCACCCTGGTGGGCCGGCTGCTCCATGACTGCAAGGCGATCCTGGCCGACCAGATCGCGCACGTCGAGCACGTGAGCTCCACCCGCGGGGCCGGTGACTTCGACTTCGCGCTGCTCACCGACGGCCTGCGCGCCGAACGGGAGCAGGGCATCACGATCGACGTGGCGTACCGGTACTTCGCCACCGACCGGCGCTCGTTCGTGCTCGCCGACTGCCCGGGGCACGTGCAGTACACCCGGAACACCGTCACCGGCGCGTCCACCGCGGACGTGGTGATCATCCTGGTCGACGCCCGCAACGGCGTGCTCGAGCAGACCCGCCGGCACCTCGCGGTGGCCGGCCTGCTGCGGGTCCCGCACGTGCTACTGGCGGTGAACAAGATCGACCTGGTCGACTACGACGAGACGGTCTTCAAGGACATCGTCAAGGACGTCGGCGAGCTCGGCGACCAGCTCGGCATCGCCGACATCCAGGCCATCCCGGTCTCGGCGCTGGTCGGCGACAACGTGGTCGAGCGGTCCGAGCGGACGCTGTGGTACAACGGCCCGTTGCTGCTCGAGTACCTGGAGAACGCGTCCGGCCGGGAGGACATCTCGCAGGAGCCGTTCCGGTTCCCGGTGCAGTATGTGATCCGGCCGCAGACCGACGACGAGTACCGCGACTACCGCGGCTACGCCGGTACCGTTGCCTCGGGCAACGTCAAGGTCGGCGACAAGGTGATCGTGCTGCCGTCGGGCGGTAGAACCGAGATCGCCGGCATCGACCGCGGCGCCGTCACCGCGACGACCGCGACCGTCGCCGCGGAGCACATCGCGACCGCCGGCCAGGCCGTGACGATCCGGCTCGCTGACGACATCGACGTCGCCCGCGGGTCCGTACTGGTCGCCGCCGACAACTCCCCCGGCACCCGGCGCGAGCTGTGTGCCACGGTCTGCTGGCTGGGCGACCGGCCGCTGACGGTCGGCGCCCGGGTGCTGATCAAGCACACCACCACGACGGCCCAGGCGATCGTCACCAAGCTGAACGGCGCCCTGGACCTGGACACGCTCGACGTCACCGAGGCCGACGAGCTCACCCTGAACGACATCGGCCGGGTCCAGCTCAAGGTCGCCGCACCGCTGGCCGCCGACCCGTACTCCCGCAACGCCATCACCGGATCGTTCCTGCTGATCGACGCCCACGACGGGTGGACGCTCGCCGCCGGGATGATCGACGACGAAGAAGGGGAACCGCTGTGACTGCTCCAGCACTCGTCATCCTCGCCCACGGCAGCCGCGACCCGCGCTCGGCCGCGACCGTTCACGCCCTCGCGGAGTGCCTGCGCGAGCGCCGGGACGACCTTCGGATCGAGACCTCCTTCCTCGACCACTGCCCGCCGACGCCGTACCAGGTCTTCGACAAGCTCGTCGCCGACGGCGTCGAGGAGGCCGTGGTCGTCCCGCTGCTGCTGTCCGGCGCGTTCCACGCCCGGGTCGACGTACCCGCGGTGATCGACGGGGCCCGGGCCCGGTACCCGAAGCTGCGGGTGATCGCGTCCGACGTGCTCGGGTACGACGAGACGCTGCTGGACGTGCTGGATCGCCGGATGCGGGAGGCGCTCACCGGTGGCCGGGTCCGGGAGCTGGACGCGCTCGTGCTCGCGGTGGCCGGCTCCAGCGACAACCAGGCCAACGCCGCGGTGGCCCGGCTGGCGCGACTGTGGGGTCAGCGGCACAAGTTGCCGGTGACGGCCGCGTTCACCGCGGCAGCAACACCGGCGCCGGCCGAGGCGGTGCTGCAGTGGCGGATGGAGGGCCGGCGGCACGTCGCGGTCGGGTCGTTCTTCCTGGCCCCCGGAGTGCTGCCGGACCGGGCCGCGCAGACCGCCCGGCGTGCCGGGGCCGTCGCGGTGTCCCGCCCGCTCGGCGTCAGCGCGGAGATCGTCCGGCTCGTGCTGCTGCGCTACAGCGTGGCCGGCCTCGACCTGCTGGCGCTGGCCGACCCCGCGCCGCGTCCGAGGCTGGTGCACTCTGCCTGACCAGCCTCCCCTTGCTCCTGCGGAGATAGCGTGATATCACGATATCTATGGGGAAGTCCGAGACGAAGAACATGCTGCTGAGGCTCGACCCGGAGCTGGCCGAGCGGCTGCAGACCGTCGCCGAGGTGGAAGGCCGATCGGTGTCGGACGTAGCGCGGGAGGCGATCGCGGCACTGGTCGAGCAGCGACGCTCGGACACGCACTTCGCCCGGCTGCTGAAGCAGAGCCTGGACCGGCACGAGCAGACCCTGCGCCGGTTGCGGGAGGACGACCACCGGTGAAGCTGCTCGGCCTGCACGACGTCCTCGCGGTCGCGGCCCACGTGCTGCGTCGGGACAGCGCGAGCGTCGTGCGGCAGACTGCCCTGGATGCGGTCGAGCAGACGCTGGCCGAGGTCCGGGACGCGGCGTACGACGACCCGGCGCTGGCCGCGGCGGCACTGCTGAGCGGGCTGGTCCGGCGCCGGCCGTTCCCCGCCCTGAACCGGACCATCGCGGTGGCGTGCACGTTGCAGCTGCTCGCGCTGAACGGCTGCGACCTGCGACTGGAGCCGGTCGATGAGACCGACAGCCTGCTCGACAAGGTCGTGGCCGACGGGCTGCCGGTCGCCGTACTCGCCGACGAGCTGAGGACCAGGATGATGCGATTGCGCGGGTCGCGACGCGACCGCCGACGTGGGGAGGACACGCCCATGTTCGAACGATTCACCGACCAGGCCCGGGAGGCGGTATCGCTGGCCCAGCAGGAGGCGGTCGCTCTCCGCCACGACCACATCGGCACCGAGCACGTCCTGCTCGGCCTGGTCCACGAAGGCGGCGGACTGGCCACGCGCGTCCTGGAACAGCTCGGTATCTCCCTGTCGGCTGTCCGGGCGCAGGTCGAGCAGACCGCCGGCAGCGGCCAGGGCTCACCCGCCGGGCACATCCCGTTCACGCCGCGGGCGAAGAAGGCGCTCGAGCTGGCCCTGCGCGAGGCCCTGCAGCTCGGGCACAGCTACATCGGCACCGAGCACCTGCTGCTCGGCCTGATCCGTGAGGGCCATGGTGTCGCCGCTCAGGTGCTGGTGAGGCTCGGCGCCAGTCTCGGCGAGGTCCGCGCGGAGGTGATCCGCCAGCTCGGGTCGGGAGCGCACGATGCCGTCGCAGGCCCGTCCCACGACGACGGGCGCCGCAGCCACCTGATGGCGGAGATCGGCGCGGTGCTCGACGAGAACGACCGGCTGCACCGCGAGGTCGCTCGGCTGCGCAGACTGCTCCACGACCACGGCCTCGACGCCGACGCATCCTGACCCGGCGCCGCACGGTTCGCCGGCGGCATCGGCCGTGGCGCCCGGCGATGGTCCGCTCGCACACTAGGCTGCGCTGAGGTGGCCAGGCGCCCAATGGGGCGGAAGGGATCCAGGTGGCAGACGTTACCCGCAGACCGCGCACTCTCGACGTCCTTGGTGCCGAGCAGGCGTGGGAGGTACCGGATGAGTGGCTGGCCGGCGTTCGCAGTCGGTTGCGTGCGTGGGCCGAGGAGCCGGACACACTGCGACCCGGTGCCTTCGCCGACTTCGTCCGCGGCACCCCGGCAGCGGTCTGGTACACCTATCAGGTTGCGCCACTGCTGGCCGGCTGGATCCCCGTGCTGCACGGCGACTTCGCCGACATCTCCGCCGAGCTGACCCGCGACTTCCACCGGCCATCAGTCCGGCTGGGCGGTGCCGGGCATGTGGTCACGACAGCGCCCTTCGACTGGCCGCTGAAGATGGTCGCCGGCGCGCGGAACTTCCCCGAGCCGGGCAGGCGGCAGGCCTTGCAGCTGTCCCGCGACGTGGCGAACCTGTTCGTGGACGTGCCTCCGCTGGCAGCACGCGCCCGGGCCCTGTCGGCCGTCTTCGACCGTGTCCTCGCCGACAGAGAGCTCACCCGGCTGCACGTCGCAGCTCCCTACCAGGAGATCGTCCCCGTCTGGCGGGACGGCCTGCTCCGCGACCACGAGAGCGCGGTTCTGCCGGAGCTGGCGGGTGCCGGACCCGCCCTCGGGCAGTCGCTGACCGACCTGCGCAACGTCCACGCCGAGCTGTTCGGCGTGGACGGCCTGGACGGCGGTGACGGTGACTTCGCCCAGATGCTCGCCCGGCTGATCCTGGCGACCGGGCTGGCCGACGTCCCTGCCGGCGCTACCGAGCAGCTGAGCGACGCCGCCCGCGACGTCGAGAAGGCCCTCGAAGAGGCCAAGGACGGCTTCGACACCAACGCCTGGCTGGCCGGGAACACCACCTGGCTGTCGCGCGCGGTGCGCCAGCACAAGGAGGTGGCCGCGCGCGCCTGGGCGGCCGCGGCCACCCAGGTCTCCGTTCAGCTCGCTGGAGTCCTCGCACACCAGCCGTGGCCGGATCCGGAGGTTCCGGATCTGGGCGCGTTCTTCCGGTTGCTCGAGACTCGGCGTTCGCGGGTGACCGACGACTTTGCCGCACCGCCATCCCTACCCCAGACCCTCGTCGCGGTGACTTCCGCCGCAGCGGGCGAGAAGGCCGAGGTCAAGACGCCGGACCAGCCTCTTACCCCGGTGCCGATGAACTTCGACGACCCGATCGCCGAGCTGGACACGCTGATCGGGCTGGAGTCGGTCAAAGAGGCGGTTCGCCGCATCGTCGCAGAGACCAGGACGAACCTGCGCCGCCAGGAGCTCGGCCTACCGGCGCATGAGCGCGCCCGGCACATGGTGTTCGTCGGCAAGCCCGGCACCGCGAAGACCACTATCGCCCGGCTGCTCAGCAGGATCTACAAGCAGCTGGGCGTGCTCGAGAAGGGTCACGTGGTCGAGGTCGACCGGTCCGACCTGGTGGGTGCCGGCGTCGGCTCCACCGCACCGATGACCGCGGCAAAGTTCCGCGAGGCCCTGGGCGGGGTGCTCTTCGTGGACGAGGCGTACGCCCTGGTGCCCCCGAACAGCCCGGGTGACTTCGGCTACGAGGCCGTCGCCACGCTGCTCAAGATGATGGAAGACCATCGCGACGACTGCGTCGTGATCGTCGCCGGGTATCACCGCGAGATGCAACGGTTCATGGAGTCCAACACCGGGCTGGCATCGCGGTTCCCGAAGATGCTGGCGTTCAGCGAGTACAACGACGATCAGCTGGTGGCGATCCTCAGGCTGCAGGCTCGGCAGGCGGGCATGATTCTCTCCGACGGAGTCCTGGACGCCGTCCGCAAGGTGATCCCGCCGGCACCTCGCGGCCACACGTTCGGAAACGGCCGGTTCATCCGGAACGTGCTCGAGGAAGCCATCTCCAACCAGGCGAGCCGGCTGTCGGAACGCGACCCGGACACGCTCACCGAGCGGGAGCTGCGTGAGCTGCGGCCGGAGGACATCATGCCGCCGACCTCGATGCGGGCCGAGGACTACCTGCACCAGAAGCCAGGAACCTGACCCGCGGCCTGATTCAGGAGGCCAGGAGGCGCTTGCGCTCCAGGTCCACGTCGAAGTCGGCCTGCGGCCACTGCGGGTCGAGGCCCTTCATAGTCTCCAGCAGCATCGTGGTGACGGCCCAGTTCCGGTACCACTTGCGATCACTGGGGATCACGTACCAGGGCGCCACGTCGGTGTTGCAGCGCTCGATCGCCGCCTCGTACGCC
>Ga0209382_10001427_pt1 | contig 37632 bp, 37 predicted proteins | sample SoiMetdeltSBSDD5_FD_187599 | JGI IMG/M metagenome (GOLD analysis project Ga0209382, IMG submission 187599) | Bulk soil microbial communities from a Populus tree surrounding site in Tennessee, USA - Soil MetaG P. deltoides SBSDD5 (SPAdes) (version 2) | ecosystem: Environmental > Terrestrial >... | reverse complement strand
CGCCTCGGCGTCGCGCACGTCGAGCACGTGATAGTGCGCGGCGTCCGCGCGGCCCGTCTCGGAACGAATCTGCTCGACCGCCTTCTGCAGATTCTCTTCTTTGCGGCTGGCGATGACGACGCGCGCGCCGAGGCGCGTCACCTCGCGTGCGATGGCGAAACCGATCCCTGTCGCCCCGCCGGTGATGATGCCGACACGGCCTTCGAACGTTTTTTCAGGAAGCATACGGAGCGGATCATACAATTAGCGGACTCATGAAACGCGTCGCTGTTCTCTTCGTGGTTCTCTTCCTCTTCGCCTGCGCGGAGGAACAACCGAAGCCACTCAGCGAGCCGGGAGAGAGGCTCTACACCGTCCGTGGCATCGTTCTTTCACGGAACACCGCGGACAACTCACTGCGTCTCGATCACGAGGAGATTCCCGGATTCATGGCGGCGATGACGATGGACTACAGCGTGCGCGGTGCGGACGTGAAGACCCTGCCGGCCGACCGCAAGCGCATCGAAGCGAAGCTGCACGTCACCGACCGCGCGTATTGGATGACGGATGTAAAGCAGATCCCGTGAGCGACGAGCGCCGCGCTTTCCAGCGCCTCACCCTGACCCAGCCGCTCGACGGCTGGTTCGGAGACTTCGCTGTTCGCCTGGTGGACGTGAGCGCGAGCGGTGCGCAGATCGAGCACGACGACCCGATTCCCGCCGATGCGCGCGGATTGCTCCGCTTCTTCTGGCGCGGGAACGAAGTGGAGATCCTCGCCGAGACCGCGCGGCTGATCGAGCAACAACGCATGGGCGTGCGGTTCCTCGAGGAGAGCGAGCCGCTGCGCGCTCTGCTCGCGTCGTCCGCGGCGGAGGTGCTCCGCGCGCTCGAGGCGAACGCGCGTGGCGATCGCGCGGCGAATGTCGTCGGCGAAGAGACGCTCACCTCGGCGTGGCGCACGCAGGTGACGGGCTACGTCTGCTGGATCTTCGAAAACGACCGCTGGCATCCACATCCGTCGAGCGATCCCGAGCAGCCGGAGAACGGCTTCACGATCTCCGCCGGAGAATCGGATGAGCAAGTGGAGATGCTCAGGCGGACCTACGAGACGGGAGACGCGGAGGCGCGGAAGATGACGCGGATGCTCGCGCAGTTGAGCGTCACGGAGCCAATGTAGGAACGGCAAGCAGAATGACCGGCACGTCCGCGCCGGCGTCCGCATGCTCCCCCTCCCGCACCACCGCCAGCCCGTTCGCGGTCAGCATCGACGTCAACGCGCCCGAGCTCTGCGATGTCAGCGGCGTCGCGAACAGCTCGCCGTCGCGCGCGGTCACCTGCACGCGCGCATACACGCGCCGCTCCGCCGCGCCGCGCACGGCCGCGGTGAGCCGCGCGCGCACCGTCGGTGCATAGAGCCGCGCTTCCTGCCCCATCGCCTTCCGCAACGCCGGAGCGACGAAGAGGTGGAAGGACACGAAGGAGGAAACGGGGTTCCCGGGCAATCCGAACACGACGCGATCGCGCAGCCGCGAGAGCACGACCGGCTTCCCCGGTTTCATCGCCACGCGCCAGAACTTCGTCTCCGCGCCGAGCGCTTCGAGCGCTTCCTTCACGAAGTCGTATGCGCCGACGGAAACGCCGCCCGAGGAGATCACGAAATCGGATTCGATCGCCGCCTCGAACGCCGCGATCGTGGCTTCCCGCGTGTCGCGCACGATGCCGAGGGGTCGTGCGATCGCGCCGACTTCTCGGACTAGCGCGGCGAGGAGCGGACCGTTCGTGTTCACGATCTGTCCCGGCGACGGAGTTTCTCCGACCTCGATCAGCTCATCGCCGGTCGAAAGGATCGCCACCGTCGGGCGACGGCCGACCTGCACGCGCGATCTCCCAGCCGACGCGAGGATCGCGATCTCCGCGGGACCGATCGCGACGCCGCCGCGAAGCACGACGTCGCCCGCGCGCATGTCCTCGGCACGGCGGCGGATGCTCGCACCGCGCGGGAGCGCCTGCGCGATCGTCACGCGCTCGAGTCCCGCATCCGTGAGCTCGACTTGAACCACCGTGTCGGCACCGTCGGGAACGAACGCGCCGGTCATGATGCGCATCGCGCTTCCCGGCTCGAGACGTAGCTTCGTCGGATGACCCGCGGGGATGTCCGCGATGACCGGGAGCGTCACCGGAGCGCTCGCGATGTCCTCCGCGCGCACGGCGTAGCCGTCCATCGCGCTGTTGTCCGCGGCCGGAAGATCGTGCGTCGCGGTGACGCTCTCGCGCAGCACGCGGCCGAGGGATTCGTCGAGCGGAACGGACTCGACCGCACCCGCGGCAACCTCGTCCATCACGCGTGCCTGTGCCTCTTCGACCTGCAACATCGCGGTGCGAATGATATCTGGACGACTCGAGAAGCCCGGTCGTATCAAGGTTTCGATGACACTGCTGCTCGCCCTCCTGCTTGCCGCGAGTCCGATCGAGCAGAGCCATGGTCCGTACGCGCGCCCGACGAACGGCGCTCAAGCGACCGCCGCTGCCGCGCGCGGCAGCGCACTCCTGGCGTGGAGCGAAGCGGATCGGATTCACGTCGGCAGGCTCGACACGCACGCGCGGCTCGCGTCCGAGATCCGCACCCTCCCCGCGACGACCGCGCGTGCCGTGGCCGTTGCACCCGCGGCCGCGAGCGATGGAGTCTCGTTCCTCGTTGCCTGGCTCGAGCTCGGAGGCGGACAGCAGCGCACGATGGCGATGCTCGTCGACGTCCTCGGCACACCGATCGGGATGCCGCGGCAATACGCGACGGACCCGGTCGAATCGAACGACTTCGCGGTGCGGCTCGCGTGGGACGGCAGCGCGTATCGCCTTTGGACGGGGCGCAAGCTGATCGCGATCGACACGAGCGGAACAGTGCTTTCGACCACAGATCTCTCGGCGATCCCGCAAAGCGCCACCGCGCGTAACGGCGTCGTCGCGACGACATCGCTGAAGGTCACCGTCCACTGCGGCTTCGGGTGGTGCAGCCGAACCTATGACCTGGTCTGGGCCGCCGGATCTTCGACCGGTTCGGAGCGGGTCGGGTTCACATACTCCCCTTATCCAGCGCCGCCACCGATTCACAGTCCGTCGATCATTGCCGCCGCGGGCGATCAATTCGGCGTCGCGTGGTCGAGGCCGTGGGGCATCCACTACCTGCTCACGGGCGACGGCACGAATCTCGTCGCCGCTTCCCCCGACACGAGCATCGCGCCGGGACTCGCCTGCGACGACGAGCAATGTGTGATCGCTTACGCGCAGTCGAACGACGTGCACGCCCTCGCATTTCCGGTCGATCGACTCACCGGCCCGGAGCTCTTGACGATCGCCGCGACGGAGCGCGTCGAGCGCGCGCCGCAGGTCTACCTCCTCGGCACGGGCCGATTCCTGATCACGTACCGCAGCGACGGTTCGGACGGCGCGCGGCTGAACTGGCGAATGATCACCTTCGGCGCGCCGCGCAGGCGCGCATTGAGATGAACCATGAAAACACTCGTTCTCGCACTGCTCCTCTCGCAGCCGTGGCTCAGCGCGGAGCAAAGCTACGGGCCTTATTCACGTCCGCAGCTCGGCGGCCGTCACGCGATGGCGGTCGGAGCGGACGGTATCCTGATGGCCTGGAGCGAAAACGCTCCTCAGCCGAGGATCCATGTCGCGCTTCTCGACACTCGCGCACAATTGATCTCGCCGATCTCGATCCTGCCCGCGGAAGGCGCGACTGCCGAGTCGTATGCGCCGACGGTTTCGTCGAGCGGCGACGCGTTCCTCGTCGCATGGGTCGAGCGATATCGCGGGGCCGAACGCGTTCGCGGGGCCGTCGTGGATCGCAGCGGGGTTCCGGTCACCGCACCGCAGACGTATGGGTTGGCGAAGATTCAGTTTTCGTTCAACGGTCCCGAAGAGCTCGTGACGCCGTTCATCGCATGGGACGGCGCGGGATGGCACGTGTGGGGCGGCAATCGAGTCTTCACGATCCTTCCGAACGGCGAACGGATCTCCGATTCGAATCCCTGGCCGGACGTGCACGCCGCGATGTACGAAAACGCAGTCTTCGCAACGGCCACTTCGAAGAAGACGCCGATCTACCGCGGATGCTTTCTGTTTCGTTGCGAGCACTACGCGGACAGGTGGGACGTGGTCTGGACCGCCGGCGGCGGGAAGGGCTCCGAGCAGGTCGGCGACGAATGGGGGAAAGGATCCGATTCCGTCAGCGAGCCGAGTCTCGCCGCGACAGGCGACCAGTTCGCGCTCGCATGGTCTTCGACCCTCGGCATCGGCTACACGCTCACTTCGTCTTCGATCCGCGCCAGAACGGTCGACGCGACGGTCAAAGTCGACGCCGCGCCCGGACTCGCGTGCGACGACGAGCGATGCGTGATCGCCTATGAAACGACCGGCGGCGACGTGCAGGCGATCGTGTTCGAGACCGACGACCTTCGTAGTCCCGAGCTGCTGACGATCGCGGCGACGGAGCGCAAGGAGCGTGCGCCGCTCGTCCACCATCTCGGGTCGGGACGATTCCTCGTCTCGTATCTCAGCGATCAGGGCGACGCGGACCGGCGGATCAACGGCCGCATTCTGACGTTGCGGCCGCCGCGGCGTCGCGCCGTGCGCTGAAATCTGGACGCTTGGCGAGCGCCGGGCGTATCAGTGACGGTATGACGTTTGTTCTCGCAATGCTCCTCGCGGTGAGCTCGATCGAGCAGAGCTATGGTCCTTACATGCGCCCCGCATCGGGCGGCGACGCCGCGATCGCACCCGCGAGTGGAGGAGCGCTTCTGGCGTGGAGTGAGTCTTATCGCATTCGCGTCGGCCTGCTCGACTCGCGGGCGCGACTCGTCTCGGCCATTCACGAATTGCCGACGACGAAGGAGAAAGCCTCGGCCATGGCCCCCATCGCCGCGTTCGACGGCAGCTCGTTCCTGCTCGCGTGGAACGAGCGCGTCGTGGACAAGGATCAGACGATGGCGATGTTCGTCGCGGCGGATGGAACACCCAGCGGAACGATGCTTCCCGTCGGCGGCCCGGGTCCGATCAACGGCGATCCCTCTCTGCGGCTGGTTTGGGACGGAGCGTCGTATCGTCTGTGGAACGGCCGGCACGCGTTTCAGATCGCGCGCGATGGAACGGTCCTCGTCACGAGCGCGGGCGCACGTCCGGATGCTGTCACCGCGACGAACGGCGTGGTGGGAACGACGTCGTTCACGTCCACAGGCGGCGGCTCGTGCGGCGGTCCATTCAAATTCTGCCGGCTGTATCCCACCGTCACCTGGACCATCGGCACGCGCGTAGGTTGGTACCAAGTCACCGACCGGCCGAGTCCTGCGACGATCGCCGCCGCGGGCGACCACTTCGCGGTCGCGTGGACGACGCCGACGCTGATCACCTATCTGATCGTCGACGGCGCGCTGAATCATGTCGCGGCGACTCCGGACATCACCGTTGCGCCAGGGCTGGCGTGTGATGAGACGCAGTGCCTCCTCGCCTACTCGCAATCGGGCGATGTGCACGCGCTCGCGTTTCCGGTGGACCGGCTTTACGGCCCGGAGATGCTGACGATCGCCGCAACGGAACGTACCGAGCGCGTGCCGCAGGTCCATCTCCTCGGACCGGACCGTTTCCTCGTCACCTATCGCAGCGACGGCCTCGATGGCCAGAAGCTCAACGGCCGCATCGTCACCTTCGACGCCACGACGCGCCGCCGCTCCATGAGATGAACCCATGAAATTGCCTGCAATCGCTCTCCTCCTGTTCGCCACCGCCGCCAACGCGCAGTGGGTGAGCCCCGTCGAACAGAGTTACGGCCCCTACCTCGCGCCGTCGATCGGCGCGGAGCCCGCGATCGTCGCGTCGAACCACGGCGTGCTCCTCGCGTGGAGCGAGCTCGATCCGATCACGAAGATCTCTGCGATCCGCACCGGCGTCCTCGACTTCAACGGTCGGCTCGTCTCTCCGATCACGAAACTACCAACGTATCTGGCCGCCGCCGACGCGTTGGGACCGGTCGTCGCGACGGACGGCGAGACTTTCGCAGTCGCGTGGCAGGAATCGTCCACCCGAGGGGCCGCAATCGCGCTGGACGCGAACGGCGCCACGACCGCGCAACCGCTGCTGTTCGGCCGCGCCGACGTCAGGCTGAGGGGCACACCGCCGCTGATCTGGAACGGCGAGGCGTATCAGATCCACGGTCTGGCTTTCGATCACAACAGCGTGCCGGTGTTCCCGGAGACAAACCTGCCCGCGTCTCTGCGCTACGCCGCGGGCGGCGCGTTCGTCGGCATGACCTGGGTGAGCAACCCCAGAACGTATCGGTGCGGTTGGGGGATCGGTCACGGCTGCAACTGGTTCGACGCGGAATTCATCATCACGTGGGAGATCGTCCGCGGCAAACAGCATGCGCAGAGATCGAAACAAATGGACTACTACGCCACGGACCCGATCGTAGCGGGTGACGACGACGAGCTGGCGATCGTCTGGCGCGCTCCTGACACGTTCACGGGCATCCGCGTCGACGGTGAATTCAACAACTCCTCGTTCACGTTCCTGAAGTTCACGCTCCGCGAGAGCCTCGACATCACCCGGCCCGAAGGAATCGCGTTCGACGGCGAACGCTGGCTGGTCGTTTTCACGCGCAACGACGATATCTGGGGCGCATTCATCGATCGCAATCGCACGTCGCACGACTTCGAATCGTTCCCGATCGCGACCGGCGGCCGCAAGGAATCGAACGCGCGCGTCACGACACTCGCACCGGGACGATTCCTCGTTTCGTACTCGAGCGACATCGGTGCAGACGATCACCGCTTCGCCGGACGCGTGGTCCTGGCCGAGTCACCGAAGAAAACGCGAGCGATTCGCTGATGAGACTCCTCGCAATCCTCCTCCTTGCGACCGCTGCAAACGCGCAGTGGGTCAGTCCCATTGAACAGATTTATGGACCGTACCTCGCGCCCTCGATCGGCGCGGAGCCCGCGATCGTCGCGTCGAGCCACGGCGTGCTCCTCGTTTGGAGCGAGATCGATCCGCTCACGAAGATCCCCGAGCTCCACAGTGGCATTCTCGACTTCGACGGACGGCTCGTCTCTCCGATCAGGATTCTCCCGCAGTACCAGGTCGACGCACACGCGAAGGATCCAGTCGTCGCGACCGACGGCGAGACGTTCGCGGTCGGCTGGCTGGAGTCCCAGGGACTGATGCGCGTCGCCGCGATCGCGCTCGACGCGCACGGCGCGCCGGCCGCACCGCCGCGCGGGCTCGGCGGCTACTACTACCTCGGCACGATCACGCCGCCGCTGGTCTGGAACGGCAGCGCCTATCAGATCTTCGGCTTCGCCTTCGATCGCGCGGGCGAGCTGGTGCTTCCGGAGCCGGACATGCCCGCGGCGCTCCGCTACGCCGCCAACGGCACGTTCGTCGGCATGAATTGGGAGAGCCATCGCGCGGGATATCGCTGCAGTTTCGGACGCCCGAATTGCGTCTGGTTCGACGCAGACTTCACCGTCACGTGGGAGATCGTCCGTGGCAATCGGCACGAGCAAACCTCCAAGGCGTGGCCGTACTACACCGACTCGACGCCCATCGTGGCGGGCGACGACGACGAGATGGCGATCGTCTGGTCCTCGGCCTACGGGATCGAAGGCATGCGTGTGGTCGACGGCAAATACCACTCGTCGTTCATCCTCCCGAAGAGTCTCACCCCGGAAGCACCGGAAGGGATCGCGTTCGACGGCGAGCGTTGGCTCGTGGTCTTCGAGCGCGATCGCGACATCTGGGGCGCGTTCGTCGACCGCGACTCGTTCAACGTCACACCGTTCCCGATCGCGACGAGCGACCGCGCGGAATCAAAGCCACGCGCCGCGGCGCTAAAGCGCGGGCGATTCCTCGTCTCGTACTCGAGCGACGTCCTCCCCCGCGATCACCGCTTCGCCGGACGCGTCGTCCTGACCGAGCCGCCAAAGAAGACGCGCGCGTTGCGGTAAGAGCAGCGGGCTCCCTATAGAATCGCTTTTTGCAAGGGAGCCCATCTGATGACTGCCATTCTTCCCGTCGCGACCGAGCTCGCATCGCTGCGCACTGAGCGCGTCCCGGTCGCCATCCTCGGTGCGACCGGCTCCGTCGGTCAGCGTTTCATCCAACTCCTCGCGAATCACCCCTGGTTCCGCGTGCACGAAGTCGTCGCCTCCGATCGCAGCGCGGGCAAGAACTACGGGACCGCGGCCGACTGGCGTCTCGAGTCGCTCGTCCCCGACGACGTCGCGAAGCTCACCGTGAAGAACCTCGGCGCGGACCTCGAGTCGCGCCTGCTCTTCTCCGGCCTCGACTCTTCGGTCGCGGGCGAAGCGGAAGACGACTACGCGAACCGCGGCTGTGCCGTGATCTCGAACTCGCGCAATCACCGCATGGACAGCGACGTCCCGCTGCTCATCCCCGAAGTGAACGCGGAGCATCTCGGCGCGATCGAAGTGCAACGGAAACGACGCGCCGGCTACATCGTCACCAATCCGAATTGCTCCGTCGTCGGTCTGGCGATGGCGCTCGCGCCGCTCGAGCGCGCGTTCGGGCTCGAGGCCGTGCAGGTCACGACGATGCAGGCCATCAGCGGCGCGGGCTACGCGGGCGTCGCGTCGTACGCGATCCTCGACAATGTCATTCCGTACATCGGCGGCGGCGAAGAAGAGAAGATCGAGACCGAGCCGCGCAAGATCCTCGGCGCATGGAAGGACGATCACTTCGCCGAGGCGCCGATGACGATCTCGGCGCAGGTGAACCGCGTGCCGACGATCGACGGACATCTGATGACCGTCTCCGCGAAGCTGCGCAACGCCGCGGAGATCCGCGAGGTGCGCGAGGCGATCGAGAACTTCGCCGGCGAGCCGCAGAAACTCGGACTCCCGACGGCGCCGAAGCATCCGATCCACTTCCTCGACGCAACCGACCGCCCGCAACCGCGCCTCGACCGCGATCGCGAGAACGGCATGGCCGTCTCCGTCGGACGCCTCCGCCACTGCCCGATCCTCGACATCCGCTTCGTGGCGCTCGTGCACAACACGATTCGCGGCGCCGCGGGAGCGGCGATCTTGAATGCGGAGTTGTTGAAGGCGAAGGGGCTGCTTTGATCAGTTGGCAGTTGGCAGTTGGCGGTTGGCGGGAGACCACCGCCCACCCACGATACGCGGGCGGGTGGGGGCCATGATCGTCATCAAATTTGGCGGCACGTCCGTTGGCGACGCCGACCGCGTCGCCAACGCCATCGACATCGTGGCCGAGCGGCAACATCTGCGGCCCGTGGTTGTCGTCTCCGCGCTGGCGGGTGTCACGGACGATCTCGTCGCCGCCAGCAAAGCCGCATGCGCGCAGAACTTCGATCAGGCGATCGAGATCGTTCGTCGTGTGCGGGCTCGTCACGAGGATGTGGCGCTGCGGCTGGTGCAGCACAAGCACGATTTCCTCGAATCGTTCATCAAACAACTCGACCGACAGATCGATGAGATCAGGAGAATTCTCGACGGCATCGCGCTCGTCGGTGAGATCACGAACCGCGGACACGACAAGGTCGTGTCCATCGGCGAGAGACTCTCGTCGGTCCTCTTCGCATACACGACCATGATGCGCGCACTGCCGGGCGAGCTCGTTTCCGCCGAGGAAGTGATCTGGACGAACGAGCACTTCGGCGCGGCGACTCCCGACATGGTCCGCACGCGACAGGCCGCGCAACGTGTGCTCGTGCCGTTGCTCGAGCGAGGCCGCATCCCGGTCATGGGCGGCTTCATCGGCCGCACCGCCGCCGGCGCGACCACGACCCTCGGACGAAACGGCTCGGATTACAGCGCGGCCGTCGTCGGCGCGGCCATCGGTGCACAGGAAGTGCAAATCTGGACCGACGTCGACGGACTGCTCACGTGCGACCCGCGCCTCGTTCCGGGCGCGCGCGTGATCGATCTGCTCTCGTTCGAAGAGGCAGCAGAGCTCGCGCAATTCGGCGCGAAGCTGCATCCGCGCACGCTGGAGCCGGCGGTGGAGGCGAATGTCCCCGTGCGCGTGCTCAACACGCACAACCCGTCATCGCCTGGAACGTTGATCACACGCTCCGGTGTAGAGATCGCCGCTGGACCGCGTTCGATCGCACGAAAACGCGGCGTCACGATGGTGCACGTCACCTCCAACCGCATGCTCGGCACGCATGGCTTCCTCGCCGACTTCTTCAGCGTTTTCGCGGAGCTCGCCATCTCGGTCGACCTCATCGCCACGTCTGAGGTCTCCGTGACCGTGACGGTGGATGAGAAGCATGACATCGAGGAGTTGAGGCGACGCCTCGCAGAAATGGCCACGGTCGAGCTGTATGACGCGCAGTGCATCATCGCCATCGTCGGACAACACGTGATGTCCGACGCGCGCGTCGGCGCGCGCGTCTTGGAAGCCCTCGGCGGCATGCCGGTGAAGATGATGTCCCTCGGCCGCTCGGGTCTCAATCTCAGCATCGTCGTCGACGACGCGAACGCGGACGCGGCGGTGAAGGCCGTGCATCAGGCGCTGTTCGAGGCGGTTCCCGCATGAAAATCGCGCTGCACGGGTACGGCAAGATGGGTCACGCCGTCGAGCGCGTCGCCCGCGATGCCGGTCACGAGATCGTCGCACCGCATGTCGCGGACGTGCTCATCGATTTTTCCCACGCAGATGCACTCGACGACGCGCTGAACATCGCCTGCGACAACAAGCTCGATCTCGTCATCGGCACGACGGGATGGAACGACCGCTTCGACGAAGTCCGCGCGCGCGTGGAGAGCGCGGGCATCGCCTGCGTGTACGCGTCCAACTTCTCGCCCGGCGCGAACGTGGTGTTCGCGCTCGCGCGGCGGGCGGGAGAGCTCTTCGCGAAGTTCCCGCAGTACGCCGCGGGGATGGAAGAGCGCCATCACTCGCAGAAGAAAGACGCGCCCAGCGGCACCGCGCTCAAGATTGCGTCCGAGGTGAAGGAAGGCAGCGGCGGGAAACTCGATCCGCCGATCGTCGCCTCCCGCGTCGGTGCCGAGTTCGGACTGCACACGCTCTTCTTCGACTCGCCCGATGACCTGGTCGAGATCTCGCACCGCGCGCGCGGGCGGGAGGGATTCGCGAGAGGCGCGGTGTTTGCGGCGGAGAAGATTCGAGGACGAAAAGGTCTGGTGAGATTCGATGAGCTCTTTTAGAGGCGTAGGCACCGCACTCATCACCCCATTCAAAGACAACGGCTCGCTCGACGAAGCCGCGTTCGAAAAATTCGTCGACTGGCAGATCACCGAAGGCGTGAACTTCCTCGTACCGTGCGGGACGACAGGTGAGAACCCGACGCTGACCGCGGACGAACATCGTCGCGTCGTCGAGCTCACGGTGAAGACGTCGAACGGTCGCGTGCCCGTGCTCGCCGGAGCGGGATCGAACGCGACGCCGCGCGCGGTCGAGCTCGCGCTGCAGGCCGTCGACCTCGGCGCGGACGGCATCCTCACCATCACGCCGTACTACAACAAGCCCACGCCCGACGGTCTCCGTCGCCACTTCGGCGCGCAGGCCGAGGCGGTCGAGAAGAAGAAGCCCGGCTTCCCGATGATCATGTACAACGTCCCCGGACGCACGGGCCTGAACATGACCGCGGAGACGACGCTGCGCATGGCCCGCGAGATCCCCAACGTCATCGGCGTGAAAGAAGCGTCCGGCAATCTCGAACAGATCCTCATCATCCTCCGCGAGCGGCGACGAGGCTTTCTCGTGCTGAGCGGCGACGACGCCTGGACGCTCCCGCTGATGGGCGTCGGCGCGGACGGCGTGATCTCGGTCGCCAGCAACGAAGTCCCGCGCCTGATGCGCTCGATGGTCGACACCGGCGACATCGACATCCACGAGCGACTGCTTCCGCTGCTCCTCGGCAACTTCATCGAGGCGAATCCCGCTCCGGCGAAGGCGGCGTTGCGGATGATGGGCGTGCTCGCGTCGGATTTCGTGCGGCCGCCGCTGGCGCCGATGACGGAGGGGAGCCAGGCACGAATGCAGTCCATCTTGAAGGAGTGTGGGCTGCTCGGTTGATCGGAGGCTCACAGTCTCATAGGCTCACAGTCTCATAGAGCGATCTGTGAGACTCTGCGACTGTGAGACTGTGAGACTCGAATGATCACCATCGAAGACCGCGTCAAAGCCCTCCCCAACGTCGACCGCACGGAGGCCGTGAAGACCATCGGCCTGTTTCTCGCGGAGTTGGAGAAGGGGACGATTCGCGCGGCGGTGCGCGATGAGGACGGGGTGTGGGCGGCGCAGACGTGGGTGAAGGAAGGGATCCTGGCCGCGTTTCGGATCGGCGTGCTCGCCGAGTTCGCGTCCGGCGCGCTGTCGTTCATCGACAAAGACACCATCCCGCCGCGGCGCTTCAAACTGCTGGACGGCGTTCGCGTCGTTCCCGGCGGCTCGTCGATCCGCCGCGGCGCGTACATCGCGAAGGGAGTGGTGATGATGCCGCCCGCGTACGTGAACATCGGCGCGTACGTCGATGAAGGAACGATGATCGACTCGCACGCGCTGGTCGGATCGTGCGCGCAGATCGGCAAGCGCGTTCATCTTTCCGCCGCCGCGCAGATCGGCGGCGTGCTCGAGCCGATCGGCAACGTGCCCGTGATCATCGAAGACGACGTGGTCGTCGGCGGCAACTGCGGGATTTACGAGGGGACGATCGTGCGCGGACGCGCCGTCATCGGCGCGGGCGTCGTCATCACCGGTTCGACTCCGGTGTACGACACCGTGCGCAGCCAGGTCTATCGCCGCACCGCTGACCGCCCGCTCGAGATTCCGTACGGCGCGGTGGTCATCCCCGGCGCGCGTCCGATGAAGGGCGCCTTTGCCGAACAGCACGGCCTGCAGATCGCCGCGCCGATGATCGTGAAGTACCGCGACGAGAAAACGGATTCGTCGACCGCGCTGGAAGAAGCACTCCGATAGGTGCTGAGCAACGTGGTCAGTGTCGCGCGGCGCGCCGCTTGGCGATCCCTTCCGGAATGACGGCCGTCGCGAATCCTTCCACAATGCGCGCGTTCACAGGTGAGGAGAGCGCGATGCTCACTGTGCCCCCAACATCGGGCCGGACGGGCACGACGAGCGTGACGTCGTTGTCGTTCTCGAAGCGAATCTCCCGCACAAACGGCGTGAAGTCGCGGCCCTCTCGCAGCGTTCCCTCGAGGGTCGACGCGACGACCGTCGGTACCCCGAAGCCGGACGTTTCCATCGTCACCCGGAACACCGCGGCCCGCGCTCCGTTCACGCGCGCCAGGCCGCGGTATGCGATGCGGATCTCCGGCTGCTCCACCGGCTGATCGCCGTCGAGCGGAATCGCCCAAAGCTCGTATCCCGTCCGGGGACGGGTTGCGGAGAAGAACAGCTGGCCGTTCAGATGGTGAAACCCGCTTCCGAGGCGAAGTGCGCCGAGCGGCACGAAGGTCGACGATCCCGTCGTCACGTTGTAGATCTCGACCTCAGGCCCGTGGGCCGGAGGGAGATCTGCAACCAGCGCAACCGCGATTCCACCACTCGGCAGACGAAATGGGGTCGAGGCTACGGCCCCTTTGCCCATGCGGCGTCGCGTTGTTCCGGCAGGCGTCCCGTCACTCGTCCAGATCTCGAAATTGTGAAAATAGTCGTAGCTCACCAACGTGAGGTGGTCGCCGGAATCGGTAACCTGGCGGAATGGGGTATTGCTCAATGGAACCGTTCCCGCCGCCGTTCCGTCGGTGCGCCAGAGAATCGACGACTCACCGGGACGGCCGACGCGGAAGAATGCGGCACCACGCCAGACAAGCTCCGGAAGCAAGGTGTCATCGGGCGTTGCCGAGATCTCCTTGACCGGCTGCGTTCCGGCCGCTGTGAGATTTGTTATCCATAGCCATTCACTTCCGCCGCCTTTCGGCTTCGCACCGAAAAACGCACGGCTGCCATCCGGCAGGAAACGCGCAGCGCGACCGCCGCTCTCGAGCTCGGACACGAGAGTCCGCGTTCCCGTCTTTGTCCCATCCGTCGCTCGGACCGAGTACTTCGTGGTCTCATCCCACGTCCAGAAGAGCACCTCGCTTCCCGCGGTCCGGAAGCCCGACATCTGGCCGGTCAGACCGAGCATCTCGACGGTCCCGCCAGGATCGCGCCTGGCCAGCACGTTTCCGGTCTGAAAGACCGCGGTCTCGCCGATGAATGCGGGTGGATCGTAGATCCGCTCCTGCACTCCGAACCACGACGTCACAGACCTGGTCCCGGCCGGCGTGCCGTCCGTGGTCCAAAGATAGCCGGACTCGCCACGGAAATAGACACGTCCCTCCTCGGAGAATGCGCTGAATGCCGGAGCCTGTGCCAAAGGGATAGTCCCGGCCGCGGTTCCATCCGTGACGTTGAAGGACGACACGCCCGGGCCGTTCGTGTTGAAGTACACCTTGTCGTTTGTGGCAAGGAAGTCCTTGGGGTAAGAGTGCTGGCCCACGCTGCTCGTGAGATCGAGCCGCTGTGTCCCGGCCGCAGTCCCGTCGGTGACCCAGCCCTGCGAGCCGCCGACAAGGAAGGCGATAAAGCCTCGCGTGCCCCCCCAAGGCGCAACGGTGGCGATGCTTGCTGTCGGAAACTGCCACACCTTCTCGTGGACGGTGCCATCGAAGCTCCAAAGCTCCTTCGGTGCGCCCTGGCCCGAACCGATCACGTGATAGATCCGCTTCGTCGCAGGGAGATACCCGAGAATCTCTCCGGGGGGCGGCGCGCTGCCCAGCTTCACCGCGTGTTCGCCGTTGAACGACCACAGCTCGCGCGCTGCCCCGTTACGGCCGATCAGCATCTCGTCTCCACCACGAATCATGAGGAAGATCTCGACCGGGTCGCTCCAGCCGAGGATGTCGACGAGCCGGCGCGTCCCTTCGGGCGTTCCGTCGGTTCGGAAAATCTTGGAGTTGGCTGTGGCGATGTACGTCGCACCGCGGAAATCGAAGAACCTCGCACCAAAATTACAGTCGTTGGGCTGGTCCGGCAACAGAACACGCGTACCGTCGGCCGTGCCATCGCTCACCCATACGCGGCAATCGGTCCCCAAGATAGGATTGAAGGCATTGAAGTAGAGCTTCCCGTTGTTGGCGAACAGATTGGCGGGCGACGACGGCCATCCGCCGGGAACGAGGTCCTTGAAGAGGTGCGTGCCTGCTGTCGTGCCGTCGGACGTCCACAACTCGCCGCACATCAAGTAATTGCCCTGGTAGTAGACGCATTGTCCGGCCTCGTCGTCGTAGGCATTGAAATACACCTTGCCGCCCATGGACGTCAGGTACCGTCTGAGGTTCGTCTCAGGCACACCGGGCGCGCTGGAGCGAAGCACCGAGGTCCCGGCGGCGGTGCCGTCTGTGACCCCGATCTGATGATCCTCTGCAACGAAACAGACCTTCCCGTCGGCGCAAAGCGCCATCTCTCTCAGCCTCACTGGCAATTGGGCGATGCGTTGCGTGCCGGGCGTCGTTCCATCCGTATGGTAGAGAAAGGAGCCAGCCCATGTGTCGACGGGGTAGTACAGCACGCCGTCCTTGTTGAGCATGGGCTGCCACAGCCGCTCCATGGGGCCGGGTGCGTCGTTGTCGACGCGGTAGGTACCCACGGCGGAGCCGTCGGTGCGCCAGAGTCCCGCCGCCGGCGAGGTCGTCCCGAAGTAGAAGACGTCGCCCACGACACGCTGGGTGAGGGCGACCTGCGCATCGACCTGATCGCGCTCAGGGGTCAGATCTTTCACGAGGTGCGGGACGGGGGACGACGCGGCGAAGGCCGTCGCACCAAACAGCAGCGTTGCGAACAGTCTCATTTGTCGGAACATTGTTTAGCCGTCAGAATACTTGGTTTTCAATGAGGCGCTTGGCGAGCCGCACGGCTTGTCGGCTAGAGTGACCGAATGCAGGCCGCGGATCGCCTCGCGAATATCGAGCTCTCGCTGATCCGACAGATCAACGCGCTCGCCACGCCCTACACCGTGAACCTCGGCATCGGAGAGCCGAACCTCGTCCCGGACGAAACGCTGCGCGCGATGGCGCAACGCGCGGCGACGACGCCGTGGCAGTACTCGCCGAACGCGGGGCATCTCTCGCTGCGCAAGAAACTGTGCGAAGACACACTGTACGATCCGAAGTCCGAGGCATGCGTGACGGCGGGGACGCAGGAGGGACTGTTCGCGCTTTTCACTGCGTACGTGAATCCCGGCGACGAAGTGCTCGTGCCCGATCCCGGATTTTTGTCATACGCGACGCTCGCGAAAGTGTGCGGCGCGACCGCGATGCCGTACAAGCTCGAGCCGCCCGACTGGACGATCGACGTCGACGCGCTCGAAAAGAGCATCACCCCGAAGACGAAGTTGATTGTCGTCAACACGCCCTCGAATCCCCTCGGCGCGGTCGCATCTCGCGCGACGCTCGAGCGCATCGCCGCCCTCGGACCGCTCGTCGTCAGCGACGAGGTCTATCGCGAGATCTGGTACGACGCGCCGCCGCCGTCGATGACGGGACTCGGTGAAAACGTGATCGTCCTCGCGGGTCTCTCCAAGAGCCACGCCATGACCGGATTGCGCCTCGGATGGGTGCTCGCGAAGGAATCGGTAATGAAGCCGATCCTCACCGCGCATCAGTACATCGCCACTTGCGCGTCCGTCTTCTCGCAGTGCCTCGCGGAGATGATCTTCGAGGACCGCGCCTGGAACGCGTCGTGGCTCGAATCCGTGCGCGCGCAGTTTCGCAATCAACGTGAAGCCGCGATCTATGCGATCCAGCACGAGCTCGAGATCACGATCCCGCCGCCCGCCGGCGCGTTCTACGCGTTTTCTCCCGTACCGGCGTGCGAAACGATCGCGTTCGCGAAGACGCTCGCCACCGACGCCGCGGTGCTCGTGATTCCGGGAGTCGCGTTCGGGACGCAAGGGCAGGGATTCATCCGCATTTCGTACGCGGCGCCGGTGGAGCAGATCACGTCCGGGATCGAGCGCATCGGACGCTATTTGCGCGCGCAGGGACGGTGAACCCATACTTTCCCTCACCCGTGAATTTCGACGTGATCATCCCGGCGCGAAATGAGGCGCCGACGATTGCCGCCGTCGTGCAAGCCGCGCGCGAGTCGCGCGGGGTGAACCGCGTGCTCGTCGTCGACGATCACTCCACCGATGACACCGCATCCGTCGCGCGAAACGCCGGCGCGGAAGTGATCCCGTCGAACGGCAACGCCAGCAAGGCCCTTTCGCTCGCGACCGGCGTCGCCGCGACGACGAGCGACGTCCTTCTCTTCTTCGACGCCGACATCCTCGGCGCGAAGGGCGAGCACTTCGACCTCCTCGCCGCCCCCGTGCTCGACGACGGTTACGCGATGTCGTGCGGCATCGTCGACTACGGCCGCCGCAAGAGCGCGATCTTCATGCGCTTCCCGCCGATCACCGGACTGCGCGCCGTGCGCCGCGACGTCTTCGAGGCCATCCCGCAAGAAAAGCGGAACGGGTTTCAGATCGAGATCATGATCAACGAGATCGTGGCGCGCGGCCGCATGCGCACGGCCATGCGCGTGCTGCGCGGAACGAGTCATCGCTCGAAGGTCGAAAAGCTCGGACGCATCCGCGGAACGCGCGCGCACGTAGCCATGACGCTGGAGCTTCTCCAGTGCCTCACCTTCGTTCCGCTGTGGACGTACAGGAGCTATCTCGAGAACCTGACCATCCTGGACTGATGCCATGAAACGACTCGCCGCCGTTCTCCTCTTCGCCTGGACCCTCGACGCACAAAGCCTCGCCGACTGGAACCGCATCCTCGCCGCGTACTACAACCCGGCGGTCGGCTTCGACTACAAAGCGCTGAAGGCGAAGGAAGCGGCGAACGTGCAGGCCATCCGCCAGCAGCTCGGACGCGTGAACGTCGCGGCGCTGACGCCGAAGCAGCAGCTCGCGCACTGGATCAATGTTTACAACGTCAACACCGTCGCCACGATCATCGAGAACTATCCCGTCGGTTCGATCCGCGACATCTCCACCGATCCGATCATCCGTCTCAATGTCTTCAAGAAAGACCGCGTGCCGGTCGGCAACGCGAAGCTCTCGCTGAACGACGTCGAGAACGACAAGATTCGCGATGGTTTCAAGGACCCGCGCATCCACTTCGCGATCAACTGCGCCGCGAAGAGCTGTCCGCCGCTGCGCACCGAGGCGTATGTCGGCGAACGGCTCGACGCGCAGCTCGACGAGCAGGCGCGGATCTTCCTCAATGGTCGCCTCGGCGCACGCTTCGTGAGCAAGGGCGACAGGCTGACCATTCACGTGACTAAAATCATGGATTGGTTCGGTGACGACTTCGAGAAGTGGGGTGGCGGAAAAGCTGCATTCGTCCGCCGATACGTTCCCGCGGATAAACAACGGCTGATCGACAACGCGAAGAAGATCGATTTCGAGTACGACGATTACGACTGGAAACTAAACGACTGGCACCGTTGAGATGCTCGGCGAGCCCCGTTCGCTGTCGCGCGCATGGTCGCTGTTCCGTGATCCCGTCACGGCCGAGAAACGTGCGCTGCTCGCGGACCGTTGGTCCGCACTCGATCCCGCGGTGCGCGTCCCCGGACAGGGCCTCGGCCAGAAGGCCACCGGCTGCGGCGCGACGATCGGCATTCAGCCGAAATGCGACTTTTCCTGCACCGGCTGTTACCTCGGCAGTGAAGCGAATCGAATCCCCGCGCTTCCCGTGTCCGCGGTGCTCGCGCAACTCGACCTCCTGCGCCGCCACCTCGGCCCGAAGAGCAACGTCCAGATCACCGACGGCGAAGTGACGCTGCGTCCCGCCGAGGAGCTGATCGAGATCCTCCGCTACGCGCGCTCGATCGGCATCGTGCCGATGGTGATGACGCACGGCGACAACTTCCGCCGCCAGCCGGGTTTTCTCGAGCGGCTGATGGTCGACGGTCAGCTCACCGAGGTGTCGATCCATATCGACATCACGCAGCGGGGACGCGACGGGCATCGCGCACCGAAGTCGGAGCTCGAGCTGATGCCGCTGCGCGACGAGTTCGCGGCGATGATCCGTAACGCGCGACGCACGACCGGCCGCACGCTGCGCGCGGCGACGACGCTCACCGTCACGCGCGACAATCTTTCGCAGATCCCGGACGTCGTTCGCTGGACGTTGCTCAACAGAGATGCGTTCTCGCTCATCAGCTTCCAACCGCTGGCGCAGGTCGGCCGCACGCGCAAGAACCTCGAAGGAGTGACGCCCGCGGAATTGTGGAGCGAGATCGGGAAGGCGACGCGCGACTTCGGCCTGGAGCTCCCGGACGCGGAGCCGATGCGCTTTGGCCACGCGGACTGCACGCGTTTCGTGCCGCTCGTGGCCATCGAGCGCGAAGGCCGAACGCAACTGATGCAGTTCATCCGCAACACCGATGAAGACGTCGCCGTGATGCGCGAGTTCCTCGAGTGCGGCGACGGCGGCGCGGCCTTCCGCGACGATCTCCCGCTCGAGCTCTTCGCGCGCGGCGCGGGGTTGCTCCTGCGCCACCCCGCGTTGTACTTCGGCCGCGCGCGCCGATGGATGAACGCGCGGCTGCGCAACGAAGCCGGCACGTCGCTCGCCGCGCTCTTTCGCGATGCGGTGATGAAGCGCGTGCGCGTCGACGGACTCACCCTCACGAGCCATCACTTCATGAGCCCCGCGGAATTGACGACCGACACCGGCCAGGCGCGGCTCGCGGCGTGCGTGTTTCGTCTGCCCGTGAATGGAGAAATGGTTCCGATGTGCGCGGTCAACGCGGGTGGGGTGCGGGAGGGGTTTTACCAGGACGTAGGGCGTGGCTTCAGCCCGCCCCTCCCGGGGGAGGCGGGCTGAAGCCACGCCCTACGTTTACAAACCGCTCCCACAACCGCACGCGATCGAGCTTCGTACACACCGTGACCTCGCGCGTCCCGCATCCGAGCTCGAGGAACGTGTTCTTCCGCATCACTGCGGTCGTCCGCTCCATCGTGAAGCCGTCGCCGCCGATCGCGTAGAGCGCGGCCGCCAGATCGTAGATCGCAAATCTCCGCGTCCTTCTCAGCAGCAACAGTCGACGGAACCAGCGACGCGAGCCGCTGCGCAAAACCTCGCCGAGCTCGCCCGGGATCGCGAGGAGATCGCGCTCGTGCACCCACAACTTCCGCGCGACGTCGAGCGGGAAAATCGTCAGCGGCAGGTGCGACGCGAACACCGCATGCGCGGCACGCACGTCTTTCGTCAGATTGAACTCGTGCGGGAAGAGTGGCGGCCAGCGCCCGATCGTGTGGAGACGTCCGCCGACGACGATCACCTCGCTCGCGCCACGCGCGTGCATGACGTTCGTCAGCGGCCCGAGCGCGACGACGCGTCCGGGAAATGTGCGCAGGAGCGCGTGAGCGTCGTTTCCGCGCAACAGCGGGCCGCTCCATCCGAGGAGTTGACAGAGACGTTGATTGTTCGCGAATGCGCGCTCTTCGCTCGTGTTCCCCGCGACGGAAGAGATGCCGACGATCTCCGCACCGCTTCCGATCAGCGCCGCGAGCGCGAACGCATCGTCGACGTCGCCGGCCGGCGACCCGAGCGCGTTGTCGGAATCGACGAAGAGCACGGCCAAAGTCTTGCACATTCGCTAAGATTCCGAATGGTGGCAAAAGCGAAGGAACATGAAGAACGATTGCCCGTTCCGTCCGAACGCGATTCCGTAGCCGCGTCCGAGGTGTCGCTGTATCGGAACGTGTTGAAGATCCGGGACGACCACGAGCTTCAGGACCTCGGCATCTCCTTCTACGACAGCGAGACCACGATCCAGTGGTCGTACAACGCCGACACCTACTTCCACGCCGCGTCGACGATGAAGCTGGCCGTGCTCCTCGGCGTCTTCCGCCAGGTCGATCGCGGCGAACTGCAGCTCGACGCACCGGTGAGCGTGCGCAATCGCTTCACGAGCATCGTGAACCAGGAGCCGTTCATGCTCGACCTCGCCCGCGACGCCGATCCCGACGTCTACGGCCACCTCGGCAAGACCCTCACCGTGCGCGAGCTCGCGTACTGGATGATCATCAAGTCGAGCAACCTCGCCACGAACCTGCTCGTGGACCTCGTCGGCATCCCGACGATTCAGCACGCGCTCGACGAGCTCGAGATCGACGGTGTGAACGTGCTCCGCGGCGTCGAGGACTCGCGCGCGTACGACGCGGGCCTGAACAACGAAGTCACCGCGAACGGGTTGTGCAAACTGCTGCGGCTCATCGCCGACGGCAAGGCATACTCGCAGAAGGCGTGCGACGAGATGCTCGAGATCCTGCTCGACCAGCAGTACCGCAGCGGCATTCCGGCGGGCCTGCCGAAGGCGGCGCGCGTCGCGCACAAGACCGGCAACATCTCGACCGTGCATCACGACGCCGGAATCGTTTATCTCGAGGGGCGGAAGCCGTACGTGCTCGTGATCCTGACGTCGTTCACCGCGGAGCAGGGACGCGGTACGGCGGTCGCGGAGCTATCGCGGGACATCTTCAATACGATCGCCGGAAGTGTGTATGAGTAGTGTGGAGACGGTGCAGGGACTGAAAGTCGTCGACGCGTACGATCTCGACGACGAGATGCGCGGGATCCTCAAGCCGGGCGACATGGTGCGCGACGAGGAGGGCCGTCGTCATCGCCTGCCCCGGTATTTCTACGAGATCCCGTCGCACGAGGTGGCGATGTCGACCCCACTCACCGCGCATTTCGGTCTGAACGAGTTCATCCTCGCGGACCTGAAGGAAGCGTCGCGCCTGCAGGACTATCCGCGCTACGTGCCCTGCGCGATTCGCATCCTCGCGTTCTATCTCGAGCAGTTCCGCGAGAAGTGCGGCGCCTCGGTGCACGTCGCCGTGAACGGCGGCTATCGCTCGCCATCGCACAAGATGTCGCTCAACGCGTCGCCGCACATGTGGGGCACGGCGGCGGACATTTTCCGCATCGGCGGGACGATCCTCCGGACCGCGGAAGCGATCGAGAAGTACAACGCGATCGCGGAGGATCTGAGCGACGAGGTGAACGTGCTCCCGTACGGCCCCGTCACCGGCAGCAATGCCGACGATCACGTCCACATCGACCTCGGATACATGACGCTGATCCCTCGCGAGATCAGCGAGGACCGGATGGAGCAGCCTCAGGAGAACCGGCCCCGGTTCGCGTTCGAAGAGCGCCGCCGGAACGAACGCCGCCGCCGGAACGAACGCCGCCGCGTGAACGACGATCCGGAGAGTTAACTCGGCCTGCCGTTTGCTTCTGCTGAAACCGCTGTCGCAGTCCATCTTTCCGGAGTCCCTGTGCCGCCTTTTGACCTCAAATCCGAGCTCGACAGTGAAATCGCTCGTTCGCGCCGCAACTGGCTCGCGATGCCGGCCATCGGCATGGAGGCGGAGTTCAACGTCTGGCTCGACGAGGAAGAAATCAATCCCGAGCCCTACTGGAAACACCCCAGTGCGTTCATCGACCGACCGTTGCTGAAACGCGAGAAATCGTCGCTGCAACTTCCGACCGGCGGCGCGGTGTATTTCGACCGCGGCGTGATCGAAGTCGTCACTCCGGTGATTGAGCTCGCGCCGTCGAGCACGGCCCGGATGGTGCGCAATCTCTGGGAGCAGATCGGATTCATCCGCGACCAACTCACGAACTGGGGAGACGCGAACGGTCACACCATTCGCCTCAAGGCCTACAGCTCGCACTACAACATCTCGTACGAGATCCCGAAGTCGCGGCAGAACGCGAAACGCAACATCAAGACGCTGGCGCTCCTGCTCGCGTACATCCTGCCGCCGCCGGTGATGCTCGCCGGCGCGAACCGCCGTTCGACGGGCGTGGGCGTGCGTCCGCGCGGCAACCGCATCGAGATCACGGTGGACTTCACGCCCGATCCGGCGCTGATGATCGCCACCGCGACGCTCATCGTCGGCATCGTGCGCGAGGTGATCGAGTGGCCGTCGTACGACCTCTCGCTCCTGCAGACGCTGCCGATTCACATCATCGACGGGGTGACTCCCGGCAAGCACACGACGCGCAAGGGATGGCTGACGAAAGACTTTCATTACGCGCAGAGCCCGTACACGTCGGACGTCAACGCGCCGCTCTGGACGACGCAATTCGGCGACCAACGTTCGCTGCGGGAGATCGCGAAGGACATCGCCTGGTACTTCCGCAAGTCCATCCGCCGCTTCTCCGATCCATTTAGTTTCCGCCTGCTCTTCGCGATCCTCGACGGCCGCGCGCCGTCGATGCTGGAGCTGGCCGATCGTCCCAGCGCGTACGACGACGTCGGACGTCTCTGCCGCTGGGGGATGGTCATCGATGAGTTGAAGCACTACGTATCCGAGCTGCACACGGCGACGCATGCGATCGATTCGTTCGTGCTCGAGCGGCAGCACGAGCGCGAGAAGCATCAGACGGAGATCGCGTCCGCACCATCACGCGTCCATAAGCATGCGAAAGGTGCAAAGGAGCCGGAGCTCGTCGCGCATCCGATCGCGCCGCGTCCGCAGAGACTCATTCCTCGGTACGTCGAGCGCCGCACGATCTCGCTGCTGCCCGTACGCGAACGCCGCAACGGCGTCGAGCGCCGCAGGAACTCGTTCGCAGTCCCATTCCCCGATCGTCGTCTCACGCGATCCGCGTACGAACAGGTTTTTCTGAAGCTCGTTTCCGGCGGACGCCTGCGCATGGGGACGGAGATCTACACGCCGGTCGGGATGAAGGGTTGGTACCACGCGATCTTCCGTCGCGAGTCCGACGGCGCGGAGAGGTTGCTGTCGATCGATCAGTTGTTGAAGAAGATGAATGACTGGATGTAGGGCGTCATTCCTTCGAGCGCCGTTCCCAATCTTCCTTCAACGCTTTTCCCGGAGAACGGCCTTGCAGGCGCGGTTTTCCGAGGATCGTGGCGAGGAGGTCGGCGACTCCCCAGGAGAGGAACGTCACGGCGGCGATGGTGAAAAGCGCGGAGTAAGCGTGCAGGTCCAGAAGAAGAAATAGCGTGATCGGCACAGCGATGCCCATCACGATCACACCGATCAACAGTCGCAGGCCGCTCACTTGCGGCTATTGAATCACACTAGGGCGCTTCGGCCGTCAGCGCGGCGTCCGCGACACGACTCTCCACACGGTTCTGGTAGTCCTGTTGGAAGTCCCGCACCTTCGCCACGTAATTGCGCGTTTCCCGGAACGGAGGCACGCCGCCGAAGCGCTTCACGTTTCCTTCTCCCGCGTTGTAGGCGGCGATGATCTTGGTCTCGTTTCCATCGAAACGATCATCGAGATACTTCAGATACTTCGCCCCCGCCGCCACGTTCTGCGCCGGATTGGTCAGATCGCGCGCGCCCATCCACCGTCCCGTGCGCGGTACGAGCTGCATGAGACCGACCGCACCGGCGCCGGAGCGCGCGGTCGGCTTGAACTTCGACTCGGCCTGCACCACCGCCGCGACGAGCTCCGGCCTCACGTTGTTCTTCTTCGCTTCCTTGTAGATGATCGAGCCGAAGGGCACTTCTTTGTGGAAGAACTCCTCCCGCACTTTCTCCGAGATCATCGTCAACTGCTTCGGCGCCTCGGCCATCGCCTTCAGGGGAGATGTGGAGGCGGATTCCACTCCTTTCGCCACAGCCTCCACACCTCCTGCGACCTGACTGGCGATCGACTCCGCCGCGCGAAGGTCGCCGGCGAGCGCGCGATCGAGCGCGTCGGACGAAGCGGCCGCGGAAGTCATCTGCCCCGCGTTGCGCCCGGCCGACCCTGGTGCACTTTGTTGCACCATCTTCAGGGGCACTCCCATGCCACCCAGCGCCAGGGAGGCGCCGAGAGCCCAAGTCGCGTATTTGGTGCGGAACCCCCGGCGAGGCTTCACGGCTTGCACCTCCCGGCGAAGCTCCGCGCGATCGAAATTGTCGAGGAACCGTTCCTGGTAGGGTCGTTTCGTCTTCAGCTCCTCCGACATGCCCACGAATCTGCAATAGAAAAGCCACATTAAATGGTTGAGCTGGCTCAACTTATGGCTGAGTTTACCTGCCGATTGAAACTGTGCTCCAATTCGGCGCGATGAGAGCCGCGGTGTTGATCGCCTTCGCAGCGCTCGCGCAGCCGGACGAACTGCCGGCCCGCGAGCCGTTCAACTGCGAAAACGAGATCGTCGAGACGACGGTGCAGGCGCACGCTCAGGATCCGTTGCTCGAGCGCATCCGCCGCTACGCCGAGTTGGCGGTCAAGCACCGCATCGACGGTCTGGCGAGCTACTACTCGTCGTTCTTCGACGGCCGCAAGACCGCGAACGGTGAGATCTTCCGCAACCGCAAGTACTCCGCCGCGCACCTGACCCTGCCCCTCGGCACGTGGATCGAAGTGACGTCACGCGCGACCGGACGCAAACTGCGGATGCGCGTCAACGATCGCGGACCGTACGCGAAGAAGTTCTGTCTCGATCTCTCTCAAGCGGCCGCGCGCTACCTCGGCGTCGACCGCCATCCCGATCGGCACGTCGAGATTCGAATCATCGCGCTGCCGGGAGAAGAGCCGTTGCCCGAAGTCGACGAGCGAGTCGTCGAGTCGACGAGTCTTCAAGTCGTCGAGACAAAAGACTGATGCCGGCGTTCTCCTCGACGACTGGTCGACTCGACGACTCGACGACTCGTCTCATGCCGGCAGCGTGAAACAGAACCGGCTGCCCTCACCCAGCGTCGACTCCACGGTCAGCTCTCCGCCGTGGCCTTCGATCAGGCGCTTCGCGAGATAGAGCCCGTAGCCCGGACCACCGCCGCGCGCTTTATCGAGCTTGCTCATTCCGCCCAGCTCGAAGACCTGGCTGACATAGCGCGGATCGATTCCGATGCCGTTGTCACGCACGCAGAGGCGCACGCCCGCCCCGTTGCCGCCATCGCAGTCGATCGCGATCCGCCGGTCGCCTTTCTCGCGATCGCTGAAGAAGAGCGCGTTGGCCATGATCGCGCCGATGGCCTCGCGAATCTTCTCCGGATCGACTTCGACCACCGGTAACTCCGGCGGCAGCTCCACGTTCACGCCGCCTTCTTCGATCTGGAAGTTGTACTTGAGGATGACTTCCTCGATCACTTCACGCAGCGGTGTCGGCTTGCGCGCGCTCGGGCGCGCGAGGAGCTTCACCATGTGCGACATCTCGTCGAGCACGCGCTTCATGTACTGTGCGCTCGCGCGAATGCGGCGAAGAAAGTCCTGCCCTTCTTCATCCACCTTGTCAGCATAATCTGTCAGCAAAAGATCGCTGAAACCATCGACGGCGAAGATCGGTGACTTCAAATCGTGCGACAAAACGCCGAAAAAGCGGACCAGCTCCTCATGGGTGACGGGCCTGTCCGCGGTAGGGGCCTGCTCCAGTGCGTCGATGGCCAACACCTCCACGCTCGCCGCTCGGTGCAACGCTTACACCAGCGGCTCTACGGCTTGCGGCTCTACTTTTTGCGGAATGCCGCGATCTGCCCCGCGCCGACGATCTCGCCCACTCCGTCAGCGCCGATGACAATGGCCGTTTTCGGTGGGATGCCGAGCCCGAGCTCGACATCGGGGAGTGACATCAGTCGCCGCAGGGTCACGTCATTCAATGGATCGAATCCCGCGTCCACCGCGGTGTTCGCGATCCAGCCGAGGCCGGGCAACGCGCCGCCGCGCATGTCGCGCGTGTGCGTTCCGAAACACGAAGCCGCCGCACCGATCGCCGCAATCACCGCGCCGTTCGCGGCCGCGTCGCGCAGAGCGATGTCGACCGGCGATTCCCGAATCGTCGCGAGCAGATTGTTCGTGACGCCGCCGCCGAGGTAGATCATGCCGGCGGCGAGAAGAGTGTTGAGACTCTTCTGCCGGCGCGAATCGCGGCCGCGGTAAACGGGCACGTTCACGACTTCAACGCTCGGATCGAGCTCGCGAAAGTATTTGCCGATGTGCGCCGCGTACTCCGCGGATCCCGATGCGGTCGGGAGAAACGCGATCGTGCGGCGGTCCGCGGGCATGTTCCGGAGCAGCAACTGATCGATCTCGCGAGTCTCGCCGAACGAGAACTCGCCTCCGCCGATCAGCACCAGCGTCCGGATCGGCAACGCAAGCCTCAGCTCGAGGTTCATCGCGCGCATCCTACAATGCTGCGATGAACGTCGCGATCGTGACGGGTGGAACGAGCGGTCTCGGCGCCGCGATCGCGGAGAAACTGCGCGAGCGCGGCATGAGCGTGGTCACGGTCTCGCGTCGTGATGAAGCGGATGTCGCGGGCGATGCGTCGCACGAGGACACCGTCGCTCGCGCCGTCGCCCAGGCCGAGTCCCTCGGCGACATCACCCTTCTCGTGAACTGCGCGGGCGTCGGCATCTTCGGCGCCGCCGGTTCGTACGATGAAACGGACGTCCGCCGCGTCATCGACGCGAACCTGGTCTCGATGATCCTCTTCTGCGACGAGCTCTTCCCCCGCTTCACCCGCGACGGCGGCACGATCGTGAACGTCCTCTCCACCGCCGCGCTGATCGCGAAGGCCGGCGAGAGCGTTTACTGCGCCGCGAAATGGGGCGCGCGCGGCTACACCGACGTGTTGAAGGCCGAGGCGAAAGGAACGAACGCGCGCGTGATCTCCGTCGCGCCAGGCGGCATGCAGACCCCGTTCTGGAGCCACGAGCGCGAAGGATTCATGGACCCGCAGGCGATCGCCAAGGTGATCGTGGATGCGCTGGATGCGCCGGCGAACCTGAGTCATCTTGTCATCGAGCGATGAGTGATGTGGAGTGCGGAGGCAGCGCCTCCGCTTTCCTATTCGCGCGACTTCGAAAGCGGAGGCGGTGCCTCCGCACTCCAAACCGGCTGCGTCCAGGCCATGCGCCCGTTCGAATCGATCACCTTCGCCCGCACATACCCTTCACCGCCGCGGATCTTGTACTCCGCGACCGGGCCCTCGGTCTCCTGCAGCACGCGTCCGCCGCTGCCGATGAACTGCACGCGATAGTGCGCGCCGTTCTTCTCCTTCACTTTCACCTTGCCGCTCGATACTTCCTCGAGCTCCACGCCCGTCGACGCGTAGAAATCGCCGCGCTTCAGCGCGTCCACGATCGACTGCGCGTCGCGCTTCGCCGCGCGCACCACCACCCACGCCTTTCCAGGCAGCGCAACGTCCGTGTCCCACGGGCGCTTCAGATGATGCGAGTCGTCGACGGCCACGCCCCACACGCGTCGGCCCGCGGTCAGCAGCCGGTCCCACATCGCCTCATGCGACGGCGGTCCGAGCATGTTCACGTACGGATGTCCGCTCGCAATCTCGAGCAGCGTAAAGTTCCGGAGTTGCAAGAGCTCCTCCGCGCCGAAGGCCCATCCGAAGTTCGGATGATTCACCAGCGCGATCCCGCCTGCCTTGCGCACCGCGTCGATGTCGCGCTGCAACACCTCCACGGGCGTCGCGCCGCCCTGCGGCTTCACGACAGTCGTCAACCCGATCGCGTTCACGTGCAGCGGCTTCTTCGGAAGGCGGTCCGTGACTTCCTCGCCGAGGACGAGGACGAGACCTTCAGGGGCGGGGATGCGCGTGATCTTGTCGTGGTCGGTGATCACGAGGAAGTCGTAGCCGTGATCGCGATACCAGCGCGCCATCTCCTCCGGCGTCGAATCGCCGTCGCTCTCCAGCGTGTGCGTGTGCAGATTGCCGCGCATCCAGTCGGCTTGTAACGACAGACACACGAAAGTGGCGAGAACGGCGACAATGGCGCGCATCGTTTCGAAATCGTAAATCAAGGAGGCCATCATGCGCCGCGCTCTGTTCATCACCATCGTCATCCTCATCGCGCTTCCCGCGATCGCGCAGGAGACCGCGCAAGAGACCGCGCCGGAGACCATCACCCCCGATCAACTCTGGACCGCGATGCTGCACGGCAATCAGCAGTTCGTCGCCGGAAAGATCACCTACGATCATCTGAAGGAGGAGCGCAAACTTTTCCGCGAGCATCAGCTGCCGCCGATCACCGTGCTCGCATGCTCCGACAGCCGCGTGCCGCCGGAGCTGGTCTTCAACCAGTCGCTGGGCGCGCTGTTCGTCATCCGGACTGCCGGAAATGTCGCCGACGAGTTCGGCCTCGGGTCGATCGAGTACGCAATAGCGAACGGCTACACGAAGCTGATCGTCGTCCTCGGCCACGAGAACTGCGGCGCGGTGACGGCTTCCCTCGGCGGCGGCGATCCTGGCACTTCCTCGCTGAAAGCACTGGCCACACGCATCCGCTCGTCCTTCATCGGCATCCCCTATGACCCGAAAGATGCGGCGAACGTGCGCAAGGCCGTGGAAGCGAACACACGGGCATCGGCGGCGCAGTTGCTCGCGGGGAGCGCGCTCATTCGCGACGCGGTGGCGACCGGGAAGGTCAAGATCATGACCGCGTACTACGACCTCGACGAAGGGAATGTGAAAAATGTGGATTGAGCACGGGCGCGCTTACGCGCGCTCGCGCCACACTTTCTCGATCATCCCGCCCATGTCGCTGGGCGCCTTCACAACGTGAATGCCGGCCGCCGTCAGCGCGGCCATCTTCTCGGCGGCGGTGCCTTTGCCGCCGCTGATGATCGCGCCGGCGTGGCCCATGCGGCGTCCCGGAGGCGCGGTCTGGCCGGCGATGAACGCGACGACCGGCTTGGTCACGTTCGTCTTCACGAACTCCGCCGCCTCTTCCTCCGCGCTGCCGCCGATCTCGCCGATCATGATGATCGCCTCCGTCGCCGGATCCGCTTGGAACGCCGCGAGACAGTCGATGAAGTTCGTGCCCGGCAGCGGATCGCCACCGATGCCGACGGCTGTCGACTGGCCGATGTGCCGCGTCTGGCCCACTGCTTCGTAGGTCAGCGTTCCCGAGCGCGACACGATCCCGATCGGGCCAGCCTTGTGGATGTGTCCCGGCATGATCCCGATCTTGGCCTGGTCCGGCGTGATGATGCCCGGACAGTTCGGCCCGATCAGCCGCGACGGCGTGCGTCCCTCGGCCACGGCGCGCGCGTTGTTCTTCATCAGAAAATCGTGCGCCTTGATCATGTCGTTCACCGGGATGCCCTCGGTGATGCAGACGATCAATTCGATGCCCGCGTCGGCCGACTCCATGATCGCGTCGGCCGCGAACGGCGGCGGCACGAAGATCAGCGAGCAGTTCGCGCCCGCCTCTTTGCGCGCGTCGACGACCGTGTTGAAGACCGGGAATCCCTCATGCGTCGTTCCGCCCTTGCCCGGCGTCACACCGCCGACGACCTGCGTTCCGTAGTCGCGGCAACCGATCGCGTGGAACGTCCCCTCGCGGCCGGTGATGCCCTGAACGATGACCTTCGTGTTCTTGTCTGCCCAGATTGCCATTACTGTCCCTTTGCTGCCGAGATCCTACGTCGCTTCGCTTCTCAGGATGGTTGCTGCTGTGCCGCAGCAACCACTTTGGTCGCCGCGTCCCACATGCCGTCGGCGGTGATCAGAGGAAGACCGGAGTCTTTCAGGATCTGCTTCCCGAGCTCCACGTTCGTCCCCTCGAGGCGCACGACCACCGGCACCGGCAGTCCCACTTCCCGCGACGCGCTCACCACGCCCTCGGCGATGCGATCGCCGCGCATGATGCCGCCGAAGATGTTGATGAGGATCGCCTTCACGTTCTTGTCGCTGAGGATGATGCGGAACGCGTTCTTGACCTGCTCCGCGCTCGCGCCGCCGCCGACGTCGAGGAAGTTCGCCGGCTCGCCGCCCGCGAGCTTCACGATGTCCATCGTGGCCATCGCCAGCCCCGCGCCGTTGACCATGCAGCCGACGTTTCCGTCGAGCTTGATGTAGTTCAGGCCGAACTTCGACGACTCGACTTCGAGCGGATCTTCCTCGTGAAGGTCGCGCATCTCGACGACGTCCTTGTGCCGGAACAGCGCGTTGTCGTCGAAGTTCATCTTGCAGTCGAGCGCGAGGACGTTGCCCTCCTTCGTGATGAGCAGCGGGTTGATCTCCGCGAGCGAGGCATCCATCTCGACGTACGCGCGCATCAGCTTCTGCACGAAGTCGACGCACTTCTTGAACGCATCGCCGGTGAGGCCGAGCGCGTACGCGATCTGACGCGCCTGGAACGGCTGCACGCCGAGGACGCTGTCGACCGGCTCGCGGTGAATGGCGGTGGGATCGTGCGCGGCGACTTCCTCGATGTCCATGCCGCCCTGCGAGGACGCCATGACGACGTTCATGCCGGACGCGCGGTCGAGCGTGACGGCGAGGTAGAGCTCCTTGTCGATGTTGAGCGCTTCCTCGATCAGCACTTTGTGCACGACGCGCCCCTCGGGGCCGGTCTGGTGCGTGACCAGCGTCATGCCGAGCATTTTCTTCGTGAGGTCGGCCGCTTCATCCGCGTCCTTCGCCAGCTTGACGCCGCCGCCCTTGCCGCGGCCGCCGGCGTGGATCTGCGCCTTGACGACCACGCGTCCGCCGAGCTCTTTCGCCGCCTGGCGCGCCGCATCGGGATTGTCGACTACCACTCCGCGCGGCGTCGGGACTCCGTAACGCCGCAGGATTTCTTTTGCCTGATATTCGTGGACCTTCATAGCGGCGCGGGTTGTATCACATGCCGCCGCTGAGCGCGTCCTCCAGCACTTTGCGCAAGCGCAGTCCGCCACGCAGCAGCCGCTCGTAGACGATTCCGATGTTCTTCTGCGCGTACTCGCCGCCCAGCGTACCGTTGCCGATGACGTAGCAGTCGTGCACGGCCGCATAGTGGGACTCGTTAAACCAGTCCGTGACCGTGCCGCGCTGCAACTCTTCGATCGAGCGTCCGCGCAGCTCGAATTTGAGGAGGTGGTCGACGTAATCGTCGACGCGGACGGGACCCCAATCGATGAGCGCGCCGTCCCAGACGCTGTGCAGGTTCGACTCTCCGCCGAGGAAACGGACCTTCACGAGATTGCCGCCGCGGTCCATGACCATCTGGCCGGTGGCGTCGTCTTTCACCTGCCCGCCCGCGGCGTGCATCGGCTGATGGAGATCGCCGACGAAGTGCACGATGAAGATGAGCGCTTCCCGGCGCTTGTCATTCGGCTGCGTCTTGTCCTTGAGCACCGCGACGTATTTCTCGATCCCCGCCACGACGCACTGATCCTCCTTGCAATCGCGCGCGCGGTCGAACAGGGCCTGATCGTTCGGCGTGTTCGCGAAGTGCAGGCTGCCCGTGTTGCCGGGACGAAGACCTTTGACTTCGTCCGCGCGCCAATCATCCGGAAGCGACGCGATGTCGCGCAACGGCGCGGCGAAGTTGAGCTGGCGCACCTGCACCGCAACATTCGGCGAGAGCCCGCGCTCCGCCAGTTCAGCCACGACGGCGTGGCCTTTCGAGCCCCAGGCGAACGCGGTCCCCGGTGCCAGCGCGAGGAGGAGGATCGTGAGTTTGGTGATTCGCATGGTTGCATCTTACGTCCCCGGCTGAAGCCGGGGGCTAGGGTCTCTTGCCCGCGTAGCGGGCTGCAGGCAATAGCCCCCGGCTTCAGCCGGGGGAACCGAAGCCATAGACTCCACGCGTGCAATCCGGCGACATCCTCACCATCGAACCCACAGAGCTCGTCGCCGGCGGCGATGCTCTCGCCAAGATCGATGGCTTCCCGATCTTCGCGTCCGGCGTGTTTCCCGGTGACATCGCGCGGGTGCGGTTGCATGAGGTAAAGAAGGGCTTCGCGAAGGCAGACCTCGTGGAATTGGTGACGCCGAGTCCTTGGCGGCGGGCGATGCCGTGTCCGGTCGCGGGCGAATGCGGCGGTTGCGACTGGACGGCGTTGCGGCTCGATAAACAGCTCGAGGCCAAGCGGCGGATCCTCACCGAGTCGCTGCGGCGCATCGGCAAGATCGACGTCGGCGCGCTGCCGGAGATCGCGATTCATCCTTCGCCGTTGAACTACCGGCTGCGCTCGCGACTGCATCGCGATGGCGATGCGGTGGGGTTCTACGCGATGCGATCGAATCGCGTCGTGCCGCTGGCGCGCGAGTGCGAGGTCGTCGGTGTGGAGACGGCGAAAGCGCCGGCGGAAGGAGAGCAGTGGGAGCTCGGCCGCGGCGTCATCACCGATGAACGCGACTTCACCCTCACCGTCGACTCCTTCACCTACCGCCTCAACACCCACGCCTTCTTCCAGGTCAACCGCCACCTCCTCGGCACGATGTTGCGTCTCGTGACGAATCACGCGAAGCGCGTGCAACACCGCGAGACCGCCGTCGACCTCTACGGCGGCGTGGGTTTTTTCACCCTCCCGATCGCGCAGCTCTTCCCGCGCGTGACGATGATCGAAGGCTCGCCCATCGCCGTCCGCTATGCGCGGAGAAACGTGCCGAAGAACGTGAAGGTGATCGCGGCGCCAGTGGAGGAGCAGATCCGCACTCTTCCGGAGGTGGACTTCGTCTTCCTCGATCCGCCGCGCGCGGGCACGCGACGCAACGTCATCGACGCGATCGGCGCACAGACGAAAGAAATCATTGCGTATCTCTCCTGCGATCCCGTAACCTTTGCACGGGACGCGAGCCGGCTGATCGCGTCGGGCTGGCGCCTCGCTTCGCTGGACCTCCTCGACCTCTTCCCCAATACCCATCACGTAGAGACGCTCTCCTCGTTCGAGCGTGAACCATGAACAACATCGAAGGGACACACCTGCCGCACTTCCACTGATCGCATTGATCGCCGGGCTGGCCCTCGGCGCGTATCTCGTCAACCCATGGGTGGCGGTCATCGGACTGGTTTTGGTTGCCAGTTGCCAGTTGCCAGTTGCCCGGGCATTTCTGTTCACCGCATTCGGGATCGTCATTTCGCTTCATTTACGATCCTGCGAAACGCGTGAACGCATCGCGTTCTCACAACTTCATCCGGAGCGCTTCGTCACCATCGAGGCTCCGCTCGAGCGCGACTGGTCGCAGCGCGACGACTCGTTCGTCCTCCGCACATCGCGCTTCCGCGTGAACGGCATCGCGTTCGAGCAACCGCTCGCGGTCTACGCGCGCTTCGCACCGCCGGAGATCGCGATGGAGGCGGAGCTGCACGCGGAAGGCTTCCTCCGCGAAGGCGAGTTCGGCGGCTACACGCTGACGATCAAGTCGCAAGAGTTGATGTCGTACGCCGGCACGTTGCCGCGCTGGCATCCCGCCGCGTGGAACCGCATTCTCGCGAACCGGCTCGAGCCGCACGCGCGCGAGTATCCGGACGAAGTCGCGCTCGCGCATGCGCTGATCCTCGGACGCGGCGAGCGCCTCACCGAATCGATGCGCGACAGCTTCCGTCGCGGCGGGACGTATCACCTGCTCGTCTTCTCCGGACTGCAGATCGCGCTCGCGGCAGCACTTCTCGCGGCGCTGCTCCGCCGCTTCCACGCGCCGCGCGCCTCGGACTGGCTGCTCCTCGCGTTCGCCGTGCTCGCGCCGCTCTTCATCGGCCCGACCGCGTCCGTTTCGCGTGCGAGCGTCGGCATCGGCCTCTACGCACTCTCGCGACTGCTGAAGCGTCCGACGTCGATCGAAAATCTCTGGTGCGTCGCCGCGCTGGTGCGGCTCGTCCTCGAGCCGCGCGATCTCACCGACGCATCGTTCCATCTGACTTACGCCGGCGCGGGTGCGCTGATCTTCATCGGCAAGCACTTCCGCAAGCCTTTCGGACATCTGATCGCCGCGGAGACCGCGATCGCACCGCTGACGCTCTTTCACTTCCACCAGTACGCCCTCGGCGGCTCGATCGTGACGCTGCTGATGTCGCCGCTGATCTTCGCGATGCTCGCCGTCTCCGCGCTGGCGTGCATTCATCCCTGGTTCCTGCGAGCCATCGGCGTGCTGCATCGTCTCTGCACGCTGCTGAACGCCGCCGGCGTCGCCGGTGTGTTCGCGGCGCCGTATCTCATCGCGTTGATCGTCGGCTGCGCCGGCGCGCTGTTCGCCGTCGCCACACTCCGCGAGAGACGACGCGCGGTCGCCGTCACGCTCGCGCTGCTGATCCCCAGCGGCACCGCGATCTTCCGGTCGTTTTCACAGCGTAGCGTCGATGTCCCGACGGTCACGTTCTTCGACGTCGGGCAAGGCGACGCGATCGCGATCCGTTCGGGAGCGAAGACGATCCTCGTCGACGGAGGACGCGGCGAGCGCATCGTCCCCGTGCTGGCCGACCGCGGCATTCGCCACATCGACACGGTCATCCTCTCCCACGCGCATCCCGATCACTGCGAAGGTCTCGCGGCCGTCCTCGCGAAGTTCGACGTCGGCACGATTCGCATCACGCCGCGGCGCTTTCGCGGCGACTGTGCAGCACAGATTCTCGAATCCGCACGCGCTCCGATCCGTCTCGTGCACGACGGAGACACGCTGCAGGTCGGCGACGTCCGTCTCACCGCGCACGTTGCCGAGGCGCGCTTCCGCCGCGCGCCGGAGAACAACGCCTCGATCGTCTTTCGAGTCGAAGCAGGCGGACGCACGTTCCTCCTCACCGGTGACATCGAGAAGGAGGCGGAGCTTTATCTCTCCGACATCGACCTGCACGCGGACGTTCTGAAAGTCGCGCATCACGGAAGCCAGAGCTCGACGTCCGAGGGGTTTCTCGAGAATGCGCGGCCGCGGATGGCGGTCGTCTCTTGCGGCAGACGCAACCTTTTCGGACATCCGCACACCTCCGTGCTCGACGCCCTTGGGGAGCGTGGAATCCGCACATGGCGCACGGATCACAACGGCACGATCGACGTCGAGGTGCGGGATCGGCGGTTGTACGTCCGCACGGGGTTGGACTAAAGTCATGACAACTCGCCATGGCCAACACGCTGCTCCGCCTCGGGCTCTGGACGCTGATCCTCGTGCTGGTCCTGTACGTCCTCTCCTCGACTTACCCCGAGGAGCCGTGGGCCGCGATGATTCCGGGGACGATGCTCGTGCAGGCCATGGTGCTCGCGGCGCTGCTCATCGTCGTGGGCATCATCCTGCGCATCCTCGGCGTCGGCGCCAGAGTCGTGGTGAAGAATCGTTGCCGCGTCTGCCGCACGGCCATCCCTCCAGGCGCGTTGTACTGCCGCGCGCACCTCCGGACGATCCTCCATGAGGAGGAGGACAAGACGCACCGCTCGAGGATCCGATAAACGCTTTGCGTCCCATCGTCCTCCTCGGACCCACCGGCAGCGGCAAATCGACGCTCGCATTGCAGCTCGCGGAAAGAATCGGCGGCGAGATCGTCAACTACGACTCCGTGCAGATCTACCGCGGCTTCGACATCGGGAGCGCGAAACCCTCTACCGAGGAGCGGGCGCGTGTGTCGCATCACCTCTTCGACATCGTCGAGGCGAACGAGGAGTTCAACGCCGCCGATTACGGGCGTGCGGCGCGCGAAGTGTGCTCGCACATCGAAAAGCCGATCCTCGTCGGCGGGACGTTCTTCTACCTCCGCGCCTTTCTCTCCGGACTGCCGGAGATGCCCGGCCGCGACGAAGCGTTGCGTGCGCGCATCCGCCGCATCGCCAGCCATCCGCGCGGCGCGGCGAGGTTGCACCGCTGGTTGTCGAAAATCGATCCGCGAAGTGGTAGAAAGATCGCCCCCGCGGATCGCCACCGCGTCGAGCGGGCATTGGAGGTCTGGATCACGAGCGGCCGGCCGATCTCGAGCTGGGAACCCGAACCGGAAAACGAGTTGCCGTCGATCAAGATCGGCCTGCGCATCGAGCGAGCCGCGCTCGCTCCGATCCTCGACGCCCGCGTGGAAAAAATGTATCGCGACGGACTCATTGACGAGACGCGCTCGCTTCTTACGCGATACGAAGTAACAGCTCGTCCGTTCGGGGCGATCGGCTACAAGGAGGCCGCGGCGGTCGTGCGCGGCGAGAGAACCGAGGCCGAGGCAATCGAAGAAACCAAACGCCGCACCCGGGCGTACGCAAAGAGGCAGATGACCTGGCTGCGCTCGGAGCGGAATGTGCAGTGGGTGGAGACCGGGGCATTTGCGGCCGCGCTGCGAATCATCGAGGAAAACGCTTGAAATCGAAGAAATCTCTTCTGTTGGCGGCAGCGCTCGTGCTGGCCGCCTGTACACCGACGGCCCTGCCGCCGCCGATGGTCGCGCCGCAGGGCGACGACCGCTATCTCATCGACCCGCGCACGGGTTTCAACGCACCGATGGCTCCCCTGGTCGCGCAAAAACTCGAAGCCGCGTGGCGGTACGCCCTCGCGGGGAATGACGCCGAGGCGCAACGGAGCCTCGCCGAGCTGCGGCAGCGCGCGCCCGAGCTCCCGCCCGCGACGCTGCTCGACGCGTTTCTGGCGATCCACGGCGGACGGTATGACGACGCCCGCCGGCTGATCGAGCGCGTGCAGGAGCGCGATCCCGAGAACCTCGTCGCGCGTGTGTACGAAGCCGAGATCGCGGTTCGCGAGCAGCAGACGCGCATCGCGTACGACCTCTATCGCCAAATCGCCGAGCTGCCGGACGCGCCCGCGACCGCACGCGAGCGCTTGACGCAACTTCAAGGCACGGTGTTCAACGAGCTCTATGCCGCCGCGCAGAGCGCGTCCGACGTCGAAGCCGTTCGCCTGCTGCGCGAGGCGCTCACGTTCAATGCCGGCGCGATCGAGCCGCGCATCCTGCTTTCGCAAAAG
>Ga0209382_10001426_pt1 | contig 37646 bp, 30 predicted proteins | sample SoiMetdeltSBSDD5_FD_187599 | JGI IMG/M metagenome (GOLD analysis project Ga0209382, IMG submission 187599) | Bulk soil microbial communities from a Populus tree surrounding site in Tennessee, USA - Soil MetaG P. deltoides SBSDD5 (SPAdes) (version 2) | ecosystem: Environmental > Terrestrial >... | reverse complement strand
CGATGCTCGAGGCGCGATGGCGGTGCCCGCATTCATCGATCACCTGCTGACCGTCACCGGCTATCGCGACGCGCTGCGGGTGGAGCGCACGCCCGAAGCCGAGGCGCGCCTCGAGAACCTCGAGGAGCTGATCGCGGCCGCCGAGGACTACACGCACGCCGACGCGAGCCCGACCCTCGAGGGGTTCCTCGACGGCGTCGCGCTCGTGGCCGACATCGACGAGTTCAAGGACGAGGGCGCGCGCGTCACGATGATGACCCTCCACTCGGCCAAGGGGCTCGAGTTCCCGGCCGTGTTCCTGACCGGCATGGAGGAGGGCGTCTTCCCGCATGCCCGTTCGATGAACGACGAGGAGGAGATCGAGGAGGAGCGCCGGCTCTGCTACGTCGGCGTCACGCGCGCCCGCGAGCGGCTGTATCTTTCGTACGCGCTCCATCGGCGGATCCACGGCTACGGGGTTGGCGAGCCCTCGCGCTTCCTGCGCGAGATGCCGGAGAGCCAGCTCGTGTCGCTGAACACGCGGCGCGAGGCGCCGCCCGGCTGGGCCCAGGACGCGGCGGCCTACGCGGCGGCCGCGGAGACGGTCGGCGAGGACTTGCCGTTCCGCGTCGGCGCCCGCGTGCGCCACGCGCGCTTCGGCGAGGGGCTCGTGGTCGGGATCGAGCGCGACGGCTCGGACTACGTCGTGACCGTGGGGTTCGCCAGCGTCGGCCGCAAGCGGCTCTCGGTGCAGTACGCGCATCTCGAGGAGATGTAAGGCGATGATCGAGCGCAAGGACGTCGAGCACGTGGCGCGGCTGACGCGTCTGGCCCTGTCCGACGCGGAGCTCGAGCGGATGCGCGAGCAGCTCAACTCGATCCTCGCGCACCTCGACACCTTGCGCGCGGTGCCGACCGAGGGCGTCGAGCCGACGTCGCACGCGGTGGACGTCGTCAACGTCATGCGCGACGACACGGAGGGCCAGTGCCTGTCGCAGGCCGATGCGCTCGCCAACGCGCCCGACCCGAGCGGCGATCTGTTCCGCGTGCCGCGGATCATCGAGGAATGACGCACCGGCCCATCCATGAGCTGACCGAGGCCTACCGACGCGGCGATCTCACGCCGACCGCGGCGGCTGAGGACTATCTGGCGCGAATCGGCGCCCTCGACGGCAAGATCGGCGCCTATCTCACGGTGGTGCGCGATCAGGCGCTGGCCGCGGCGCGCGAGTCGGAGGCCCGCTGGAGCGCGGGCTCGCCGCGCGGCCCGCTCGACGGCGCACCGATCGCGGTGAAGGACGTCTTGTGCACGGCCGGTGTGCGCACCACGTGCGGCTCGAAGATGCTCGAGCGCTTCGTGCCACCCTACGACGCGACCACGGTCGAGCGGCTGCGGGCGGCCGGCGCGGTGATCCTGGGCAAGACGAATCTGGACGAGTTCGCGATGGGCTCGTCGACCGAGCACTCGGCCTATCATCCGACGCGGAACCCGTGGGACCTGACCCGCGTGCCCGGCGGTTCGTCGGGCGGCTCGGCCGCCGCGGTGGCCGGCGGACTGGCGGCGGGCGCCTACGGCAGCGACACCGGCGGCTCGATCCGGCAGCCGGCCGCGTTCTGTGGGGTCGTCGGGATGAAGCCGACCTACGGGCGCGTGTCGCGCTACGGGCTGGTCGCGCTGGCGTCCTCGCTCGACCAGATCGGCCCGTTCGCGCAGGACGTCACGGACGCGGCGCACCTGCTCGCCGCCGTGGCCGGCCATGATCCGCTCGACGCCACCTCGATCGAGGCGCCCGTGCCCGACTACGCCGCCGAGCTGCCCAAGGGAGTGGCGGGTCTCACCTTGGGGATGCCGGACGAATACTTCCCCGACGGAATGGACCCGGAGGTCGAGCGCGCCGTCCGGGCGGCGATCGACGTGCTGAAGGGGCTCGGCGCCAAGATCGAGCGCGTGTCCCTGCCGACCACGCCGCATGCGCTCGCGGCATACTACGTGATCCTTCCCGCCGAGGCGTCGTCGAACCTCGCGCGCTACGACGGGGTGAAGTACGGCCTGCGCGTCGCGGGGCGTGACCTGATCGACATGGAGAGCCGCACGCGCTCGGCCGGCTTCGGCGCCGAGGTCAAGCGGCGGATCATGCTCGGGACCTACGTGCTCTCGGCCGGGTATTACGACGCCTACTACGGCAAGGCGCAAAGCGTGCGAACGCTCGTGCGGCGCGAGTTCGCGGCGGCCTTCGCGAAGGTCGACCTGATCGTGGCCCCGACGACGCCGAACGTCCCGTTCAAGCACGGCGAGAAGCAAGACCCGCTGTCGATGTACCTCAACGACGTGTTCACGATTCCCGGCAACCTCTCGGGGATTCCCGGCGTGTCGGTGCCGTGCGGCTTCAGCGCCGCGGGGCTGCCGATCGGCCTGCAGGTGCTCGGCCGACCGCTCGACGAGGCCCGCGTGCTGCGCGCCGCGTACGCCTACGAGCAGGCCACCTCGTGGCGCTCGCGACGCCCGGAGCTGACGTGAGCGCCGCGGCTCCAAAATACGAGACCGTCATCGGCCTGGAGGTCCACGCCCAGCTGCTGACCCGGTCGAAGATGTTCTGCGGCTGCCCGACTACGTTCGGCGCGCGGCCCAACACCCAAACATGTCCGGTCTGTCTCGGCATGCCCGGCTCCCTGCCGGTGGTGAATCGCCGCGCGGTCGAGTTCGGCATCCGCACGGCGCTGGCATTCGGCTGTCGCATCAATGACGCCTGCCGCTTCGCGCGCAAGCACTACTACTACCCGGACATGCCGAAGAACTACCAGATCAGCCAGTACGAGGAGCCGCTGGCCGAGAACGGCGCGCTCGAGATCGAGGCCGAGGGCGGCACGCGCACGATCGGGATCCAGCGCCTGCACCTCGAGGAAGACGTGGGCAAGCTCCTCCACGAGGGCACGCTCGAGACCGCGCAGGCAAGCCTGGTCGATTTCAATCGCTCGGGCGTGCCGCTCATGGAGACCGTGTCGCGGCCGGAGCTCCGGTCACCGGAAGAGGCCGCCACGTATCTCAAGGCCTTCCGCGCGGTGTTGATCTTCCTCGGTGTCTGCGACGGCAACATGGAAGAGGGCTCGCTGCGGTGCGACGCGAACATCTCGATCCGGCCTCACGGCAGCACGACGCTCGGGACCAAGGTCGAGATCAAGAACCTGAACTCGTTCAGGAACGTCCAGCGGGCGCTCGAGTTCGAGGAGCGCCGCCAGGCGCAGGCGCTGGACGCCGGCGAGCGCATCGTGCAGGAGACGCGCCTGTGGGAGGCCGACCGCGGCTACACGCGCTCGATGCGCTCGAAGGAGTTCGCGCACGACTATCGCTACTTCCCCGAGCCCGACCTGGTACCGCTCCAGATCGATCGGCGGTGGGTCGAGGAGATCAAGGGGTCGTTGCCGGAGCTTCCTCGAGCGTGGCGGCGTCGCGCGGTCGCGCAATATGGGCTGCCGCCCTACGACGCCGAGGTGCTGACCCAATCGCGCGCGCTGGTCGACTACTACGAGGCCGCGCTGCACGAGTGGTCGCCGGCGGCGGGCGCCGGCGCCGAGCGGCCGAAGATCCTCTCCAACTGGATCATGTCGGAGCTGCTCCGCGTGCTTCCGGGCGACGACGAGCGCGCGATCGGCGCCTCGCCGATCCCGCCGGCTCGCCTGGTCGGCCTGCTCCAGCTCATCGAGAACGCGACGATCAGCGGCAAGATCGCCAAGGACGTGTTCCAGAAGATGTTCGACACGGGCGACGACGCCCGCACGATCGTCGAGCGCGACGGACTCACCCAGGTCGCCGACGAGGGGGCGCTCGGCCAGGTGATCGAATCGGTGATGGCCGCCAACCCGAAGGCGATCGAGGACTATCGCCGCGGTAAGAAAGAGGCCAAAGGGGCGCTGGTCGGGCAGGTCATGAAGGCCACGCGAGGCAAGGCCAATCCGGCCCTGGTGAACCGTCTGCTGGAGGACAAGCTCTCGCAAACCTGAAGCCCGCGGCTATAATCGAACCGCCCGCCATGATTGAGGTTCACCGGGTTTCTAAGGTGTACTCGGTCGGGCCCGTGAAGGTCCCTGCGCTGCGCGAGGTGTCGTTCCGGATCGCCAAGGGTGAGTTCGTGGTCCTGACCGGTGCCAGCGGGGCGGGCAAGACCACCCTGCTCCGGCTCCTCTATCGAGACGATCTGCCCTCCGAGGGCGACATCGAAGTGCTCGGTCGCGACCTGGTGCCGCTGCGGCGCTCACAGATCGCCGCGCTGCGCCGCTCGATCGGCGTCGTCTTCCAGGACGCCAAGCTGCTGCCGGTCCGCACCGTGTACGAGAACGTCGCCTTCGTCCTGCGCGTGCTCGGTACGCCGCGGCGCGAGATCACCGAGCGCGTCTTCGACGCGCTCCGCATCGTCGGGCTCTCCTCGCGGGCGCAGGCCTACCCCGCGCAGCTCTCGCAGGGCGAGGCGCAGCGGGCGGCGCTGGCGCGGGCGATCGTGCGACGCCCGCCGCTCTTGCTGGCGGACGAGCCCACCGGCAACCTCGACGAGTCGATGGCCGCCGAGATCATCGAGGCGCTCAAGGGCATCGGCTCGGGCGGGACCACAATCGTCCTGGCCACGCACCAGGCGCGTTTGGCGGCGGCGCTCCGCCGGCGTACCCTGACGCTCGACGGCGGCCACGTCGTGAAGGACGAGGGCTAGCGCGTGGTCGGGTTCCTGATCGGCGAGGCGTTGCGCGACCTCCGCCGGGCCGGCCGCGTCGCCGTCAGCGCGATCGTGCTGATCACGCTTTCCCTGGCCGCGCTCGGCGGGTTCTGGCTCGTGTCGTCCAACCTCGACCGCGCCGTCGCGCGCTGGCGCGATCGCGTGCGCATCGTCGTCTACCTCCGGCGCGAGCCGCCGGCCGCCGACGTCGCCGCGCTGCTCGAGCGGGTTCGCGCCACGCCGGGCGTCGCCGCCGTGACGTTCGTCGGCAAGGTCGAGGCGCTGCGCTCTCTCAAGCAAGTGCTCGGCAAGGACGCGAGCGTGGTCGATCAGCTGCCGTCGAACCCGCTGCCGGCCTCGCTCGAGGTGACGCCGGCCGCGGCCGCCGCGACGCCCGTGGGCGCGCGCGAGCTCGTCGCGCGCCTGGCCGCGCTGCCCGAGGCCGACGAGGTCGCCGGAAGCGTCGACTGGGTCGAGCAGCTCTCGCACTGGCAGCGCCTCTTGACCACGATCGGTCTCGGCGTCGGCGCCGTGCTCGGCATCGCCGCGATCCTCACGGTCACGACCGCGACGACGCTCGTGCTGCACGCGCGGCGCCACGAGACCGAGATCATGCGGCTGGTCGGCGCCTCCGAGGTGACGATCCGCCTGCCGCTCCTGCTTCAGGGCATGATGCAGGGGCTCGTGGGCGCGGTGCTGGCGCTGGCCACGCTCGTCCTCACGTACTCGCTGGTGGCGCCGCGCCTGGAGCCGCTGGTGAACCTCACGCTCGGGCTCTCGCAGCTCGTGTTCTTCACGCCGATCGGCGTCGTCGCCCTGCTGGCCTCGGGCACCTTGCTCGGCGGGCTCGGCGGCTGGCTGGCGCGCGCGGGACGCGAGCCGTGAGCCGCGTGGCGCTCGCGGCGGTACTGGTCGTGCTCGCGGTCGTGCCCGCGGCCGCGCAGACGCGGCGCGAGGATCCATTGCAGGCGGAGCAGCGAAAGCTCCAGCAGACGCAAAAGCAGCTCAAGGAGGAGCGCGAGCGCGCGGCCGCCGCTCGGGCGCGCGAGACATCGATCCTGGCCGACCTCGAAGAGATCGAGCGCCGGCTTGGCGCCAAGCAGCGCGACGTCGCGCGCCTCGAGGCGCGCATCAAGAAGGCGCAGAGCGACGTCGTGATGTACCGCGGCGAGATCTCGAAGCTCGAGCGGCAGCGCGCGGGCCAGGTTAACGCGCTGGCCGGCCGGCTCCGCGTCATGTATCGCGTGCACTCGCAGGGCGGTGCCTTGCCGGTCATTCTGAGCGGTGACGATCCGGTCACGCGCGCCGTCGCGGTTCGGCATCTCGCGAGCCTGGCGGCCCTGGACGCCCGCTTGATTCAAGAGTATCGTGTTACCTCTGATCGGCTGGCTGACCGCAAGGGAAAAGAGGAAGCGCAGCAGCAGGAGCTCGCCGGCCTCCACGAAGACGCCAAGCGCGAACAGGCGGAGGTCGACCGCGAGGTCGCGAAGCGACGCGTGATCCTCGCGAAGGTGCGCGACGAGCGCGCGTACCACGAACGCATGGTGGGCGAATTGACGGAAGCGTCCCACCGCCTCGAGGCGTTCATCCGCGAGCTCCAGGCCAAGCAGCGGCGCCTGGCGCGAATTCCGCCACCCAAGGGCGGCATCGAGCCTCCGGCGGTCGGATTTGGAGCGCTGAGGGGGCGTCTACCGTGGCCAACCGAGGGCAAGATCGTCACCGGGTTCGGTGCGCAGGTGCATCCGCGGTTTGGCACCCGAACTTTCCGGAATGGCGTCGACATCGAAGCGGCGGTGGGCCGCGAGGTAGCGGCGGTGCACGGCGGCCATGTGATCTATACCGGGTGGTTCAAAGGATACGGTAACCTGATTATTGTGGACCACGGCAACGAGTACTACACGCTCTACGCCCACATCGCCGAGATCGAGGCGAAAGAGGGCGACGACGTGCGTCAGGGACAGCGGATCGGCACGGTGGGCGATACGGGATCCCTCGCCGGCCCCCGCCTTTACTTCGAGGTACGCTACCAGGGGAAGCCGCAAGACCCTGAACAGTGGCTCCGCCAGGGTGGCTAGTTTACGCATGAGAGGACGTCCATGAAGAAGGCGTTCGTGATCAGCACGCTTCTGGTAGTGCTCACGCTCTCGCTCGGCGGCTCCGTGGCCAGCAAGAGCGCGGACAGTAGCGCCACCTATGAGCAACTGAAGCTCTTCACCGAAGTCCTCTCCATCGTACAGAACCAGTACGTCGACGAAGTCCCGCCGAAGGACCTCATCTACAACGCGATCAAAGGCACGCTGCGCGGCCTCGATCCGCACAGCTCGTTCCTCGACCCCGACAGCTACAAGGAGATGCAGGTCGAGACGAGCGGCAGCTTCGGCGGCCTCGGCATCGAGATCACCTTGCGCGACGACGTGCTCACGGTCGTCTCGCCGATCGAGGGCACGCCGGCGCACCGGGCGGGCCTCCTGACGGGCGATCGCATCGTGAAGATCGACGGTCTCGTGACGAAGGACATGCAGCTGCCCGACGCCGTCAAGCGCATGCGCGGCAAGCCCGGCACGAAGGTCACGATCAGCATCGTGCGCGAGGGCTGGACCGAGCCGAAGGACTTCGACATCACCCGCGAGCAGATCCGCGTGCAGTCCGTCCGTTCGGCCGATCTGGGCGGCGGCATCGCGTACGTGAAGCTGCGCCAGTTCCAGGAGCAGTCGCCCGGCGACATGGCCGCCGCGCTCGATCGCGCCGCCAAGAACGGCATGAAGGCGCTGGTTCTCGACCTGCGCGGCAACCCCGGCGGTCTGCTGACGGCGGCCGTGGAAGTGACCGAGGAGTTCATCGACGACGGCAAGCTGGTCGTGTACACCGAGGGCCGCGTGCGGAATCAGAACATGCGCTTCTCGGCGCACGCGAAGAAGTCGTATCCCAATCTGCCGATGGTGGTCCTGGTGAACCAGGGTAGCGCCTCCGCCTCCGAGATCGTCGCGGGTGCCTTGCAGGACTGGGGCCGCGCGATCGTCGTGGGGACCCAGACCTTCGGCAAGGGCTCGGTGCAGACGATCATCCCCTTGTCGGACGGCTCCGGGCTCAGGCTCACGACCGCGAAGTACTTCACGCCAAAGGGCCGCTCGATCCACGGCAAGGGCATCACGCCCGACATCGTCGTCGAGATTCCGAAGCCGACCGCCGAGGCGGCGGCGCGTCAGCAGCCGTCGCTCGACCCGATGGAGGAGCTGAAGAAGGACATCCAGGTTCAGCGGGCGCTCGACGTGATCAAGACGATGCGAATCATCGAGCAGCAGCGTCCCGGACAGAATCCGCAGGCTCAGGTCCGGCCGCAGTAGCTCACACGCGCGCATCAAGGGCGATGCGGGGCCGGGTAGCTGAGACTCGGCCGCATCGCCCTTGCTATCTTTAGGGGCAGTTCGCGCCGCAGGCCGTCGCGGGGCTGGGGCCCCGCCGGCCGAGGCGCGATGATGAATCAATCATGATCGTGCTCGGGATCGAAAGCTCGTGCGACGAGACGGCGGCGGCGGTGCTCGCCGACGGTCGCCGTATCCTGTCGAGCGTCGTCGCCTCGCAGGACGCGATTCATGCGCCGTACGGCGGCGTTGTCCCCGAGCTCGCCTCGCGACGGCACCTCGAGGTCATCGTCCCGGTCGTCGAGAAGGCGCTGGCCGAGGCCGACGTACGCCTGCCCGATCTGGACGGCATCGCCGTCACGCAAGGGCCGGGGCTCGTCGGCTCGCTGCTGGTGGGCTGCTCGGTCGCGAAGTCGCTCGCGTATGTCCATCGGCTGCCGCTGGTCGCGGTGAACCATCTTGAGGGTCACATCTACGCCTCGTTCCTCACCGAGGATCCGCCTGAGCATCCGTTCCTGGCGCTGGTCGTCTCGGGGGGGCATACCGCGCTCTACCATGCGCGCGCGCCCCTCTCGTACGCGCTGGTGGGCCAGACGCGTGACGACGCCGCGGGCGAGGCCTTCGACAAGGTCGCCAAGCTCCTGGGCCTGGGCTTTCCGGGCGGCCCCGTGATCGAGCGCACTGCCAAGACGGGCGATCCCAAGGCGATCACGTTTCCGTTGGCCCAGATGAGCGACGGCGCCGCCGACTTCTCGTTCAGCGGCATCAAGACCTCCGTGTCGCTCTACGTGAAGCAGCGTAAGCCGCTCAGCACCGCGGAGATCGCCGACGTCGCGGCCTCGTTCCAGGAAACCGCCGTGAAGATGCTGGTGCGCAAGACGGTCAAGGCGGCGCTCCATCACGGGATCAAGCGCGTCGTGCTGACCGGGGGCGTCGCGGCGAACACCCGCCTTCGCGAAGCGCTCGACGCGGCTGCCGTCGAGCACGGGCTGCGTCTTCACATCCCGCCCCGCAATCTCTGCACGGACAACGCGGCGATGATCACCGCGGCCGGCACGGTTCGCCTCGTCGCCGGCGAGCGTGCGCCGCTGACCATGAACGCCGCACCCGACCTGACGCTCACATCATGAAGTGCGCCGTCATCCTAAGCTGGAGCCGACTGACGCATCGCGGACGATCGGGCGTGCGGAGCTTCGCCGTGCCTGTCTCAGGCCACCCTCGGTCCAAGCCGGCCTCAAGGACCCCGCTACAATGAACTTCGAGGCCGTCCTCGCCGGGCTCCCCGATGCCGTGATCGCGGTCGATGCCGACCAGCGCATCGTGTTCTGGAACGCGGCGGCCGAGGTGTTGACCGAGCGGTCGGCGCGTCGCGCCGAGGGGCGCTTCGTCAAGGAGGTATTCTCACCGGATGCGTCGGTCGTGCGCCGGCTGGGCGAGACGCTCGCCACCGGTGAGAGCCGCTCCGAGGCCGAGAGCTTCATCGACCGAGGCGACGGCCGCCGGGTGCCGGTCTCGCTCGTGACCGCCCCGCTCTGCGGACGGGACGGGCAGGTGGAGGCCGCGGTCGTGGTGCTGCGCGACCTGTCGCGTATCCATCAGCTCGAGGCCGAAGTTCGGCGGGGTGAGACCTTGGCCGCTGCCGGACGCATGGCGGTAGGCCTCGCCCACGAGGTGCGCAATCCGCTCGGCGCGATCCGCGGCGCCGTCCAGCTGCTCCGCCGCGAGCTCGGTCCCGATTCGCGCCTGGGCGAGTACACGGACGTGCTCCTGACCGAGGTCGATCGGGTGAACCGTATCATCGAGATGCTGCTCGACCTGGCGCGCCCGATCCAGCTGCGCGCGGTGCCGCTGAACCTGCACCAGCTCCTCGAGCGCGTGACGCTCCTGAACGAAGAGGGCGCGCGCGAGCGGGGCGTCACCATGATCCGGCGCTACGACCCGAGCCTGCCGCCGATCCTCGGCGACGAGGACCGGCTGCTGCAGGTGTTCCACAACCTCGTGCGCAACGCCATGGACGCGATGGCGCGCGGAGGCCGCCTCACCTTGACGACGCGCGTCAGCCTGAACCCCCTCTTCGGCAAGATGGATCTCGGTGCAGGTCAGCGCAGCATGGTCGAGGCGCAGGTGACCGACGAGGGCGCGGGGATTCCCGTCGCCGTTCGCGGGCGTATCTTCGATCCGTTCTTCACGACCAAGGACAAGGGCCTGGGACTCGGGCTCTCGATCTGCCATCGGATCCTGGAAGAGCATCGCGGCGCGATCCAGGTCGAGAGCGCCGAGGGGCGAGGCACGAGCGTGACGTGTTTCCTGCCGATCGCGAAATGAAAGACGTGAAGGCGCGCATCCTGGTCGCCGACGACGAGGACAGCCTGCGCTGGGTCCTCGAGAAGGGCCTGCGCCAGGCCGGCTACGAGGTCGTCGCGGTCAAGGACGGGACTGCGGCGCTGCAGGCCTTCGAGGCCGAGCCGTTCGACGTCGTGTTCCTCGACGTGCGCATGCCGGGCGTCGACGGCCTCACGGCGCTCGCGCGCCTGCGCGAGATGCGCGCCGACGCGTGCGTGATCGTAATGACCGCCCACGGCACGATGGACACGGCGATCCAGGCGATGCAGCGCGGCGCCTACGACTATCTCGCCAAGCCCTTCGACATCGACGAGGTGCTCCTGCTGACCGAGCGCGCCCTCACCGCGCGTCGGCTCACGCAGGAGGTGACGCGCCTGAAGAGCGGCCTGCAGGACGTGTGGGAGTTCGGCGCGATCATCGGCCGGCATCCGCGCATGCAGGAGGTCTACAAGACGATCGGCCGGGTCGCCGCGAGCGACGTGACGGTGCTGCTCCGCGGCGAGTCGGGCACCGGCAAGGAGCTGGTGGCCAGCGCGATCCATAACTACAGCCGGCGCGCCGGCCGGCCGTTCGTGGCCGTCTCGTGCGCGGCGATCCCGGCGACCTTGCTGGAGTCGGAGATGTTCGGGCACGAGCGCGGCGCGTTCACCGACGCGAAGGAGCGGCGCCTGGGCAAGCTCGAGCTGGCGCACGGCGGCACGCTCTATCTGGACGAGATCGGCGACATGCCGGTCGAGCTCCAGACCAAGCTCCTGCGCGCGCTCCAGGAGCGCACGATCGAGCGCCTGGGCGGTCAGGAGTCGATCCGTATCGACGTGCGCGTGCTGGCCGCGACCAACCGGGACCTCGAGGCGCTGATGAAGGAAGGGCGCTTCCGCGAGGACCTCTACTACCGCCTCAATGTCGTCAGCGTGAACCTCCCGCCGCTGCGGGAGCGCCGGCGCGACGTGCCGCTCCTGATCGAGCACATGCTGGCCAAGTACACGGGTGAGCTCGGCGAGCGCGGCGTCGCCCCTGAAGCGCTCGATCGTCTGGTGGGCTACGACTGGCCGGGCAACGTCCGCGAGCTCGAGAACGTCATGCAGCGCGCGATGGTGATGGCCACGAGCGGGATCATCCTGCCCGAGCATCTGCCGATCGGGCCGGTCTCAGCGGCGACGTCGGTCACGGTGGATGCTCCGCTGGAAGAGGTCATCGAGCGGAAGCTCGTCGAGTGCGTCCGCGGCCTGCGCGAGCACACCAGCGCCAACCTCTACGACCTGATGATCGGCCTGGTGGAGAAGCCGCTCTTGCGTGCGGTCCTTCGCGAGACGGCTGGCAATCAGGTGCGCGCGGCGCAGATTCTTGGCATCAACCGCAACACGCTGCGCAAGAAGCTACTCGAGCACGGGATCGATGTCGGCACGACACGTGCCGACTAAGCGATCATCAGGGTCGCGTCCTCCGCGTACTGCGTTTTCTCGTGGCTCAGCTCGTAGACGATGACTGGCTCATGCGATTCGGTCACGGGAATCGCTCCGACCTCTGCGAAGGCAAAGCGCTCGATCGCCAGCTCCTGGGTATGCTCGGTGACCACGATCTGGCCAGGCTCGGCGATCTGGAGCAGGCCTAGGGCCGCGCTCGCAGTGCTCCCGGTCGCCGTGTAGTCAGTGCGCAGAGCGGAGCCGATGGTTCCGATGACGACCGGTCCCGTGTTGATTCCGACGCGAACTCGAAACTCTCGCCCGTAGGTCCGCCGCACCTCGTGCCGCACGGTCTCGAGGCGTTCCTGTATGGCAAGGGCGGCGCCGAGCGCTCGGTTGGCATGATGCTCGAACGGTCCGTCGCCGAAGAGCGCCATCACTCCATCGCCCAAGAACTGATTCACCGTACCGCCGTTCTCGTGCACGGCTTCCAGCACTATGTCGAACGTCCGGTGCATGATCTCGCTGACCTGCTCGGCATCGAGCTGTGCGGACAGCGCGGTGAAGCCGGATACATCGGCGAAGAGCACGGTGACCTGTTTGCGCTCGCAGCGGGGGCGAAGGGGCTTGCCGCAGGCGCCGCAGTAGTTTCGGCCGGCCAGGCGCTCCAAAGCGCACTCAGCACAGCCCGGGCTCACCGAGGGCCCGGATGCGCCAGCATTCTCGCTGAGCTTCATCACGCTACCGGTCGCCGTTGTAGCCATCGCTTCTCACGCCCTCCACCCCGCAGATATAGCAACCCCAGTGCCAGCGCTAAGTGCTCTAAAAATAAGGACGGAGAGGAAAAGGGCGTTGGAGTTATGCCCTAACCGGAGGCGGGGGTTGCGGACTTATGCCCGAAGCTGCCCAGCTGCGTCCCGAACGCGGGTGGGCTCGGAGGCGGCCCAAACTCATTGCTTTTACCGGTTCAGGAGGTATCTGTTAGGGCGGTGGAATCGTAGATGCAATGCCCCCAGTGCCGGCACGCGAATCCTGATGGAACGAAGTTCTGCGGCGAGTGTGGAACGCGACTCCAGTCGGTCTGCTCCGCTTGCCAGACCGCCAACCCGCCGACCAACAAGTTCTGTAGCGAGTGCGGACAGCGGCTGACTGGCGCCACGCCGACGCCAGCCTCGGCCCCCGCGGCGTCGGCACCCCCCGCGGCGTCGGCGCCTGTGGAGGCGCCGGCCCGCTTCGCATCGCCGGAGTCCTACACACCCAAGCACCTCGCCGACAAGATCCTGACTTCGAAGGGCGCCATCGAGGGCGAGCGGAAGATCGTCACCGTCATGTTCTCGGACGTGTCGGGATTCACGGCGATGTCCGAGAAGCTCGATCCCGAGGACGTCCACGCGATCATGGACCGCGTCTTTGAGGTCGTCCTTGGCGCGGTTCACCATTACGAAGGCACCGTCAACCAGTTCCTCGGTGACGGAGTGATGGCGCTCTTCGGAGCGCCCATCGCGCACGAAGACCACGCGCAGCGTGCGCTGAGCGCGGCGCTCGCAATCCAGGACGGGCTCAAGCCGCTCGCGGAAGACGTCAAGCGTACCTACGGCGTCGAGTTCCGTATGCGGATGGGGATCAACACTGGTCCTGTCGTCGTAGGCGCCATCGGCCAAGACCTTCGTATGGATTACACGGCGGTCGGCGACACCACCAACCTCGCGGCGAGGCTGCTCGCAATCGCCAAACCTGGGCAAATCGTCACGAGCCGGCGAACCCAAAACCTTCGGGACCGATTCTTCGTGTTCGAGGATCTGGGTGATTTCCAGGTCAAGGGGAAGACCGAGCCGGTTCGCGCATTTGCCGTGAGCCGGGAGCTCAGCGGCCGGACCAGGCTGGAGGTGTCGAAGGAACGTGGGCTCACACCGCTGGCCGGCCGCGATCGCGAGTTAGAGCGTCTCGGTGAGATCTATCGTCGGGTGGCGGACCGTCGGGGCGCGGTCGCGTTGCTCATGGGCGATCCTGGTGTGGGCAAATCGCGGCTGCTCTACGAGTTCTTGCGCCGGCTCGAGGCGGAAGCCCTTCAGGTGTTGGAGGCGACTTGTGCCTCCTACGGTCGCTCCATGGCATACCGTCCGATCATCGATCTGCTGCGAGGCTGTCTCGGTCTCTTCGAGGGAATCGCCGCCGACGAGATCCGGAGTCACGTGGCCAAGCAGCACGAATTCCTGGGTCTCGAGGGCGACGAACGGAATATTCTGCTCGCCCACTTTCTGGGCGTGTCGGCGCCGCCCGAGTTCCTCAACCGGTTGTCGAGCGCCCAGCTCAAGGAACGGACGTTCGCCGCGATTCGCGACGTGTTGGTGCGCATGAGCGAGCAGGAGCCGCTCATCCTCGTCGTCGAGAACATGCACTGGGTCGATAGAGCCTCGGACGAGTTTCTGGCGCATCTCGCGACGAACCTCCCGGGCCATCGCGTCCTGCTTGTGCTGACCGCACGCCAGGGCTACTCGCCACCCTGGCTGATCCCGCCGCTCGCGGAGACGCTCACCCTTGCAGGGCTCGACGCCGCCGACGTGCGCGGAATGGTTCGTACGCTGCTCACCGTCGACGAAGTGTCCGAGCAGCTCTTCAAATTCCTCGCCGAACGAAGCGAGGGCAATCCACTCTATGTGGAGGAGATTCTCCGCCAGCTCCAGGAGACCGGAAGCCTCGCGGTGGCGGACGGCGAAGCGCGGCTGAGCCGCGCCGATGTCACGGTGCCGGCCACCATTCACGACATCATCGCGGCCCGCGTCGACCGCCTCGCCGATGGGCTGAAGCAGACGCTCCAGGGCGCCGCGGTGATCGGGCGACGGTTCGGAATTTCATTAGTCTCTCGCGTCCTCAATGTCGCGCCGAGTCAAGTAGCCGGACACCTGAGAGAGCTCCATGGGCTCGACTTTGTCTTCCCGAGCGCCGAGGAGCCCGAACCAATGTACAGCTTCAAGCACGCACTGACTCAGGACGTGGTCTACGGCGGCGTGCTGGAGCGTCGGCGACGGTCGTACCACACCGCGGCCGGGATCGGCCTCGAAGAGCTGTTTGCCGGCCGTATCGACGACGTGGTCGAGCTGGTGGCCTATCACTTCGGCCGCGGACAAGTGTGGGCGAAGGCTGCAGGGTATCTCAGACAGGCGGCGATCAAGGCCCAGGCGCGGTCGGCGCACCGAGAGGCGCTCGCCTCGCTCGAAGAAGCGCTACAGGCTCTACGCCATTTGCCGGAGACGTCGGAAACACGCGAGCAAGAGATCGATGTGCGCATCGATCTCCGCGGGGCGCTCTACCCTCTCGGCGAGTTCGACAAGATGCTGGCTTACTTGCGAGAAGCCGAGGTCATGGCGACCGCGATTTCCGACGCCCGTCGGATCGGGCTGGTCTCCATTCACACGGCCGAATACTACCGGCAGACGGGCCGGTTCGCAGAGGCCCGAACGCTTGCCGAGCAAGCGCTGGCTCAGGGCGACAAGCTCCAGGAACTGCCTCTGCAGCTGTACGCGAGTCACTACCTGGGTCTCGCCTGCCATGCGCTGGGCGACTACCGGCGCGCAGCCGAAGTCCTGAAGGCTGTCACGGAGTCCCCAGCCAGTGAATGGCGAACCGGCGCCTATAGCGGGATGGTCGTCGGTTCCTGGGCGGCGTTCCAGTCGATCACTCTCGCCTGGCTGGCGCGATGTCTCGCGGAGCTGGGGAACTTCGAGGAGAGTGCCGATGTGGGCCTTCGCGCGGTCGGACTCGCTGAAGAACTCGGTAGTCCGTACAGTCTGGCCGCAGCGTTCCTCGGTCTCGGATATGCGCATCTGATCAAGGGCGACCTTGATGCGGCTCGCTCCGTACTCGAAAGGGCGTGCGGTGTAGCCCGTGAGGCGAACCTCGCGCTGTTCCGCCCGCAGGCGACGAGGTTGTTGGGGGCGAGCCATTTGTTCGCGGGACGCATCGACGAAGGCGTCGACCTCGTGCGAGCAGCGGCGGACGAGGTGACGTCGAAGAAGCTGCTGATGCAAGAGGCCGTCGTGCTCGCATTGCTCGGCGAGGCCTACGTCTTGGCTGGTCGCACCGACAATGCCTCGATCGTTGCGCAGAGAGCGCTCACGGTCGCGCAGGAACGAGGTCAGCGTGGCGATATCGCCGCCGCGCTGTACGTGCTCGGCGAGGCCGCCGCGCGGAGGCCGGACGACGTCGATCGAGCCCAGCAGCACTACACGGCCGGGATTGCCCTGGCGGGAGAGCTCGGGATGCGTCCTCTCCTTGCCCGCGGTCACCTGGCAATCGGTCGTCTGCACAACCGAACCGGTGATCGTGAAAGAGCCGAGTTCCATCTTCTGACGGCAACGCGCCAGTTCATCGAGATGGACATGCTGCTCTGGCTGCGGCAGGCGACTTCATCGCTAGCCGAGCTGGGCTCCATTCTCATCGTCGGCTGTGATCATCGGCGCCTTTACGATTACCTCATCCGGGCACTTGGTCCAGGCGACCGGATCCGAGTGGTGATGGATGTGCCCGGCGATCGAGCGCGCATCGACGACGAGGGACGGCGACAGCACGTCTCGGCCATGCTGCAGTCTCACGGCTTGTGCGTCGTTGGTGGCGACTGACGCCACGGGCGATCGGCGTCGACAACCCATACGCCCGACGCCCTGTGGTAGGGTAGTCGCCCGTGACGAACAAAGGGACCGTCCGTGTCAAGTCGCTCGATGCTCTCCGCGGCGCAGGCGTGCTCGGCATGCTCGCGATCCATATCCAGCTCTTCGCCTTTCCGAGCCTGGCTCGGTGGAACCCGACGGCGTACGGTGATCTCACCGGCGTCAACTGGTGGGCGTGGCTTGCGACCCTGGTTCTGGCCGACGGCAAGTTCATCACGATCTTCGCCATGCTGTTGGGTGTCAGCATCGTGATGATGGCGAACGAGACGGGCGGGCGGAGCAGGTCCGCCTGGCGTGCGCACCTGAGAAGGATGCTGGTGCTATTCGTACTCGGCCTTCTGCACGCGTACCTGATCTGGTACGGAGACATGCTGGTGCCGCTCGCAATGAGTGGCACCGTGGTCTTCTTCGCTCGACGGCTGTCGGCCGGAAAGCTCCTGGTCCTTGGCGTGTCGGTCTTCGCTGTTGGCTCGGTCTTGTCGCTCATGTTGACGTGGGCAACGGCACAGTCCGACCCGGCTGCGCTGGCCGCCTGGAGGGCGCAGTGGACTCCGCGGCCCGAGACGGTCGCGCTCGAGATCGCGCAGTACCGAGGCGGATGGGCCGAGCAAATGGCGCATCGGGTGCCCGCGGCGCTCGAGACTGAAACCGCGTCCTTCGTCACCCATCTCTTCTGGCAGATAGCGGGTCTGATGCTGATCGGGATGGGCTTCTTCAAGGCCGGTGTCCTCAGCGCTCTGCGCTCGCAAGCCTTTTACGTTCGAATGGGCGCATTCGGGTTCGGGGTCGGTGTCCTGCTCAACGTGCTCGGAGCCTGGCGCAGCTCCGCGACCCGCTGGGATTTGCTGGATTTCGCGCTGGTCAGTCAGCAGCTTCACTACTGGGGCAATCTGTTCGTGGCGCTGGGCTGGACCGCGCTCGTGATGCTTCTCTCTCAGGCCGGCTGGCCGCTTCGTTCGCTGTCCGCCGTGGGACGAATGGCCCTCACGAACTACCTGCTGCAGTCCGTGATCTGCACGACGATCTTCTACGGTCATGGATTCGGCCTGTTCGGTCGCGTAGACCGTGCCGGGCAGCTCGCGATCGTGGTCGGAATCTGGACGTTCCAGCTGCTCGCCTCGCGGGCGTGGTTCGGCTACTTCACCGTGGGACCGGTGGAGTGGCTCACGCGCTGGCTCGTGTTCGGCCGGCGGCCGAGCTTGCTACGCTCGTCGCCGGCGGTCGCCGGCACCTGACCGACGCGTGGCCGACCGCGACCGCGATCTCTGTTTCGTCCCCGCCGTCGAGCTCGTTCGACTCTATCGCGCGCGAAAGATCTCACCGCTCGAGGTGATGCAGGCGGTGCTCGCCCGCATCGACGCCGTGAACCCCACGGTGAATGCCTACGTGACGGTGGCGCGCGAATCCGCGCTCGCCGCGGCTCGCCGGGCGACACAGGCGTTCGGTCGAAGAGGGGCGCCGCTGCCACCGCTTCATGGCGTTCCCGTGTCGATCAAGGATTTGACCGCAACCAAAGGGATCCGTACGACCTGGGGCTCTCTGGCCTATCGAGATCACGTGCCCGAGAAAGACGACCTGGTGGTCGAACGTCTCAAGGCGGCGGGCGCGATCGTGGTCGGCAAGACGAACACGCCGGAGTTCGGCGCTGGCGGCAACACGTTCAATGCGTTGTTCGGCGCCACGCGGAATCCCTGGAACCCGGCGCTGACGTCCGGCGGCTCGAGCGGCGGTGCCGCGGTCGCCGTCGCGTGTGGCATGGGGCCTATCGCTCAGGGCACCGACCTCGGCGGCTCGGTCCGCGTGCCGGCGTCGTTCTGTGGCGTGCTCGGATTCCGGCCCACGCCGGGCCTCGTTCCCGCGTATCCGAGGACGCTTGCATGGGACACACTCAGCGTGACCGGTCCGCTGGCACGCACGGTGGGCGACGTCGCCCTCATGCTCGCCGCCATAGCCGGTCCCGACGATCGCGCACCGATTTCGTACGAGAGCGACACGAGTCAGTTCGCGCGCGCCGTGAGGGCGCCGTCGGTCAAGGGCTGGCGGATCGCGTGGTCCCAGGATCTCAACGGGCTCCTTCCCGTCGACGAGGAGGTCGCGGCGGTGGCCCAGAGTGCGTTGCGGGTATTCCGAGCCCTCGGCGCAAAGGTCGAGATCGCCAGCCCCGACTTTTCGGGCATGAAGGAAATCGTGCGCGGCACGCGCGCGGTCACCATGGTTGCGCTTCAGGCAGACAAGCTGCCGGGGTGGCGGGAGCGACTTCAGAAGGATCTGGTGCGCGACATCGACCAGGGCCTCACGGCGACCGCGCGGGACGTCGCCCGCAGCGAGATGCTGCGTTCGGCGTTGTGGCAGCGCGTGCGCGAATTCATGGCAAGCCGCGAGCTGCTCGTGCTGCCGACGGTGGCGGTGCCGCCGTTTCCGGTTGAGCAGCCGTATCCGACCGAGATCAACGGCAAGACTCTGGACGACTACACGGAGTGGTTCTATCTCACGTACGGCATCACGCTGACCGGCCTGCCGGCGATCTCGGTGCCCTGTGGCTTTACGCAAAACGGTTTGCCTGTTGGCCTACAGATCGTCGGTCGGCGCCGTCAAGAGGCCGCAGTCCTGCGCGCAGCCGCAGCGTACGAGGCGGCGGCACCTTGGGCCTCCTGCCTGCCTCCGGTGCTCGCCGCGCTCGCGCCAGGAGCGACGGTCGCTCCCGGGCGCACGGTAGACACGTCCTCATTGATCGGGAGCGCCTGATAGCGGACTGCCGACGATGCTGCGGAGGTCCGGAGGGCGAAACGACGTCCCAGCCGGACCCCCGCTTATCTCACTGCTACTGCAGAAAGTACGCGCCAGGTGCGCAGAGGAACTGGACTCCAGTCGGTGAAACTGGAACGTCCGACCGCGAAGAGGGGGGGTCGGTCGTCGGGTCGAAGCCCGGCGTCGGTACGTCGCCCAAGACCGTATATTTCGGCGATGGCGGAGTCTGCCCCTGCTGCCCTTGGTCGTTTTGGTTGGAGCGAGAGAGGGTATAGCACGTCATTTGTTCGGCTTGGCTAGGGTTTACTGGGCAGCCAACGAGCAGGGGGTTTGCGGCGCACGCTTCCGCGTCCGGCTCCGGCGGCCGCGGAGCCGGTACAGCAGGGAACAACCTGGCGAATGCGCAGGCGAGAGCAGCCCTACCGAGCTTGAAGCGCTGGAGAATCGGCTCGAACTGGTTGTCCACGGGCCCGAAAACGGGAGACTCGACATCGAATTGACCCACGGGTGCAGCTCCGCTGGTTGTGTGGCACACGAAGAAACCGAGGAGTGTGGTTGGGGATCCTCCAGCACCCGCCTGAGCTCCCGTCGCGGACAGCGCGAGAGCTCCGATCACTGCCAAACCCCCTAGTGCGACTTTACATTTCACGATGTGTCCTCCTTATCTGTCCCTCGTCACGCCTTCTGTGCGGGGCCTTAACGGATCAGTGCCGCGGCGGCACGACTGTTATCAGCTGTCTGGCGATGAATCCCCGTTCCTCTCCGCCTGAATCTCTGAAGAACCCGGACACGATGCCAAAATCTGTACCGAGTGGCAAGCCTTCGGCTGGTACATCAAACTGGCACGTCAAGTCCTTGATTCCGTCTTTGTCCACGTCTGATGACGAGCATGTCCCTCCGCCCTGATTGTTGACCTTCACGGAAACTACAAATGTTCCCACTCTGAACTTGAGGCGGGAATCCGTGATGACTTGCGCGACCGCGTCCCACACCCGAGGCGGATTAGTACTCGACCTTTCGCTGAAGATCACGATTTTGACGTTGCCGGTTTGGTCAAAAGTCTTGGGTTCGGGAAAGCTCGACTTGATGTCGATGCGGTGTTTACAGGAGAACAAGGGGGTCCCGTTGGAGTCTATAGGGCCGCCACAGTCGATGTTGTCGCCTGCGCCTAGGCCGTCGGCGTCCGCGAGCCCGAACATAGCGTCCTCGTTGTCGCTGGTCATCTCCGGCGGAACCTCGCTTCCCCCCGCGAAGTTGATGGCTGCCGAGGGTCGGTAGAGCACGTTGCTCCAGTCGTCCTGCCCCTCGAGCACGTCCGCGACGACTGCAGCACAACCGGACGTCGCGCCCGTATTGATGTCTGCCGTCACAGCATTGGTGTTCACAGCCTTGCTTCGATTCCAATCGATGGATGTAACGCTGTTCAAGCTAAGAACGATGGACCACGCGTTGGGGCCAAACACGATCGTATCCGCCTGAGTGAAGTACGGAGTTATCGGACCGAGGCTCGGATGCGTCCCAAGCTTGTCGCTCTCGATCAGGCTTAACTTGTTGAGGAGCCCCGTCTTGTTGGGGTCGGCCAGCACCGGATCAGCAGACCGCGAGTAATCCAGCCGACGACCCGGAATTGGACTCCCGGCGAACTGGCGAGTGTAGTTCATGACGCTACGATAGTTGGGCTTACAGTTAACGTTGTCGACGCCGCCATGGCCGAATCCCAGGGTATGTCCGAACTCGTGCATGAAGGTGCCGGCTTGCTGGTCCGTCGTGCCGCGAGCATGACTGACGCCGCCCACCGTCGTCGAGGCGAAGCTGCCGAGTGTGACGACGGCATCGTCTCCGCCGATTTCCGCGCAGCCTGAGCCGTTCGAGCCGCCGCCCCCAGTCCCGACGAGGTTGTGGGCGAAGACGACGTAGCGGAACGCCAACCGCTTCGCGTTCAGCTTCTGTAGGTTGCCGCGCTCGGCGGCCGTGCCGAAGTTGCCTCTCTTGATGGTGTCGAAATCCACGACTTGGGCCTTGTCGGTGACGCTCTCGGCCGAAGGAGTGCACGGGGTGAACGCGACCAGGTCGACGTGACTGGTCGACGGGCCGGAGAGGGGCGTGAAGGTCACCTGTTCGTCGACATGCATGTGAAGTCGGATGCCGGGCGTCCCGGTTGCGGGAGGAGGAGGATTTGTCGTCACGGGTGCAGCCGCAAAGGCCGCCCTGACGCTCTTGACTGCCGTGGTGCTCGCCGCCTGGCTCAACGCCAGAGGATCGGGTTTGTGATCCCGCATGTAGTCGATCTCGACGAAGAGGTCCTTTTGGTTCAGGAGCGCGCACTCGGTCGTGAGTGTGACACCGTCGCCATTCGTATTCACTGGCACGCAGAGCGTCAGGATGTCGTTGGCCACTGCGCTGCCGGCGAAGTCGACGCCGTTCGTCTCCCAGCAGTCGGGGAGTCCGTCGCGGTCGTCGTCAATGACCAGGCCGTTGGTGTCGAAGCATCCCGGTTTCGGAATGGCGCCGGGTTGGCCCGAAGCGGGCGCCCCCAGCCCTGCGGCCAGCGGGGAGTAGGGCACCGCGCCCTGAAAGACGACTGAGCCCGGCGGTAGGCCGCACGTGTAGGCAGGGAACTCAAGGGCGACCACCCCGTTGCCGTTGGCTCCCCGACGGGACCACAGCGCATCCGTGAACAGGTCCCTCCCGAACGCGTCCTTGTGGAGCGTGACCGGGTCGCAGGCGAAGCCGCCGAGGCCGGGATCCGGGTTCAGAGCAATCAGCCCGCTGGCGGTCAACGTGGGGAATGCACCCAGACTGAGCCCGGTGGCCTTGTCGAGCCGGTTGATTGTGAGGGCGCCTCTGCATGACACCAGCAGGACGCCTCCCGAGATTGCCAGGCCATTCGTGACGCACGGAACCGTGAAAGTTCCCTGGGGAATTGTCGCGCCTTCCTTGAAGCTAACGACGCTGTTCGTCGTGATTTCACCGACAGTGACGCTGGTCCCGACATAGATCACATCGGTCTCGGCATCCCAGGTCAGTCCAGTACAACTAGTAATCCCGGGCGGCGACGCCATCGGCAGCGAGGTCGTGCCGTCGGAGATGGTTGTGGTCTGGCTGAAGTCGATGCTGTGGAGAGCTCCGTTGCCCCCACAGCCGAGGAGGTCGCCTTTGTCCTGGCGATGAACGAGATGGGCCCAGCCGCCACTCGGCACGGCTGTCGTCGAGAACTGTCTGATAACCTTTCCATCCACCGTGTTGATAAAATTCAGCTGCGCGGGGTTGTTATCGAGACAGCTCACCACCAGCGCAACGGGATAGAGAACAGGATCGACCCCTTGTAGCTTCAAACCTTGAACGATGGCTAGCGAGGTGCCTCCCAGGAAACCACACTCAGGGCTAGCGAACGAGCCGGTACTCGTTGGAGTAAGCGTCATCAGCGCGCCGCCGACCTGAAATTGCGTCCCCGCGCCGTTGACCCACGCCGCGCGCGCGTGTTGAGGAATCGCCGTCAGCACCACCAGAAACAATCCCACCGCTGCCACCCCTGCGCCCACAACGCGTCGGCTACTCATCGCGTATCTCCGTCCTTGGTTAGAGATTTTCTCGTCGATCGATCGCGACTCACTGAGGCCAACGGCGGCGCACAGTGGGTTCTTGCTGTCGTTGACCGCCACGGGAGATAAAAGCGAGCGCGGGGCCTGTATGTAAAACCGACCGGATGCTCGAAGCGTCGCCGCCGGCGATCATGCGGTCCGCTTGATGTGTCGACTGTAGTCGACAGTCGTGATCATCGATTGGCGAGTGAGCCTGGAACATTGGCGACGCCCTAAGATAATGTCGCTGCGTGAAAACAGCGTCAAAGGACCGTGAAGAATTTCATAGATGCTCTTGATTAGGGCGGAGTGTCTTGATAGATTTCAGCCGCAATTCAATGACCATCTCAGCCTGCCACCACGGAATGTCGGGCGGTCCGGCACAGGTTTCGCGTTTCCGGAAAAACAGAATGGCCCGGCTCGCCCTTAGGCTCTTCGGGGGATTTCAGGCCCGCTTCGGTGACCGCGACCTGACGTTTCCAACGCGAAAAGCTCAGGCTCTGCTCGCGTACCTAGCCGTACGACCCGAAGAGAAATACGCGCGAAACAAGTTGGCCGCGATGCTCTGGAGCGGTGCCGGGAAGGAGCAGGCGCGACAAAGCTTGCGTCAAAGCCTCAGCAGCCTGAGGAGCGCGTTCGCCCCTGTTCATTCGCGAATCCTGGCGGTGGACGGCGATCGGGTGACTCTCGATTGGTCATCTGTCGACGTCGATGTCGTGGAATTTGAGCGGTTAGCCACACGAGGCGCTCCGAGAGATCTCGCATTGGCCGCTGCACTCTACATCGGGGATTTTTTAGACGGTGTCGATGTCAGCGAGGAGCCGTTCGAAGAGTGGCTGCGCGGTGAACAAGCGCGCCTTCGGGAAACTGCAGTCCATGTCCTCACGAGGCTTCTGCCACATCAGGCCCAATCAGGATCACCGGAATCGGCGATCCAAACTGCAGTCAGACTCTTGGCGCTCGACCCGCTACGGGAGGAGACTCACCGGACACTGATGCGTTTATATGCCCGGCAGGGCCGTCTCGGAGATGCGCTACGTCAGTATCAGACTTGCGTAGACGTACTGCGTGCCGAGCTCGGGGTGGAGCCGGCCGACGAAACCCGGCGCGTATATCGCGAGATCGTTCCGCGCCGCCGCCTGAGCGCGTCTACGCGCCACGCCCCGGCTCCGAGGCAGGTGCAAGCGCCTCGAACCAGGGCGCGACTCATCGGTGCAGGCGATAGTCCGCCATTGATCAACCGACAGCGGGAGCTCTCCGCATTGCGCAACGCGCTCGGCGAGGCATTGAGCCGACGCGGCGGCACCGCCGTAATCCTCGGTGAGGCGGGCATTGGCAAGACCAGGCTGGCCGACGAGCTCATTCGCGAGATGCAACGGCGCGGTGGCCGAGTTCTGACTGGGCACGCGTACGAGACCGAACACACGTTGCCCTTCGCCCCCTGGGTCGGTGTGCTGCGAGCAGGGCTGCGAGTCTACGAAGAGGAAATGGGGCCGCGATCGAATCCGGTGTGGCAGGGTGAGCTCGCCAAGCTCTTGCCCGAGCTCGGCGAGCCGCGCAGCGTCGGCGTTGGCGGCAACCCGGTGCGCGTCTTCGAGGCCGTGGCGCACTTCCTGCGAGATCTTGTCTCTACGCGACCACTGCTGCTTGTCCTCGAGAACTTGCAGTGGGCCGACGAAACGACTCTTCGACTGTTCACTTTTCTGGTGCGGCGGATCGACACGTGGCCGCTCTTTATGGTTGGAATCGTCCGCAAAGAAGAGCTCGCTCAGTCGACCGTCCTCCGTCGCCTGCTTCAGGAGTCGGATGGTCGATCCGCGCTCCTGCAGGTGTCCGTTGGGGCGCTGTCGCGAGCCGACACGGCGGCCCTGGTTCGTGCTCTGGCGGGCCCGCACATCGACGCACCGACGGCCGTTCGACTCACCAACCAGATCTGGCTCATCAGCGAGGGCAATCCGTTCATGATAGTGGAGAGCATGCGCGCCCTCGAGACGGGCGAGATCGCGCCGGAGCATGGCCGCCTGCCCCTGCCGCAACGGGTTAGGGAAGTCATCGTGCGACGACTCGATCGGCTGAGCTCTCGCGCGCGCCAAATCCTCGCTGCCGCGGCCACCATCGGTCGCGAGTTCGATTTCGCCCTGCTCGAGCGTGCAGCAGCGCTTGGCGAGCTGCGGACTACGGCCGGTGTCGAGGAGCTCATACGGAAGCACGTGATCTACGGGCGCGGCGACTGGTTCGACTTCACTCACGACACGATCCGAGAGGTTGCCTTCACGCAGATTTCCTCGCACCGCCGCAAGGCGCTCCATCGTCGAGTGGCGAGCGCGATGGAACAGCTCTATGCAGATGACCTCGAGCCCCATACCGCTGTGCTTGCCAACCACTTCTTTGAAGGCGAGGTCTGGGACAAGGCGGTCGAGTATCTCTCGCGAGCGGCCGGGCAAGCCGTGACTCGTTCGGCCAACTGGGACGCCGTCGTCCTCTTCGATCGAGCACTCGACACCCTCGAGCATCTACCTAAGATCCAGCGCACGCTGGAGCACGGCATCGACCTGCGCATCGCGCTCGAGCATGCATTGCTCCTCGTCGGGGAGCCCGCCCGAGCGCTCGATCACCTCACCGAGGCGGAACGGATCGCCGAGACGCTGGGTGATCAGTGGCGGCTCGGATGGGTATCGAACTACGTGAGCGAGTATTTCAGGATCATCAGCGAACACGATCGTGCGCTCGCGGCCGGGCAGCGCGCGCTGGAAATCGGGACCGGTCTGGGCGACATCACCCTTCAGATGGAGACGCGGCTCCGCCTGGGCCAGGTCTGTCATGCGCGAGGCGACTATCGCGGAGCCGCAGAGCTTCTCGGGGCGAACCTGGTCACGCCGATGACGTCGCCGTACCGCGAGGACGAAAGCTTGCTCGCGACTATGACTAGTCAGCGGGCCAAGAGCGGACTCCTCTCGGTGCTCTCACGCGTCTGGCTCGTCTGGTGCCTTGCCGAGCTGGGAGAGTTCGCCACGGAGCTCGGCGAAGGGCAAGTCCGGTTGGCCGACTCCGCCTCGCCCAGGGAGCCTTTCCAGCGGATGCTGGCGTACCTCGCTGCCGGTCGTCTTCATCTCAGAAAAGGCGATGTCGCGCGGGCCATCGAGCTGCTCGAGAGGTGCCGCGAGGCTCAAAGCGTCGGCAATTTCGACGTATGGTCCGCGTCGATATCGTCGTCCCTCGGCTACGCTTATCTACTCGGCGGTCGCCTGGACGATGCGCTAGCGTCCTTGACCCAAGCGATGGAACAGGGCAACGCGACGAAGTCGATGTTCGGGTATTCGCTTCGGCTGGCCTACCTGGCAGAAACGCTGTTGCTGATGGGACGTGCCGAAGAGGCGCTCCACCACGCACGCGGCGCTCTCGAGGCTGCCAGAAGCCAGCGGGAACAGGGACACGAGGCCTATGTGCTCCGGCTCCTTGCCGACATCGCGGCACATCAGGAGCCCGTGGATGTCGAGGCCACAACCGCCGCTTACCAGCGAGCGCTCGAGCTCACCGAGCAGCTAGGGATGCGCCCCTTGACGGCTCAGTGTCACCTCGGTCTGGGCCTGTTGGGTCAGCGGGCAGCCCGGCAGCAGCTGGCCGCCCGGCACTTGACGGCGGCGACCGCGATGTTCCGCGACATGGGGATGTCGTACTGGCTGGAGAAGGCAGAGGCCGCCGCCGCACGCTCGTGATCCGCAGCCCGATCTGCTACGCCCGGCGATGATCTCGCCGCCGCTCTTCCTGAACTTCGGCTTTCTCGCGAAGGCCTTGCCCGATCTCGGCCGTCTCCTCGACGGTGCCGTGCTTGGCGCGGTCCGTGAGGCGATCTCTGGTCCGTCGAACTGAAGCATTCGTGCCACGGTTCGCTGGTGTCCATCCCGTCACTAGACTAGACTTCCGCCGTCCGTCAAACAACAGGTCCCGAGGAGCCACCATGCGAGTACTGACCGTATTCTGTGTTTTGCTCATCGCGTCGCCAGCATTCGCTTCTGACGGTGAACAGAGACTGCTAGGGGTGTGGAAGATCGAGTCGTGGTACACGGAATTCAAGGCCACCAGCACGAAGAAACAATTCTACGGCGAGAAGCCAAACGGCTACCTCGTCTTCACACCCGAGAAGCGCATACTGGGACTGATCACAGGCGAGCAGCGCAGGAAACCCGAGACCAACGCGGACAGTGTCGCGGCCTTCTGGTCGATGGTTGCCTACAGCGGCACCTACCGTGTCGAGAACGATAAGTGGATCATGAAGGTCGACGTTGCCTGGAACGAATCGTGGACGGGCACCGAGCAGGTGCGCTTCTTCAAGGTCGAGGGCGACGTACTGACGGTCACCTCACCTTGGGAACCGAACGCGAACCTGCCAGGCAGCCCTGAGACCCGCGGTGTGTTGGTGTGGAGCAAGGTCAAGGCATCTCAATAGTCGCGATCCACCGACCCTACACAGTCCCGCCCCCACCTCGCGTGCCGGTTAGGCAGCTTTAGCCGCGGCGGTAGATCTCGCCGCCGCCCTTCCTGAACTCCTCGGCCTTCTCGCGCAGGCCCTGCGCGATCGCGGCAGTCTCCTCGGCGATGCCGTGCTTGGCGGCGTAGTCGCGGACGTCCTGCGTGATCTTCATCGAGCAGAAGTGCGGCCCGCACATCGAGCAGAAGTGCGCGATCTTGGCACCCTCGGCCGGCAGGGTCTCGTCATGGAACTCGCGCGCGGTCTCGGGGTCGAGCGAGAGGTTGAACTGATCCTCCCAACGAAACTCGAAGCGCGCCCGCGAGAGCGCGTCGTCCCAGTCGCGCGCGCCCGGGTGGCCCTTCGCGATGTCGGCCGCGTGGGCGGCGATCTTGTAGGCGATCACGCCGTCTTTCACATCCTTGCGGTTGGGCAGCCCCAGGTGCTCCTTGGGCGTCACGTAGCAGAGCATCGCGGTGCCGTACCAGCCGATCATCGCCGCGCCGATCGCCGAGGTGATGTGGTCGTAGCCGGGCGCCACGTCCGTCGTCAACGGCCCGAGCGTGTAGAACGGCGCCTCGTGGCACACCTGGAGCTGACGGTCCATGTTCTCCTTGATCAGGTGCATCGGCACGTGGCCGGGGCCCTCGATCATCACCTGCACGTCGCGCTCCCAGGCGATCGTGGTGAGCTCGCCGAGGGTATCGAGTTCAGCAAACTGAGCCTCGTCGTTTGCATCGGCGTTAGAACCAGGTCGGAGGCCGTCGCCCAGCGAGAACGCGACGTCGTAGGCCGACATTATTTCGCAGATCTCACGGAAGTTGGTGTAGAGGAAGCTCTCCCGATGATGCGCGAGGCACCACTTCGCCATGATCGAGCCGCCGCGCGAGACGATGCCGGTCACGCGCTTGGCCGTCAGCGGGATGTAGGGGAGCCGCACGCCCGCGTGGATCGTGAAGTAGTCCACGCCCTGCTCGGCCTGCTCGATCAGCGTGTCGCGATAGATCTCCCAGGTGAGGTCTTCGGCCTTGCCGCCGACCTTCTCGAGCGCCTGATAGATCGGCACGGTCCCGATCGGCACCGGCGAGTTACGCAGGATCCACTCGCGGGTCTCGTGGATGTTCTTGCCGGTCGACAGGTCCATCACCGTGTCGGCGCCCCAGCGCGTCGCCCACGTCATCTTCTCGACTTCTTCCTCGATCGAGGAGGCCACCGCCGAGTTACCGATGTTGGCGTTGATCTTCACCAGGAACTTCCGGCCGATGATCATCGGCTCGGTCTCGGGATGATTCACGTTGGACGGAATGATCGCGCGGCCGCGCGCGACCTCGTCGCGCACGAACGCGGGCTCGAGCCCCTCGCGCAGCGCGATGAACTCCATCTCGTGTGTGATCTCGCCGCGCCGCGCGTAGTGCATCTGGGTGACGCAGCGGCCGGGGCTGGCGCGCAGCGGGCTCCGCACGCTCGCGAACCTCACGCCGCCGAGCGCGGGATTCTCCTCGCGGCTCCGGCGATACGCGGAGGACGGGCCCGACAGCTCCTGGACGTCGGCGCGGCCGAGGATCCACGGGAGCCTGAGCGGCGGCAGACCGCGCTTGAGATCGAGATCGGCGCTCGGATCCGTGTACAGGCCGCTCGTGTCGTAGAGACGAACCGGCGGGTTACCACCCGAGAGCGCGATCTCGCGCATCGGGACGCGGATGTCGGGACGAGAGCCGGTAACGTAGACCTTGCGGGACGCCTGGTGTGACATTGGAGCCTCCCTTCGCTGGTATTAACCAGTTCAGGTTCATGCGGTCGGCGGCGGTGAGCCGCCCTCTCAGCCCGGTTCCCCGAGCTCCCGCGTTTACAGCCCGTTAGGCTGGCGCGTTGTTGACAGCCGCAAGATACGACGGAAGTCGCCGACGATCAAGCGAACGCCGGCGGAGGCTGCCGCACACCCGCACGAGTCAGCGAATGCGCCAGCTCTTGTCGACGTAGCGCCGACCGTCGATCGTCGAGATCTGGATCGCTGCGCGGTAGCTGTCGGACTCGACGGCGTGGATGCGCGTCTCGACCGCGATCTGCTCCGGGTCCGGTCCGCCGTCGAGCGCCTCGGCGAGAACCCGCCCGTCGAGCGCGTCGCCGTCCGGCACTCCGAGCAGGGAAAGGATCGTCGGCGCCACGTCGACGTTGCCGACCGGCGTGCGGACGGTCGCGCGCTTCTTGAAGCCGGCGCCCCACGCCAGGAACGTGTTGCGTACGTTCCACGGGCTCATGCTGCCGTGGTCGCTGGCGTAGAGCTTGGCGCCGCCACTGACACTCGCCAGGTCGGTCCCCGGTACGCCGAACGCGTTCGGGCGCGACGTCCACGGAAACGTGAAGAGCAGATCGGGCCCGCGCTCTGCGTTGGCCACGTGGATCAGCTCGAGCGCGAACGTCGCGTCGACGACGCCGCGCGCGTCGCCGGCCGCGCGCGCCCGCGTGAACACGACACCGCCCCACTCGCGCGATTGGACGACACGCGCGATCGCGGCGACGCGCTCGGAGCCGTGGTCATCGACGTGCACCGCGACGGCCTGGCCGCTGCTGGCCAGGACCACGTCGCCGGAGTCGGGCGCGGCCTTCAGTCCGGCCGCGATCAGCTCGCCGGCGACGTCGACGCCGCTCACGTTGGTCGTGAACCCGTGGTCTGAGACGACGAGCACGTCGGTGGTCGGCGTCAGCCCGAGCTCGTCAAGCGTCGTCATCACGCGCGCGATCTCGCGATCGTCGTTCGCCAGCGCCTCGAGCGAGGACGGCGAGCCCACGCCGAGATGGTGCTGGCTGTGATCCGGCTCGGTGAGCCAGTTGATCACGACGTCGGGCGTCAGCTCGGGCAGCACGTACTCGCGCAGCACCTGCTGCGTCCAGGTGACGACCGCGTCGTACCGGGGAAAGGCGCCCCGCGGCGGCGCCGCACCAAACTTGGCCAGGATGGTCTCGTTCACGTCGGCGGGCCAGGCCACCTGCTTGCCCGGCTCGAATGCGCCGTTGATCAGCACACCAACTCCATGCGGCGCCCTCGAATTCGTCAGGAGCGCGCTACCGGTCGATCCCGAGCTGACGCTCGCCAGACGGAGCCCGCGCGCCTGAAGACGCTCGCCGAGCGTCTCGGTAAGCACGAGCCGGCCGCCCGTGGCCCGGTCGAGCTCGAGCAGTCGCCGGTGATTTCCCGTGTCGAGCGCGCGGCGCGAATCGACGGCGGCGGAGAACATCTGGTTGCCGAGGATGCCGGTCGCGCTCGGTTGCATGCCCGTCCCGATCGCGGCGGCGTTGACGCGGGTGACCGTCGGAAAGACTGAGTGGCTGTTCGTGAAATCCACGCCCTCGGCACGCAGACGAAAGAGCGTCGGGGTGAGCTCCCGCGTGATGGCGTCCGGTCTCAGGCCGTCGACGACGAACACGATGACGAACCGTTTTCCATTCGGCATGGGTCGCTATGCTAGCGCGCTGCGGGCAGGATTGGTATCATCCCGAGTCACCATGAAAATCTGCTTCTTTCACCTCATGCCGTACCGGTTTCTGCCCGACGACTTCGAGCGGAAGTACCGATCGGTCTGGGTCGACGTCCCGCACCACCTCTTCGACGCCGAGAAGACGCAGGGACTCTACCAGGAATTCCTGGACGAGCTCGAGTTCGCCGAGCGGCAGGGCTTCGACGGCCTGTGCGTCAACGAGCATCACAACAACGCCTACGGCCTCATGCCGTCCCCAAACATCATGGCGGCGACCCTGACGCGGCGCACGTCGCAGGCCGCGATCGTCGTGCTCGGCAACAGCCTCGCGGCGTACAACCCGCCGCTCCGCGTGGCCGAGGAATTCGCGATGCTCGATCTGCTCTCGGGCGGCCGGCTCGTGGCGGGCTTCCCCGTCGGCACGTCGATGGACATGAACTTCGCCTACGGGATCAATCCGGCCACCTTGCGCGACCGGTACTACGAGGCGCACGACCTGGTCATGCAGGCGTGGACGCGGCCCGAGATGTTCGCGTTCAACGGCAAGTACACGCAGGTGCGCTACGCGAACATCTGGCCTCAGCCGCTGCAGAAGCCGCATCCACCGGTGTGGATTCCGGGAGGCGGCAGCGTCGAGACGTGGGAGTGGACGGCGAAGCTCGATTACGTCTACTGCTATCTCTCGTACTTCGGCTACAAGCGCGGCCGCGCCACCATGGACGGCTTCTGGGAAGCGATCGCGCGCGTCGGCGCCGACGACAACCCGTTCCGCGCGGGCTTCCTGCAGCTCGTATGCGTGTCGGAGACCGACGCGCAGGCCGAGCGCGAATATTTCCCGCACGTGCACTACTTCTATCAGAAATGCCTCAACGTCTGGGAAGGCTTCTCCGAGGCGCCGGGCTATCGGACGGTGAAGACCGTCCAGAGCGGCAGCCGCGCGCAGGTGGGTGCGGCGGCGCGCAAGGCGCGCCAGACGCTCGACTGGGGCCAGTACGTCGACCAGGGCTACATCATCGCCGGCAGCCCGAAGACGGTTCGCGAGCAGCTCGCGGACTGCATCAAGAGCCTGCGCGTCGGGCACCTGATGGTCCTGCTCCAGATCGGGAGCATGCCGAAGGAGCTCGCGTTCAAGAACACGGAGCTCTTCGCGAAGGAAGTCATGCCGCACGTGCGCGACATGTGGCCCGGCTACAAGGACCGCTGGTGGCCGTCGGGCGCGCGGAACGGCTCGGCGTGAGCGCGTCGGGCTCGCGGGAAGTGGTCTGATGCCAGAAGAGCGGCGGGTCGAGATCCGCGGCGGCGCGGTGACGTTCAAGGTGCTCGCCGCGGGCCGCGGCGCACCGCTGGTCTATTTCCACTCGTACTACGAGCGCAGCGCGTGGTCGCCGTTCCTCGACGTCCTGGCGCGCTCCTTCAGCGTGTACGCGCCGACGCATCCCGGCGTGGCGGGGTCGACCGGGATCGAGACACTCGACGATCTGCTCGATCTCACGCTGGCCTACGACGAGCTGCTCGGCGCGCTCGGCGTCGAGCGCGCCCACCTGGTCGGCCATTCGTTTGGCGGGATGATGGCGGCGGAGCTGGCCGCCGTCTTTCCGTCTCGCGCACAGAGCGTGACGCTCGTCTCGCCGCTCGGCTTCTGGCGCGACGACGCGCAGCCGGCCGACATCCTGATCCTGCCGGCCGACGAGCTGGCGGCCGTCCTCTGGCGCGATCCGGCGTCGCCCGTGGCGCGGGAGTGGGCCGCGGCCACCGGCGGGGATCCGGACGACATCGCCGCGCAGGTCGAGTCGCTCCAGCGCCGATCCTCGATGGCGAAATTCGTGTGGCCGATCCCCGACAAGGGGCTGCAGCGGCGTCTGCATCGGCTCGCCGCGCCAACGCTCCTCATCTGGGGCGACGACGACCGCGCGAACCCGGTGGTTTACGCCGAGGCGTGGCAGCGGCGGGTGAAGGGCGCGGCCCTGCGCCTGCTTCCGGGCGGCCACATGATCCTGCACGAAGCGCCGGAGGCGGCCGCGCGGGCCGTCGCGGAGTTTGCCGGCTCGTGACCCTTCTCGTCGGCAGCGCGTTCGTCACCGGCGGCGGCTCAGGAATCGGACGCGCGATCGCTCAGGCGCTCGCCGCCCACGGCGCGCCCGTCGCGGTCATGGACCTCCTGCCCGAAGGCGGCAAGGACGCGGTCGCCGCGATCGCCGCCAAGGGCGGGCGCGCGACGTTCGTGCAGGGCGACGTGGGCCGCTGGGACGAGCTCGACCGCGCGGTCGCCGCAGCGGTGCGTGAGCTCGGGCCCCTCGGCACCATGGTCAATGCCGCTGGCGTGCTCGACGGCTACGCGCCCGCCGACGAGATCGGCGCGGCACTGTGGGAGCGCGTCATCGGCATCAACCTCACCGGTACGTTCTACGGGTGCAAGCGCGCGCTGGCCGAGATGCTGCCGGTCGGGCGAGGCCGCATCATCAACATCGCGTCCGTCGCCGGCTTGGTGGGCTCGGGCGGCGGCGCCGCGTACACGGCGTCCAAGCATGGCGTCGTCGGCCTCACGCGCCAGCTGGCGATCACCTACGCTGCGCGGGGCATCACGGTGAACGCGATCTGCCCCGGCGCGATCCAGACATCGCTGCGCGACAACTCGACGCGGATCCTCGGCGCCGACGCGCCCGTGATGCGCGGCGTGGGTGGCGACGAGGCGGCGATACGCGCGATCACGCCGGCGGGCCGGCGCGGCACGCTCGAGGAGATCGCCGCGGCCGCGTGCTACCTCGCCGGCTCCGAAGCGGACTACGTCACGGGCCATACGCTCGTGGTCGATGGAGGATGGACAGCGAGATGATCAAGCGATTCCACGTGCTCTACGTCGGCCAGGTGGATCTCGAAAACATCGGCCTTTCGGGGACCCCGGCCAACACGAGACGCTACAACAACGACAAGCTCAGCGAGCCGTTCTTCGCCGCGCGCGACGTCGCGCAGCTGATGGACGACCTCGGCTACTACGCCCTGTGGACCGCCGAGCATCACTTCCAGCGCGAGGGCTACGAGGTGTTCCCGAACCTCGTGCAGCTCTCGCTCTGGCTCGCGACCCAGACGCGGCGGCTCAAGCTCGGCTGCGCCTTCAACGTGCTGCCGATGTGGCATCCGATCCGGCTGGCCGAGGACTACGCGATGGCCGACATCGTCACCGACGGCCGCGTGATCATGGGCGTCGGTCGGGGATATCACTCGAGGGAAGTCGAGTCATTCGGCGCGCCTGTCATCGACCAGGCTGCGAACCGCGAGATGTTCGAGGAGCAGGTCGACGTGATGCTGAAGTGCTTCAACGACGACTCGTGGAGCCACCACGGTAAGCGCTACGAGGCGCCGCCGCCGGTCGAGTATCGCGGCTACACGCTCTCCGACATCACGTGTGTGCCGCGGCCGAAGCACCTGCCGGTCGAGGTGTGGATGCCGATCGCCAGCAGCAAGTCGATCGACTACATGGCCAGCAAGAACTTCAAGGCGATGGTCACGCTCAACGGCGAGAAGATCCTCGACGACGTCGTGAAGGCCTATCGCGACGCATGCGCGAAGTACGGCCACCAGAAGCAGCTCGGCGAGGACATGATCTGGGGCGCCGGGCTCTACCTGGCCGGCACGCCCGAGGAGGCCAAGCGCAAGGTCGAGCCGGCGCACGACGAGCGCTACAAGTGGTTCGCGCCGTTCGGCTTCGTGCGCTACGCCGACGAGCAGGGGCGCACGTGGGGCACGCCCGGCGCGCCCGCGCGCACGCCGTCGCTCTCCGACGGAATCCAGCAGAAGGCGTGGTTCTGTGGGCCGCCGTCGCACGTGATCGATGGGATCAAGTCGGTCGCGGCGAAGTATCCCGGGCTCGAGGACTTCATGATCCATTGGGCTGAGGGGCTCTCGGCGCAGGAGTTCAAGGAGCAGCTGCGCTGGTTCGCGCGCGACGTGATGCCCGCGTTCCAAGGCCGCTGAGCGGAGCAGCGACGCCGGCGTGTGCCACATACCCCACCGGGGTATGTTTCCCTCGGGGAAAAGCCCCAAGGGATGGTATTTTCTCTTTCCATGCCCTCGTACCTGTGGTAGGAATACCCCCAAGAGATTCCGGAGTCCGACCACCATTACGAGGTAAGGAGGCACTATGGCGAAGGGAAAGAAGGCGTTCGGGGGCTACTCGATCAACTTCAAGGGCTGCAAGGATACGGCTGAGTCGATCTTCGGCGGCTCGCCGATCGGGCCGTCCGAGATGACGAAGAAGATCTGGGCCTACGTGAAGCGCAAGAAGCTGGCCGGCAAGAAGTAGCGGACCCGCCCTTTTAGCCGTCGCGGGCGGCTCGCCGACGTGCGAGCCGCCCTTTGTTTTTTCCCTGCCCTCAGCGCGGGAGCTGGTCGAGCGCGTCGACGACAAGGTCGGGGACCACGCCGAGCTCCTCCTGTGGAGAGCCGGTCCGGTTGCACCAGGCGACCCGGTAGCCGAACGCCTTTGCGCCCGCCACGTCCCAGCCGTTCGAGGACACGAAGAGGAGCTCGCCGGCAGCCACGCCCAGCACCTCGGGACCGAGCGCGTAGACGAGCGGCGAGGGCTTGTACGTCTTGACCCGGTCGACGGAGATGACGTGCTCGAGCGAGGTCGCGAGCCCGCTGGAGCTCACCGCGGCCGCCAGCATCGACGGGGCGCCGTTCGAGAGCACGGCGCGCGGCCGGCCCGCGAGCCGCGCGAGCGCCGCCTTCACCTCGGGAAAACAGGCCAGCGAGAGGTACGCGTCCATCAGGCGCCGAACCTCGTCCTCGCTCGCCACGAGCCCGAGCCGGCGGAGCGTGTAGCGCAGCGCCGCCTCGGTGACGAGCCAGAAGTCGGCGTAGCGGCCCATCAGCGCGCGCAGCCAGGTGTACTCGAGCTGCTTCTGCCGCCACATGGTCGAGAGCGCCGCCGGGTCGCTCGTGATCGCCCGGCCGGCCTCGACCACCGAGTGGACGTCGAAGAGGGTGCCGTAGGCGTCGAAGACGTAGCCGCGGATCGCGGTCACTGCGTGATGGTGATACGTCGAGACCGGACCGGCCGCTTGGGCGGCGGGGCCGGCTCGGGTGCCGCGTCGAGCCCGGCTTCGATGAAGCCGTACTTCAGAAGCTTCTTCGCGTCGAGGAACGACGACGTGCGCGTGCGCGAGCCCAGCACGATCATGATGAACTGCTGACCGTCGCGCCACGCGGAGACGGCCAGGTTGTAGCCGGCCTCGAGCGTGAATCCGGTCTTGAGCGCCTGCACGCCGAGCGGATCATTGAAGAGCGGAATGTGCCGCGCGTACACCCGTCCCCGGTACACGAACGTCTGACCGCCCAGCATCGGCCGTGACGCGGGATGGTCCTTCAGGAGCCGCGCGATGAGCTGGGCGAGGTCGCGCGCGTTGCTCCGCTGAGCCGGATCGGGCAGGCCGTGCGGGTTCGCGAAGCGCGTCGCGTGCAGGTCGAGTTCCTGGGCCTTGGCGTTCATCCGTCCGACGAAGCTCCACTCGTCGCCGGAGAGCCGCTCGGCCAGCGCGGTCGCCGCGTCGTTGGCCGAGGCGATCGCCACGCCTTCGAGGAGCACGTGCAGCGGAACCATCTCGCCGGCGCGCAGGCCCATCCGCGCGCGCGGCGTCAGAGAGGCGTAGCGGCTCACGGGGACCAGCTCGTCGAGATCGGCGCGCCCGGCCTCGATGTCCTCGAACGCCAGGTAGAGCGTCATCAGCTTCACGAGGCTGGCGGGCGCTCGCTCCTCTTCCGGATTCTTGGCGAAGATCGTGCGCCCCTCGGGGTCGACCAGCAGCACGGCCTCGGCCGACAGTAGCAGCGGACGTCCATCGGCAACGGACCGCGCGGCCTGAGCGGTCGCGGCGAGGGGAGCACAGGCGGTCACCAGCACCGCCAAGACGGCGAGCGTACGGCCTGGATGCACTGCGTTCGATTCTAGCGACCGCCCGAAGCGGGCGGCAAGGAAAAACCGGTCAGCGGACGGCCTGCTTCAACTCTTTCGATGGCTTGAAGCGAGGAATGCGGCCGGCGACCGTCACCGACTGGCCCGTGCGAGGGTTTTTCAGGGTGCGGGGCTTGCGTCGCGCGACCGAGAACGTGCCGAATCCGACCAGGGTGACGGCGTCGCCCCGCTTGAGCGAAGCGCGAATGCCGCCGAGCGCGGCTCGGAGTGCGCGCTCGGTACCGGACTTGGGCCAGCCTGCCGCCACCGCCATTCGCGCGACGATGTCCGCCTTCGTCATTACATTCCGAACGCGCCCCGCGCCTCGTCCATCACGGCCTCATCGATGGTCGCGTAGCCGTGCTCGGTCGCGAACCTCTCGATCGCGCGTCGCGCCATCGGCCGGATAAACGACGGGATCCGCTCGACGCGCGCCTCGGCCTCGGCGGTCCAGGGCACCGTCGCAGGCGTCACCGCGGCGCCCTCGTTGACCATGGCCGCAAACGGGCAGCCGCCGCCCTCGGCACCGGGCTCGCGCTCGTCGCCGACTTTCGCGGCGCCGCCTTCGAAGGCGTCGGCGCGCGGATTGGCCATCATCGTTCGCAGGTGCTCGAACGGCGCCGGCGGCGTCGCACCGCCGACCTTGACGCCGAGGCTTCGCACCATCTGCGTCTCGAACGGATTCGTGAGCATCGCGACCCGGAAACCGCATTCCGGGCAGCGGAATGTGACGGCCAGCGAGCCTTCGTCGGGTCCTTCGGTGGAGTGAAGCTTCATCGGTTCGTCGCAGTCGAGACAAAGGAACTTCATGGCTCCGGCATTCTATCATCACGCACGCGCGCACGCGGGCGGCTCGCGCGCGGCTCGCTCGCGACAGCGAGTTGTGCTAGCGTGATCTTCCGGCGCCGGTGTAGCTCAGTGGCAGAGCAGCTGATTCGTAATCAGCAGGTCGCGGGTTCAAGTCCC
>Ga0209382_10001422_pt1 | contig 37726 bp, 28 predicted proteins | sample SoiMetdeltSBSDD5_FD_187599 | JGI IMG/M metagenome (GOLD analysis project Ga0209382, IMG submission 187599) | Bulk soil microbial communities from a Populus tree surrounding site in Tennessee, USA - Soil MetaG P. deltoides SBSDD5 (SPAdes) (version 2) | ecosystem: Environmental > Terrestrial >... | reverse complement strand
TTGACCGATCGGCAATGGCGACACAAACACGTGCCCGTCCGCGGTTGCCCTTAGCGCATGCTCCAGCTCCCGGGTTGAGCTGCTCTTCGGAATGAAACCGTGGCTTCCCGCCGAGAGCACGTCCAGGATCGTGTCCCGATCGCAAACGTCGGCGGTGACCAGGATTCGGACCGCCGGCCACGCCTCGCAAATTCGGCGAAGGCCATCCGCGCGCTTCATGCCGGGGAGATCATAGTTGATGACGGCCAGGGTGACGCGTGATCGATACTGCCCCAGTATCCCTGCGAGCTCCCTGAAATTCCGGCAGGTGAGCACCTTCGAGTAGCTCAGGCAGGATTCCATCATGTGCAGGAGCCCGGCACCGCATAGTGCATTGTCGTCGGCCACTATTGCTACGTGATTGTCACGAGCCATCGACCTGTTCCCCCGCATCCGCGCAGATCGTGGCACCCCAATTTTGGTGGGCGATTTAACGATCCGGCGTAAACCCTTCTAGAACAATATTAATCTCGACTCAATATACCGAAAGTTAACAGCTTTGAGGCTCCGCCGTGCAGCTTTCTCCTCCGTAGCTATGCCCTTCGGCATAATAAGATTTCAATAGAATCTAGCAATTTTGGTATATTCAATAGTATATCTATACATATTGCTAGTTCACTAATGCGTTGTTGATAGTCTCTTAGGTCAGGTCGACAGTAAGGTATTGATCCTAGTAAATAAAACTCCTTGCTAGACCTCGCAGAATTGGGGTCGCAATCTTTTGAGCAGGTGCCCGTCGGAGCGATCCGGCAGCGAGTAGGGGGTTGAGATCATGCCTATTACGATCAACGGTTCCGTGACGTTGGATGAGTCCGCTGGCCTGCAGAACAGCGGCGTCGCCGCCCCTCCCGAAGACAACAATGACAGCGATATCTCGCTGGCAACGCTTCAGACGGATGTGGCGAGCTTCTACAACCGGCTTTTCGGCGCTTTGGAACTCAACCTCAGCACCTCCTTTGCCACGGCCAAGGGCGTTGCCCGAAGCGCGACCGACTACATATCGCTAACGGGAACCGCAGGGGTCGTCAGCCTGGGATTCACCGATTCTAGTGGTGCCGCACTTCCGATTTATGGCGTCGATCTTGTCGGTGCTGCGACCAACCTCACAGCCCTCGATGGTGGCGCCATCACGCTTTTCATGGATCCTGCAAGCGAGCTTGGAAACCGGGTCGCCTATGGCGTCGACGAGGATGGCGACATCGTCTTCGCGCTGTTCATGGATCCTGCGGCCGGCCTCCTCACCGCCAGGGTGTGGATGGTCCAGTTCGAGGCGTTGGATAACCCGCTCGGCGGCGCCAATCACGACGATCCGCTGGCAATGACCGGCCTCGGCGTCGGCGCGGGCGTGTCGACCGAGTTCAATTTCAACGCGCTGCCATCGGGCCAGAACCTGTTCGGAACGGTTGGCACCACCGGCAGCGGCCTGATCGTCATCGGCAAGAATCCGTTGCCGCTCAATGCCGACGGCACGATGACCAACACCAGCAATACGATCAACACGTCGCAGGGCGGCGGGCCAACCACGATCGGCATCAACAACCAGATGTTCGATCCGGGCGATGCTGCCTACTTTACCTTCGTCAAGAATCCGGTCCCCGATTATCTGGCCGGCGCGGCCGGCGGACTCGACCAGAACGAGGCCGACGACGCGGACAACATGCAATATACGGGCGGCACGATCGAATCCGACGGCGCGTTCGTGAAGATCTCGCAGATCCAGGGCAACTCCCTGGCGACGATGGATATCGCCGCGTACAATATCAGCGGCTCGCCGCAAGGCCCGGCGCTGATCACAGCTAGCGGCCAGAACGCTGTGACGATCACCGCGGTGAGAGTCTATAACGCTGCCGGGACGCTCGTGGAGGATAGCGACGGCTCGCCCAACAGCGCGGCCATCACGATTACATTCGGCACGGGAGCCAACGGTATTGCGGCGGGCGCCGTTCGGGTCTCCGGGCTCGGTGCGGGCTATAAGGTCGAATGGACCACCAACGGACTCCATGACCAGGCGCTGATCACCGGCGTCGTCGGCAAGTTCGATATCGGCGGTTTCGGCGTCAATGAGGCGACCTCGGTCAATGCACCGCTGACCGGCGTAAGGTTCGAGGACGACGGACCGACGGTGGACCTGGTGCTCGACGGCACCGCCGAATTGCGCGTCGACGAGTCGACGCTCCCGGCGGTTGATACGATCACGGCCGCGGCCCTCTGGTCGACCAATTCGGCCAACTTCGGCACGGATGGGGCGGGCACGGACGATTCCGTCTACAAGCTGGTGCTTGGAGCCGACCATAATAGTGGCCTGTTCGATACCCTGAGCGGCCAGGAGGTCATCCTCAGCATCAATGGCGCAGGCACATTGATCACCGGCGCGGTCAATGCCGGCGCGGATGTCGTGTTCACTGTCGGCATCGACGCCGACACCGGCGAAGTGACGCTCACCCAGTCGCGGCCGCTCATCAATGGCGACACGACCGATCCCGATGAGGCCGACACGCCACTTACATTGGAGGCAGGGGCGGTCAGCGTCCAGCGGGTCATCACCGACGGCGATGACGACACCGCCAGCGACACGGTCGACATCAGCTCGATCTTCAAGTTTGAGGATGCGGGACCGACGCTGCCGCCAGCGACGCAGGCCGAGCTGGAGCTGATCACCGACGACACGCTCATTTCCGACAACGACACATTGTCGACCGACACCATCTTCCCCGGATGGGCCGAACTTGACCGATCCCATCCAGTTCAGCTTGCGGCTCGATACCAGCGGCGGCATCAATAGCGGCCTGGTCGACACGGCGACCGGAAAGGCGATCCTGTGGAAAGTCGTCGGCTCCGACATCGTCGGCTACGTCGACACCAGCGGCGACGGCATTCTGCAGGTGGGCGAAACGACCGAGGCTGTCCGTTACAGCCTGACGCCGGTCGATTCCGACACCGAGACGGTGACCTTCAGCCAGTCGCGAGCGGTCTTCCACGCGCTCGCTGACCCGAACGAGGCCGTCAACGCCAACAAGATCTTCGTCGACCGCGTAGCGATCGACGGCGACGGCGATCCGTCCGAGGTGGTCAGTTTTGATCTCGGTGCGATCACTTTCATCCTCGATGACGAACCGACGATCGGGCCGATTCCGGATGGCCTCGTCGACTTCGTGCTCAACGATTCCGTCACCAATTCGCTATTCGGTGACGTGAATAATGACCCGAATACCACGCCCTATGTGCTGACGAATTTTACGGCCAGTCTGAACGTCGCGGGCGTCGATGTGCACGGCGTGGCTGCCGGCGACAACAAGTCGGTGACTTATTGGGCCGATACCAGTGGAAACGGCACATTCGGCGATGCCGGCGATACGGCCTATTATTCGCTGGTGCTGGGCAACCAGGGCGGTGCGGGCAACTATACGTTCACCGTCCTGCTCGACCCGCCGCCATCGTTCACAGAGTTCACGTTCGACCTGCTGCCTTCGGGTGCAAACCTGTTCGGCGTAGTTGCCAGCGGCGCTAGCGCTCTGCTGGTGATCGGCGAAAATCCGCTGGTCAACGGCGCAGGCAATTACACCAATGCCAGCGACGTGATCCACACCTCCCAGGGCGGAACGGGCGCAACGATCGGCGTCAACAACCAGATGTTCGACCCGGGCGATGGTGCCTACTTCACCTTCATCAATGATCCGGACCCGAACTTCATCTCGGGCATCCCGGGCGGGCTCACCGCGACCGAAGCCGATAATTCCAACAACATCCAATACAACGAAGACGGCATCGGCCCAGCTACGCAAGAGGTGACCTCCGCTTTCCTGGGAATCTCCCAGATCCAGGGCGGCAAGGCCGGCGTTTCGATGAGTATCGAGGCGTTCAACATCACGGGCGGTCCGCAGGACGGTGCCTTCCTGACTTCGCTCGGTCAGAACCATGTCGATATCACCGAGGTCCGGGTGCTTGATGCGAACGGCGTTGTCGTCGAGGACAGCGACGGAAGCGTCAACAGCGCGTCGATCACCATCACGTTCAATGGTGGGGTGGCAACTGTAACTGGCCTGAAGGCAGACTATACCGTCGAGTGGGATTCGAGCGACCCGTTTGATCAAGTGCTGATATCCGGTGTCGCGGGCAAGTTCGATGTCGGCCGTTTCGGCTCCTTCGAATCGCACGAAACACCGGATCAGGTGCTCGACTTCACCGCCCAGATAACGGACGGCGATGGTGATACCGCCAGCGACAGCTGGAGGATCGGTATCGACGGCACCGGTACGTTCGACGACGATCACGTCGACGGCGTGTCGATCATCTAAATGGGCCGCCGTTAGCCCGGCGCCGTTCGTGCTCAGCCATCAGCACTAACGGCGCCGGATCCGCCAGGCTCACAGCCCGCTTAGGTAAGGGACGAAGCCGCCCCCCCGCCTAGTTCCTTACCTAAGTGCCAGTTTCGCCATCGCATCCAGCAGCCTGGCCATCTGCCTGGCGCGGTCCGGGCTCTCTTCCCAAAGCATCTTTAAATCGCGCTCCAGCTGCGCCCAGGCCGCGTCCATCGCGGTCGCGGGCCTTGCTGCCGTGGGTTCAATCCCAAGCACGCGGCACACCTGCATGACATTGTGGCTCATGGTGCGGAACTCGCCGCGGCAGATGCGTCCCACCTGGCTTGGGTGAACGCCGGCCACCCGGCCGATCTCGGTAACTGTAAGCTGTTGTTTTTTCACGGCAGAACGAAGTCGCCGACGCACATCCTCTATATCCGCCCGACTCAATTTCATGCAAAGTTGCATAAATAATTACGTGCAAATTTGCAATAACTGGATTGTGGTTAATGAATTCTTTCGGGACCTGTTTTTTTGAGGAAACGGCCAGCCGGGTTTGGCCAACCGCCTCAACGAAGATCGGGCCCAAGCTTGCGTCAGCCCCGCGGGGGATTCAAGCATTTTTGTTCCACGATGATAATAAAATCAAGGCTATAGCCGACGTTGATAAGTATTTCTTAACCATTTCCAACCAACAATTCGGGACCAATGAATACGGCGAGCCTGGAGAATGGCTTCGTTAGAAGCATGCGCCGGTCCGGGCGCGCAACCGTGGTGCAAATCACTTGTTCCGCGGCCGTATTTCTCGCGAGTGGCGCCTGCGCCATGAGTAATCTCGATAACACTTCAGGAAATACCGAAAGCGGCGCCAGTGATCTAGTCAAGATCGTCGGCAAGCTGACTAGTGAGGGCGTCGAATGCCAAGCCCTGAGGGGGGACGATGGCCAGTTGTACACATTGCTGGGGGACTTAGGCACACTGTCCGTCGATACTCGAGTAAGCGTATCTGGCGAAAAGGTAGAATTTTCAACCTGCCAACAGGGAATCACGATCAGAGTCCGAAGCATTACCCCGGCTGACACTGATAGAAGTTAATTAGGAGCAGCTGAATGCTACGGACCAACACTCGCGAATATTTCGCCAGTGCTTCGCTTTTCAAAGGTAATTCGTCTTCAACTGCTCCTCAGCCGTTTTACATGCCTAGCGACGGCCTCGTGTCGTCGCAGTGGCATTTGAAAAACACCGGGCAGACTGGCGGCACGGCCGGCATCGACATCAACGTTTCCACCGTGTGGGACGACTATACCGGCGCCGGTGTCTCCATCGCTGTCTATGACGACGGCGTCGATTTCACGCATGCTGACCTCAACGACAATTACGATGCTTCCCAGCACCTGGTCCTGGGAGGCGTCACTTACGATGCCATGCCCTCGGGCACCGGATATCATGGGACTGCTGTTGCCGGCCTGATTGCCGCCGAGAATGACGGAACCGGCACAGTCGGCGTCGCCTATGGTTCCAGCATCACCGGCGTACCCATCCTTCGGTCGACCATGGCGCCGGACCTGATTGCGGCACTTTGGGAGATGGACCGGTTCGACATCGTCAATAACAGCTGGGGCTACACCACGCCGTTCCAGGTCAATGCCAATTCAGGAAATGAATTCTGGACCAGCTTCGAAGCGGCGATTGTCAACGCCGGAACCGGGCGCGGCGGCCTCGGCACCATCCTGGTCAAGTCGGCCGGCAACAACCGGGCCTCGGGCAACGACACCAACTACGACAATTTCACCAACCACCGTCAGGTCATCGCGGTCGGTGCGGTCGATCATAACGGCATGGTCACCAACTACAGCACGCCCGGTGCCAACCTGCTGGTCACGGCGCCGAGCAGCAGCATCGGCGTCGGCTTGACGACGACCGACATCGCCGGCGCCGCCGGCGCCAATTCGGGCGACTATCTCAGCACCTTCGGGGGAACCTCGGCTGCGGCACCTCTCGTCAGCGGCGTTGTCGCCCTGATGCTCGAGGCCAATCCCGACCTTGGCTGGCGCGACGTCCAGGAAATCCTGGCCATGTCGGCACGTCAGGTCGGCGGTCCCGGCTCGCTCACCGGCTACGAGAGGTATGACTGGTCGTACAATGGCGCCGGCAACTGGAATGGCGGCGGCATGCACTTCTCCAACGACTATGGCTTTGGCCTGGTCGATGCGCTCGCCGCCGTGCGGCTGGCCGAAAGCTGGACCTTGCTGGGCACTTCAGCGAACGAGATTAAGGTCAGCGTTTCCGCTGCGCCGAACACGGCAATTCCGGATAATGGCAGCGTTACCTTCCAGCTCGCCATTCCGCAGAACATCCTCATCGACCATGTCGAACTGACGGTCGACATCCTCCACCCGAACCGCGGCGACCTTCAAATCACGCTGACCTCGCCCGACGGCACCGTCAGCATCGTCATGGACCGGCCGCTCAACGGCACGGAAAGCGGCGACAATCTGCTCTTCCGCTTCGGCAGCAACGCCTTCTGGGGAGAAGACAGCGCCGGCACCTGGACGGTGACCATCACCGATGCCAACGGCGGAAATGTCGGAACGGTCCGTTCGCTGAACCTCGCCGCCTATGGCGACAGCCTCACCGCTGATGACCTCTATGTCTACACCAACGAATTTGCCTCGCTCGGCACCGTAACTGCCCGGGCGACACTGACCGACACCGACGGCGGCATCGACACGTTGAATGCGGCTGCCGTCACCAGCGCATCCACGCTCGATCTCCGCTCCGGCGCGGCGAGCACCATTGCCGGTAAGACGCTGACCATCGCCGCCGGTACGGTGATCGAGAATGCCTATGGCGGCGACGGCGCGGATCTGATCATCGGCAATGGCAGTGCCAACAGGCTATACGGCGCTCGCGGTGACGATACGCTGGAAGGCGGTGCCGGCAATGACACGATTGACGGCGGCGCGGGCAGCGACATCGCCCGGTTTACCGGAAACCAGTCGCGCTACACCATCACCGCTGAGAATGGCGGCTATCGCGTCACCGACAGCCAAAGCAACGGCGACGGCAGCGACTTCCTGGTGAATGTGGAGACGATCAAGTTCGCCGATGGCCTCTATACGCTGTCTGCCGCTCCGCCGCCGCCGCCGCCTCCGCCGCCGCCGCCGCCGCCCCCTCCACCGCCGCCCGACATCAACGGCACCGCCGGCAACGACACGCTCGATGGCAGCGCCGCGGACGACCGGCTGTTCGGCAATGACGGCGATGACCGGTTGCGCGGCAAGGCCGGAGCGGACCGCCTGGACGGCGGCAACGGCGTTGATGTCGCCGACTATGCCGCGTCAGCGGCCGGTGTGACCGTCAATCTTGCGACCGGCCAGGCCCTGAATGGCGACGCCGCAGGCGACGTGCTGGTCTCGGTCGAGAATATCGATGGGAGCGCGCTCGCCGACGTGCTGACCGGCAACGCCTCGGCCAATCGCCTCACAGGCGGAGCCGGCAACGATGTGCTCGACGGCGGAGCCGGCAACGACACGCTGGTGGGCGGCGCGGGCGATGACTCCTTCTACGTCGACAGCACTGGAGATGTGGTGACCGAAAATGCCGGTGAAGGCAGCGACACGATCGTCGCGTCCGTCAGCTGGACGATCGGCGCCAATGTCGAAAATCTGACCTTGGCCGGGTCGTCGGCGATCAACGGCACCGGCAATACCCTGGCTAATACGCTAGTCGGCAACGGTGCGGCCAATATCCTCGACGGCGCGACTGGCGACGATTTCCTTCAGGGCCTCGCCGGCAATGACACGCTCTACGGCCAGGCGGGGAATGACCGTCTGGAAGGCGGCGACGGCATCGATCTGCTGATTGGCGGCGCCGGCCGCGACACACTCGTCGGAGGCGCCGGCGGCGACCGCTTCGATTTCGATGCCACCGGCGATTCACTGGTCGGTTCGGGCGATCAGATCCTCGATTTCGAGTTTGGGCTGGACCGGATCGACCTGTTGACGATCGACGCCAAAACCGGGACCAAGAAAAATGAGGCGTTCACCTTCATCGGCGACGCGGCCTTTACCGGCGCCGCGGGCCAGCTCAGGTACGAAGTGGTGGATCTGGCCGGCACGGCCGGCGATTACACCAAGATCATGGGCGACCTGAACGGTGATAAGATTGCCGACTTCGAGATCATCCTGGTCGGCAACACCAACCCGCTGCATGCGACCGACTTCATTTTGTGACCGGCGAGTCCGCTAGAGTTTGAAAGCGGACACCTATGGCGGACTGGTGCCGGCAAGCCGTTCACCTTCGCCGTGGTTAGTGCTAGGTGTTTCTGCTCAGCCGAGCAGGGGAGGGACGCCATGGCGACCATCGCGGCACCGATCGAAGCCAGGGAGCACCGGCAGGACTTTTTGTCCGGCACGCCGCGCGTTCACGCGATCGATCGCTGGATCTTTGTGTTCACGGCGGCGAGCTTCATCGTCGTCACGCTGACCGGGTTCATTCCCGACTCACTCGAAAAGATCGCCGCCGTCGAGGCCGGCCAGCGGCCGCCGTTTCCTCTGGTGATGCACATGCACGCCGTGCTGATGGGCTCATTCCTGCTGCTGCTGTTGACGCAGACCTGGCTGATGGCGACCGGACGGCGAGACCTGCACATGCGGCTAGGTCTGCTCGGGATGATTCTTGCCCCCGCCTTGGTAGTCGTCGGCTTCATCCTGGCGCCGACCATGTACCACCAGGTCTGGGAGGGCGCACAGCACGCGCCTTCGCCAATGCGCGAGGCGTTACAGAACCGCCTCCTGTGGCTCGACAACATCCTGCTGCTGCAATTGCGGATCGGGATATTATTTCCGCTGTTCCTGACAGTCGGATTGCGGGCACGCCGTACAAATCCGGGAATGCACAAGCGGATGATGATCCTGGCGACCGTGATGGCGATGCCGGCCAGCGTTGATCGCATAACCTGGCTTCCGACTACTATGCCGGCCAGCCCGGTCACACCCGATCTGTACACTGTGCTGATGATTGCGCCGATGTTCCTGTGGGACGTGTACCGCAACCGCTACGTCCACAAAGCCTATTGGATCTGGCTCGGCGTCGGCCTGCCCTTTGCCATTGCCGTCCACACCTTGTGGGACACCGATTGGTGGCATGCCACCGCGCGCCAAATCATGGGTGTGTGAACAAACGGGTCAGTGTGTTGCGATCCCCAGCGTCTGTTCCAGCCGCGTCAGCGCGCCGGCACGATCCGGATCGAGTCGATCGGGCTGGGGCAACCTCTCATCAATTCATTTGACTGGCGGATAAGGGTTTCCAGCGCGAGCGGATCAAAGCCGGGCTCGCCCGGCCGCATTTCCAGGTCGGTCTCGACGCAAAGCACCACGCGCCTATTCTGACCATCGATCTCCCACTCGTGCCAACAGCATAGCTGGCGTCGATCATTATCTGCCGAGATGATTTGGGCGTCCTGGGTCATTGGACCGACCGCTCTGCAGCCGCGATCGCATCGTTCCTGTTGGTGTATCGATAGCCGGACCACTCATAGACCATGAGTGGGACAGCGGTGATGCCGTATTCGGCCAATTTCTGAACCATGCCGACTTCTTCGGAGTGCGGCCTCATCGCGCCACCCTCGTTTTCCCATCGCGACGAAGCGAAGGATTTCTCGGTTTTCGAAGACATTTGAAACTCCCTTCCAAGCGGGAGCGCTTAGACTCTCAGTCGCAAGCAGGCCTGGGAAGAAAAGCTTGTGATAAACTTCTAATAGCACATCCGGAATTTATTTTCGCTATACGGCTATCTTATTATGAGCTTTGGGCCCATGACTATCGGGCTACCAGTCGCAACGACGGTGCTTGGCGCTAAGCCGCTCCTTTCCCCTTCCTTACGTCTCACTAGCCGCATCAGGGGCCGATTCCCGGTCTCGTGCGAATGAAAGGAGTCACCATGTTGTTTGGAACCATCAAGAATTTTGACGAAATCAAGGGTGTCGGACTGATCCGGCCAGAAGGCGGCAATATCGATCTGCCGTTCGAAAAGAGCGCCGTGACGTGGGGCGATGCGAAGACCCCCAAGACCGATCGCCGCCTGTCCTATGAAATCGGCAAGAACAGCGACGGCGCCGATTGCGCCGTGAACCTTCGGGCCGCCTAACAGGTCCGTCAGGGACGGGGAATCAAATCCTCGTCCCGCCTGCGCCGGGGGGCGCAGGCCCTTCGACAAGAAAGGCAATGAGTAGTGGAACGGCAATATTGGCTGTCACGCGAAAGTGAAGAAGCCGAGATGGCGCGGTGCGCAGCATCGCCCGCGGCGCGACTGGCCCACCACGAACTGGCGAACCGATATAGCACCAAGGCTGCGGAAGCCGAGGCAGACACGCTTGCCATATGGGGGATCGAACGGATTCCAGCCGATCAATATTGGGTCGATGGATTCCGCTACCCAACGGACGGCGACGTCATCGCCGAAGCACACCGCGGTGTGGCACAATGAGCCGGGGAAACGTTGCACCGCTCGCGCTTACGATTCTGATCGTTGGTTCGGCGCTCGCATATGCATTTTCGTGAGTCCAGGTAGTAATCCCAATGCCGATTGGACATTTGGTGAGCGGCAGGGCGACCAGACAATGGCCCCTCAGTTCGTGCCAAAGACCCTAGAACCCAAAACTCGCCGTTAGCCGAAAGTCCCGGCCGGCGAGCGGCGCATAATCCTTCAGCAGGCTCGAATGCCGCCGCGCGACAACATCGAAGATATTGTTGGCGGCGATGCCCAGCGTCAGCTCGCGCTTTTCCTTCAGCGGGTGCCAGTTCAATGAGGTGTTGACCAAGGTAAAGCCGCCGGTCTCCGTCTCGAGCGGCGCATTGCGGCTCTGGCGGAAGGCATGCTCGACCTCCAGCCGTCCCTCCAGCGGACCCCGCGACCCGCTGATCCCGCCCAGCAGGCGTAGCGGCGGGATTTGCGGCGCTGGGCCGAACTCCTTGACTTTGGCATGGACATAGTCGGCGATCAGGTCGCCGTCCCAGTGGATGCCGAGCACATTGCCGAGCTCGGCAGTGGCCTCGACCTCAAAGCCATAATAGTCTGCCTTGCCCTGGCGGTACTGATAGACCGGCAGATCGTCCTCGACGTCTCCGGTCGGCGCCTGGAAAATGAAGTTGCCGAAATGGGTGTAATAGGCGGTCGCGGTGAACCCGACCGGACCGCCGGTCTTGCGCAAGCTGGCCTCGACGCCGACGCTCTTTTCCGGGTCGAGATTGGGATCGCCGACCTCGAACGCCTGGGTCCCGGCATGCGGACCGTTGGCGAACAGCTCGTCAATCGCCGGCGCACGGGCGCTGCGCGACAGGGTCAGGCCAGCCCGCCAACCTTTGGAAAATTCATAGGCGGCGCCGCCCGAGGCCGAGAATGTGGTGAAGTCGCGGTTCATCGCCGGTGTCCCCAGGTCCGCATCCTCCTGGGCCCTCAGCTTGCTGAACTCGACGCGGAACCCGCCCTCGATCCGCAGCGGACCGCGGACCAGGCTCTGCATGGTGAACAGGCCCGCCTGGCTCTGTGTGCTCTCCGGGAGGAATTTCTCCTCGCCCTCGATGAATACTTTGCGGTCGAAATATTGGATGCCGCTGGTGCCGCCCCAGCCGTTGCGCTCGGTCTGGACGATCTCGGCGCGGCCTTCACCGCCCTTGGTGTGGAAGGTCGAGGCAATTGCCCCCGTGTCTTCGATCTCGTGGTGCCGGTACGTGGCATAGCCGCCGCGCAGCCGGACCTGGCTGAAGAAGCCGGTCAGAGGGATTTCCGCGCGGGCGTCATAGCGGGTCTGCTTGACGTCGATAGTTGGCGCCTCGGCATCGATGGCGGGATCGAGCGAGAAGCGGATCGGTACGCCATAGAGCGCATCGTGATGCGTGACCGACACGCCGACGTTGAGCGGTCCGTCGACATAAGCGAGCCCGCCGGCCAGCTCCCAGCTCTTGGCCGCCGTATTGGGCAGGTCGCCCTTCAAATCAGCCAGATCCTGGATCTCGGCGAACGGGCTGGCGGCCGCCTCGTCGCGCAGCTCCTTGGTGAGGAGGTGGCCGCCAGTCCGCAAATCATCGCTCTTCGACCAGTTTCCGTCGGCGTGGATCACGAAATGATCGACGACCTCGCCATCGACCGACAAATTGGCCGAGCGTTCCTCGGCGGCCGTGCCATATTCCAGCAGGCCGTTGATATCATATCCCCCCTCCGGCTCGGCGCGCGGAATGCGACGGTCGACGACATTGACCACGCCGCCGATCGCGGACGATCCGTAGAGCAGCGCCGAAGGGCCGCGCAGCACTTCGATCCGCTCGGCGGTCAGCGGGTTGATCGCCACCGCATGGTCGGGGCTGGAGGCGGAGACGTCGAAGCTGCCGATGCCGTCGGTCAGGATACGGATCCGATCGCCGCTGAGACCGCGCAGGATCGGCCGGGATGCGGCAGGGCCAAAGCTGCTGGCGGAAACGCCTGGCTGATGGGCGAGCGTCTCGCCAAGGCTGGGCCGAAGCTCTTTGGCCAGTTCCTCGCTGTCCAGCACCGACAGGCCGCCGAGCACGTCACCCGCCTTCCGCCGAACGCCGGTGACGACGATCTCATCGCTCTCTTCTTCGTGGTGGGGCGGGGCATCGGTTGCTGCGTTGGCGCTGTCGGTCGATGCCTCAATGGCGGAGCCGCTTTCCGTGGCGCCTTCCGCAAGAGCGGGGCCCGGGACAATGGCAACGGCTAGGGCGAACAGCGAAACAAGACGCATCAGCGAGAATCCTGTGTGGGGAGTCAGTTGAGCGCTCCTGTAGACAGGATGATATAATATCGCAAACGACATCAGGGCGTTTATCGTGTTCCGCCGCCCGTTGGTCGAAAGCCTCGCGAACGGCGATCCGTCGCGCTACGCAACGCGCCATGTTTATGACTCATCTCGAATGTTCGCTGACTGGCGAGCGCTATGATTCCGACCGTCTCCAGAACCTGTCCAAGGCGGGAAAGCCACTGATGGCGCGCTACGATCTCGACGCGGTTGCGGCCCGACTGACCCGCGAGGAACTGGCCTCGCGTCCGGCCGGCATGTGGAAATGGCGCGAACTGCTGCCGTTGCCGGACGGCGCCGAGCCGGTCAGCCTGGGCGAACCTGAAACTCCCCTGATCCCGCTCGATCGCGTGGGCTTGAGGCAGGGTGCCCGTCCTCCAATCGTCAAGGACGAGGGGCGGCTTCCGACGGGCTCGTTCAAGGCGCGCGGCATGGCCGCAGCGGTCAGCATGGCGAAGCATTTCGGCGTGGAACGCATCGCCCTTCCGACCAACGGCAATGCGGGCGCGGCCCTAGCTGCCTATGCCGCGCGGGCCGGTATGACCTCGCTGGTGATCTGTCCGGCCGAGACGCCCGACATCAATATCCGCGAAACTGCCGCCTATGGCGCCGAGGTGATCGTCGCCGACGGCCAGATCGACGAGTGCGGCCGGATTGTCGGCGAGGGCGGCGCGCAAGGGCGCTGGTTCGACTGTTCGACCCTGAAGGAGCCCTACCGGCTCGAGGGCAAAAAGGTGATGGGGCTGGAGCTTGCCGAGCAGTTCGGCTGGGAGCTGCCCGACGTCATTTTCTACCCGACCGGGGGCGGCACCGGCCTGATCGGCATGTGGAAGGGCTTCGACGAGCTGGAGAAGATAGGCCTGATCGGCGCCAAGCGGCCGCGGATGGTCGCAGTCCAGGCGGTGGGCTGCGCGCCGATGGTCCGCGCGTGGGAGCAAGGCGAAGAATTCGCCGAGCGCTGGGAAGGGGCGGCGACCATGGCCACGGGAATCCGCGTGCCCAAGGCAGTCGGCGATTTCCTCATCCTGCGCGCCGTGCGCGAGAGCGGCGGCGCGGCAATCGCGGTCGAGGAAGAAGCGATTATGGAGGCGGTCGACGACGCGGCGCGGTTCGACGGCATGTTGCTCTGCCCCGAAGGCGGCGCGGTGCTCGCCGCCTGGCGGCAGGCGCTGGAGCGTGGCCTTGTCGGTAAGGACGAGCGGGCGGTGCTGTTCAACTGCGCCAACGGCAACAAATATCCGCTCGCCGACAGGGCGAGGCGAATGAGACTTGGCGAAATGGATGCTGCAAGCCTCTAGGGCCCAAACAAAGTTAGCCCCGACAACCGAAGTTGCCGGGGCTCCATGATCCATTTCTGGATCACGTAATAAGAACGTCGCATCCCGATGGAGGTTCCCAGGCACGATAATTTTTTTCCCGTGGATAACTTCCATTTGAGCCAAGCAGGGGGTTCTGCTTCCATATGGTGATGCCTTCGGCCTGGAATTTCGCGATTGATCGAGGGGGAACCTTCACCGACATCGTCGCCACTGCGGCCGATGGCCGGCTCCGGGTCGAGAAGCTGCTTTCGGAAAATCCGGGTCAATATGACGACGCTGCCCTGGAGGGCATCCGCCGCATCCTAAACCAAGAAGGCGGTGCGCTCGCCGATGTCCGCATGGGAACTACCGTCGCCACCAACGCCCTGCTCGAACGCAAGGGCGAGCGGCTGGCCTTGGCGATTACGCGGGGCTTGGGCGATGCGCTCCGCATCGGCTACCAGGCCCGGCCCGAAATCTTCGCTCGCCATATCGTCCTGCCCTCGATGCTCTATGAGGCGGTGGTCGAGATTGACGAACGGGTCGGTGCCGACGGCTCGGTCGTCCGGCCCCTCGATGAAGCCCGGGCCCGGGCTGACTTCGACATCCTTCGGGCCAAGGGCTTTGAGGCGATTGCCATTGTCCTGATGCATGGCTGGCGCTTCACGGATCATGAGAAAAGGCTGGCGGCTATTGCCCATGAAGCTGGTTTCGCCCAGATTTCCGTCAGTCATGAGGTCGCGCCGCTGATCAAGCTGGTCGGGCGCGGCGACACGACGGTAGTCGACGCCTATCTCTCCCCGATCCTGCGCCGCTATGTCGACAAGGTCGCGGCCGGGCTGGGCGAGGGCGCGCGGCTGCAGTTCATGCAATCCAACGGCGGCCTCACCGAAGCGCGCGCGTTTCGCGGCAAGGATGCGATCCTGTCCGGTCCGGCCGGCGGCGTGGTCGGCATGGTCGCCGCCAGCGCGCCACATGGCAACGATCGGTTGATCGGTTTCGACATGGGCGGAACATCGACCGACGTGTCCCACTATGCCGGGCGCTACGAGCTTGGCGACGAGAACCTCATCGCCGGCGTCCGCATCCGCGCGCCGATGATGCAGATTCACACCATTGCGGCCGGTGGTGGATCGATCTGCCGGTTCGACGGCATGCGCTTCCGCGTCGGCCCGGAATCGGCGGGCGCCCGGCCTGGCCCGGCTTGCTATCGCGCCGGCGGGCCACTGACAGTTACAGATTGCAATGTCTTCCTGGGTCGTATCGATCCAACAAAATTTCCGGCCGTTTTTGGGCCCAACGGGAACCTGCCGCTCGACCCGGAGGCTTCACGGGCGCGGCTTCAAGAAGTGGCCGACGGGCTCGGAGGCTCGAAGAGTCTCGAGGAGGTTGCTGAAGGGTTCCTGCACATTGCGGTCGACAATATGGCTGCCGCGATCCGCAAGATCTCGATCGCGCGCGGGCATGACGTAACCCGCTACACGCTCGCCTGCTTCGGCGGCGCGGGCGGCCAGCATGCCTGCCGCGTGGCCGACGCACTGGGGATGGAGCGCATCCTCATCCATCCCCTCGCCGGCGTGCTGTCGGCCCATGGCATCGGGCTCGCGGATGTGAAGGCCGTACGCGAGGCTAGCTGGCTGAAGCCACTGAGCGCGGATTTCGCGGCAGGCGTCCGGGCACTGGAGGCCGCCGCGCGGAGCGATCTGATCGACCAGGGGTTCGAACCCGAGCAGGTTCATTTCGAGCGGCGGGCAAGGCTGCGCACGCCGGGCAGCGATACGACCATCGTGATTGAACTCGGCACCGCCGAAGCAATGCGCGCCGCGTTCGAGGCGCTGCATCGCAAACGCTTCGGCTACATTGACGAGGCTGAGCCGATCCTCGACACGCTGACCGTTGAGGCCATCGCCCGATCCTTCCCATCGTCGCACGATAGCAAGGATTCCCCTTCCCGGCCTCGGGCTGGCGAGGAATGGGTCGGCCCCGCCCTGATCTTCGAAGCCTCCTCGACCATCGTGGTCGAGCCCGGCTGGCGGGCCGAAAGGGCAGGCGACGGAACGCTGATCCTGACCCGCGCCATGCCGCTGGAGCGCGCGCACGCCGTCGGCACTGAGGTCGATCCGGTCCGCCTCGAAATCTTCAACAACCTCTTCATGGCCATCGCCGAGGAAATGGGCGTCGCGCTCCAGTCGACCGCCACTTCGGTCAACATCAAGGAGCGGCTCGACTTCAGCTGCGCCATTTTCGATGCGGACGGTGCGCTGATCGCCAACGCGCCGCACATCCCGGTCCACCTGGGCTCAATGGGCGAGAGCATCCGCACCATCATCGATACGCGCGGGGAGAAGCGCGACGGGCGCGGGATCCGCGGCGGAGACGCCTATGTGCTGAACGACCCCTATCGCGGTGGGACGCACTTGCCAGACATTACTGTGATCGTCCCCGTGTTTTACGGCGACGAGGTCGAGCCTAGCGCCTTTGTCGCCGCGCGCGGCCATCATGCCGACATCGGCGGGATCGCGCCCGGATCGATGCCGCCCGACAGCAAATCGATCGAGGACGAAGGCGTGCTGATCGACAATCAGCTGCTGGTCGACGAGGGCCAATTCCGCGAAGCGGAAATGCGGGAACTGCTGGCCTCGGGGCCGCATCCGGCACGCAATCCCGACCGCAACATCTCCGATCTCCGCGCTCAGCTCGCCGCCTGCGTCCGCGGGGCCGAAACATTGGCCGCCACCGCCCGCGATTATGGGGCGCCAGTCGTTGCGGCTTACATGGGCCATGTCCTTGCAAACGCCGAGGAGTCGGTCCGGCGCCTGCTCGACCGGCTCGACGATGGCGAGTTTGCTTATGAAATGGACAACGGCGCGCGGGTCCAAGTCGCGATCAGCATCGACAAGGCGGCCCGTTCGGCGACCTTCGACTTCACCGGCACGTCGCGCCAGCAGCCCGACAATTTCAACGCGCCCTTCTCGATCGTCCGCGCCGCCTCGCTCTATGTGGTGCGCACCTTGATTGACGATGCCATCCCGATGAACGACGGTTGCCTGCGGCCGATCAAATTGGTCGTTCCGGACGGCTCCATGCTCAATCCGCATCATCCCGCAGCGGTCGTCGCCGGCAATGTCGAAACCAGCCAGGTGGTAACCGATACCTTGTTCGCCGCTACCGGCCGGCTGGCGCCCAGCCAGGGGACGATGAACAATTTCACCTTCGGCAACTTGGTCCACCAATATTATGAAACGATCGCCGGCGGTTCGGGCGCCGGGCCGGATCATGATGGGACCAGCGCCGTTCAGACCCACATGACCAACAGCCGGCTGACTGATCCGGAGATTTTGGAAACGCGGCTGCCGGTCCGACTGGAGGAATTCTCTATCCGTCGAGGCTCCGGCGGCGAGGGCGTTCACCATGGCGGCGATGGCGTGGTTCGGCGCGTGACCTTTCTTGAGCCGATGCGCGCCAACATCCTCGCCAATCGCCGCAAGGTGGCGCCTCGCGGACTGAACGGTGGCTCGGACGCCAAGCCGGGCCGCAACTGGGTCGAGCGCACCGACGGCTCCATCGAAGAACTGACGGCAACCGACTGGGCCGAGGTCGATGTGGGCGACCATTTCGTCATCGAGACGCCAGGGGGCGGCGGGTTCGGCGGGGAGGGGGCATGATCACCTATTGGCCGCTGATCGGTATCGCGCTGGTCGTCGTCGGCTTCGCGCTCAAATTCAATCCGATGCTGGTCGTCACTGTGTCAGCGATCGTCACCGGCCTCATCGCCGGCATGGACCCGGTCGAGGTGATCTCCACCTTCGGCAAGGCGTTCAACGATAACCGCATCATCGCCATCGTCTGGATCGTGCTGCCGGTGATCGGCCTGCTCGAACGGTTCGGGCTGCAGCAGCGCGCAGCCGCCGTGATCCGGGGTTTGCGCAACGCAACCACCGGTCGGTTGCTGATCCTCTACCTGGTCTACCGGCAGATCACGGCCGCGATCGGGCTCCATTCGACCGCCGGCCATCCGCAAACCGTCCGCCCGCTGGTCGCGCCAATGGCGCTGGCCGCGGCCGAGAAGCAGCATGGAGAGCTCACCGAGGCCGAAGCGGAGAGGGTGAAGGCCTATGCCGCCGCGACCGACAATGTCGGCCTGTTCTTCGGCGAGGACATTTTCTTCGCCATCGGCTCAATCGTGCTGATCCAGCAGATTCTCGCCGGTTACGGCTATAATCTGGCACCGCTCGAACTGGCGCTATGGGCCATCCCAAGCGCGATCTGCGCCTTCCTGATCCATGCCACGCGGCTGCTGCTGTTCGATCGCAAGCTGGCTCGCTCCTCCCTATCGCGAAGCGATGGGCAGGGGGACCATGCGAAGCTTGGTGGAGGGGTAATTGCCGCAGTGCCAGACCCCTCCACCGCCCTCGGAGGTCCCCCTCCCCACGAGGCATCGCCTCGCAGGGAGGATCAAGAATGATCACCCTTCACTGGCTCTACGCGCTGGCCGGCGCCATGTTCGCCGCTTTCGCGCTGCTCTCCGCACTCGACAAATCCAACAACAAGCGCTTCGGCAATGCCGCCTTCTGGGGACTGATGGCGCTAAGCTTGCTCGGCGGGGATCAGATCGGCAATTTCGGCAACGGCCTGCTGGTGCTCGGCCTCGCGGGGCTGGCCGGGTTCGGCTTCATCGGCCGCAGCCATCCGCCGACGACGAGTGATGCAGAGCGCGAAGGCTGGTCGGACAGGCTCGGAAACAAGCTGTTCCTGCCAGCGCTGATTATCCCCGCGACGGCGCTGATCGGCACGCTCGCCTACAACTATACGCCGCTCGGATCCTACGGGTTGATCGAGCCCAAGCGCGAAACCTATGTCTTTCTCGGCGTTGGCGTCCTGTTCGCGCTGGGCGCAATTTTCGCCTGGCTCCGGCCGCCTGCGATTGCCCCGTTACAGGAAGGCCGGCGGCTGATCGACGCCATCGGTTGGGCTGCGGTGTTGCCGCAGATGCTGGCCAGCCTGGGCGTCCTGTTCGCCGCCGCTGGGGTAGGCGATGCGATCGGCTCGCTCACCCGCATGGTGATTCCGGAAGGCAGCATTTTTCTGACCGTCGCCGTGTTCGGGCTGGGCATGGCGATCTTCACCATGGTGATGGGCAATGCCTTTGCGGCCTTTCCGGTCATGGCCGCGGCGATCGGCGTCCCGCTCTTGATCCAGGGCTATGGCGGCAACCCAGCGGTAGTCGGCGCGATAGGCATGCTGGCCGGCTTCTGCGGGACCTTGATGACCCCGATGGCCGCCAACTTCAACCTGGTCCCCGCCGCCCTGCTCGAGCTCAAGGACCAATATGGCGTGATCCGCGCCCAGGTCGCGACCGCGCTGCCGCTGCTCGCGGTCAACATCCTGCTGATATACCTCTTGGCCTTTCGATGATGCTCGACGCTGACACTGCCGCCCGCTTCGCTCGGATCGCCCTCGGTCACGTCCGCAAACCCTATCCATACAAAATGGACCATGTGCTGCAGGGCGATGAGGATGCGCGCCCGCCGCGCCACTTCCATCCGATCTTCTATGGCAGCTTCGACTGGCACAGCTGTGTCCACGGGTGGTGGACGCTGTTGACGCTCCGGCGACTGTATCCGGCCAACCAGGAAGCTGGTGCGACTGCCGAACTCGCCGACCAGAGTTTCACCCAAACCAATGTCGCTACCGAGCTGGTTTACCTCGACCGGCCGACGTCGACGGGGTTCGAGCGGCCATACGGCTGGGGTTGGCTGCTCTACCTCCACCTCGAAACCACTCGGCATGGGGACCGCCCATGGGCGGCCACGCTTGAAGGGTTGGCCCGCGCCTTTGCCGAGCGGCTTAAAGCCTACCTCGCCAAGCTGACCTATCCAATCCGCGTCGGTACGCATTTCAATTCGGCCTTCGCGCTGATCCTTGCCCTCGAATGGGCCGAGCAGTTCGACGACATGCTGGCCGACGGGATCTGCGAGTGGGCCATTGATCGCTTCGGTCGCGACGTCGACTGCCAGGCCTGGGAGCCGGGTGGCGACGAGTTCCTGTCGCCTGCGTTGATCGAAGCGCTTTGCATGGCGCGAGTCCTGCCGGCTGAACAGTTTGCAAATTGGTTCGCGGCATTCCTTCCGCGCTTGGCCGACAGGGAGCCAGTAACGCTCTTGACGCCCGCGACGGTTAGCGACCGCAGCGACGGCAAGATTGCGCATCTGGACGGTCTCAACCTCAGCCGGGCCTGGTGCTGGCGCTCGATCGCGCCGCTGCTGCCTGGGGAGGAGCGGGCGATCGCGAAAGCGGCTGCGGACGACCATCTCGCCGCTGCACTGCCGCACGTCGCGGGCGACTATATGGGCGAGCATTGGCTGGCGAGTTTCGCACTACTTGCGATGCTCACGGACGGTGCCGGCTGAGGGATTTGAACCCCCGACCTTCGGTTTACAAAACCGCTGCACTACCACTGTGCTAAGCCGGCTCGCTCGTTTGGCGTCCCTTTGCTTCAGATGACCCCGAACGTCCAGCCCTCGGTTCGTGCGACGTCGGGCGTCAGGCCCGGCGGACGGAAGGCCTGCGGGTGGTTGAGATGCGCCCGCATTGCAGCCGCCGTGATCAGCGCATCGGTCTGGTGATCGGTAAGCCAGTGATCGAGTTGAGCCGGCGCTGAGCCGAGCCGATCCAGTGCACCATTGAGCTCCGACAGGCTGCGGATCTTCTTGCCCGGCAGTCCCGCCGCTCTGATGGCGGCACGAGAGTAGATTTCGACGACCAGGCTTCCATCAGACGGAGTGAGATCGAACGGCCAAACGGGCAATTTGCCTGAAAGCGCGTGCAGCAGGCGCATTCCGGAAAAGCTGGCCTTCGCAACCTGCGACGCCCCGATTGCGTCGAAGACCGTCGACGCCTTGCCTCCGCCCATTCGGTTGAACGCATGCTCGCACTGGCGGAAGTGCATGAAGTCCGCCTTCGTGCCGTCGGCGATGCCGAAGTAGAAATGGCGGCGGTGAACCTCTTCGAGGAATGATGCCGCGCCCAAATCCTCGTCCCGACTCTGCCGCTCGACATAACCCCAGAAGGCCCGGCCATTGTCCGGGACACCTTGTTCACCCGGCAGGTAGGAACCTCTCTCGGCGAAGGGCGGCGCGAAGCTGAAGTCAAAGCCGAATAGCGTCGGCTCCTCAGCTGCTCGCTTCAACAGCCAATCGAGAACCCCTTCACGCGACCAGACATGGCCGGGACGAACCAGGCGCGGCGGATCGCTGCCGCGCGCTTCGGCGATGGCGATGCCCTTGTGCCGCTTGCCTTTGGCGCCCGACCAGTCGATCGCAACGCATGCCTTGAATTCAGGGACGTTCGCCAAACGCCGCTCGCTGTGCCTTGGGCGCGCGGTCCCACCATGCACGGGTGACGACCAGTTCGATCCGCTCGCGCGATAGGCTGCCGAAACGCACCAGCACGGCGGGATAGCCGCTGTAATGCGGCGTCTCCCAGAATGTGTCGGGCTCGGTCTCCATCAGCAGTTCCTTCTCGTCGAGCGGTGACATCACCGCGAAACTGCCCTGTTCGCGGCCCGGAAACAGAAAGGCATTGCCGTTCAGCTTGACCGCCGGCTTTCCGTACGACGTCGACATTTCGGTGCCGGGCAAGGACAGGGCGAAGGCCGAGACCTCCGCCCATGTCTCGAACGGCTTGGTGCTGACCTTGGTCACACCAAGGGCGGCTGGCCGTCGTCCTCGGGCGGCGACGCTTTCTTGAGGCGAGGCGGCGGGGCGCGGCGGACGGGAGGCGGCGAATTCCCCTCATGCCATTCCTCCAGCATCCTTGCGGCATAGTCCCGTCCGCCAAGACCGAAGGCGATCGCCGTCGCGACTGCGGCCGAGCCGAGGATCAGGCCGAACGCCAGCATCACAATCTGGTCGGCGAGGCCCATGAAGGTGAGGCCGATTGCTGTGAACAGCGCGATGATCGCAAATTTGACGATCACTTCCGCATAGCTTGTCCTCTCGGTTGAAGCCCCGACCAGACCCGCAAGGATCCGGGCGAGCACGAAGCCGACCACGATGATCACCGTCCCGAAAATCACCTTGCCGCCAAGCTCGGTGACCTGGATGACAAGCGCCGCGGTATTGTCTCCGCCCAGGCGATGAAGCGCCTCGATGCCAGCCAGCAGCAGCAGCGCGGTCATGGCGATTGCGCCCGCCACCTTCGACGGCGAGACGTTGCGCGGCATGGCTCCGAGCGAATGGACGAAATTGTCGAAGCCGAGGCTTGGCAGCACCGTCTCGATCAGGCTCTTGACCCATTTGGCGATGAGGAAGGCGATCGCCAGCCAGAGCAATGCGGCCAATACATTGGGGATCGCGAGGGCGATCATGTTGAGCATGTTCTTCGCCGGCTCGGACACGGCCTGGATCTGGAGAATGTCGAGCGACGCAATGGCGGCAAATATGATGATCACGGCCGAAGCAGTCATGCCGACCGCTTTCGCGATGGTGCTGCGTGCCGGGGCGACACCCTCGCTTGCTGTCCCTTCGCTGTCGACCGCGACCGGTGGTTCGCCCAGTTTCAAGCCTGCACGCCCAGCCAACCGCTCTAGGTTCAGCGCGCCCAACGCCGCCTCGACGACATGGCGTACGATCCGCGCCAGGATCAACCCGGCAAAGAAGAATAGTCCAGCGCCAAACAAACGGGGCACGAACGTGGCCACTTCATTCAGCATCGTGGTGACAGGAGCCAGGACCCCTGAAAGACCGAGCGGCTGGAGGGCGCCGATGAGGCCGAACAGCCATACCAGCCAATAGGCCAGTCTCCCCAGTTCGGAGCCGATACTGTCTCCGCCAACGCCCGGGTGGCGCTTCAGCACGGGCATCCGATCGATCAGCTTGCGAACGCCCCATTGCACCGCCTTGGCGACGAAATGGGTGACGACCAGGATGAGGATGACGAACAGGACCTTAGGTCCCCATTCGACCAGCTGCTGCTGCCAATAACGGGCGGGCTCGGTGTTCTGGTACATGTGAACTCCCTATTCCTTTTGGCGCCGTTCTCGGCGCTTTTCTTCCCAATAGGCAAGCCGCTCGGCGACCTTGACCTCAAAGCCGCGTCCGGTCGGCTCATAGAAAGTCTGCGGGCTCATTTCTTCGGGCCAATAATCGGCGCCCGAGAAGCCTTCCTCGGCGTCATGATCATATTCATAGCCCCGGCCATAGCCGATCTGCTTCATTAGCCGCGTGGGGGCGTTGAGAATGGTCTTGGGCGGCATCAACGACCCGGTTTCCTGCGCCGAGCGCCACGCCGCGCCCTGCGCCTTGTTCGCCGCGTTCGATTTGGGCGCGGTGGCGAGGTAGATGCAGGCCTGGACGATCGCCAGTTCTCCTTCCGGCGAGCCGAGGAAATCATATGCATCCTTGGCTGCGACGCATTGCACCAGCGCGTTCGGATCGGCCATGCCGATATCCTCGACGGCGGCCCGGATCAGCCGGCGGAGGACGAACAATGGCTCTTCGCCGGCGACCAGCATCCGGGCCAGATAGTAAAGCGCGGCCTGCGGATCGGAACCGCGGATCGACTTATGCAGCGCGGAGATGAGGTTGTAATGGCCCTCGCGGTCCTTGTCGTAGACCGCGACGCGGCGCTGGAGGAAGCTGGCCAGGCCGGCTGGATCGAGCGGCTCCTCCAAACCCACATCGAACAAGGTCTCGGCCTGGTTCAGGACGAAGCGGCCGTCGCCATCCGCGCTGGCGACCAGCGCATCGCGCGCTTCGGTAGTTAGGGGGAGGGGGCGCCCGACCAGCGCCTCGGAGCGCTGAAGCAGCTTGCCCAGCGCATCGCTGTCCAGTCGATACAGGATCAGCACCTGGCAGCGCGACAACAGCGCGGCGTTCAATTCGAAACTGGGGTTCTCGGTCGTCGCGCCGACAAGTGTGATCGTGCCGTCTTCGACATAGGGCAGGAAGCCGTCCTGCTGGGAGCGATTGAAGCGGTGGATCTCGTCCACGAACAGCAAGGTCCGCTTGCCCGCTTTCACCGCCACCCTGGCCTCGGCAAAAACCTTCTTCAGATCGGCAACGCCCGAGAAGACTGCGGAAAGGGCGACGAAGCGCAAGCCAACCGCGTCGGCCAACAGCCGGGCGATGCTGGTCTTGCCCGTGCCGGGCGGCCCCCACAGGATCATCGAGCTGAGCTTGCCCGCGGCGACCATCCTCCCGATCGCACCCTCGGGCCCCGTCAGATGCACCTGGCCCACTACCTCGTCTAGCGACTTCGGTCGCATCCGGTCTGCCAGCGGCGCATGTGGCGAGGGCTCCTCCGGCGGCGAGGAAGAAGGCAACTCGTCGGCAAACAAATCGGCCATTGGTCGCTGCAATAAGCGCCTTCACAGAAAGTTGCATCCACCCTTGAAGACGATGCATCTAAGATATATCTTAGAGCTATCACTAGGAGGGATATATGCGTTTCCACTATGATTGCGGAGAAAATGGCCGGAACTGGCGCCATGCGGGCGGCCGCTCATTCCGCTTCGGTCCGTTCGACTTCGATTTCGACTTCGACAATGGCGCCGCCCGGGGCAACTGGGGCGGCGGGCGCCGCGGCCGGGCAAGCAAGCGGATGTTCGAGGGCGGCGAGCTGCGTCTCGTGCTCCTGAAGCTGATCGCCGACGAACCGCGCCACGGCTATGAACTCATCAAGGCGATCGAGGAAATGACCGGCGGCGATTATGCGCCCAGCCCGGGCATCGTCTATCCGACCTTGACCATGCTCGAGGACATGGGCCTCATCGCCGAGAAGAAATCCAAGGACAGCAAGAAGGTCTATGAGGCGACCGGCGAGGGCCGCGCACACCTCGATGAGAATTCAGGCGAGGTTGAGGATCTGATTGAGCGGCTGGAGGGTCACGGCAAACACCGCCGCCGCGGGCAGCGTCCCGAGATTGGCCGGGCGATCGGCAATTTGATGACCGCGCTCCGCAACCGCATCGCCCATGAAGGCTGGAACGAGCAGTTGCTGAACGAAGTCGTCGATATCCTGGATGAGGCGGCTCAACGCATCGAACGCGTCAAGGACGCGAAGCGCGAAGATCGCGAAGACGATTGACCCGGCGCCGCCGTTCGATGACGCGTTCATAGACGTGCATCACGGCAGCGTTGATTTCGTCCCAATCCATTGTCTTGGCGAACTCCAGGCCGGCGGCGCCATGCTTGGCCCGCAAGCCTGGGTCGCGCTGATACGCCCCTAAGGAATCGGCGAAGCATTCGATGTCGCCCGGCTCGGACAGCTTGCCGGTAACTTCGTCCTGGACCAGGCTGGTGGCGCCCGACGCGACTGCCGCGACGACCGGCAGTCCGCACGCCATCGCTTCGAGCGTCACATTGCCGAACGTCTCTGTGATCGACGGGTTGAGAAACACGTCGGTTGAAGCCAGCGCCGTGGCGAGCTGGTCGCCGGTCAGCTGGCCGGTGAAGATGGCATCGGGAAGCCGCTCCTTGAAATAGTCGCGCGCCGGCCCGTCTCCGATCGCCACCACCTTAAGCGGCACGCCCTTGTCCCGCGCGGCGTCGATGGCGTCGGCGAAGACGTCGAGACCCTTTTCGAGCACCAGCCGGCCGAGGAAGGCAACGACCATGTCATCGTTGCCAAGCCCGTGGGAGCGGCGCCATCCTGCGCTGCGGCGTTCCGGATTGAACTGGCCCCGGTCGACGCCGCGCGCCCAGATCGAGATATCCTTGTTCATCCGCTGGGCGCGAAGGATGGCCGCCGTGGATTCTGCAGGAACCACGATTGCGTCGCAGCGCCGGTAATAGCGGCGGGTAATGGCGCGAACCACCGGCTCCAGGAATTGCAGGTGATAATATTGGAGGTAGGTGTCGAACCTGGTGTGGACCGACGACACGACCGGGATCCCGCGCTTGCGCGCCCAGGTTACGGCGCGATGGGCGACGATGTCCGGTGCAGCGACATGGACCAGATTGGGATTGAAGTCGGCCAAGTCGCGCCGGACGCTGGCGGATAGACTGTAGGCCAACTGATATTCCGACCGGCCCGGAATGGGTACCGAGGGCACGCTGACTAGGTCGCCGGTCGGCGGGAAGGCCGGTGTGCCGGTGGTCGGCGAATAGACTCGAACGCTCGCGCCCTGGCGCAGCAGGAAGCCGACCAGGCGGTTCAGCGCCTGGTTGGCGCCGTCGCGTACATAGTTATAGTTGCCCGAGAACAGGGCGATGCGGAGCTCGTCGGGCTTCATGGCGGCAAGCCCTTAGCGGCAGGATCGCACCTGCCGCAACCTCATGGGAGGTGCCAATCACCATTAAGCGTTCCATGGCACCGGTCGGATCGCGCGATGCCCGGTTGTTGATTCTAGGCAGCTTGCCAGGCGATGCGTCGCTGAAGGCGCAACGCTATTACGCCCATCCGCGGAACCAATTCTGGCGGCTTCTGGGCGCTGCAATCGGGGAGGAGCTGGCGTCCCTGGATTATGACGAGCAGCGGGCACGACTTGCTGCGCGCCAAATCGCTTTGTGGGACGTGGTCGGCGAAGCGCAACGGAGAGGTAGCCTCGACGGTGCCATTCGCGATGCGACTCCCAATGCGCTGGCTACCTATGTGGCAACTCATCGGCAGCTGCGCGCCGTCGCCTTCAACGGCCAGACCGCAGCGAAGCTGGGGCGCCATGCGTTGTCTGGGATCGAGGGATTGCAGCTCATCGACCTGCCTTCGTCGAGCCCTGCCTACACATTGCCATTTGCCTGGAAAGTTGAGCGCTGGGCCGAACTCGGCGCGCTTGCAAGCCCGTGAGAAGCTGCCCTAGTAGGACGATGGATGACACGATCGAGGACGACGACGACCGGCAGTTGACGATCGTCGACGAGGCGCTGGTCGCCGGCAATATCGCCAACACCAATGGCCTGCTGGTGATCCTGGCCCGGCTCGTTGCCAAGGGCGTGTTCGATGCCGACGATCTCCACGCCTTTTCCGATAGCTATTCCAAGCCGCTGGACCATGAGAATATGCGGGAGAATGAGCTGATCAGCCAGATGCAGGACCAGATGGAAGCGACGCTCGCGCAGCTGATGCATTATCTGGCCGACAAGGACACCTGACTGCTGCAGCCGGGTTAACCGGAAGATTCCTCTGGATTTTTGGCGCGACTGTATTATGTACCGGTCGATATGAATAAACCTGAAGTCATTTCCGCGGCTCGCGGCCGCCCCCGTGAATTCTGTGTCGACCATGCACTGACTCAGGCGCTGGGCGTGTTCTGGTCCAAGGGTTACGAAGGCGCATCGCTCACCGATTTGACCGAGGCGATGGGTATTACCCGGCCGAGCCTCTACGCGGCGTTCGGCAACAAGGAATCGCTGTTCCGCAAGGCGCTCGATCTCTACGAGCGCGAGAAGATGGCCTATGTCGGAAAGGCGATGGCCCAACCGACCGCGCGCAAGGTTGCCGAAACCATGCTCCGGGGTGCCGTCGATACCGCAAGCGGTGCTGGTGAGCCCCACGGCTGCCTTCGAGTGATCAGCTCCGTCGCCTGCGGTCCCGCCGCCCAGTCGATCCACGACGAAGTGGTTGAACGGAGCAATAAGGGCAAGCAGGCGCTGATCGAACGGTTCGAGCAAGCCAAGGCGGAGGGCGACCTCCCGCCGCAAATCAATGCGGAAGGCCTGACTCGCACGCTAATCGCATTCCTCCAGGGGATCTCGATTCAGGCCAATCAAGGCGCCACCCGCGACGAGCTTGACCAGCTGGTCGAGACGGCGCTCACCCTGTGGCCAAGCGCCTGATCGGCTCAGTCTTATACTGTCATCAAATTTTTTTATCGATCGGTATAGAAATTTTCTTGACGTCGCCTATCTGACTTTGTACTGACCGGTACAGAAAGCTTGGGGCCATCTTCGTGGCGCGCTTTCTGACCATCGACAGGTAAAGGGGCCGATGCGTCTGGACACGATCAATTACCTCCGCGGGAATTGACCCCCGCCTGTAGCACGTAAGAATCTTTAGAAACTGGCCAGTCGACGTCTGGGCTTTGCGCTCGGCCGTGCAGGTCATTGCGTGCCTGGAAAAGCCGCACCCGCTGGAAGCCCCGCTTCCCGCGAACGGTGAAGCTCGGCCGGGACACAGGGAGAAAGAGCATGGCATATCTTGCGAAGATCGAACCGCAGACCGCCGCGCCGATTGCCCTGACGGGCGTCCCGGCGAACGATACCGACAAGCCCGATTTTTCGGCGCTTGAATGGTCGGTGATCCGGCTAGCCCGGGTTGACCGCCTGTCCACACTGCGTGCCCCCGGCCGTTTCCGCCGTTTCGTCAACTGGCTGATGGGCCGCAAGGGAAGCCCGGAGCTCGCCAATGAGCGGCTCGAGGCGCTGCGCCGCATGGCCGTCCTTAGCTGGCATTTCGGCTTCACGGTTCCCGGTGACGACGTCGCCAACTTCTTCTCCGCGGGATTCAGTCCCGATCAATATGAGCTGATGGTGCGCGGCATCCGTGCCGCCATCGGCGCTCCGCAAAGGATTGCCGCATGAATATGATCAGCAATGTCGCCGCAGACAGCGGTGAGCTTAAAGCCCTGCGCGACAAGATCGCCCAACGCCCCGTTTGGCAGCGCGCCGCCATCGTTGGCACGCCGCTCGCGCTGCTAGCCGCGGCCGTCACCTTCTGGACCAGCGACCCTTCCCCAGCTGCTGCTCCTACTGCCCCCATGGTGACGGTCGCGGCACCCCTCGAGCGCCAGGTCAACCAGTGGGATGACTATGTCGGCCGGTTCGAAGCGAGCCGCAGCGTCGAGGTGCGTCCGCGCGTCTCGGGGCAGATTGTCGCGGTTCATTTCACCGACGGCGCGATCGTCCGGCAGGGCCAGCTCTTGTTCACCATCGATCCGCGGCCTTTCACGGCCGCTCTGGCGGAAGCACGCGCCAGCGTCGCTTCGGCCCAGGCCGAACTGTCGCTGGCACAGACCGATCTTGGTCGCGCAAAGCGGCTGCTGGCTGAGCAGGCGGTGTCGCAGAGCAATGTTGACCAGATCGTCGCTCGCGTCCGCTCATCCCAAGCGGCGCTGGCCGCCGCCCAGGCCCGCGTCCGTTCGCGCTCGCTCGATGTGGAGTTCGCTTACGTCCGGGCACCGATCAGCGGAAAGATTTCCGATCGCCGGATCGATCCGGGCAACCTGGTCGCAACCGGTGAAACCCTGCTGACCACGATCAATGCGCTCGACCCGATCTACTTCAACTTCGACGTGCCGGAGTCGCTGTTCCTCAAGACGGCCCGCGCCCGCCAGGCCGGCAATGCTTCGGGCCAGGTGGCCGAGATCCGGTTGCAGGATGAGGCTGCATATAACTGGAAAGGCCGGCTCGACTTTACCGACAACGGCATCAGCCAGAACTCCGGCACGATCCGCGCCCGGGCCGTGGTGCCCAACCCCAATTACTTCCTGGCACCCGGCATGTTCGGCAATATGCGACTGGCCGACGGCGGCTCGGTGAGCGCGCTGCTGGTCCCGGATGCTGCCATCCGCACCGACCAGGCGCGCAAGATCGTGTTGGTCGTCGGCAAGGACAATACGGTTGCGGCCAAGCCGGTCGAGACCGGTCCGCTGGTCGGCGGCCTGCGGGTCGTCCGCTCGGGAATCACCAAAGCCGATCATGTGATCGTGCAGGGCGTGCAGTTTGCCATGCCCGGGGCCAAGGTGAACCCGCGGGTCACCCAGATCAAACCGACCGAGGCCGTCGCGCTCGCCGCGCCGCCGCCGTCAACACCCAGCGCGTCGCAAGCGACGCTGGCTACCAACTAAGATTCATCGGGGCATCCCATGCGCTTCAGCCACTTCTTCATTCGAAGGCCGATCTTTGCGGGCGTTATCGCGATCATCATTACGATCGTTGGCGCCTTCGCCTATCTCGGTCTGCCGGTTTCCCAATTTCCGGAAATCGTCCCGCCAACAGTAACGGTCAGTACCGCCTATCCGGGCGCTTCGGCCGAGACCGTCGCGGACACCGTGGCCGCGCCGATCGAGCAGCAGATCAACGGCGTCGACAACATGCTCTACCAGTCGTCGCAATCGACCGGCGACGGGCGGCTGACAATCACCGTCACCTTCAAGCTCGGCACCGACCTCGATACGGCGCAGGTCCTGGTCCAGAATCGCGTCGCGTTGGCCGAACCCAGCCTGCCTGAGGAGGTGCGCCGACAAGGTCTGGTGGTGCGCAAGACTTCGCCCTCATGGTTGATGGCGGTCAACGTACTGTCGCCCGACGGTTCCTTGGATCGCGGCTATGTTTCCAACTATGCGCTGACGCAGCTCAAGGACAGGCTGTCGCGCGTCGACGGCATCGGCGACGTGCAGATCTTCGGTGCCCGCGACTATGCGATGCGCGTCTGGATCGATCCTGGCCGTGCCTCGACGCTTGGCCTCACCGCTGGCGAGGTGGTGCAGGCGCTGCGCTCGCAAAACGTCCAAGTCGCGGCCGGCGTTGTCGGCCAACCGCCGTTCGATACCGGTGCCGCCCAGCAGCTCAACGTCGAGACGCAGGGCCGCTTCAAGACCGCCGACGAATTCGGCAACATCATCATCCGCAGCGATCCGACGACCGGCGCAATCACGCGCGTCCGCGACGTCGCCCGCGTCGAGCTCGGCGCCGAGGATTATGGCGTCAATGCCTATCTGTCGGGTACGGATTCGATCATCCTGGGCATCACCCAGCGGCCGGGCACCAACGCGCTGGCCGCCGCCGAAGGCATCAAGCAGCAGCTGGCCGAGGCGTCCAAGAGCTTCCCCAAGGGGCTCGAGTATAAGATCATCTGGAACCCGACCGAGTTCATCAGCGAATCGATGAGCGAGGTCCAAAAGACCCTCGTCGAGGCGATGCTACTTGTCGTCCTGGTGATCATCGTGTTCCTGCAGAGCTGGCGCGCGGCGATCATCCCGATCGTTGCCATCCCGGTCTCGTTGATCGGCACCTTTGCGGTGCTGACCGCGCTCGGCTATTCCTTGAATACCTTGTCGATGTTCGGCCTGGTGCTGGCGATCGGTATCGTCGTCGACGACGCCATCGTTGTGGTCGAGAATGTCGAGCGCAACCTCGAGCATGGCCTCAGCCCGCGCGAGGCATCGCACCGCTCGATGGACGAAGTGTCGACCGCGCTGGTCGCGATCGTGCTGGTGCTGTGCGCGGTGTTCGTGCCGGTCACCTTCCTTACCGGCATCACCGGCGAATTTTATCGCCAGTTCGCTGTAACCATCTCGGCTTCGACGATCATTTCGCTGATCTTGTCCTTGACCCTGTCGCCGGCCTTGGCGGCGCTGCTCCTCAAGCCGAAGAGCGACCATCGAGCCGAGACGGGCGTCGTGGGTGCGCTGCACCGTGCCGGCGACCGGTTCAACGAGCGCTTCGGCGCGCTCAGCGAATGGTACGGCGGCTTCACGAAACGGGTGGCCGGTGCGCCCAAGCGCGCGCTGACCGCCTATGCTGGGCTGGTCGTGCTGACCGTGTCCCTGTTCTGGGCGACGCCGGCCGGCTTCATCCCGGCGCAGGACCAGGGCTATGCGCTGGCCGCTATCCAGCTTCCGCCGGGAAGCTCGATCGAGCGCACCGACGCGGTGCTGAAGAAGGTTGTTGCCAAGCTGCTCAAAGTGCCGGGCACCGAGGCAGCGGTGATGTTTGCCGGTTTCGACGGTGCGTCGGGAACCCAGGCATCCAACGCCGGTGCCGCTTATGTCACGTTCAAGCCCTACGATGAGCGCGCCGGGACCGACCGAACCGAGCTCAACATCGAAAATGAGATGCGCGCCGCGCTGGCTGATGTCGACGAGGCGATGGTGTTCGTCATCCCACCGCCTGTCGTCCAGGGCATCGGTAACGGCGGCGGCTATCGCATGATCATCCAGGACCGCGGCGACAATGGCTATGAGGCGATGCAAGGCGCGGCCTACCAGATGATGGGCGCGGCCCAGCAGGAAAAGGGCCTGGCCAACGTCTTCACCCTCTACAACACCGCCACTCCGCGAATCTGGGCCGACATCGACCGCGCCAAGTCGGACATGCTCGGCGTTCCGCCGGAGCGGGTCTTCGAGGCCCTGCAGGTCTATTTGGGCTCGGCCTACGTCAACGACTTCAACCTGCTCGGCCGCACATTCCGCGTAACCGCCCAGGCGGAAGCAGCCGCTCGTGACGATCCTGCCGACATCGCGCAGCTCAAGACGCGATCGAACAGCGGCCAGATGGTGCCGATCGGCGCGGTCGCGACCTTCAAGGACAAGACCGGCCCCTATCGGGTGACCCGCTACAACCTCTATCCGGCGGTGGAGCTCGATGGCGACACGGCGCCCGGTTATTCGACCGGCCAGTCGATCAAGACGATGGAAAAGTTGGCGTCGAGCCTGCCCGCGGGCTTTGCGACCGAGTGGACCGACATCGCCTTTCAGCAGAAGGCGGCTGGCAACATCGCCATCCTGATCTTCGGCCTGTCGGTGGTTTTCGTCTTCCTGGTGCTGGCGGCGCAGTTCGAAAGCCTGCTGCTGCCACTGTCGATCATCCTGATCGTGCCGATGACGCTGTTGGCGGCGATGGCCGGCGTGAATTTGCGCGGGATGGACAATAACATCCTGACCCAGGTCGGCCTCATCGTGCTGATCGCGCTGGCGGCGAAGAATGCGATCCTGATCGTCGAATTCGCCAAGCAGGCGGAGGAACGCGGGGCAGGTCCGTTGCAGGCAGCGGTCGACGCGGCTCGTACCCGCCTCCGCCCGATCCTGATGACCAGCTTTGCCTTCGTCCTCGGCGTGCTGCCACTGGTGCTGGCGAGCGGGCCGGGCTGGGAGCTGCGCCAGGCGCTCGGCACCGCAGTATTCTTCGGGATGATTGGGGTGACTGCTTTTGGCCTCATCTTCACGCCGGTCTTCTACGTCGCCTGCCGCTCGCTCGGCGAATGGCTGAAGCGCGGCCGCGGTGAGCGTCCCTCGGATGAGCAGCTTGCGCTGCTGCCGGCGGAATAAGGAAATCGAACATGCAACTGAAGCAACTGACCACCTTGGTTTCGGCGCTCGCGCTTGCTGCGTGCAGCGTCGGACCGGACTATGCGCCACCCAAGTCAGCGTCGGCAGCGGCGGGCCCGTTCATTTCCGCCAATTCGCCGGCTTTGCAGCCGCTGGCTCCCGTCCAGGGCGATTGGTGGCGGCTCTACAACGATCCCGCTCTTGACGGTCTGGTCAAGGATGCGCTGGCCCATAACTCCGACGTGCGCGCCGCCGTGGCCCGGCTTGCCCGGGCCCGCGCGGCGCTCAAGGAGGTCAAGGTCGATCGCTTGCCCGAGGTCGGCACAAGTGCGAGCGCAACCCGTGGGCGCGATCCCGGCGAAACTGACGCAAGCAACAGCTTCGACGCCGGGCTGGACGTCGCTTATGAAGTCGACCTGTTCGGCCGCATCAGCCGAAACGTCGAAGCGGCTCGAGGCGACGTCGGCGCCGCTGAGGCCGACGCCGAAGCCGTCCGCGTGGCGATCGTTGCCGAGACCGCACGCGCCTACGCCGATGCCGCCAGCGCGGCGGAGCGGCTGGCCGTCGCAACCCACATCGTCGGGCTGCTTGACCAGTCATTGAAGCTGACCGAGCGCCGGGTCGAGATCGGGCTCAATTCGCGCCTCGACACGGCGCGGATCGCGACCCTCCGAAACCAGCGACAGGCTGAGATTCCGGCCATCGCCGCCGAGCGTGACAACGCATTATTCCGGCTCGCGATGCTCACCGGACGCGCGCCCGCCGAGCTGCCCCAAGCGGCGGGCGCGCGAACCGCTTCCTTGAAGCTCAACCAGCCGATTCCGGTTGGTGATGGCGCACAGCTGCTTGCCCGTCGGCCGGACGTCCGTGCTGCCGAGCGGCGGCTGGCGGCGGCAACGGCCCGGATCGGTGTGGCCACCGCGGAGCTTTATCCACGGGTCAGCCTCGGCGGATCGCTGAGCGCCTCTGCAGGCGGTATTGGCAATCTGTTCAGCAATCCGATCGGCTTCCTGCTGGGGCCGCTGATCAGCTGGTCCTTCACCGATCACGCCCGCGCCCGGGCCCGCGTTGCCGGAGCTGAAGCCGGCGCGCAGGAAGCGCTGGCCGAGTTCGACGGGACCGTGCTGCGCTCCTTGCAGGAAACCGAGACGGCCCTGTCGGCCTATGCCAATGCGCTCCGCCGGCGCGAGGCGCTGGCCGCTGCTCGCCATGAAGCGGAAGTTGCTGCAAAGATTGTCCGGGCCCAGCAGCGGGAGGGGCAGGTGGATTCGCTCGCCCTGCTCGATGCCGAGCGGACCTTTGCGGAATCGGAAGCGGCGCTGACCGACATGGACGGACAGCTGGTCACAACCCAGATCGACCTGTTCCGCGCCCTTGGGGGCGGATGGAATGGCCAGAACGCCTGAAGGCGCCAGAACCTGTGATCGAAATGCCTGTGGAGCTTAGTGCGAAATGAAAGCGCTGCTGTTCGAAACTTTCGGCGGGCCGGAGGTGCTGCAATATCGCGAATTGCCCGATCCGGCGGTTCCTCCCAGTCATGTCCAGCTGGCAATGCGGGCGATTGGCCTCAACTTCGCCGATATGCACCGCCGCCGCGGCAATTATTTCCTGCCGGGTAAGCCGCCGCACATCAACGGCTATGAAGGTGCGGGCATCGTCGTCGAGGTTGGCGAAGGCGTTGAGGGGATCGTCATTGGCGACCGCATCGGCTTCGCTGATTGCCCGTTCGCCAACGCAACGCGGGTCAATGTACCTGCTGACAAGGCGATACCGCTCCCCGACCACATCAGCTTCGCCGCGGCCGCGGCGGTTCTGCTGCAGGGTCTGACCGCCCAGTATCTGGTCGAGGACAGTTATGGGGTTCGGCGCGGCGATCTGATCCTCGTCCATGCCGCGGGCGGTGGCGTCGGGCAGGCGCTGATCCAGCTGGCCGTTGCCAGGGGCGCGCGAGTCATCGGGCTCGCCTCTACGGCGGAGAAGAGGTCTACCGCGATCGCGCTCGGCGCGGAGACGTGTTTTGATTATTCGAACAACTGGCCGGATCTGGCGCGAGACTATGCGGGTAGCGGCGTAGACGCAGTCTTTGACTCGGTCGGCACGACGTTCATCAAATCCCTTTCCTGCCTGAAGGACCGCGGCACGATGGTTGCCTTCGGTACGGCAGGTGGCGACCCGCCGCACGTCGACCCGCAGCTTCTAATGGAGCGTTCGCTTACCATCGTTGGCGGCGACTTATGGAATCATCTCGATAGCCGGGACTCACGTCGTCAGCGCGCCCGCCGCTTATTTGACGCGATCAAACATGGCGAACTCAAGATCCCGCGAACCGAACAATTCCCGTTGGCAAATGGTGCGGACGCTCACCGGCGAATGGAAGACCGCAGCTTCCTGGGCAAGATCGTGATGTCGAACGAGGAATGACGAGCCTGGCGGGGAGGCGACAGGCTGCGGAAATCGCTGGTGACCCCTACGGGACTCGAACCCGTGTTTTCGCCGTGAGAGGGCGACGTCCTAGACCGCTAGACGAAGGGGCCACGGCCATGGCGGCAAGGGCGCGCATATGGTGGCTCTTTTGCTGGTAGTCAATCAGGCGGAGCGGCTTTCACGGGTAGTGGCCGCTTCAGCTAGAAACATGAGGCACTGGCGGGCGATACGCGGAGCGGCTTGACCGTCACCGAAGGGTAGGCATGGCAGGCGCATGGCGTTCAACGCGGCACGGCTTTGCCACAATTCTTCCACCGTTGCGATGATGTGATCCGGATCGGTTCCGACCAACGCCATCGATCCGGTCGCCAGCCCCTCAGGGCGCTCAGTTTTCCTGCGCAGGATGAGCAAGGGAATGCCTAGCGCCGGCGCTTCCTCCTGCATGCCGCCCGAATCGCTCAGGATCAGGTCAGCATTGCGCATCGCCTCAATTGTCGCGTGGTGCGACAGGGGAGGGACCAATCGAATCCCCCGCTTGCCGCCAAATATTCCTGTCATCCGCTCGGTCACCATCGGATTGGGCGGCAGCAGCACGTTCGCCTCGATCCGCTGGCGGCATAGGGTGGTGACTGCCTTTGCCACGCCATCAAGGCCGGCGCCCCAATTCTCCCGGCGATGACAAGTGACCAGCAAGGTAAAGGCTTGCCAGGGCCAGCGGCGACGCGGCTTGGCCGGCAGGTTACCGATGAGCTGGGCCAGTGCATCGATTCCACTGTTCCCGGTGACATGAATTTGCCCAGACACTCGGTCACGGCGAAGGTTAGCGGCATTGCCGCTTGTCGGGGCAAACAACAGGTCGGCGATACGGTCGATGGTGACCCGATTTTCCTCTTCGGGCCAAGGTTCGTTGGGGTCGTAGGTACGAAGGCCTGCCTCGACATGGGCTAGCGAGATCCCTAGTTCGCGCGCCGCGAGCGCTCCGCCCAAAGCGCTAGAGGTATCGCCCTGGACAATGAGCAGCTCGGGCAAGTCCATTGGCAATAGGCGCCTCAGCGCTGCCCTGACCAGCTCCGCATGGAGAATTGGATCGGGTTGGCCCGGGCAATTGAGCGGCGTGGCGGCAAAACCCTCCAAACGATGATCAACCAGCTCAAGTCCGGGATGTTGCCCGGTGACGAGCAATCGCGGTGCCTCGCCAAGTGCGGCGAAAGCATGGGCAATCGGGCTTAGCTTGATGGCTTCAGGACGCGTTCCAACAACCAACGCGATACGAGACTGGCGCAGCTTCCCCCCTGGCTTCGGCGCCTCGTTTCTCGCCCAAGCCGCGGCGCCTGGCAAGATGGATAGTAACCTGGATCAGGAAAGGGCTGGACAAGCGGGCGCAGCCTGTCCCAATTCATGCGCCGAGGGGGAGGGACTTGGCAAAGCGACCTTCGATCGACGGGATCCTGGTAGCGCAGGTCACCGACCTGCATATCGGGTTCGACCGCGACAATCCGCACGAACTCAACGTCCGGCGGCTCAACATGGTCATCGACCATCTGAACGAGATGCGGCAAAAGCCGTCGCTCCTACTGGTGACCGGCGACCTGGTGGAATTGCCGGATGACATCGACGGCTACCGCCACATGGTTGCCCTGATTGCCCGCTGGGAGGGGCCGGTAATCTGGGCAATCGGTAATCACGACGGGCGCGAGGCGTTCCGCTCCGTCTTGCCCCATGTCCCGACCGACGAACATGGCTTCATCCAATATGAGGTCGATCACGGTGATGTACGCTGGATCGTGCTCGATACGCTCGATGCTGGGCGCCATGGCGGAATGGTTTGCGAGCTTCGCGCCAATTGGCTCGAGCAGCGGCTTCA
>Ga0209382_10001421_pt1 | contig 37787 bp, 30 predicted proteins | sample SoiMetdeltSBSDD5_FD_187599 | JGI IMG/M metagenome (GOLD analysis project Ga0209382, IMG submission 187599) | Bulk soil microbial communities from a Populus tree surrounding site in Tennessee, USA - Soil MetaG P. deltoides SBSDD5 (SPAdes) (version 2) | ecosystem: Environmental > Terrestrial >... | reverse complement strand
ATGAAGGATTTGAAGCAATCGACGCGTCCTGAAAACCGCTCTCCCGTCCGCTCGGTCTCGCTGCAGATTCGCGATTATCAGGTGACGGTGAAAGTGAAGTCGTCGGTGCCGAAAACCCCTTCTACCCGGTTCGTTCGCCCCGCGTTTCGGTAGCTTGTCCTGAGCCGGCGAAGCACGGCGCAGGATCGTTTTTACGTCGCGAACGCGATCGTTCGCGTCGGTGTTGGGGGAGGTAGGGGACGGAAGTTCGAGATGAGGGACATCGGAGTCCCGGCGGCGTTCCGGAAAAGGATCCGCGGAGCTCCACCGGCCGATTTCCTTCGCACGGCATCGAACTCTCTTCCTCTACTTTTTTTGTTCTACAGCCGTGTGAGTGTGTGAAGAAGGAGAGCTCCAATGACGTCCATCGATTTGCCGGTTCGCTCGCGTACCGCTCCGCCTCGGAAGGCCGGCAAAAAAGAAACCAAGACAGGCGGGATCGGCATCGATCGCTATTTCACGAGAGCAGGCATCGACGTTTACGACACCTGTGAATGGGAGCTCCGCAACGCGGGCATCTCCAACGAGAGCGGCGGAGTCGTATTCGAGCAGAAAGACGTGGAGATGCCGAAGTTCTGGTCGCAGATGGCGACCAACGTCGTCGTCTCGAAGTACTTCCGCGGCCACCTCAACACCCCCGACCGCGAGACCTCGGTGCGCCAGCTCATCGGACGCGTCGTCCGCACCATCACCCAGTGGGGCCGCGAGGGCGGCTACTTCGCGTCCGAGGCGGATGGGGACACCTTCCGCGACGAGCTCGCGCACATCCTTCTCTATCAGATGGCTTCCTTCAACTCGCCGGTGTGGTTCAACGTCGGCATCGAAGAGAAGCCGCAGTGCTCGGCGTGCTTCATCAACTCCGTCCAGGACACGATGGACTCCATCCTCGGACTGGCCAAGACCGAGGGCATGCTCTTCAAGTACGGCTCGGGGACGGGCTCGAACCTCTCCAACATCCGCTCCTCGAAGGAGCTCCTCGCCGGCGGCGGCACGGCCTCGGGGCCGGTGTCGTTCATGCGCGGCTACGACTCGTTCGCGGGCGTGATCAAGTCCGGCGGCAAAACCCGCCGCGCCGCGAAGATGGTCATCCTCAATGCCGACCATCCCGACGTCGTCGACTTCATCGAGTCGAAGGAGACCGAAGAGCGCAAGGCCTGGGCTCTGATCGAGGCCGGCTACGACGGCGCCTTCAATGCGCCCGGCGGTGCGTACGACTCCGTCCATTTCCAGAACGCGAATCACTCCGTGCGCGTCACCGACGAGTTCATGCGCGCTTATGAGAAAGACGGCGACTGGCAGACCCACGCCGTCACCGATCCCAATCGCGTCATGAGCACGTACAAGGCGCGCGACCTGATGAAGCGCATGGCCCAGTCGGCGTGGGTGTGCGGCGATCCGGGTCTGCAGTTCGACACGACCGTCAACGACTGGCATCCCTGCCCGAACACGGCCCGCATCAACGCCTCCAATCCGTGCTCGGAGTACATGTTCCTCGACGACTCCGCGTGCAATCTCGCGTCGTTGAACCTGATGAGGTTCTACAACGAGAACACCGGCTTCGACGTCGAGGCCTATCGCGCCGCGCTGCGCGTCGTGATCACCGCGCAGGAGATCGTCGTCGACTACGCGTCGTATCCGACCAAGGCCATCGAGGTGAACTCGCACAAGTTCCGCCCCCTGGGCATCGGCTACGCGAACCTCGGCGCGTTGCTCATGGCCCGCGGCGTTCCTTATGACAGCGAAGAGGGCCGCCATTACGCCGCCGCGATTACGTCGATCCTCTCCGGCGAGTCGTACGCGCAGTCCGCGCGCATCGCCGAGAAGCTCGGCCCGTTCGAGGGCTACGCCGTCAATCAGGAGCCGTTCCTGCGCGTGATCGACAAGCATCGCCGCAGCGCGTATCGCCTGGACGTTCGCTCGCTGCCGGCCGATCTCGCCGACGCCGCGTGCAAGGTGTGGGACGAGGCCTATGCCCTCGGCCAGCAGCACGGCTACAAGAACGCGCAGATCTCGGTGCTCGCACCGACCGGCACGATCGCCTTCATGATGGATTGCGACACGACCGGCATCGAGCCCGACATCGCGTTGGTGAAGTACAAGAAACTCGTTGGCGGCGGGATGCTGAAGATCGTCAACAACACCGTCCCCACCGCGCTGAAGCGCCTCGGCTATGACCTCAAGCAGGTCAAGGAGATCGTCGAGTACATCACCGAGAACGACACCATCGAAGGCGCGCCGCACCTGATCGATCAGCACCTGACCGTGTTCGACTGCGCCTTCAAGCCCGCCAACGGCACGCGCTCGATCCACTACCTCGGCCACCTGAAGATGATGGGCGCGGTGCAGCCGTTCATCAGCGGTGCGATCTCCAAGACCATCAACATGCCCAGCAACGCCACCGCCGAGGAGATCGAGGGGGCGTATTACGAGGCCTGGAAGCTGGGCCTCAAGGCCGTGGCCGTGTACCGCGACGGCTGCAAGCGCTCGCAGCCGCTGTCGACGGCCCGGGACAAGGTCGTGCTCGAGCAGTTGGGCGTCGGCCCCGCGGCCGTGCGCCGCAAGTTACCGGACGAGCGCGAGTCGATCACGCACAAGTTCTCGATCGGCGGCCACGAGGGCTACATCACCGTCGGCAAGTACGAGGACGGCGCGCCGGGCGAGATCTTCATCACCATGGCCAAGGAAGGCTCGACGATCTCGGGCCTGATGGACAGCTTCGCGACGATGACCTCGCTCGCGCTGCAGCACGGCGTTCCGCTGCAGCTGCTGGTCGACAAGTTCACGCACACGCGTTTCGAGCCGAGCGGCTTCACCAAGAACCGCGAGATCCCGATGGCCAAGTCCATCATGGACTACATTTTCAAGTGGCTAGCGATCAAGTTCCTCAGCCGCGACGCGCAGGAGCACGCGGGAGTGATCCTCCGCGAGGAGCTCGCGTCGCCGTCTCCCGCGCCTTCCCCCACGCCCAAGGCGCTGTCCTCCGCGAACGTGACCACTCCGACAGCCTCGGACCTGTCGTTCATCGACAAGGTCACCACCGCCGCCCCGGCCACCCTCGCCGCTGACACGACGAAGGTCATGGGCTTCGTGATGCCCGCGAAAAACGCGGACGGCGCGAACCCGACGAAGACGGGGACGTTCCTGTATCAGCAGGACGCGCCGAGCTGCAGTGACTGCGGGGAGATCATGGTGAGGAACGGGGCTTGTTATAAGTGCCTGAACTGCGGTTCCACCAGCGGATGTTCGTAGTCACGATGCATGGCTGGTCCCATCGCGGAGCATTCGTGAAGTGGTAGTAAGGGCGGCCGAAAGGTCGCCCTTAGTCGTATCTATCCAGCCGCTACGTGCGCAACTCCAAAGACGTCCAGCGGCATTGCACGATGAAGTCTCCAGACGATGGCCATCGGACGTTCGCCGGTATGGCTCTGGTAGGTTGCCGGGCCAAGGAATGTAAACGCTGTTGTACGGCCGAAGGCGTCTTTGTTCGATGAACGGACAAAGAGCATTACGTTTGAGCCACGGATTTCGTGTTGGATGTAGCGTTGCCCGGTCGGACTCTTCTCTGGTGTCGTGGACTGCGACTCCCAATGAAAGAGCTCGGGGGAGATTGCGTAGTCGCGATAGCGAGTGGATGGTGAGTAGTATTTCTCACTCTTCTGCAGAGTGATGAAGAAGTAGTCGGTGTTTGTCGGTGCGTGCCAGAGCGGGCCCTCGCGATGGCTGAACGGTTTCGCGAGTGTGGCACGACCGATCGCGGCGAGGACTTCGTCGCGGGTGTAGCGCGCATGAACCTGGATGGGGACGTCGCTGAAGTGTGTGCGGCGTTGCGCCGGAGGCTCATCGACGATCGGGTAGGCGCGATGGGCGGCGCGGTCGTCGAGGACCTGGAGTAGTTCGCGCAGTTCGTCTCGTGCTGCGCGTTGCCTGCGAAAACGCGCGACCGCGGATGTGAAATCGCGCTCCTGATCACCCCAGATCGTCAACATGAAGCCTTCGAGGATGCGGCGGCCTCGCGTCGACAGCGTGTCGAGCGAAAACACATTCTCGTCTGCGAGGCGCTGCAGGAGTGTGAGACGCTCTTCGTCGTCGATGTGGAGAAGACGGCCGAAGGCGCTGAGGAGTTGTTGCTCGTCACTTTCCTTGTCGTCGATCGGGCGGTCCGCGATCATCATCGGCGCGCTGGCAGTCTCGTGGCCGGCCTCGCGCTTGAGGCGCGTCCACGACCAAGCGCGGCTGCGATAGAGCTCCTCGGGCTCCACGGCGGCATCGTGCAGGAAACGGGCGAGCGTCACCGGCGGCGTCATCGTCTTCAACTCGCCGACGAAGCTTCGGAAGTTTGCGCCGATTGAATGACGCAGGTTCTCAAGCACGATCTTCGCGCTCTCGCGGTCGAGTTGGATCGAGCAGCCTGCCGGGAGATATGGGAAACCGTTGTTGACCTGTTCCTCTACCTCGCGTCGCGATGCGCCGGTGAGCGCGCGATAACGAAGATCAAAACGGAAGTTGCGATTCGCATTTCCGATGAAATCGAGCACCGTGAGGCACTGCTTGTCGCGTGCGCGGCGAAGGCCGCGACCGAGCTGCTGCAAGAAAATCAACGCGCTGTCGGTGGGCCGAAGAAAGAGCACCGTATCCACCTGAGGCACGTCAACACCTTCGTTGAAAATGTCGACGGCGAACAGGCATTGGATCGCACCATCACGAAGTTTTCGCAAGGCCTGGTCTCGGGCAAGGCTATCCGTCGTTCCGAGTACTGCCTCGGACGCTATACCGGCTTTTCGAAAACGCTCGGCCATGAACTCGGCGTGATGGACGCCGACGCAGAAGCCGAGCGCGCGCATGCGTCCGAGGTCGCCGATCTTCTGCTGTAGCTGCGTGAGGATTTGCGCGACGCGTGCGTCGTTGCCGGTATATACGTTCTCCAGTGCCGCTTCGTCATAGCGTCCGCGTTTCCACGCGACTTGGGAAAGGTCGATGCCGTCGTGAACGCCGAAGTAATGAAAGGGCGAGAGGAGACCGCGATCCAGCGCGTCCCACAAGCGAAGCTCGACGGCGACCCGCCCGTCGAACCAGCACAGGATCGATTCGCCATCAGTTCGCTCCGGCGTGGCCGTGAGGCCGAGGAGTACCTTTGGACGGAGATGGTCGAGCAACTTGCGATACGTCGGCGCGGCGGCGTGATGAAACTCGTCGACGATGACGACATCGAACGCGTCGGAATCGATCGTCGAGACATCCAGCGCGCTGAGCGATTGAATCGAGGCGAAGACGTGACGCCATTCGTCGGGACGATGGCCGTCAACATACAGCTCACCGAAGGAGCCGTCACGCATGACTGTCCGAAACGTTCCTAACGACTGCTTGAGAATCTCCTGCCGGTGTGCAACGAACAGCAGCGACAGCGGCCGATTCGCGAGCCAGGGCAACGGCTCGTGCGGGTCATTCAATCTGCGGTAGTCGAGTGCGGCGACGACGGTCTTACCGGTGCCCGTCGCGGCGACGACGAGATTGCGCCAGCGGTTATGCCGGTAGCGTTCGACGGTGAGGTGTTCGAGCATCTCCTGCTGGTATGGCCACGGCTCCACCTGGATGCCAACAAAGGAAAGCGGCTCATCGCGACTTGCCGACACCACCGCGGCGTCGAAGCGCTTCTCGTCGCGGCCGCGCACGTACGTTTCGAAATCGGGATGCTCCCAATAGGAGTCGAACGTGGCGCTGAACTTGTCGACGATCGTCGGCGCGTCGACTCTTGACAGGCGCACGTTCCATTCAACGCCGTCGAGCATCGCGGACGTGGAGAGATTTGAAGAGCCGATGAAGACCGTGGAGAATCCTGTGTCGCGGTGAAACAGCCACGCCTTCGCATGCAGCCTGGTCATGTCCGTCTGATACGACACTTTGACCTCAGCGCCGAGCTCCAGAAGATGCTCAATCGCACGTCGTTCGGTCGAGCCTGTGTAGGTCGTGGTGATGACGCGCAGACGTCCGCCGCGCTCAATGAACGCACGGAGCCGTGGGGCCACGAGTCGCAAGCCGCTCCACCTGATGAAAGCAATAATGAGATCGATGCGATCGGCTGACTCGATCTCTTTCTCCAGCACCGCGCCGATCCTTGGTTCGTCCCGCGCATTGACGAGAAGATCACTCTGGCTGAGCGGAATCTCCGGTGCCGGTGGCCGGAGCGACTTCAATGCGTTCATCGGATAGACCGCGGCCAATCGCTGCGGCGGCTCGGCGACGAAGTCTTCCGTCGCGAACTGTTGAGGTAGCGATGCCGCCACAGTCTGCAGGATCTCGTTCGTGATCTGTGTCTGCCGCCGTAAGCGGTCTTCTTCGGGGATGCCACGAAGGGCGTTGCGAATGACTCCGGCAATGTGACGCGCAAGGAGGAGATAGGAATCTGCCGGCTCCAGCGGCTCAGTGTCGGCGCGACGGTCCTGACCAAGATGCGCAATCTCGTGCTCGATTGCTTGCGTGATCAGCAAGTCATACAGCCCATTGGGCAGTTTCGTCATGCGCGGACCGGACGCGATTGTACCTGGCCATGCCTCCACCCAGGGGACGCGTCCGGCGATGCGCAGATCGACGTAGAGCGACGTGCGGATTCAGAATGGCGACGGCGTATCATCGACACCCACATGAACTATCTGCTGCCCACCCGCCGCGCTTTCCTCGCGACCACCGGCACCGTCGTCGGCCTCGCGGCCGCCACGGTGCCCAGCATCGCTGCCCTGGCGAAGGAGCTCGAGCACCCCCGAACAGACGAAGACTTCTGGGCCTTCATCCAGCAGTCCTTCTCCAGCGGGCGGGGCATCGTCAATCTGAACAATGGCGGGGTCTCGCCGTCGCCGAAGATCGTGACCGAGGCGCTCACGCGGTACATCTGGCAGCAGGAGGACACCACCGCGTACACGATGTGGCAGATCCTCGAACCGCAGTCGGAGCGGATCCGCACCGAGCTCGCGGCGCTGTTCGGGTGTGATCGCGAGGAGATCGCCATCACCCGCAACGCCTCGGAGTCGCTGGAGATCGCGCTGCTCGGGCTCGATCTGAAAAGCGGCGACGAAGTCCTCAGCTCCACGCAGGATTACGGGCGCATGCTCACGACGCTCCGCCAGCGCGAGCAGCGCCAGGGGATTGTCCTCAAGACCGTGAAGCTGCCGCTCGCTCCGAAAGACCCGAGCGCGATCACGCGCGCGTTCGAGGCGGGCATCACGCCAAAGACGCGGGTGATCCTCTGCTCGCACGTCGTCAACATCACCGGCCAGATCGTGCCAGTGCGCGCGATCTGCGAGCTCGCGCACGCGCGCGGCATCGAAGTCATCGTCGACGGCGCGCATTCGTTCGCGCACTTCCCGTTCACACGCGACGAACTTGGCTGCGTCGACTACTTCGGCACCAGCCTGCACAAGTGGCTCTTCGCGCCGAAAGGCGCGGGCATGCTGTACGTGCGCCGCGACCGCATCGAGCGCCTCTGGCCGCTGATGGCGGCGGACAAGACGCAGAAAACCGACATCCGCAAGTTCGAGGAGATCGGAACGCATTCCGCTGCGCCGCGACTCGCCATCGGCGAAGCGATCCTCTTTCATCGCGCGATCGGCGCGGAGCGCAAGGCCGCGCGTCTGCGTACGCTCGCACGCTATTGGGAGACGCGCCTGCTGAAAAACCCGCGCGTGCGGCTGCACACTCCGCTCGACGACGCGCAGTCGTGCGCGATCGGCACGGTGGAGATCGAAGGCATCGAGCCCGGCCCGCTCGCGCAGCATCTGTTCGACAAACACCGCATCTTCGTCACGCCGATCGTGCACGAAGAGTTCAAAGGCCTCCGCATCACGCCGAGCGTCTACACGACGTTCGAAGAGCTCGACCGCTTCGCCGAGGTGATGGAGACGATCGCGCAGCGTGGGCTGCCGGCGTAATCATGTCCCATCGATTGATTGCTGCCTTTCTGCTCATCGCTGTCGCTGCTTGCCGCGATGCGGAGCCGCCGTCCGCAGTCACACCGACGAACACCGTCGCAACGACGAACGAGGCGCAGCCGGCGCCGGTCCCGTCAACCGAGACGCTGCTCGATCCGACCGGCGCGTACTTCGCGATGGACGAGCTTCCCGCGGAGTTCGCGGAGCTCGAGCACCTGTCGCTCGCGACAATCGACGACAAGGCGGAGCCGGCTCCGCTCAATGGCTTCTTCCGTCCGAAGGACCGCGACGCGAGGGACTACGCGCTGATCGGTCCGAAGCTCGACGGCAAGAACCTGACCTTCACGACGGAGGCGGTCGACGGTGTGCACTACGAGTTCAGCGGCGCATTCGAAGTCGTCGGCAACTTCGCGGCAGAGCCTCCTTCCTACGAGACCGCGGTGCTGACCGGCACGTTGACAAAGCATCGCGACGGCAAGAGCATCGCGTCGACGCCGGTGAGGTTTCGCTACGAAGCTGGTGGCTAGCCGGCACGGCCTAATCTGGCCGCAGAGCCGCCACGCGCGCGGCGAATGCCAGCGCCTCCTCCAGCCACTTCAGACGTTCCGATGGAGTCGCCGCAAGCGAAACATCCAGGAGCCGTGCCTCGGCCGCGCGGAAGTCGCCGCTCCAGTGCGCGTTCTCTGCGATCGCAGCGCTTGTTGGTTCAGGAGCCATGGCGCCTCCGGGCAATCTCTTCCAGCCGCTCGATGTCGATGGCGTCCTGCGGGCGTCCGGCGGTGCGCTTCATTCGGATCAGGTCTTCGACTGATGCGATACGGATCGCTCGACCGCTGAGTCGGACCGTATCGGCTCGCGACCACAGATCCTCGAACGCGAGCAGTTCTTCGAACATCCGTTTGTGAAGCATAGCAGCGGTTTCGCGTGACCGCGGATCTCCGGCTTATGATCCAGGCATTCGGAGGCACACGATGAAACGCATCGCTCTGCTGTCCATCATCTTCGCCGCATTCGCGGCTTCCGCGCAGACCACCGTCGACATCCGCGAGTGGACCGTTCCGTGGGAGGACACGCGTCCGCGCGATCCCGCCGTCGATCGCGAAGGCAACGTGTGGTTCGTCGGGCAGACCGGCCACTACATCGCGAAGCTCGATCCCGCGAGCGGGAAGTTCCAGCGCTTCGCGCTCGACAAAGGCACCGGCCCGCACAATCTGATCGTCGGCGCCGATGGCGCGATCTGGTTCGCGGGAAATCTCAAGGCTTACATCGGCCGAATGGATCCCGCGACCGGCGCGATCCGCAAGTTCCCGATGCCCGATTCCACCGCGGGCGATCCGCACACGCTCGTGCTCGCGTCGAACGGCGACATCTGGTTCACGGTGCAGAGCGGCAGTTTCGTCGGACGTCTCGCGCCGAAGAGCGGCGAGGTGCGTCTCGTGAAAGTGCCGACGCCGGGCTCGCGGCCGTACGGCATCATCCTCGACGCAACCGGCCGTCCCTGGTTCAACGAATTCGGCCGCAACGCCCTCGGCACGATCGACCCGACCACGATGAAGCTCGAGGAGCATGCGCTTCCCGAGGGTGCGCGCGGGCGACGCATCGCCCTCGGACGCGATGGCGGGATCTGGTACGTCGACTACGCGCGCGGACGTCTGGCGCGCTTCGATCCCAAGACGCGCAAGGTGGACGAGTGGCTCACGCCGTACGGCAAAGGCTCGCTGCCGTATGCGATGTCGACGGACGACCGCGGCCGGATGTGGCTCGTCGAAACCGGACCGCAGCCGAACCGCCTCGTCGGCTTCGATCCCGCGTCGAAGAAGTTCTTCGCGATGGGCAACGTGCCGAGCGGAGGAAGCACCGTGCGGCACATGGTCTTCGACGCGAAGAAGCGCGAGCTCTGGTTCGGCACGGACGCGAACACGATCGCGCGCGCGAAGGTGCCGTAACGTTTTACGTCAGCAAACCCGGATACAACACCCCATCCGGTGCGTCGAAGTCGAGTCCGAGGAGCTCCGCTACCAGCGGAGCGATCGCGGTGAGCGGCAACAGCGGTGCGCACGCGCCGGCGCGGATGCCGGCGCCGGCCGCGACGAAGCCGGTGTTCATGTCCGGCTCGTCGGGATGATGGCTGTGACTCATTCCCGGATTCGGTTGCAGGTCGGGTCCATCGAACCGGTCGTCGATGACGAATCCCGGCACGGCCGCGAGCGCGAAGGGGGACTCGGGATCGCTGCCGAGCGCATGGAGCTCCTCGCGCTCGACGATGCGGAACGTCGCGCGCTTCGCGGGCGGGAGCGCATCGAGCACGCGACGCACGGCGGCAACATCCTCGGCATTGCGAACGCGGAGGAACGCAGCGCCGGCCAGAGCATGAAAAAACGCTCGCCAATCCCCGGTCTCGAGTTGCGGTCCGCGCAGTCCGGCTTCGATGAGCCAGACGTTCGGTCGGATCTGCGAGTGAATCTCGGTCATGCCGTGATCGCCGGTCACGATGACGGCGGTGTGGTCCCACGCCTTCGTGCGCTCGATCACCTCGAGAATCGCGCTCACGATCTGATCGGATGCGGCGACGGCGCGCGCGCGACGCGGATTGTTCCAGCCCGGTTCCTGCGGCACCTGACAGGTTGCCTGCGCGTGCGCGAGGAGCAGCGTGGGTTGGTATCGCTCGAGTAGATACGCCGCCATCGCCGCGACGCGCAAATCGTGCGCGAGGTTCTTGTTGCTGAAGTTCTCCATCGTGAGTCGCCCGGTCGCCTCGCGCTCGAGCTCTTCGAAGAATCCGTCGGGCGACGCGGCCTCGCGAATCGCGCCCAGGACTTTCTTCTCGTCGTTCGGCCAGATGTCGGGAAGGTTCCAGTCGATCGCGGCGCCGGCGCTGACGGGCCAGCCGATCGCCGCGGTCGTGCCGCCGGACGCGCGCACCGCGTCCCACAGCGTCGGCACGCGGATCATCGAGGCGTCGGTAAGCCAACGCGGATTGGCGACCGGCTCGACGTGACGATCGTGATGCACGCCGTGGCGCAGCGGCAGTGCGCCGGTGACGAGGGTGATGTGCGAGGGGTACGTCTCCGCCGGAAAGATGCTTCTCACCGCGACCGCGTGTGCGCCGTCGCGGTAGAGCTGCTGCGTCGCGGGCGCGGGCCAGCGCGCGTCGAGGTAATACTCCGGCCGCAGCCCGTCGAGCGTCACCAGGACGACGTGCTCGGCCCGAGGCTTCTTCTTCATCAGGCGCTGCGAGTGCCGGCGCTCCGAATCAGGCGGAGCACGAACAGCAGGACCACCGCGCCGATGAAGGCGACGAAGATGGTCCCGGGCAGTCCTCCGAACGGCGTCGACACGCCGAGCTTGCTGAAGATCCAACCGCCGACGAACGCTCCGATGATGCCGATGATGATGTCGCCGATGATCCCGTATCCCGTGCCGCCCATGACCAGGGACGCGAGCACGCCGGCGACGAGTCCGACGATGAGCCAGGTGAGGATGTCCATCGATGCCTCCTTGCTACTTGGTATCGGTCTTGGCTTCTTCGGCTTTTTTCTGCAGTTCCTTGCCGGCCGTCTCCATCGCCGTTCCCGTCTCGTGAGCCGCGTCACTCACCGCCTCCCTGGCGGCAGCGGTGTCGACGGTGGCGGTGGTGATCGTGGTCGTCTCGGTGGTCTCGGTCGCGCTGACTTCTCTCTCGGTGGTTTGCTGGCACGCGGCGGCGGAGAGGATGAGGATCGCCGCAAAGACGATGAGTTTCTTCATGTTGCATCTCCTGTCCGACGGTGTAGAGCAAGAGCCCGGCCATGGTATGGAGTGCGGAGGCAACGCCTCCGCTTTCCAATCACGTGAATAGGAAAGCGGAGGCGCTGCCTCCGCACTCCACATATGATTTTCGCGATGACTGGACGTTTACTGCTCCTCCTTCTTCTCGCCGTTCCCCTCTTCGCCGCCCACCCGCTCGACTCCATCACCGCCGACGAGATCACGATCGCGGCGGCCGTGTGTAAAGCGTCGCCGAAGTTCGTCGAGGGGTCCGCGTTCGCGGTCGTTTCGCTCAACGAGCCGACCAAGGCGCAGGTCCTCGAAGGGAAGCCGATCGCGCGCGAGGCGTTCGTCGTTCTGCTCGACCGCGATCACAACAGGACCAACGAAGTGATCGTCGACCTCGGAGCGAAAGCGATCAAAACGTGGAAGACGATTCCGAACGTGCAACCGTCCGTCGTCATCGAGGAGTACACGATCGCGCCGGAGATCATCAAAGCCGATCCGCGATTTCAGGAGGCGATGCGCAAGCGCGGCATCGAGGACTTCAGCAAGGTCAAAGTCGACGCCTGGGCGCCGGGCTACCTCGGCGATATGGCCGACGGCTCGCGCATCGTGCGGGCGATCTTCTTCTATCACGACGACGAGGACTCGAACTGGTACTCGCGGCCGATCGAAGGCGTGGTCGCGGTGATCAACCTGACGAAGAAGACCGTGTTGCAGGTGACGGACAGCGGCGTCGTGCCGATCTCGAAGGACAAGGGCTCGCTCGATGAAAAGAGCAATGCTCCGTTGCGGCCCGCGACGAAGCCGCTGAAGATCGTGCAGGCCGAGGGGGCCGGGTTCTCGATGAATGGCGGGGACGTCGCGTGGGAGAACTGGCGCTTCCACTTCGGACTCGATCCACGCGAGGGGCTGGTGCTGCATCGCGTGCGCTACGTCGACGGAGGGAAAGAGCGCTCGGTGCTCTATCGCGCGTCGCTTTCCGAGATGGTCGTGCCGTACGGCGACGCCGATCCGAACTGGGCCTGGCGAAGCGCGTTCGACGTCGGCGAGTACGGCATCGGCCGGCTCGCGTCGCCCATCGAGCGCGACGTTGATGCGCCAGAGAACGCGTTGTATGTCGACTTCCCCGTCGCCAACGACGCGGGCGAGGTGCTGACGCTGCGCGACGCGGTCGCAGTGTTCGAGCGCGACAGCGGCCTGCTCTGGAAGCATTACGACATCGATCGCGACTACAACGAGTCGCGCCGCGGGCGGCAGCTCGTGGTGATGTTCATCGCGACGGTCGGCAATTACGACTACGCGCTGAACTGGATCTTCCACCAGGACGGCACGCTCGAGTTCCGCGCGGACCTCACCGGCATCATGCTCACCAAAGGCGTGGGCGATACGCACGATGATCACAGCGCGCACATGGTCGCGCCGAATCTCGTTGCGCCGCATCACCAGCACTTCTTCAACTTCCGTCTCGACTTCGACGTCGACGGCGTCGCGAACACGATCTTCGAATCGAACAGCCGCGCGATCGACGACCCCTCTGCAAACGCACTCGGCAACGCCTTCGTGATGGAGTCGACGAAGCTCGCGTCGGAGAAATCCGCGCGGCGCGAGCTCAGTCTCGCGTCGCAGCGCAAGTGGAAGATCGTCAATCCCGCGGTGAAGAACGCCCTCGGCGGATCGACGGCGTACCTGCTCGTGCCGGGCGACAACTCGCTGCCGTTCGTCACGACGACGTCGCCGGTGCGCAAGCGCGCGGCATTCCTCGATCATCACTTCTGGGCCACGCGCTTTCGCGACGCGGAGATGCACGCGTCGGGCTACTACCCGAACCAGAGCTCCGGCGGCGACGGTCTGGAGAAGTGGACGGCGGATGACGAAGCGCTCGACAAGTCGGACGTCGTGGTCTGGTACACGACCGGCGTCACGCACATCCCTCGCGCCGAGGAGTGGCCGATCATGAACGTGCACCAGACCGGGTTCAAGCTGATCCCGGCGGGCTTCTTCGCGCGCAACCCGGCCATCAATCTGCCGCGATCACCGTCCGCAGGTGCGACGTCTGCCGCTCCAGATCGTCCAGCGCAGCATTGATCGCGTCGGCCTCGAGCGGCACGGTGCGCGTGACGGCGCGGGTGAGATCGATCTCTCCGCGCCGCGCGAGATTCATCAGTTCTAGGAGCTCCTCGCGCGTGTGATCGGAGCAGCCGATGATGCGTCGCTCTTTCGCGAGCAAATCGCTGAACGGATCGATCTGCATGGAGCGAAGATTGATCGCGACGATCATCAGCCGCCCACCGGGCGCGAGCGAGCGTAACGCGTTTTGCGCGACGGTTGCGTTGCCGGTGAATTCGAGCGCGACGTCGACGCCGTTCAGATCTCCGGTGCGCGCGCCGAATTGCTTCGCGAGCGCGAGCTTCTCCGGGACGACGTCGACCGCGATGACGTTCGTCACGCCGAACGCGGGCGCGAGTTGCGCGGCGGAAACGCCGAGGCCTCCGAAGCCGAGGATGGCGAGGGACTCGTGCGGCTGGATGTTGGAGAGGCGCAGCGCGTGATATGCGGTTGCGGTTGAGCACATCATGATCGCCGCCGCGTCGAACGGGACGTTGTCCGGGATCGGGATCGCGTTCGCCGCGGGGACGACGATCTTCTCCGCATATCCGCCGTCGACCTCTTTGCCGAGCATGTCGCCGTTGGCGAGGAGGTAGTGCAGCGCGACGCGCTGCCCGGTGCCGGAGACGACGCCTGCGACTTCGTGGCCGAGGGTTCGCGGGATGGTCGCGCGTCCGGGCTCGGCGCGATAGTGCGCGTCGCTATGGCAGATACCGGCGCTGCGGATGTCGACGACGATCTCGCCGGGGCCCGGTTTCGGATCCGCCAGCTCGCGCTCAACCAGCGCCTGCCCATGAGCGATCAATCGAACGGATTTCATGTGGAGTGCGGAGGCAACGCCTCCGCTTTCATACCGCGCGGCATACGAAAGCGGAGGCGCTGCCTCCGCACTCCACATTACCATCTGCACATGCGCTTCCTCGCCGTACTCCTGTGTGCACTCCCGCTGTTTGCAGCTGACCAGAAAGTCGTCCTTCGCGAATTGACGGACCTCCTCGCGATCCCGAACCTCGCCGACGACACCGCGAACATCACGCGCAACGCCGAGACGATCAAGACAATGATGGAGCGCCGCGGCATCACGACGCGGTTGCTTTCGCTCGACGGCGCGCCTCCAATCGTCGTGGGCGATCTGAAAGCCGCGGGCTCGACGCGCACGCTCGCGTTCTACGCGCATTACGACGGCCAGCCCGTCGATCCCGCGCAGTGGAAGAGCGCGCCGTGGACACCGGTCATGCGCGACGCGAACGGCAACGACGTCGACTGGAAGAATGCGGCGACGCTCGATCCCGAGTGGCGGCTCTATGCGCGCTCCGCGAGCGACGACAAGGCGCCGATCGTGGCCATGCTCGCCGCGCTCGATTCGTTGCGCGCGCGCAACGTGAAGCCGCGCGTGAATCTCCGCTTCGTCTTCGAAGGCGAGGAAGAAGCTGGCTCGCCGCACCTCGCCGCGTACATCGCGAAATACCCGGATGTGCTCCGTCCCGACGCGTGGATCATCTGCGACGGTCCGGTGCACCAGAGCCGGCGCGCGCAACTCGCGTTCGGCGCGCGCGGCGTGCTCTCGCTCGATCTCGTCGTTTACGGTCCCGTGCGCGCGCTGCACGACGGCCACTACGGCAACTGGGTGCCGAATCCGATCGTCGCGTTGACGCACCTCCTCGCGTCGATGCGCGACGAGAACGGACGCATTCTCATCGACGGCTTCTACGACGACATCGTCCCGGCGTCGCCGGCGGAGAAGGCGGCCATCGCCGCGATGCCGCCGGTCGAGGCGGACCTTCGTCGTGAATTCCAGATCGCGCGAACGGAAGGGGAGTCGCTGAACGAGCGCATCCTCCTGCCCGCGCTGAACGTGAGCGGCATCCAGTCCGGCGGCGTCGGCGACAAGGCGTCGAACACGCTTCAGACCAGCGCCCGCGCGGCGATCGACTTTCGTCTCGTGCCCGCGCAGACGCCCGAGTCGGTGAAGGCGCTCGTCGAGCGACACCTCGTCGCGCGCGGCTACAAGATCGTGCGCGACGATCCCGGCGCCGCAACACGCATGGCGAACGAGAAGATCGTGCGCGTGCGTTGGGGCTCCGGCTATCCGCCCGCGCGCACGCCGCTCGATCATCCGCTGTCGAACGAGATCGCCGCGCTGATGAAGCGCGCGGGACACGAGCCCGTGCGCCTGCCGACGATGGGCGGCAGCGTGCCGATCTATCTCTTTCAGCAGCCCGGCAACACGCCTACGATCACCCTGCCGATCGTGAACCACGACAACAACCAGCACGCGGCGAACGAGAACATCCGTCTGCAGAACCTGTGGGATGGGATCGAGATCTTCGCGGTGCTCTTCGAAAACCTGGAGAAGTGATCATGCGAAAACTGGCGCTCGTTCTTTTTCTGGCATTGCCGCTCTTTGCGTACGAGGTGCGCTCGTCGCATCACGCCTTGGCGATCGCCATCGAGGGCTCAGGCGACTCGGTCATCTACGTGGTCCAGGTGACCGACGTCAAATCCGGCGCGATCCTCCTCAGCGACAGATTCGACCGCGCCGGGGAAGACACGTTCGAGGCGAAGGGCCGGACGATGCGGGTCAAGATCCAAGAGCGATATGGTCGCCTGACCGCGGAGATCGACGTCGTGCAGGACGACATGCTCGTGGATGCGCTGCGCGCTTCCTGGCTGATCGCGCCGCTTGCGGTCAGGAAGCCGGGCGATGCGCCGCTCCGCGTCGGCGGCGACGTGAAAGCGCCGGTGCTCGTCAAACGCGTCGAGCCGGAGTACACGGCAGAAGCGAAGGAGAGCCGGATCTCGGGGATCGTGATCCTGGAGATCGTCGTCAGCGCGGAAGGCAACGTGATCGACGCAAAGGTGCTCAAGCCGCTTCCGTTCGGACTCGACGAGAAAGCGGTCGAGGCGGTGAAGCAGTGGAAGTTCCGTCCCGGCACGCTCAACGAGATGCCGGTGGCGGTGATTTACAACATCACCATGAACTTCAAGTTGGACGAGTAGCGCGTTACACCACCGCCCCCTCGAGAATCTCCACCGTCCCTGCATCCGCGTCGAGCGTTGCCATTACGCCGATCGGCAGCGTCATCTTCTGCTCGATGTGTCCGAACGAGAGCCCGGAGATCGCGGGAGCGGGGCCGGCGCCGAAGCGGTCGCGCAGGACGTCTTCGAGACTGACGTTCGTCGCCTTGCATTCCGTGCAACGTCCGAATACGAAGCCCGCCATGCGCTCGAACTTTCCGCCGAGGGCGAGTTGCGTGAGCATGCGGTCGATGCGGTAGATCTCCTCGCGGATGTCCTCGGTGAAAAGAATCGCGCCATCCGTTTCAATCTCGTACGGCGTGCCCATGAGCGAAGCGAGCAGAGTGAGATTGCCGCCGGCGAGACGTCCCGTCGCCTTGCCCGGATGCAGGCGGACGACGCGGTTTGTGCGATCGACGAGCTCCGACGCTTTCTTCGGCGGCGGCGCGAGCAGGCCCGCGGGCTCGGGACTCATCACCACTCTGCGAAAGTTTTCCAGCGAGTACGGCTCGATCGTCGACGCGCCGACCGGGCCGTGGAACGTGACCAGTCCCGTGCGCTGATGGACCGCGTTCAAGAGAGCGGTGATGTCGCTGTAGCCGATCAGCACTTTCGGCTTGCGCGCGATGAGGGCGTAGTCGAGATACGGCAGCACGCGCGGCGAGCCCCAGCCGCCGGTGTAGGCGCCGATCGCGACTTTCAGTCCGATGGCCTCGAGCTGTTCCTTCGCGAGCGCAATGTCGTCGCCTTCGATCGTCGAAGATGCGGGAAGCACGAGACCGACCGTGTCGCCTTCCGCAAGCCGTTTCGGTTTGATCGCGCGCACCCCCGGCTGAAGCCGGGGGCTGGCGCTCACGGACGCGGCGGCCGCGGCGAACGAAACGAGACGGGCGAAGTTGCGTCGATTGATCATGCGCGCATTCTGGCGCAGACTGCGCCGATGCGCCGCACCCTCGTGCTCCTCTTGCTGCTCGCGGCCTGCACATCGCGCGACGGTCTCATCGACGAAAGAGTCCGCGACTGTTCCGCGGGGCAGGAAGTGTCCATCGATCTCAACCTGAACGTTCCGACGGTGATGACCGAGAACACCACCGACAACCTGACCATGGTCGTGACGATCGGCAACAACTCCACGCACGACATCGAGGTGAAGGCCATCCGCGTCGAGCCGGGATTCACGGCCCAGGAGCGCTATGCGCTCGAGTCCAGCTATGGCGAGTACAACCAGGTCATCGTCCCCGGCGACGACGAGGAGTTCCGGCTGCCGGTGCGCGGAAATGCGGGCACGCGTCCAACCTCTCGGCGGGGAGGCAGCGACAAGGTCATCGAGGTCGTGCTCAGTGTTTACATGGCGGACGGCGATAAGTTCCGATGCGTTTTCGATGTCGAGGCACCGCGATGAAATGTAGGGCGTGGCTTCAGCCCGCCCCTCCCGGGGGAGGCGGGCTGAAGCCACGCCCTACGTTCCCACATCAATACGGCTTGTACCAGTACGGCGTCTCCGCGGCCCAACTCGTCTTCCCGTACCGCTTGTGCAGCACTCCGAACGCCTCCTTCGCCAACTTCTCCGTATCCCCATCGCCGCACGCGCGGCGCGTGCCGAGGATCGCGAGCGACAGCGCTTCCGGCACGCGGGGATCGTCGGGATGCGACTTCGCGCGCGCGAGCACGGTCCGCAGGATCCACGTCGCGCCGCTGCCCATCGCGCGCAACTGATCCTGTTCCGCGTCAGCGGTCGCGGCGGTCGGATGGAGAAACAGAGGCAGCGAAGTCGCTTGCACGACGTCGTGGTCCGAGGGCGAGCCGCCGGCGCACCACCAGTTCCCGAAGGTCTCGAACGCATCGACGTACGGCTTCTGCTCGGTGTCGTGAACGAGCAGGTCCGCCGTCTCGAACGTCGGCTCTGCGAGCAGCATCTTCCGCGTGGAAACCGCGCGCGCGAGCGCGTCGCGAATTTCCGCCGGTAGCGTTTCGTCCGCCGCCGCGAGCGAGAGCGTCCTCAGCGGCGTCCAGTAATTCAGCACGACCGTCGCGTCGTCCGGCATTCGTGGCGGCGCCGATTCCGGATCGATTGCATCCGTCCCCTCGCCGACCGGCCGAGCCGGCGTGTCGCGCAGGAACTCCGCGAGCGAGCGTGCGACCGCGCGCCGCTGCGCGAGCAGTTGATTGCGCGCGGACACGGGGAGGTCGCGCGCCAGCACGCGGTCGAGCTCAGCGCGCGCTTCATCGTCGCGATTCGCGGCGAGCAGGAGCCGCACGCGGTGATACGCGATGGACGTCGCCGCCGGCGAATCCGCGCCGATCGTCTTCGACGCTTCGAGCAACGACGCCACCGAAGCGTCGTCGGGCTTCACGTGCGTCAGTGCGGCGACGAGCCACTGTCTTCCCTTCGTCGCGTTCCAGCGCTCGAGCGCGTGCGCGACGTCACCCGACTGGAACGTTTTGATCCAGTCGGTCAGCTCGTCGTCGCCGGTGACCTCCTTGTCCCAGAGGATGGTGTAGTCCGCGAGATGCATGCGCACGCGTCGTGCCGATGTCTCGCCGCCGAGGAGTCCCTTCGCTGCGTCGCGGAAGCGCTGTTGCGGGTCGCGGCGCAGCGTCGTCACCGCGAGCAGGTCCCATGCGGCGTCGTGCAGCGGTTTCATCGACGCGTCCGCGAGAATCGAGCGCAGTTCCTCGTCCGCGAGCGCGAGTGGATCCGCGACATCGACAGGGACGTCGAGGTTCTCCGCGCGAATGAGAGCGCGCGTGGCGACGAGACGCGCCGTCTTCTGCCACGGCGATTGTCGATCGCGCGCGATCGCACGGAATTGCGCTCGCGCCTCGTCGTACTTCAACGCGTAGAAGTTCGCCGCAGCGATCTGATACTGCCGGTCCGCGCGCAGCACAGCCGGCAGCGACGCGTCGTCCGCCGGGATGCGCGCCTCGCCCTCGGCGCAATTCGCAAAGACCATCTCCTGTGCGTCGAGCCAGCGCATCACCGCGGGATTCACGGCGCCGAAGGTCTTCATGTGCTGCGCGAGCGTCTTCGACGCGGTCGCGAACGCGTCGTCCGTGCAGTTGTCGTACGAGTCGTAAGCACCCGCGATCGACCGCGTGCGATCGGGCGGCCACTTGTACTCGACGCCGCGAATGGTCGTGCGCAGCCGTTCCCACTGTTCGACCGGACTGATGGGACGCACACCGTCCTCAAATTCGCTGAGACGATGCTCGAGCAGATCGCGAAAGCCATCGAGCTCCGCGGCCGAGGGTGGCTTGCCGCTGAGATAGCGGAACGCGACGACGAGATGCGAGCGCGCGTACGTCGGCTGCAGGATGCCGAGTTGGCCGTCGACGTACGAGGCGATCGGCGCGTCCGGACGCGCCTCGAAGAAGAGAATCGGCGTCGTGTCGAACGAGCACGGCGTCGCCACCGTGGCGCACAGCAACGCGAGCGCGGCGACCTTCAGCGGACGCGGGATTGCGCGGTGTTCCATTCACTCTCCGTCCAGCGCTCCGGGTTGAAGACCCAGAGGCGCGCGATTTTCGGGATGCGGGGGAGCGGCTCGTCGAGCGAGATGCCCGCGCTCGCGCGGCAGAGCGGCTCGGGGAACGCTTCCTTGCGTGCGAGTCTTGCGTGGATTTCACGCTCGTCGCGACCCATGCGGAAGAGCATCGGCACTGCGTCATCGATCGGCAGGCCGCTCATCCAGCGATCGCCGAGACACCACGACGCGAGCGCGGTGATCGACAGCGGCGCGTCGATCTCTTTTCGCAGTGCGGTCAGCAGTGCGCGATAGAACGCACGCTCGGAGCGCGTCGCATCGAAGTCGATCTGCAGCTCCTCGGCGTTTCGATAGAGACGCCGAATCGCGGCGACCGTAGCACGCACTTGCGCGTCGTCGAGCGTCGGTCGCTTCGTCTCGATGCGGATCACCGCGACGCGATGCGCGTCCTTTGCGAGCTGCAGCGGATTGCGCCGCGGCTCGACGCGCACGCGCTGGCCGTCGAGCGTGACGATGCCGGCGTACCACGCGACCGTCGCGCCGGAGCCGATGAAGCGCAAATCCTCGCGCCGCTCCCACGCCCACGGAATGACGGTCGTCTCGCGGCCCGCGGGTGCCGCCGCCAGCCACAACAACGTGATCCACTGCGCGAGCTTCACGATCCCGCGATTGTCGTTTTCTTTTATCCTTCCGTCCATCCTCTCCATTCATGACACCTTCGCTCATTACGAGATCCGCGCGCGGCTGGGCGAGGGCGGAATGGGCGACGTCTACCTTGCCTACGATCTGAGGCTGCACCGGCCGGTCGCGCTGAAGGTGCTGAAGCCGGACGATCGCAGCCCCGAGGCCATCGATCGTTTCGTGCTCGAGGCGCGCGCGGCGTCCGCGCTCAATCATCCGAACGTCGCGCACATCTACGAGATCGGACAGCTCCGCGGCGTGGTCTATATCGCGATGGAGTACGTCGAGGGCGTGACGCTCGAGGCACGGCTCGCGAAAGGACCGTTGCCGATCGACGAGACGATCGACATCGCCGTGCAACTCGCCGACGCCCTCGGCGAGGCCGCCGCGAAAGGGATCGTGCACCGCGATCTCAAGCCGGCGAACATCGTCATCAATCAACGCGGGGTGGCGAAGATCCTCGACTTCGGGATCGCGAAGATGGCCCGCATGCCGCTCTCGCCGAGGAGCACGGAGCCGAACGTCGTTCTCGGCACGGTGCCGTACATGAGTCCCGAGCAGGCGCGCGGGAGGGACGTCGATCCGCGCAGCGATCTCTTCGCCGTCGGCGTGATCCTGTACGAGATGGTGACCGGCGCGCGTCCGTTCGACGGCGACAGCGTGCTCGATACGTTCCGCCGCATCACCACCGAGGCGCCGCAGGCGATCGCGCGTGAGGGCGTGCCGCCGGAGCTCCTGCGCATCATCGAGAGACTACTCGAGAAGGAGCCATCGCGTCGCTACGCGACACCCGCGGAGTTGCTGGAAGATTTGAGGCCTTTGAACGTAGGGCGTGGCTTCAGCCCGCCCACTCCCGTGGGAGGCGGGCTGAAGCCACGCCCTACGTTTTTCATCGCAGCTCTGGTCATCCTCGCCGTGATCGTGTTTCTCCTGACGCGCGATCGCGAGGCCCCGCCTTCGCGCCTCACGAAAATCACCTCCGCGCCCGGCCTCGAGGACGATCCCGCGCTCTCGCCCGACGGACAGTCGATCGCCTACACCTCGGACGAGCATGGAAATCTCGACGTCTTCGTGCGTCCAGTCCGAGGAGGCGACGCGGTGCGCGTGACCGACCACGCTGCCGACGACGCGCAGCCCGCGTGGTCGCCCGACGGCACGCGCATCGCGTTCGTTTCGGGGCGCGAGCGCGGCGGACGTCTCTCCATCGTCCTCGGCCAGGCGCTCGGCAACTTCGTGAATGCTCAGGGCGGCGATCTCTTCGTCGTCTCCGCGTCCGGCGGTACGGCGACGAAGCTCGTCGACAACGCGTTCTATCCCGCGTGGTCGCCGGATGGTCGATGGATCGTTTTTCAATCGGGGCGCGGCGGACGCCGCGACCTCTGGAAGATTGCCGCGCACGGCGGCGCGCCGGTGCAGATCACGAACGATCCTGATTTCGACTACCAGCCGTCGTGGTCGCACGACGGAAAGCGGATCGTCTACGGGTCGGGGATGCCCGGTCCGTATCGTCTCGAGATCATCTCCGCGGACGGCGGCACGCCGCGGGCAATCACGGACGGTGAGGATCGGATCGTTCTCGCGCCGGTGTTCGCGGCGGATGACGAGTCGATCGTCTATTCGTCGTCGCGCGGCGGAAGTCTCAACCTCTGGCGGTTGCCGTTGTCGTCGAAAAAACCGGAGCGAATGACGCTCGGCGAAGGCGACGACGTGCATCCGACGATCAGTGCGGACGGGAAGCGGATCGGCTACGCGTCGGTCCGCCAGACGCCCGACCTCTGGTCGTTCGACGTCGCCACCGCGCAAACCGAGCAAGTGACGTTCGATACCGGCCGCGAGGAGTTTCCGGATCGTTCGATGGACGGTACGGTCGTGTTCTCGTCCGATCGCGGCGGCAGCGACGCGCTGTGGCTGCGCGATGGAAGTGGGAAACTCACGCAGTTGATCGCGCGGAGCGCCGCCGGTCAGGCGCGATGGTCGCCGGACGGCAAACGCATCGCGTATCGCGCCGTCGACAGCGGCCGCACGTCCACCGTGGTTCTTGCGCTCGGCAGTGCTGATGCACGCGTCATCGCGCACGACGCCGAGGCGCCGTCGTGGTCGCCGGATGGAACGCGGCTCGCGTTTACGTCATGGGAGAACCTGCAGAAGGCGCAGATCTTCGTCGCGAGCGTCGACGATCCGCGGCAGCGCCGCCGGATCACGAACGTCGATCTCATCGCCAGCTATCCGACCTGGTCGCCCGACGGACGGTTCGTCGCCTTCCAGGCCACACGCGACGACGGCACGCGGCACATCTGGCTCGTCGAAGTCGCCACGGGCCGGGCACGCCCGCTCACGAGCGGCGCGTCCGAGGACTCGCACCCGAACTGGTCGCCCACCGATCCCGACACGATCCTGTTCGTGCGCAATCATGAGAACCTGATGACCGTGAGTGTCGCCACCGGGAAGATCACGCCAATGACACGGTCCACCGAGCCGAATACGATCCTCGACTATCCGAGCTGGTCCCGCGACGGGAAGAGGGTGGACTTCAGCATCGCGCGGAAGCGGGGGGATCTGTATCTGCTGGAGTACTAGCACGTATACTTCCATCACCGTCCAACACTCATGATGACTCCTGCTGAAGTCGTGCGCACGAAGCTCAGTCAGTACCTCGGGCCTTTCACCGCGAAGAACGCGGTCCAGATGGTCGCCAAGCAGTCCATCGGTGCGGATGCGGAACAGATGACGCGCGCGCAGGTGCCGGTGCTCATCGACGCGCTCGGCCCGACGCTGCGCACGCTCCTCGGCAAGGTGACGGCGGAGAAGCTCGCGGCGGACATTCGAAAGGAGCTCGCGCTCTGAAGCGGCTCATCCTCATCCCGTTGCTCGCGGCCGTTGCGACGTTGATCGGCGGCTACATCTTCGATCCCGAGACCGCGGCGCGCTTCCACCGTTTCCTCCTCGTCCTCGCCGTCATCGCCACGAGCTTCAGCGCGTTCCTCACCTCCGCGAAGTTCTCCGCGGGCGATCGACTGCTGGTCTGCTGGCTGCTGGTCGGTGTCGGCTACTTCCTCGCGGCCGTGCGGCACGGTGTGCGCCTCGCGTCGTTTCTCGATTCTTCGATCGCGTTGCCGTCGCCGGTGAACAGCGCGCTCGCGATCGCGCAGAACGTCGCCATCGCCGTCGCGCTATTGCTCTTTGTGCTTGCGTGGCGCGCGACGGGACTGACGGCGCCGCTGTCGACGGCCGCGCAGACGTTCACGATTCTCGCGGGGATCGCGGTCGCGGTGCTGGTCGGCGGCTATCCGCTGTTGCAGGCGACCGCGAAGGCGGAGCCGATCATCCTCATCTCGACGCTCGGCGACATCGTCGGTCTCTCGCTCATCGTTCCGCTCGCGCTGCCGGCTCTCGCGATGCGCGGCGGGCTGCTGATGCACACGTGGATCTATCTCGCGGCGAGCGAAGTGGCGTGGCTGCTGTACGACCTCTGGTGGGCCGTCCAACCGCAGAGCACGCCCATTCTCGAGGCGTTCCGTCTCGCGGCCGTGCTCCTCGCGTTCATCGCGACGATGGCCCAGCGCCGAGCAATGGCGTGATGTGGAGTGCGGAGGCAACGCCTCCGCTTTCGAATGCGCGGCGAGTGCGCGGGATTATCGTTCTTGCCGCGCATCGGAAAGCGGAGGCGTTGCCTCCGCACTCCACACCTACCGTCCCACCCAGCCACTCGACGCGGCAACACGCCGTCCCGCGAGCGCCGTCGCCGCGTGCATCGCCGCGGTCTCGTCGAGGTTCGCCAGCGGGCGCACGTAGTCGCCTTCCATCACCGACACGGCGATGCCGTCGCGCCACGCGATGCGCGTGGCCGGCACTGCGCGGATGCGCTCGTCCGAGGTGATGATGCCGATGAGATTGAGCGGATCGGCGGCGGAGAGCACGATCAGTTTTCCGTCCGGCGTTTCGCGCCGCACCTCGCGCAGACGCTCGATCGCTTCCGGCAGCGCGAACTGTTCGCCGCTCATGCCGTGGACGAAACGTCCGCCGCGGATCTCGCCGCGTGCCTCGAGCCGGCGGTACACGCGCGCGAGCTCGCGCCACGGAGCAGCGTTCGGCTCGCGCGTGAGGATCCTGCGGAAGACGATGCCGTAGCGGCGGAGCAGCACGCGCGCCTGGATCTCGACCGCATCGGCATGTACGACGGGCTTCAGCCCGTCAACGATCGACCAGCGTCCCGCGAAGTTCGCGCGCGCGTTCGCATTCACGAGCGTGCGCAGTCCCGCGAAACCGTCCGAGGCGATCAGTCCCGCGGAGACCAGTTCGGCGAGGGCTTCTCCGTCGTTGCCGAGGTCGCGCGCGAAACAGGCGCCGCGGGCGCGGAGTGTGTCGAGCACCGCCTGCGCGCGTTCGCTGAGGACGATCTCCGATTCGCCGCGCAATGACTGCCATGCATCCGCGTGCTCGCGAAGGAACAGTGCGATGGGTGTCGCGCTGACGACGCTCGTCGCCGCGGGCGAGAGCCGCGCCCAGGCGACTTCGCCGGCGAGGCAGAGCATGTCGAGCAGCGACGGCTCGTATGCATCGATGCGCGACGGCAGCACTGAACGTTCCCACGCGGCGGCGGCGATCTCAAAGCCGTCGAGCTGCGCGATCACGGCCTGCAATCCGTCGATGCCCAGAAGCTTCGCCGACGGCGCGACGTGTTGCCACGCGAAGAGGAAGCGCATGAAATCCGCCGCGCCGACGGGCTCGATCTCCGCGCGCAGGCGATTGAGGGTGTAGCGATGGATGCGCGCGAGGAGTCTTCGATCGCACCACTCATTCGGCCCACTGAAATGTCCGCGGAGTACGACACCCTCGGACTCCAGTTTCAACAGCGCGGCGTCGGCCTCGCGTTCTTCGATGTGCAGCGACGATGCGAGCTCGCGAGCGGTGGTGGGTCCGAGGATGGAGGTGCGTCCGCGGAGGAGCTCGACGATGGCGTCTTCGCGGGTCCAGGGTTTCATTCGCGACGCGGGAGCTTTGATGCTCGCCTCGATGTCGTGAATTGCGAGCAACTCGGGAAGCCGCTCCGCGGCGATCCAAATATGGAGTGCGGAGGCAACGCCTCCGCTTTCGTATTCGCGTGCGAATTGGAAAGCGCAGGCCCTGCCTGCGCACTCCAAAATCTCCGCGAGTGAACGATCCACCTCGTCTTCGACAAGGAACCCCGCTGTCAACAGCGCGTCGTGCAGCTCGTCCGCGTCGCGGGGGTCAGGGCGCTCTTCGTCGCGCACGCGTGCGATCGCCGCGGGGTCGAGCGCGCCGAACTCCGAGATCTCGCCGCCGCGGCGCGTGAGCACGGCCTGCGTGCGGCGCTCTTCGAGCGGCGCGTCGTCGAGGAACGCGTATGGCTTCGCGTTGAGGATCTCGTACGTCAACGGCGACGGCTCCGGCGTGTCACGCGCGACGAGGCGGAGCTCGTTCTGATGAATGCGCGTGAGCACGCGCGCGAGTCCGTCGAAGTCCATCGCCTCTTCGAGGCAGTCGCGCACGACCTGCTTCACCAGCGGATGGTCGGGGATCTCGCGATCGCCGGGGATGTTCTCGAAGCACGCGGCCGCGTCGGGGAACACCGCGGCCATCAGGTCGTCCGCCATCATCCGCTGCAGTTGCGGCGCGACCTTGTTGCCGTTGCGGTTGCGCGGCACCGCGAGCGAGATGGTCGTGTTCCAGCGCCAGCGCGTCTTGAACACCGGCGCGTCGAGGAACGCCTGCACGAGCACGTCCTTGGCCGTGTTCGGATGCAGATAGCGAAAGACGTCCGCGAGCGGGAACGAGTGCTGCGGTCCGAGCGAGAGCAGCACCGCGTCTTCCGTCGCCGCGGCCTGCAATTCGAAATTGAACTGCCGGCAGAAGCGCTTCCGCAGCGCGAGTCCCCACGCGCGATTGATGCGGCTGCCGAACGGCGCGTGCAGCACGAGCTGCATGCCGCCGGCTTCATCGAAGAAGCGCTCGAGCACGAGCGTTTCCTGCGTGGGAAGCACGCCGAGCGCACGCCGTGACGCGGCGAAGTACTGGAGGATCTCGTCGATCGCTGCGTTCGCGGTGGTCGTTTCTCGTTTCTCGTTGATCGTTGCTGGTGCGTTTTCGCGCTGAGGCACGAGCAACGAGTCACGAGCAACGAGAAACGCCAGCGGGTTCTCTCCGCGGCGATCCGCTTCGAGCCACGCGTCAATATCGCCCCGCAGATCGCTGACCGCGCGCGACAGCTCGTCGCTGCGCGCCGGCGCTTCGCCGAACCAGAACGGGATGCTCGGCGGCTCGCCCTTCGCGTCGGTCACGCGCACGACGCCGCTCAGCACCTGCGTGATGCGCCACGACGTGTTGCCGAGCTGGAAGATGTCGCCGGGCATGCTCTCGATGGCGAAGTCCTCGTTCAACGTCCCGATGAACGTCTCCTCCGGCTCGAGCACGACCCGGTAATCCGCGACTTCGGGGATCGCACCGCCGGAGGTGATCGCGAGCGTTCGCGCGCCGCGGCGTCCGCGAACGGCGCGGTTCACTTCGTCGCGATGCAACAGCGCGCCGCGGCGTCCGCGCTTGGTCGCGAATCCCTCCGCGGTCATCTTCACGACCGCGTCGAAGTCCTCGCGATTCAGATCGCGATACGGCCAGGCGCGTTTCACGAGCGCGTACAGCTCGTCCTCCGCGTAATCGCACGCCGCGGCCTCGGCGACGATCTGCTGCGCGAGCACGTCCAACGGCATTTCCTGGACGACGATGCGATCGAGCTCGCCGCGCTTGACCGCACGCAGGAGCGCCGCACACTCGACGAGGTCGTCGAGCGAAACTGGGAACAGTCGTCCTTTCGGCAATCCCGCCACCGTGTGACCCGAGCGGCCGACGCGCTGGAGGAACGTGGCGATGCGATGCGGCGATCCGAGCTGGCAGACGAGGTCGACGCTGCCGATGTCGATGCCCAGCTCGAGCGACGCCGTCGCGACGAGCGCCTTGAGGGTTCCGCTCTTGAGCCGCGTCTCGGCGTCGAGGCGGTTGTCCTTCGAAAGACTGCCGTGATGCGCGGTCACGGCTTCTTCTCCGAGGCGATCGGCGAGATGGCGCGCGACGCGCTCGGCCATGCGGCGCGTGTTCACGAAGACGAGCGTCGTCTTGTGCTCGGCGATGAGCTGCGTGAGTCGCTCGTAGTATTCGTTCCAGACTTCGGCCGACATGACTGCTTCCAGCGGCGAGCGCGGAAGCTCGAGCTGCAGATCCATCGCGCGGCGATGACCTTCGTTGACGATGGCGATGCTGTCACTCCCCACCAGCCATCGCGCGACTTCCTCGATCGGCTTCTGCGTCGCCGAGAGTCCGAGGCGGATCAGTGGGCGCTCGACGACTTGCTGCAGGCGCTCGAGCGTCAACGCAAGGTGCGCGCCGCGGCGCGTTCCGATGACGGCGTGGATCTCGTCGACGATCACCGTCCGCACCGTTCGCAACATCTCCCGGCTGCGCTCCGCGGTCAGCAGGAGGTAGAGCGACTCCGGCGTCGTCACGAGGATGTGCGGCGGCGTACGGAGCATCGTCGCGCGTTCCGACGTCGATGTGTCGCCCGTGCGCACGGCCGCGGTGATGCGCGGCGCGCCGAGGCGCTCGAGACCCTGGCGGGGCTCGGTGAGGTTCTTGTGGATGTCCGTCGAGAGCGCCTTCAGCGGCGAGACGTACACGACGCGCACTTCGTCCGGCAGCGGCGTCTCGAGTCCTTCGACGACGAGGTCGTCGAGCGCGGTGAGGAACGCGGCGAGCGTCTTGCCCGAGCCGGTGGGCGCGGCGATCAGCGTGTGCCGGCGTTCGCGAAGCGCGGCCCAGCCCTGGGCCTGCGCGGGAGTGGGAGTGCCGAGGGTTTCAGCGAACCATCGTTGGGTGATGGGGTGGAACCGGGACAGGGGCATGAAGAAACATTATCTACTACCGATTCAGCGCGCGGGCGAGTGTGGAGTCGATCGAGTCGAGCTGCTGCTGGAGCGAATGGATGAGGCGCAGCGCGGTGTCGATTTTTTCTTCGAGCCGTAGAATCGGATCGACCTCCGTTGACGTCCCGGGCATCGGCATTTCGGTCGTTTCCAGCGACACGGAAGGCGAGTTGGGGAGGATCATCGTCCCGTACTCGTTCTCGATTGCGAACGCCTGCGCGCGCAGCGCGAGGACCGTGCGGTCGCCGAACTCGAAGGGGGCTTCCTGATCATCATCATCGGGAGCATCGGGTGGGGTGGGAGGCGTCGGCTCGTCCGGCTTCATGAGTTTGGTAACGCGGCAAGCGTCGTGCCGATTTCTCCGGGTGTGGAGTGCGGAGGCAACGCCTCCGCTTTCCAACGCGCGAATAGGAAAGCGGAGGCGCTGCCTCCGCACTCCACATGACTGCTCGACCTCCGTGAGGAGGTCGAGCAGCAGGCGTTCTTCGAGGTCATAACCCCGCAGGTGCAGCACGTCGTAGACGAATGCGTCGACGTCGTGCAGTCCATGCAACATCCGCCGCCGCAGTTCGGGATCCTTCTTCTCCTTCACCGCGGCGTTGAAGCGTCCCGGAAATCCGGGGTCGAGTGACATTGCCTGTCGCAGGCGATGCCGTGTTTTGTCATAACGACTCTGCCGTTGACGCTCAGGCGACACTCGTCGGTACCGGCCGCTTCGGTACTTCACATGCGTCTCCCAATGGGCGAACGCGTGATCGCCGATGAGATTGCGCGGCAGCACCGCGCGCACCGCATCGAGTTTCTGCTGTTTGGTCATGCCGCGCGTCCACGATTCACACCAGCGCATGAAGTGATTGAGCTTGTCGGCGCCGCGGCGCCACATCACGTTCACGGACTGGTTTGCCTTCATGTGCAGATCGACTTTGGTCATCTCCACATCCTCGGTGCTGAGCGCCTTGTGCACGCGGCGCCGCACATGGCGACTGTTCGCCGCCTTCGATCGGCGCGCGCGAACACGCGCCGTCGAAGGGAGGATGCTGCGGATCATGTCCAGTAATTTTTCCGGAGAGATCTCCTTGCCCATTTCCTTTCTTTCTAAAGCAGTTTGACGACGCGGTTGGCGAGGCCCTCCTCGCCCAGAACCACCGTCAGGTTGGCCCTGTCCGCGACTCTCTCGAGCGTCTCCAGCTCGCGCAGTTTCATCAGCGTCGGGCTGGACTCGAGAATCTTTGCCGTATTCGCCTGCATCCGCATCGCTGCCGTCTCCTCACGGCGCGTGATCAGCGATGCCTCCGCGGCCTTTTTCGCCGAAGTCACTTTGTTCATCAGGTCCTTCATGTCGCCCGGGAGGATCACGTCGCGCACACCCGCGCTCACGATCGCGTAGCCCAGCTCCGCCGCGCGCGGACGGATCGTGTCCGCCAGCTCGCGCCCCAGAACGTCTTTCGTCATCAGCAGCGTGTCGAGGTCCTTCGTGCCGACGGCCTCGCGCAGCGCGAGCTGCGCAGCCCGATACAGCGCCTGCGCCGCGTCGTCGACCTCGGACACCGAACGCAGCGGATCGGCAATCCGGTAAGTCACCAGCGCATTGACGCGCAGCGTCACCTTGTCGGCGGTCATGATCTCCTGGCCACTGATGTCGAGCGCCAGCTCCCGAAGATCGGCGACATACACCTTCAGAATGCCGATGCTCCTCCAGAACGCGTACGTTCCCGGTCCCAGCGTCTCCTGGTACACGCCGTCGCGGAACCACAGACCGACGTGGCCCGGCTCGACGTTGAGGAACTCGAGCAGCGCCGCCGCACCCGGAGCTTTCGCAATGACCGCGAGGTCCGCCGACACGAGTTTCATTGCGCGCGCGTCGACGATCTCCACGCGAACCGTGCGCTCCGTGGTCCAGTAGACATACAGACCGGCATCGAGCACGCCCGCGAAACGGCCGTCGATCCACGCCAGTGCCCGCTCGTGATCCTTGAGGTCGACCACCGCGGCTTCGTCGCCGAGGCGGCCCGACTTCACAATGAGATCGAGCTCATTGTGGGTCAGCCACGGATTACGCGGGTCGACCGTCTGCAGCCGCAGCTTCAGGAGCGGATCGAACCGCCAGTACACGCCCGGCTTCAGCACGCCGAGAAACTCGCGCTCGCGGAACAGAAGTCCGCGCTCGTGTGCATTGATCTTCAGTCGTCGGAACATAGTGGTTACCTCCTCTTGTGGAGTGCGGAGGCAACGCCTCCGCTTTGTAATACCGTGATCGGAAAGCGGAGGCGCTGCCTCCGCACTCCACACAAAAATCCGGCCGCACCGAAACTCGGTACGAGCTGCATCCGAAGCGGAGCGCCACGTCGTTACGCCGTCGACGGAATCACCATGGCATTGTGATTCCGCTTCCGTACGCACTGCACGCGCGCTGCAGGGCTTCCTCCGCTCCGCGTGACGACGCGGCCGGGCACCTCTTGGTTTGAGGCGGGGTTCGAACCCGCCGAAAGGCTTCAAGGCCTTTACCCTTGTTGCGACGAAGAACCATCTCCGTCAGAACCCGTACACGGAACACACACCTCACACAATCCGTCAGGAGCGGTGCGCGCCGCCGGCCCGGACGGTTCCTTGTCGCCAGAAACAAAAAGCCCCTTCGGCATTGCAACCGAAGGGGCTCTCACCGAGAGCGTGCTTGATGAAAGCTCTAACTCTCGGGCGAGACTCCTCCTCCGTTGCCGGTGGGGATGAGATATTCGAATGCTTGTTTCATTGAGGCCGCAAACCTTAGCAGCTCATTGTGGATGTGTCAACCACAGAATGCGAGAAATCTCGGCGATTGTAGCTTCCGCGTCCGAATGTTTCTCGAAACCGCGCGTAAGAACAACCATTACGTATTGTGAGCCGTCGGGGCGAAACACCAGTCCAGCATCGTGCGCGATCTTCGTAATGGAGCCGGTCTTGTGCGCGACTTTCGTTCCGGGCGGTAATCCCGCTGGAATTCCGCCATTGTGCTCCTGCGCCGCGAGGATCTCGATCATTGCGTCCGACGCCTCGGCGGAAATTGCGCGGCGCTCGGCGAGCGTGCGGAACACGAGCATCAGGTCATAGGCCGTGGTCGTGTTGTTCATGCCCGCGTGATAGGCCTTGTCGTCCTCCACGCCGCGTAACACCTGGATGTCCTTCGCGCCGATCTCGTTCATCAGACGCATGACGCGTTTCGCCCCGATCAACTCGATGACGTTGTTCGTCGCCAGGTTCGAGCTGCGCACTTCCATGCGCCGCACGAGCTCGCGCAGCGGCAGGTCCTTCCCGACCTGGTCGTAAAGCTCCGGATCGGAGTCTTCGCCCGCGTCGAGCGCGTACGTCGAGCCGTCGAGGATGCTGACGAACTCGTTCTTCACGCGCACCGGCTGATCGAGCGACAGCTCGCTTCGCGTGGCCGCCTCGAAGATCCCGAGCATCACCGGCACCTTCATCGTGCTCGCGGCGTGGAAGACCTCGCGCTCGTTGCGAAACAGTGTCGCGCCGGTCCCGAGGTCGTAATAGGCGATGGCGATGGTCTGGCCGCGATGGGAAGCGATGACGCGGTCGACCGGCGAGTCGTACGTGGCGCAGCCGGCCAGCAACAGGACGACGAGCAGAAGTCGTTTCATGTGAATTCAGTTTATCCCGCGCGAAGACGCGGGATCTCTGGTGGCACCGCGCCTGTCGGTGCGATTAACGCGGTAGGACCAGAGATCCCCGCGTCTACGCGCGAGGATAAACTGAATGCCGCAGCGCGGCCCGCGCGAGCAATCGCGTGGAATCGAGCGTCGGCAGTGGCGAATTCGCGTCGTTCATGATCAGGGGGATCTCCGTGCAGCCGAGGACGACGGCGTCGCAGCCGTCGTCTTTCATGCGTCCGATGACCTGCTGAAAGCGAGCGACCGCCTCGGGCTTGAACACGCCGTACACCAGCTCATCGAAGATGATGCGATTGATCTCCAGGCGATCCTCGGCGTTGGGACGAACGTAATCGCGCGGATACACGTCACTCTCCACGAGATAACGAGTCCCGGTCAGGCCGACGCGCTGAAACCCGCGCTCCACGGCCTGCGCGGCGACGACCTCCGCGATGTGCAGCCACGGCAGCGGCGATCGGTCGGCGATCAGCGGAAGCGCCTGGTGAATCGTGTTGTCCGGGCAGATCAGGAAATCGGCGCCGATCCTCGCGAGCTTGTTCGCCGAAGAGAGCATCAGCTCACCGACACCCTGCCAGTCATCGCGATCGATGCACTTCATGTACTCGGCCAGCGAGTGCGTGTGCATCGATACCTCGGGATGATCGTGCGGGCCCATGAGCTCTGCGCCTTCGACGCAGATGGTCCGGTAACAGAGAGCCGCGCCTTCCGCGGAGCAGGCAACGATGCCGATGTGCTGGGTCATGACTAAACCTCGTTCACGAAATTCGCGCCGAACGCCATCGACGGCGTGAGCGCGCCGGACAGCGTCGACGCGAGCACGCGCTCGACCGCGGCGATGGACGACTTCACGGTGAAGTTATAGCCCTCGTCCACGGTCATGGTCATCGTGTGCTCCTCGCCGCGTGCGTTCATCACCCGTCCCCACAACTCCACACGCGCCTTCGCGCGCTGCTCTTCGTTCGGGCCTTTGGTCTTGTCCGCCCAACGTTGCGCGATGCGCTGGATCGGCTTGAGGCGCAGCAGCGGCATGAACGGCCGCATGCGCTTGACGCGCGCGACCGCGCGCCGCGACTGCGCGGAGTAGACGCGAATGTTCGGGATGCCGGTCGATCGAAAGGCCGTGGCGATGTCGCCCCACGGAATCGTCATCGACACGCGCGGCCCCGAGGGGAACGGGATCTCGCGCACGTCCCACGCCTGCGGGACGCGCGTGATCTTCCCGTCCTTACGGATGGCGCTTCCCCAACCAACGCCTTCGATCATCGTCTTCATCGTCCCGCGACTGAAGCCGCTGCGCGTCGAGAAAGCGAGCCAGAGCTCGTTCGCGTCGGGAAGTTTCGCGTGCAGCATCGCCGCGAGGCAGTCGGTCGGGACGACGTCGAAGCCGACTCCGGGGAGGAGCGCGATGCCGCGCTGCTTCGCCTCGGCGTCGCGGCGGAACACGGACTCGAACACGGCGATCTCGCCGGTGATGTCGAGGTAATGCACGCCCGCGGCGAGGCACGCGTTCACCATCGCCTTGCTCGTGTGGATGAACGGACCGGCGCAGAGCAGCACGGCCTTCACGCCTTCGAGCCGCGGCGCGGTGAGGTCGAAAACGCGCGACTCGCATCCGAGCTCGCGCGCGAGTGACTCGATCGCCGCGGCGTTGCGGCCCGCAAGGATCGGACGCTGTCCGCGCCGCACCGCCTCGCGCGCGGTGAGCTCGCCGGTGTAGCCGTTGGCTCCGTAGATCATCCACATGTGGGTGAGGATAATGCGGGCATGCCGTTGACATCGAATTTTCAGGCGAGCTTTCCCGCGGTGTTCCACGCCGCGGACGACGCCTCGGAACGTGCGCAGAACGCGTTCTTCCGCATGTCCGGCGCGCGCCTGTTCGCGTTGTGCATCGCCGGCGTGCTGGCCGAGGTGACGATGCCGGAGGCGGCGATCGCGGTGGCGGTCGTGTTCGGGATCGCGCTCGCGCTCGAGTTGGTGGCGTTCATGCGTCGTCCGGAGCGCGCGTGGTACGACGGACGCGCGCGTGCGGAGTCGGTGAAGACTCTCGCGTGGCGATACTCGGTCGGCGGCGCGCCGTTCTCGCAGGACTCGAGCGATCCCGACGCGCTGTTCGCGCAGCGGCTGCAGGACGTGCTCGGCGTTGCCGAGGAGGCGTCGGAAGAGATGAAACGAGCGCGCGGGTCATCGCTGGAAGAGCGGCGCGATCTGTACCTTCGCGAGCGCATCGAGGATCAGTTGCGGTGGTACACGAACAAGACGCGCGCGGACGAGCGGTGGGCGCGAGCGTGGGCGGTCGTGCTCGTGCTCGTGGAGGCGGGAGCGTTCGTCGCCGCGGTGTTGCGGGCGATGGGGCGGATCGACTTCGACCTCTTCGGCATCGTCGGCGCGATCGGCGCGGCCGTCGCGGCGTGGACGCAGTCGCGCCAGTACGAGAGTCTCGCCGCCGCGTACTCGGTTGCCGCGCAGGAGCTCGCAATGATCGCCGCGCAGATGGAGAGCGTGGAGGGGGAGGCGGCGTGGGCGGTGTTCGTGGCGAACGCGGAGGACGCGATGTCGCGCGAGCACACGATGTGGCGCGCCTCGCACCGCTGAATCAGGGCGCAGAGGGCAGAGCGCAGGGCGCAGAAGAAACGCGGTGTACTCCTGCGCCCTGCGCCCTGTCCCCTGCGCCCTTACAATCATCTGATGGACTGCCCCAAGTGCGGACATACCGCCGCGTTCGGCGCGCTCGAGTGTGAACGTTGCGGGGTGATCTTCTCGAAGGCGTCGCACTGGCGCACGCCGATGCCTCGGCCGTACGCCATCGACGACGAAGAGCGCGTCGAGGACGGACGCATCGGGCCGTCCGAGTTGAAGATCATGGGCTTCGGGCTGCTCGCGGCGATCGGCGTCTATGCGCTGCCGTTCACGCGCTTCGTCTTCTCCGCGGTCGTCACGCTCTTCCACGAATTCGGCCACGCCGTCGCGGGATGGCTCCTCGGATATCCATCGATCCCCGCGTTCGACTTCGTTTATGGCGGCGGGATGACGCACCACGGCGCGTTCCGTCTCTCGATCGCGGTCGCCGTCGCCTGCGGCTTCGCGTATCTCGGCTGGCTCTTCCGCGAGAACAGGAAGGCGCTCGCCATCATCGTCGTGATTTTTCTGGTGTGGCTGTTCTTCGTGACGAGCGAGTGGCGGCGCGAGATCGCATTTGCGTCGGCCGGCCATCTCGCGGAGTTCATCCTTGCCGGGATCCTCTTCTACAAATCGCTGGCCGGCGTCGGCTGGCGCGCGCCCGACTTCGAGCGCCCCCTCGGCGCGTTCGTCGCGTTCTTCGTGCAGATCCACAGCACGCTGTTCGCGTGGCGGCTGTTCCACGACCAGGAGTTCCTCGAGTGGTACCGCCAGGGCAAAGGCGGCGCGCTGATGAACGACCTGGAGGTCGTCGCGCTCGAGCTGCAGATCCGGCTGGGATTCAATCCGCAAATCGAAGGTGTCGCGAAGATGCTGATCGTGTTTTCGGTACTGCCGACGATCATCGCGCTGGTTTGGTACTTCGAGCGCGCGCGCTGGCATCGGGTGCTGCGCGCGCTGCGGACTGCGGATGCCTAGTCCGGCTTCTTCTCTCCGCCTGCGCGCCACCAGCGTTTGAACCGCTCCCACCGCGAGACCTTCTTCTCCGGATCCGGCGGCTTCGCTTCGGCAACCTTTTCGGGGCTTGGCTTCTTCGCGACCTTGGTCACTTCCGACTTCGGCATCGAAGCTTCGAATTCGCGTAGCGCTTCGTCGCGCTCGTGGCGCGCGATGAGGCTCTCCGGATGCCGCGCGAGGAGCAGTTCGTACGCGGTGATGGCCTCCGCGTAACGGCCCGCGCGAACGTGTGCGCGCGCGGCGGCGAGCTCGCGCTCTTTCACTTCCGTGCGCGCGACCTGCTCGGGCGTGATCACCGCAGTCGGCTGCTGGCGGTCGACACTCTTGCGAAGTGTCACGACAGCCGCCGCGAGTCCCGACGCGAGCAGCACGATGATGAGCCAGAACATCGCCGTCGGCACCGGACGCCGTACGATCGATGACCGATTCGTGGTGTCGACCGTCGGCAACGGCGAGGTCGCGTCCTGCGGCGTCACGGCGATCGTCTCCGAGTTGAGTGCGGCCGAGGTCTCCGGATCGCGCAGCACTGCATTGAGATCCGTCAGCGCCTCGGCCGCGCTGGCGTAGCGATCCTCGGGACGCTTCTGCAGCAGCTTCGCGATGATGCGCGCGAGCGATTCCGGCACCGAGGGATTGACCTCGCTGACCAGCGGCGGCATGTGATTGACGACGTTGTAGAGAATGCCGCTCAGGTCGGGCGATCCGAACGGCTTCACGCCGCTGAGCATCTCGTACATCACCACGCCCGCGGAGAAGAGGTCGGAGCGCGTCGACACCGGCGTCGTCTTCACCTGCTCGGGCGACATGTAGTTCGGCGTGCCGACGAGCGAGCGCGTCGCGGTGAGGCTCGAGTGCAGCGGACGCGCGACGCCGAAGTCGGCGATTTTCGCCTGGCCTTCCGAGGTCATGAGGATGTTCGCGGGCTTGATGTCGCGGTGGATGATCCCTTTCGAGTTCGCGTACACGAGACCGCGCAGCACGTCCGAGGCGATCGAGAGCGCCTCGCCGAGAGGGAGCGGTCGCGTGCGCCGGAGTCGCGTGAGGAGCGATTCGCCGTCGATGTACTCGGTCGCGAAGTACGACACCAGCTCGCCGTCATAGCCGACGTCGTAGAGCGTGACGATGTTCGGATGCTGCATCGCGCCGCAGAGCTCGGCCTCGCGCTGCAGGCGCTTGTAGAACTCGTCGCGATCTTCGTCGTCCTCGAATTTCTGCTCGAGATGCACGGTCTTGAGCGCGACACGGCGGCCGATGCGGCGGTGTCGAGCCAGCCACACCTTGCCAATGGAGCCCTTGCCCAGGAAGGACTCGATGACGTATTCGCCGTACTCCTGCCGTTCCGGCTGTTCCTTCACTTCGGGTTAGAGTATGCGAAGAAGCACCAAGTGGAACGCCGGCGTCTTCGCCGGCTGGCCCGCAGGCGTCCCGCGCCTGCGTTCTGCACGGCGGCGAGGACGCCGCCGGGCCAGCCGCCGGGACGGAGCTGTTGCCCAAATGCCGTTAGCCGAGAGGGCGTGGGTGAAGGTGGACTCCGAAGAAGAACGCGAGGGGTGCTCGGAG
>Ga0209382_10001420_pt1 | contig 37789 bp, 25 predicted proteins | sample SoiMetdeltSBSDD5_FD_187599 | JGI IMG/M metagenome (GOLD analysis project Ga0209382, IMG submission 187599) | Bulk soil microbial communities from a Populus tree surrounding site in Tennessee, USA - Soil MetaG P. deltoides SBSDD5 (SPAdes) (version 2) | ecosystem: Environmental > Terrestrial >... | reverse complement strand
CGCCTCCGGCGGACGCACCGTATAGCCGGAGACCCCGACGACGCGATCGCCTTCGCCAAGGAGGTAGAGAGTCTCGGTGGTTTCTTCGGTCAGGCAGACGATGCGCGTGGGGAAGCTATCGGAGGTCACTCACACATGATGCACGCGGCCGCCCGGTCGGAGTCAACGGAGCTGACGGTCTGGAGGCCACGGATGTCGAAACGAAGCAACGAAGCCACGCTGGAGGGTGGGAGCGGGATCCCCGAACACACACGCGATCTATATGACGCCGCCTGTGTGTTCGGGGATCCCGCTCCCACCCTCACGCGCACTCCGCGCGCGTCCAGCGGCGGAGCGCATACTTCATTTGACGAACGAGATTCAGCTTCCGTTCTCTTCGTTCCTCCGTTTTGAGATCCGTTGGCTCCACAGCGCGCGAAGCTCTCTCTCTCTCTGATCTCCGATGTCTCCTGCAGCGGACGAGAACCGTACTCGCCACATGTCGATCTCACGCGCGCGTGGATGCTGTCACGCAAATGTCACCGACATCTCTGCGGTCTCTCTCAGATCGGTGTCGGCACAACGCTTGAAAGAGCAGCACCTGTTGGAGGGAAGTATGCAGCGAACGTTTCGAAGCAAGGCAATGTTGGTTGTAGCAGGAACACTCCTGCTGTTCACGCCGCTGGCGGCCGCCCCGCAGATCGAGGATGCACCCGCACGGTTCGCCGCCTTTGCGGTGAACATGAACCGCGGGGCGGCTGGCAGCGTCGAATTGGTGATCAACCGATGGTCGAGTGACGCCGATCGCGATCGGTTGATGAGCGTGATGTTTGACAAGGGCCAGGAGAGGCTGCTCCAGGAGCTCCAGAAGATGCCTCGCATGGGCTACATCCGGACGCCTGGCCGCATCGGCTGGGACATTCACTTCGCCGCACACGTGCCGGCGAAGGATGGCGGCGAGCGGATTGTGCTCGTCACCGATCGTCACATGGGGTTCCGGGAGGTGGCCAACCGGCACCGCTCGGTCGACTATCCGTTCACGATCATCGAGCTCAACGTGCCGAAGAGCGGTGACGGTGACGGGAAGATCACCGTGGCGACGAGGATCATCCCCGACAAGGGCGGCCGGCTCGTCACGCTGGAGAACTACGACATTCAGCCCGTGCTGCTGACCAAGGTCACGCGTGAGCGGGTGTCGTGAAGGTTGGAACGTGTCGGGGCTCGGGGTTTGGGACTCGGGGCTCGGTAATTCGGAATGAATCATCGATTCCGAACGCCGAGTCCCGAACCCCGAGTCCCGAGCAGACAGGATTCTTCCCCCAGGTCAGTTCCCGGCGCGGTTCGGCCGCTCCATCAGGTCCTGCGCTTTTTCGAGAGCCACCTTCAGGCTCAGCGTGTCCGCGCCCTGCGAGGGCGGGAACTCCGCCATTGATTTGAGGTGGGCGGCGATGAACGGGCCGGCGCCGGTGGGAGCCCACAGCTTGGAGGCCAGGAACTTCCGCCCGATGTAACCCCATTCGTGCGAGTGCGGGTCCATCTTCTCCATCGGATCCATCCGCAGGTTGAAGATGTAGGGGACGCTCGGATAGGACTTCTCGTCCCACCAGCTCCCGGTCGACTTGACGCCGATGTGCATCTTCCAGTTGTCGACGCGAATGGCCATGAGGTCGGTCTCGTCGTAGTAGAAGATCTCGCGGCGTGCCGATTTCGCGGACGTGCCCGACCAGTGATCGAGGTTGTTGTAGCCGTCCAGATGAACCTTGTAGGTCGTGCCGTTCATCTTGTAGCCCTCGAGCAGCTGCTCCTTCAGATCCGGGAGGCCCGCTGCCGCGGCCAGCGTCGCGAAGAGATCCTCGTGATTCTGAACGCCATTCGAGACGGTCCCCGGCGCAATCGTGCCTGGCCAGCGAATCAGCATCGGCACCCGCACGCCACCCTCCCACGTCGTCCCCTTCTCGCCGCGGTACGGCGCGTAGCCGCCGTCAGGCCAGAACGCGAGCTCGTTGCCGTTGTCGGTGGTGTAGAGCACGATCGTGTTGTCAGCGACGCCCAGCTCCTCGAGCTTCTTGAGCAGGACGCCCACGTGCTCGTCGTGCTCGATCATCCTGGCGCGATAGACGTCCTCTTCGGCGCGGCCCTCGTCCACCGCCTTCTGCACGTACTGAGGCGCGGGGTGCGACCAGACGTGGCAGGCGGTCGTGTTGAACCAGCAGAAGAACGGGTTGTCCCCTTTGCCGTTCTTGTCCAGCCAGGCCAGCGTGTGGTCGAGCACCTCGGCGTCGAAGGTCTCCATGCGTTTGCGGGTCAGCATGCCGGTGTTCTCGATCCGCTGCTTGCCGACGCGGCCGAACTTCGGATCCTCGGTGGCGTCGTCCTTGTCGGTGGCCCAGGCGTGCAGCACGCCGCGAGGCCCGAACTTCTTCAGGTACTCCGGATTCTTCTGTCCGGGGTAGTCGAGCTCTTCGGGTTCCTCTTCGGCGTTGAGGTGATAGAGATTGCCGAACCATTCGTCGAACCCGTGCGCGGTGGGCAGGAACTCGTTGCGGTCCCCGAGATGGTTCTTGCCGAACTGCGCGGTGACGTATCCCTGCGACTTCAGCACTTCGGCCAGCGTTGGATCCGTCTTCTGGATGCCCCGCGTCGATCCCGGAATGCCGACGGTGGTCATCCCGGTGCGAACCGGGAACTGCCCCATGATGAAGGCCGCCCGCCCGGCTGTACAGCTCGGCTGACCGTAGTGGTCGGTGAAGAGCATCCCTTCCTTCGCAATCCGGTCGATGTTGGGGGTGTGTCCCATCATCCCGTGTGTGTACGCCCCGACATTCCACGTGCCGATGTCATCGCCCCAGATGGCGAGGATGTTGGGGCGTCGGGATGTCTTCGCTTGAGCCATGTTCGACTCCTTCCAAACGAGCCACGAAATATCGCGACCGGCGTTCTCATTCGTGAGGCACTTCGTGGGCGCCGGACTCCCCTCGAATCACAGGGAGTCTAGAAACTCGCAGCGTCCGCAGGAATCGCAGAACTACGGCGGGAAACCGGAAAGACTACCGTCCCCCGGACGGAAAAAGTACGGCACCTGCCGGCGGTCCCGTGGGCTTGGGAATTGCCTTGGGACGGCAGGCGCGCAGGCGCCAGGCGTCGCATGGTGGTCAGGCTCTTCGGCTCGATTGTTGGTCCTCGTGGCCTTGCCACGATTGTGACGGCTGCGTTTCTGAGCCAGCTCGCTGGACTTGCGGCGGCTCAGACGGGCGGCACTCTCAAGGGCCGCATCACGGATGCGTCCGGCGCCGTGGTCCGCCAGGCGCAGATCGCGCTCGTCGACGAAGGCACCGGCGTCGAGCGGAGGGTGTTGTCCGGCTCACAGGGCGACTATCGATTCGACTTCGTCCCGGTCGGCACGTACCGGCTCGACGTGCAGGCCCCAGGGCTGCGCCGAGAAGTGCTGCCGCAGCTCGTCGTCGAAGTGGGGCGCACGATCGTTCAAGACTTCCAGCTCGAGATCGGCAGCTTCTCGGACAGCGCGACCGTCGTCTCAGCGGTCCCGTTGATCGAGCGATCGATCGCCGTGGGGCAGGTCGTCGATCGACGCACGATCGAGGATCTGCCGCTCAACGGCCGGAAAATCCTGCAACTCGCCGTGCTGGCGCCTGGATCCGTAACGCCTCCCCAGAACGGATTCTTGACGGCGCCGTCGCGCGCACAGGGGAGCCAGGGGCTCAACACCAGCGGTCACCGCGAGGACACGGCGAACTTCCAGGTCAACGGCGTCACCCTCAACGATCAACTCAACAACATCCTGATCTTTCAGCCGCCGATCGACTCGGTCCAGGAATTCCGGATCGACACCTCGTCTGTGCCCGTCGAGAACGGCCGCACCGGCGGCGCCAGCATCAACCTGGTGACGCGTTCGGGCACGAATCGCTGGCAGGGAGGTCTCTTCGAGTTCTTCAGGCATCGGGCGCTGGACGCACGCAACGCGTTCGGGGCGAATGACGACGCCCCGTTCGAGCGGAACCAGTTCGGCGGATACGCCGGCGGACCTCTGGCCCGGAGCCGGACGTTCTTCTTTGCGACCTACGAAGGGATCCGGCAGGAACAGGGGTTGCCGGTCAACAGCGTGGTCCTGAGCGAGCAGCAGCGGGCCGCAGTGACCGATCCGGTCATGCAGGGCCTGGTTGCGCTGATGCCGCACGCGACGCTCGTCGACGAGCGGGGCGTCCCGCGCTTCGTGGGCTGGGCGAACGCGCCGGTGGACGTCGATCAATGGGCAGCCGACGTCACCCACCACATCGGAGCCAGCCATCGGATCCACGGGTTCTACGCGCTCCAGGACGATCGGCGGGCGGAACCGACGGAGCTGGGGAACACCCTTCCGGGATTCGGGGACGTCCGCGACGGCCGCCGGCAGCTCCTGACGCTCGAACACATCCAGACGGCAGGGACGCGGCGTGTACACCAGACGCGCGCCGGGTTCAGCCGGATCGCGTTCGAGGCGCGGGCCGGCGCGGCATTGAGCCCGATCGACTTCGGCATCAATACGGGACACACGCGTGCGTCAGGTCTTCCTGTGATCAACGTCGCGGGGGCGTTCAATTTTGGCGGGCCCGCCGATCTTCCACAGGGTCGCACGGACACGACCGTCATCCTGTCGCACGCCATGAGCTACACGCGGGCAGGCCATGCGTTCAAGGCAGGTGCCGAGTACCGCCACGCGACCTACGATGCCTGGTTTCTCGATTCCGGCACGTTCGTGTTCCCGAACGTCGCCGCGTTCATGAGCGGGACCGCCAACTCCTTTCGCGTCACCCTCGGCGACCGTGCGGGCTCCATCACCCAACCGGCGGTCGGTGTGTTCGGCCAGGACAGCTTCCGGGTCCATCCGTGGGTGACCGTCGATCTCGGGCTGCGGTTCGAGTGGAACGTCACACCCACCGAGAGTGAGGATCGGTGGGTCGTCTTTGATGCCGCATCGGCGTCGCTCCTGCGAATTGGCGTGGACCAGGACGAGGTCTATCGTCAGAACCCCAACTTCGAGCCCCGGCTCGGCGTTGCGTGGGATCCCCTGGGCGACAGTCGCACGCTGGTCCGCGCGGCGTATGCGCTGACCGTCGATCAGCCGATGATCAACGCCGTCAGCAACCTCGGCGCCAACCCGCCACTGGGAAGCCCGCTCACCCTGACCGGAGTCGTGCCGATCGCGTCCGCCTTCGCGCAGGCCCGAGCTGGTGGCCTCGCTCCGATTACCATCGATCCGGACTACAGGAACGGGGTCACCCACTCGTGGAACGTCAATCTTCAGCGCGAGATCGCAGCGGGCACGGCGCTGACGGCCGGAATGATCTGGACGGAAGGGCGCAACCTCCGGCTGACCCGCAACATCAACCAGCCGATCGGCGGGCTTCGGCCCTTCGCTGCCGTGGCTGCCGACAGCCCGATCCTGCCCGGCACGCCGCTCGGCAACATCACGCAGCTCGAAAGCAGCGGCAAGTCACGGTATCGATCGGTCTGGGCATCGGTCACGCGCCGGTTGTCACGAGGACTTCAATTCAGCGGGTCGTACGCCTGGTCGCGGTCGCTCGACTACAACTCGCTGAGTTCACCGCCGACGGTCATCACCGTGCAGAACGGCTACGACCTGCCCGACAGCTGGGGACCATCCGACTTCGATGTGCGCCATCGAGTGGTCGTTCGTGGCGTGTATCAGCTGCCTCTGGGCTCGCACCCCCTGCTCGACGGCTGGCAGGTAGCCGGAATGCTTCAGTGTCAGAGCGGCGGTCCGCTCAACATCGTGACCAGCAACAGCACGTTGACGGGTGTCCCGAACACCGTGCGGCCGGACCTGACCGGGCCGATTGAGATTGTCGGCGACGTCCAGCGCTGGTTCGACCCTTCCGTCTTCGTCGTGGCCAACGGGTTCGGAAACCTCGGTCGAAACACCGTGGTCGGCCCGAGATTCGACAACCTGGACGTCTCGCTCAGCAAGGCCATCCAGATTGCGTCACGAACGCGCGTGCTCCTTCAGGCGGATGTGTTCAACGTGCTCAACCATCCGAACCTCGGGCAGCCCGGGCGGATCGTCGGCAGCCCGAACTTCAGCGTCATCACCAACACGCGGTTTGCACCAGGAGACTCGGGCTCGTCGCGTCAGATTCAGCTGGCGCTGAAGGTCGTCTTCTAAGATGACGGGCGCCGTCCCCCGATTGCTCCGGCTGATGCTCTGCGCCGCGTTCGTTCTCTCGCTTGGCGCGGCGCCGCCCCCGACTGACAGCCGTACGGTTCTCGTTCTGTACTCCGATCCGGCCCTGATGCCGGCAACGTCGGCGTTTACGAATGGACTTCGCCAGAGTCTGGAGCCCGCTCGGGTTCAGCTCGAAGCGCAGTACCTCGACATATCGCGCTTCGCTGGTGAGGCCGATCAGCAGGCGTTTGCGCAATGGCTCACGCAGCGTTATCACGATCGGCCGATTCCCGTCGTAGTCGCTCTCGCGATTCCCGCCAGCGTGTTCGCGATCCGGTTCGGGGAGCGAATCTGGCCTCACGCGCGAATCGTGCACGCGTCCATCGACGGCGAGCAACTGCAGACCGTGCTCGAACGGGGCGATCCGGTGCTGCCTCGCGCCCTCCAGTACCGCCGCACGATCGAGACGGCCATTACGCTGCTGCCGGGTGTGCGACAAGTGCACCTGATTGCGGGCGCAAGCGCACAGGACCAGCGATGGCTCACCCAGGCCGAAACGGATCTCGCGCCCTTGACGAGCCGGGTCCGGATCAGCCGGGTGGCGGGGTTGCGATGGCAGGAGATTCTGGACAGGGTCAGTACTCTCCCGGATGACAGCGTTGCCGTCCCGGTGTGCTTCTTTGCCGATGCCGACGACCGGATCTTCGTCACGGGCGATGCCGTGCTCGACATCGCCCGGCATACCAACCGGCCTGCGTTCGTCAGCTTTCTGTCGTGGATTGGCAGTGGCGCGATCGGCGGCTACATCCTCGATCCCGCCGATCTCGGGCAACACACCGCTGACGTGGTTGTCCGGCTGCTGGATCACCCCGACACGCCAGTGCCGGCGCGAACCGACGTGGAGCCGCGATGGGTATTCGACGCCGCCGCGCTCCGGCAGTGGAGCATTTCAGAGCGAACGCTGCCGGCCGGAAGTCTCGTCATCAACCGTCCGCCGTCGTTGTGGACTCAGTACCGCTGGTACGTCCTTGGCACGCTCTCGCTCATCGCGGTGCAGACGCTGCTGATAGGCGGCCTCCTGGTCCAGCGGAGCCGGCGGCGCCGCGCCGAGCAGAAGGTCAGGATGAGCGAAGCGGCACTCCGATTGAGCTATGAACGTATCCGGCAGCTCGCCGGCCGCCTGATCGGGGCCCAGGAAACAGCGCGGACCCGGATCGCGCGCGATCTGCACGATGACGTGTGCCAGGAGCTCGCGTCGATGTCGATGGCCGTCGCGGACGTCAAGGAGAGTCGCGGCGACATCCGGGACACAGGAAATCAGGCCGCCCTTTCCGCCATTCAGCGGCGGACCCTCGATCTGGTGCAGGGCGTACGACGTCTGTCCCACGACCTCCATCCCAGCACGCTCCGCCATGTCGGCCTGGCTGCGGCGCTGGAGGCGCACTGTATCGAGGTCGAGCAGCGGTACGACGTGCAGGTCCGCTTCGACCGCGAGACGGACCTGCGGGATCTCCCTGGCGACACCGCGCTGGCTCTGTTTCGCATCGCCCAGGAAGCCCTGCGGAACGCCGCCACGCACGGGACCGCCCGGCGAGTGACGCTGACGATCGACCAGCGGGATGGAGCGATTGAATTCGCCGTTGCGGATGACGGGAAGGGCTTCGATGGCGAAGACATCAGGCGGCGTGGCGCCGGCCTCGGGCTCGTCAGCATGGAGGAACGAGCCCGGCTCGTGAATGGGGAGCTCTTCGTGGCCAGCGCACCGGGCCACGGGACGACGATTCGCGTCCGGATCCCGCCGGCTGATGCCGCCAGGACAGACCAGCATCAGGCACACGCGCCGGTCCTCACCTGAGGACCGGTGTGGAGCATGGAGATGGCGATGAGACTGCCACGGGTATTGATCGTCGACGATCACCAGTTGTTTGCCGAGGGCCTGAGCCATGTCCTGAAGGATCGCTTCGACGTGGTCGGCACGATTACCGATGGCCGGCTGCTCAGCGACGCCGTCCGCCGTCTGCAGCCCGATGTCGTGCTGCTCGACATGTCGATGCCGCACGTCAGCGGTCTCGACGTCCTGCTCGAGCTGAGGGCCAAGCGGTGCGAGTGCCGGACGATTGTCGTGACCATGCACGCGGACGCCCGCATGGCGGCCGAAGCCATCAAGGCCGGCGCCTCCGGATTCGTGCTCAAGGAGTCGGGCCGCGAAGAGCTGGTGACGGCGATCGATGCGGTGCTGCAGGGGCAGACCTATCTCACCTCCACGTTGACGCGGGACGTGTTGTCACTGATGGCCGGTCCCGCCGATCCGGAGCACGTCGAGCTGACGCTGCGGCAGCGGGAGGTGCTGCGCCTGATCGTGCAGGGCCAGCGCGTCAAGGAGATTGCGGCGGCGCTGGATCTGTCGCCGCGCAGTGTCGAGAGCATCAAGTACCGCATGATGCAGGACTTGAACGTGCAGTCGACGGCGGGGCTGGTGCGGTACGCCCTGCAGCACAACATCGTTGCGCACTGACAACCCGCGGTCCGCAGCCCGCGGCCCGCGGCCCGCAGCCCGCAGCCCGCAGCCCGCCCGGACCTTTCGGACTGCGGACCGCGGACCACGGACCGCGGATCTGCAGTAATTTTGCAGTTTGCCCCGCCGTACTCTTTCGCTCCCTGACGCGTAGTTCCGCGATTCCCGCGCCTCTTTCACGACCTCTACACTGCGAGCCGTTCGGGGGACGAGGCACCGATGGTCTTCTCAGCGCTCCTCCAGCGTTTGAAGGCGGAGGTCCAGGCCATCCGTGGGCGGTTCGCATCGCGCGGGCAGCACCCCGTTGACGTTTCGCGTCTGGAGGATGTCCTCGAGATGCTGGAGCGTGACGCCTGGTTGAAGGGTGAAATGCTCGACGAGCTGCGCGAAGCGTCGCGGGTGGGTGAGGGATCATCGCTGCATCGATCGTCACAGGTCGATCTCGCCGAGCTGGTCCGGTCGACGGTGGAATCGTTCGTTCCGCTGGCCCGCGAAGGGGACGTGACGCTCACCGCGAGGTGTGCGGCGTCCTCCATCGTCATTTCGGCCGACGCCAAGGATCTCACCCGGATCGTCGGTCCACTGATCGCCTGCGCCATCGGGTCGAGTGGAAGGGGTGGTAGAGTGGATTGCCAGCTCTCGCTCGACCCGGATGGGATCAGCCTGGTCGTCCGCGTTCACGAGAAGGTCGAGCCGCGGACGCCCATCGGTTTGGACGCCTCGCTGCTGGCGCAGTTCGGCTTGCCGTCCGTTCAGCAGCTCGTCGACCTCCACGGCGGCGCTCTTCGAATCGGCTTCGAAGGGCTCCGTTCCGGTCCGACATTCACGGTCAGGCTGCCGGGCGATCGGGCGATCGCCCGGCCGGCCCGCGCAGAATCCCCAGCTCACAATCGAAAATAGACGAGGACGGCAATGGGACAAATCGATCTCAACCATGCGAGGGAAGATCAGATCAGGCTGCTGCGAGGGATCGGCCGCATCAGCGCGGCACGGATCGTTGCCGCACGCCCGTTCATCAGCACGTACGATCTCGTGACCCGCCGGATCATCCCGGAAGGGATCTTCGACAAGATCGCCGGCGAAGTGATCGCGAGCCCACGCGTCAGGACGACATGCGGACCCGGGCCATGCCCCCCGGGCAGTCAGTCGGGTGCGCTGCAGGTATAAGAGGAAGCCGTCGCCGGTGGCCCGCCGAGGTATTTCGGATACGCCGGATACGAGCAGAGCGGCATCGTTCTTCCGGCCCCGCTCACCTCGAGGGTGTGTCCCGGAGCCGTGCCCCGCTCGACCCACATCACGAGGTGCGCGAATCGCTCGTAATCGCTCGGGATCGGCGCTGGACTCGTTTCCTTGCCTTCGCCGTTGGTCCCGTAAACCGCGCCCGACAGCCCGTGACCGGCCTGCGGAATCACGAACAGCCGTGCGAACTGATCGACCGCGGGCCGGCCCATCGTATCGAGCAGCGCCTGGTAGTAATCGAGCTGCGCGCCGGGCGACGCCAGCGTGTCGTTCGTCCCGATCGTCACGATCATCCGGCCGCCGCGCGCGGCAAACTTCCGGAGATCCGCATCCGTCGAATCGAGGTCCCGCGAGATCGCCTCCCGCCGCGCATTGAGCGCGCCCCCTTCGGCATAGTCGAGCGGATTCGCCGCGAGGTTCTGCATCAGGAACCCCGTGACGCCGAGGACGCCGAGATGTGAGTGCATGCGCGCCTCGGCGCCGGCGCCTTCCTGCCCGAGGAACCGGGCATCGGCCATCAGCCCGCTGCCTGACGGATCGGTATTGGGTACCCACATCCCGAAGGACTTCACGCCGTTGGCGAGCGGTGTGGCGAACGGATACCGGCGATAGACGAACTCCAGTGTCGAGACCTGGCCGTCGGTGAGGCAAGCCGCTGCGGTCGTATCACCCGGGTTCGGATCGAGATTGCCTGGACAGCGCTTCGATACCCACGGCCGCCGGCCCGGCCGGCCCTGGCTGACGTCGAAGATTGCCCGGCAGGCCACGTAGTTGTTGATCACGCCGTCGACCGCACCGTCGAGCGAGTCGCACTGACGCATGAACTCGCCGCGGACCGCATTCACTTTCACCCGCGTGACCCAGTTCGCCAGCGGGTTTTCCTGGATGCGAATGAGCTCCGGCGCCAGCATCAGCGAGGAGAAGCTGACGATGGGGACGTTCGCGATCACGCCGTCGTAGTCGGCGGGGTAGCGTTGCGCTACGGTGAGCGCTTCACGCCCGCCCTGCGATGTGCCGGTGAAATAGGTGTAGCGGGGGCGCGCGCCGTAGACGCGCTCGATCAGGACCATCGCCGCGTCACGCGTTTTCTTCAGTTGCGCGTAGCCGAGGTTCTTCATCGCCTCGTCGTTCAGCGCCCAGTCCTGCGGTCCTGGTGTCATCTGATGACCGGAGTCGCTGCCGAACGTGGCAAAGCCCAGTTGCGCCGCGGAACGGCCGCCGATCGGATACCGTGCACCCGAGAGATCGGGGATCGATCCGTTCATCCCGCTGCCGCCCTGGTGAACCGCGCGGCCGTTCCAGTCGGCGGGCAGCCACACCCGGAATCTGATAGGACGCGCCGTCGCCGAGCGATCGACCGGATCGATGCTGCCGTCCACTTCGCAGCGAGCCTGAAGGGTTTCGGTTGCGACGACCCAGCGCGGCGGGGCAATCGTGACCGCGCCGACCGGTTCTCCGATGGCGCTCGTCGGAATGGCGTCGCCTGCGCGAGCTCCGGTGCAGTCGGCAGCGGAGATGGTTCTGGCTTGGGAAAAGTTTCTCGAGGGCAGCCGGCGCCTGCGCGGACTGTGCGGCCAGGCTGGTGGCAACGCAGGAGCACGCGATCGCTTTCGCGGTCGTATGCAGGTGGAATGTGAAGGCCTGGGCCGGACGCCATACCATCGATCTATTCACGGCGCAATTCTACTCAGGTCACGGACGCTCGAGCACGAGCGTGCGCCGGGTGTAGTCGACCGTGACGACGAAGTTCTCCAACAGGGCGTTGCCGATGACGCCGTCCCGTTCCGTGCGCGAGCTCGAGCCGCTCTGCGCGCGTGAGAGGCCGAGGCGGGGGCGGTCGAAAACGAGACCGCCAAGCGTGACTCGCCGCCCGGTGCCGTAGAGGAAGGGCGCTGTGCCTCCCAGCGCGGCCGGGCGATCGGCCGCCTTTGCATCAGGAATGATGTCGACGAGCCGGTGGGCCTCGACGAACGGGCGGTTCAGATCGATGAAGGTGCTCGCACCGGTGTCGACCATCAGACGGGCCTCGATCGGTCCCGATCCCGCGTCGATCATCGCGCGGACGATCGGCAGGTCCTCCTGCAGCTCGAACGGGATCTGGACGGCGCCGCGGGGGGCAGTGAACGCGGCAGGATCGATCAAGCGCATCGTTCGTGACGGGAACGCGAACTGGACCGTGTATCGCATCAGGATCGGCGCGCCGATCAGGCCGGCGAAGTGCTTCCTGTCCGGATAGCCCAGATTGGCCACCGCCGCTCGTTGTTGATCCCAGGCGAGACCGCCGGCTTCGATCAGCAGTCCGTCCACGAAGTCCACGTCGACCCGGGCCTGCCCGCCGCCGCTCAACTGAGCGGATCGCCCGCCCGAGACACTCGCCTTCAGCGCGATCTGCTGATCGATCAGGTGAATCGATGCGCCGGTGTCCACGACGAACGGCACCGCGTCGGTGCCGTTGATCCGGAATGGCACGATCGGCTGATGGGTCTTGAATTCGAAGGGAATCTCATGCGTCGCCAGCGCACCCGTGACGTCGGCGTCGAACGGCCGCGAGATGAACAGCATGCCTGCGGCAATCCACAGACAGGCACACCGTCGGAGCCGAATCGATTCCGTCATCCGGCTGCTTTCAGTTTCAATGGGGCTGCTCGCGCGGTGCCATTAAAACAGGAGGATCAGGAGACGAGGAGAAACAGGATTTCCTCCTGGTCTCCTGTCCTCCTGTTCAAACAAACAGCGTGAATAGGAAGTCGTTTGCGGGTCCAAGCACGCAACCAGGTCTGGACGTGCTACTGCGCGTCGCAGGACGTGGCCCGCGGCCGGATCGCGGAGACATCCATGACCGGGGTATTGTCCACGCCGGTCGGGATGTTCCCGCTGCCGGCAACCGGCGAGCCTCCGGAGATCGCCACGCGGCCGGACTTGATCCCCTTGTCGTCGAGCGCCGCCCGCCGCACCAGCCCGACCACTTCGACGAGCTGCTTGTTGCGCTTCTTGACCTCGTCCATGACTTCCTTGTTGCCGTTGACCCGGAAGGTGCGCTCGCCCACGTAAATACCGCGCTCGGGTTCGCCGGCGCGACGCGCAACGGTCGTGAGCACCCGGCCTTTCAGGCAACCGGTGACCGTCAATTCGATCGAGTCATCCGGAACGCGGGGCTTTTCCTGCGGGTCAGCCTGTGGGCTGGCCAGCGCGAGAGCAAACAGTGCAACCACGGCAATCATGGCGTTCTCCACGGAGATGAGCAGGCGGCAATTCGGACAATACCATGACGACCGAGGGCGGGCGAGGGACGGTCGTTCAAGTGGGACGACGCCGCGAAGAAGGCGGTGGCGGTGTAGGGAACGCGGCCCGGCGGGGCCTATAATCGTGTGCACACCACTTTCCTGAGCAGGCCCATACGACGCGGGGCATCCCCCAGTCACCGTGTGCCCTCACGCGCGCGGTGCGCGTGCGATTCGTCCCGGCGCTCGTCGTCTGCCTGACGCTCCTGCCGTGGCTGTCACCGATCGCCTTCGCACAGCACCAGTTCGAATCCTGGACGACCGAAAACGGACTCCCGCAGAACTCGGTCAACGACATCCTGCAGACCCGCGACGGCTACCTGTGGCTCGCCACCTTCGGTGGGCTCGTGCGGTTCGACGGGATGCGATTCGTGATCTTCGACCGAAGTACGCCAGGGATCGAAAGCCAGCGCATGAGGGCGTTGTATCAGGACCGGAATGGTGCCCTCTGGGCCGGCACCGAAGATGGCATGCTCATTCAATTCGACGGCCGCCGGTTCACGACCTACTCGAGCAAGGACGGGTTGCCGCATGATGGCGCCATCAGAATCGAAGAGGACGACGGAGGCTGCCTGTGGGTGACCTGGATAGGGCGGATCACGAGGTTCGATGGGCAGCGGTTCGAGACGCTGACACCCGACCGATTTGAAAAAGGCGTCGCGCTCCCGCCACGGCCTCACTACTACGACGCGTGGTGGGGCCAGGATCTCGATGGTCTGCACGTCCTGGTCAAGGGCCGGGTGCAGACCTTTTCCAACGATCTCGTGGGACCAGGGGTCAGACGCGTCACGCCTGACGGGCGCGGAAATCTCTGGATCGTGACGAGGAACGCCGGGATCCTCAAGGCATCGGGCGATCGGCTTCGACGGTTGACCACGGCCGACGGGCTGCCGACCGATCATCCTGACGGTCCGATTGCCGAGGGGCGCGACGACGACCTGTGGCTCGTCGACCGGGACGTCCTTTACCGCGTCAGACAGGGCAAGCCGGAACCGGTCAGGCTTCCGGGCTCGCCGATGTTTGGCTGGAAGAGTTTCTACGTTGACGACGAAGGATCCACGTGGCTCGGCTCGACTGCGACGGGGTTGCACCGGGTCATCGATGCCACCATCACGGTCCATTCCGAAACCGACGCGTTTTCACTGAAGGGGGCTTACTCGATCCTCGAAGATCGAACGGGGGCGATCTGGCTCAATAACGGCGGGAGCCTGAAACGGTATTCAAAAGGCCGCTGGACAGAGGCATCAGCGTTTCGAACCGCGGAGCCCGACGCCATCAGATCGATTTACGAAGACAAAGCGGGCCGCTTGTGGGTTGGCACCGGCAGCGCCGTCGGCTTCATCGACCGTGGCAAGTACACGCGGTACGCGGAAGACTCCCCGTTCTTGAACGATTGGATTTCGGCGATCCTCGAGGATCGGTCCGGCGCCTTCTGGTTCGCGGCCAGCTCGGGTCTCGTCAGGTCCGCTGATGCGCACCTGACGAAGTACACCACCAGAGACGGCTTGTCGCACGACCGGGTCATCTCCTTGTTCGAGGACCGCACCGGGGTTCTGTGGATCGGTACTTTTCAAGGACTCACACGGTTCGAGGCGGGCAGGTTCCGCGCGTATCGCGAGGCCGACGGGTTCATCGGGAACGCGGTGCGCGCGTTTCATGAGGATGCCGATGGCTATCTGTGGGTTGGCACCTACGACGGCGGCCTGTATCGACTCGCGAACGGGCGCCTGACGCGTTTCACCCGGAAGGAGGGGCTCCACGACAATGGCGTGTTCCAGATTCTGGAGGACGCGAACGGCTTCTTCTGGATGGGTTCCAATCGCGGCATTTCGCGTGTCAGCCGGAAGGAGCTGAATGATGTTGCCGAGGGGCGCCGCCGTTCGGTGACCGCGGTGGCCCTCGGACCGGCAGACGGGTTGTCGAGCGTGGAGGTCAACGGCGGCGCGCAGCCATCAGGGCTCATCGCGTCGGACGGGAGGCTCTGGTTTCCAACGATGGGTGGGGTAGCCGTGATCGACCCTGCCGCCTTCAAGACTCGATCGAAACCGCCGCCCGCCATCATCGAAGAAGTCCGCGTCGCCGGAGAGCCGATCGATTTTGCCGGGGGAGTCCGGCTCCCCGGCGGCCGGGCGTTCGAGGTTCGCTTCACCGCGCCAAGCTTCGTGAAGCCTGTCCAGGTCAGGTTCCGCTACCGGGTCGTCGGTCTCGACGATCGATGGACGGACGCCGGCGATCGGCGGACGATCGCGTTTCACGGCATCGCACCTGGCAGTTACCGGTTCGAAGTGATGGCGGCGAGCCACGATGGCGTGTGGAACACCACCGGTTCGGACGTGCAGATTGTCGTCGTGCCGCCATTCTGGCGCACCTGGTGGTTCATGGGTCTGATGCTGGCGGTGGCGGTCTCGATCGCATTCGCGGGACACGACCGGCGGGTCCGGCGGCTCCGGAGGCTGCATGCGCTCCAGGAGACATTCTCGCGGCAGCTGATCGATTCACAGGAACGGGACCGGCGGCGCATCTCGAACGAGATGCACGATTCGCTCGGGCAGCACATGGCAATCATCAGGAAGAAAGCGCGCGCCGGACAGGAGATGGTGATGGACCGGATGGTGATCGAGGAAACCTTCGACGAGATCGCAGCCCTTGCCGAGCGGGCCAGCGCCGAGATGACCGAGATCGCCTACGCCGTGCGGCCTCATCACCTCGACACCCTTGGCCTCTCGAAGACCATCGAGACGATGGTCCGGAAGGTCGGCAAGGCCTGTGACATCCAGCTCTCGGCGGACATCGGCTTCATCGACGACGCTTTTCCTGACGACGCGCAGATTCACCTTTTCCGAATCGTTCAGGAAGCGGTCAGCAACATCGTCAAGCACTCGGGTGCGACGCGAGGAAGCGTGATCCTGTCCAGGCGGCCGGGGTCGATCGAGATCACCGTGCACGACGACGGCAGGGGGTTCAGCCCTGGTGTCCCGGGTGCCGGACGCCAGGCGATGCACGGCGCCGGCCTGGCGGGCATCCGGGAACGGGCGCGGATTCTGGGCGGGCGGGTCGACATTCAATCCAGCGCTCGAGCCGGGACCACGCTGACCGTAACGATCCCGTTCGAAGAGGTCGCGCATGCCTGAGGCAATCCGTGTCGTCATCGCCGAAGATCACCCGTTCTTCCGCGACGGGCTCCGCCGCGCCCTGGACAAATGCGACGGCCTCGAGGTCGTGGGCGAAGCCGCCGATGGCACGGCGGCACTCGACCTCATTCGATCGCTCGAGCCCGATGTGGCCATCCTCGATATCGGCCTGCCGGGCGTGAATGGCTTTGCGGTCGTCCGAACGCTCCGCGACGAGCGCAGGCCGGTCTCGGTCGTCTTTCTGACCGTTCATGACGATGAAGCGATGTTCGAAGCCGCCCTGGAGCTGGATGTGCGTGGGTACCTGCTGAAGGACTGCACCGATTCCGAGGTGACCAGGTGCATCACCGCCGTGGCGGCCGGGCATCACTACACGAGCCCGTCGATGACCACGTATCTCGTGAACAAGACCCACCGCATCGAACGGTTCGAGCAGCAGACCGCCGGTCTTCACCTGTTGACGCCGCAGGAACGCACCATCCTGGGAAAGATTGCGCGCGACAAGACGAGCAAGGAGATTGCCGAGGAGATGGGAATCGCGCGGAAGACGGTCGATGCGCACCGCTCGAGCATCTGCCGCAAGCTCGACATCCACGGCCAGCACGTCCTGGCGCGATTCGCGGCGCGGCATCGAGCCGAGCTGTGAGGAGGTAGAGCCGGTACCCGCGACCGGCACGGCGGGCCCGTGAGACGGGTGGTTCATCCCATCGAAGTGGCCGCGCATCGCTCTCTGTTCTAGCCTCCGAGCGCGTTCAAACACGTTGCCGCCCGTCGACCGGCTCGGGGCCGGCCCGAGCTCAGTCGAGGGCCAGGGGGTCTGACATGCGCAGCCTGAGACTCACGCGTCGGGCGATCACCGGGACATTCCTGCTTGCGCTCGCCGGGTTGACGTTACCGGCAGCCGCCGGCGGCGCGGCAGCACCAGACAAGATTCCGATCACGACCGCCTCGCCGGAGGCCCGCGAACTGTATTTGCAGGGACGCGAACTGGCGGAGAAACTTCGCGCGACGGATGCGCGGAAGTTCTACGAGCAGGCGGCGGCGAGGGACGCCAACTTCGCCCTGGCTCATCTCGGGCTGGCGAACACGGCGGGAACGACGAAGGAATTCATCGATGCCGTCGGCCGCGCGGCCACCCTGGTCAGCGGTGTCAGCGAGGGCGAGCGGCACATGGTGCTCGGGCTCGACGCCGCGATGAAGGGGAACGTCAACGAAGTGCTGTCGCACTACACCGAGCTGGTCCGCCTCTTCCCGAACGACGAACGGGCCCACACCTTGCTCGGCAACCTCTATTTCGGCCGCCAGGAATATGACGCAGCAGTGAAGGAGTTCGTCAAGGCGACGACGATCAACCCGTCCTTCTCCCAGCCGTACAACCAGCTTGGCTATGCGTATCGCTTTCTCGACAGGCTGGACGAGGCGGAGACGGCCTTCAAGAAGTACGTGCAGCTGATTCCCGACGATCCGAATCCGCACGATTCCTATGCGGAACTGCTGATGAAGCGGGGCCGGTTCGAGGAGTCGATCAAGGCTTACGAGAAGGCGTTGTCGCTCGATGCCAACTTCGTGGCGTCGCACATCGGGATTGGCAACAACTACCTGTGCCAGGGTCGCACCGATCAGGCGCGCACGGCCTTCGCGCGCATCGCCGCGGTGGCCCGGAACACCGGCGAGCGGCGGCTGGCGCATTTCTGGACCGCCAATGCGTACGTTCACGACGGCGCGACCGACCAGGCGCTCGCCGAGGTGCGGGCGGGGTACGCGCTCGCCGAGGCGGAGCGGGATGCAGGCTCGATGTCGGGCGATCTCGTGCTGATGGGCGACATCCTGAGAGAAGGCAACCGTCTCGACGAGGCGCAGGCGAAATACGCCGAAGCGGTGAAGGTCATCGATCAGGCGGATCTGCCGCAGCAGGTGAAGGACGCCGCCCACCGGAACCATGTGTTCGAGGAGGGCCGCCTCGCCGCCGCCCGTGCTGACCTCGCCACCGCCAGGACGAAAGCCGCCGAGTACGCGAAGCTGATCGCGGCCCGCAAGGCGCCCTTCGAGGCGCGGCAGCTGCACGAGCTCCGCGGGTCGATCGCGCTCGCCGACAAGCGGGGCGCCGAAGCCGTCAAGGAGCTGGCGGGCGCCAATCAGCAGGATCCGAAGGTCCTCTACCTCACCGCGCTCGCGTTCCGCGAGTCAGGTGACACGCGGCAGGCCGCGGCGTACGCGAAGAAGGCCGCGGGGTTCAACGGTCTGGCGTTCACCTACGCGTATGTCCGGACCAGGGCCGCGACGTTGATCAGTCCGTCGAGCTAGTCCGGGGGGCTTCGCCCCCCGGAGCCCCCCGACACCGTCGCTCCCGCCTTCGCCAAGGCTACGGCGGGCAAGGGCGCCGTACTGTTTGCCATCGCGTCTACGACCGGCAGGTGCCGTGTCGCTATGCGCGCGGCGAGTCCACCTTGTCCCAGCTCGTGCGCTGCTCGAACTGCCGCAGCTGCGAGTCGAAGCCCGCCGTGACCGCGGTGAGCGATCGGCCGTCTGCCGACACGGAGTAGGTGCCCTGCCCGGCGATCGAACCGTCCTCGCGCTTGACATCTGAGTGCAGTGTCTTCGGGTCCGGGCGCGTGGCCGTCATCGCCAGTCCTGGAAAGTCCGGGACGGGCCGGGGCTGACCGTCGGGGATGAGTGTCTGGGCTTTCTCCGTCACCTGCTGACCTTTCTCGCTGATGCCTTCGGCCTTGATCACATAGGCGCCATCGTCACCCTGTTCGATGACGAGTGTCGCCGCCTGCGGCCGATGGTTCGGATCGAACTGCGATCGCGAGCTGTTGAGCGTCCAGGTTCCGACGAGCGGATCGTGTGCTGCTGGCATGATCGATTGCCTCCTGGACACCTGTGTACGGCATGCCTCGCAACCGCGTCCCGAAGGCTTTGCTAAGATTCGCCTAAAGTCCGTGGCCCGCCAGGAAACCTACACGTTCGGCGGCTTCACCCTCGACGTTCCGGAACGCCGCCTTTCGACGGGCACAGGCCAGCTCGCCATTGCCCCCAGGGCGTTCGATCTGCTCGTGGCCCTCGTGCGCGGTGCGGGCCGGCTGATCAGCAAGAAAGAGCTCCTCGACAGCGTCTGGCCCGAGTCCTTCGTGGAAGAGGGCATCCTCACCGTCCACGTGTCGGCGCTCCGCAAGCTGCTGGGCGATACGAGTCGTACGCCCCGGTTCATCGAGACGGTGTCACGCTCCGGCTATCGCTTCATTGCAGCCGTCGGCGAGGAGGCGCTGGTCCGCCAGGTGATTCCCGGACGATGGTCGATCGCCGTGCTGCCGGCACGGGCGCCAAGCGACGCCATCGGTGGCGAGCCACACATGCAGCGGGTCGACGTGTACGCACTCTGCGGCCGTGGCCGTGCGCATCTGCTGTCCGCATCACGCAGCGAGATTCCGAAGGCGATCGACGCGTTTCGAGCGGCGGTCGAACTGGATTCCTCGTATGCGCCGGCGCACGCGGGGCTGGCGCTCGGCTATTGTGCCCAGGCAGCCATGCGCCTCGCGCCCCCTCTCGACGCATACCGTGACGCGCGGGGAGCGGCCCTGCGCGCGCTGGCGATCGAGGATCGGTCCGCAGACGCGCAGCTGGCGCTCGGGTCAGTCATGTTTCTCGCGGAATGGGACTGGCCCGGGGCGGAGCGGTGCCTGCGGCGGGCGATCGCGATCGACCCGAGCCACGTGCAGGCCTACCTGATGTACGGCCGGCTGCTGGATGCACTCGGAAGACCGGGCGAAGCGCTCGAGATGAAGCTGCGCGCGTTCGAGCGGGATCCGTTCTCGCCGCTCGTGCACGTGCAGATCGCGCAGTGCTGCTGGAACCAGCGTCGCTACGACGAGGCGATCGAGTGGGCCCGACGGGCACTCGCCTTCGATCCCCGACATCTCCTGGCGCGCGAGTTTCTCGCCAGCGCCTACCTGTTCAAGGACGACTTCGATCGGTATCTCGCAGAGATGATCGCGCACGGAGCGGCGCACGACCTGCCCGCCGAACAGTTCGAGCCGCTGAAGATCGCGTACGAGGCCGGCGGGCGCTCCTGGTTCTTCCGGTACTGTGCGGAAGAGATGTCGAAGAACCCGCAACTGCCGGCGTTTCAGCTGGCGGTCTTCCATACGCAGGCAGGCGATCTCGACGCCGCGTTCCACCATCTCGATCGCGCCATCCTCGAGCACGATCCTTCTCTGGTCGATCTGGCGGTGGCGCCGCAGTGGGAGAACCTGAGAAACGACTCGCGGTTCGCTGAATGCGTTGCCCGGATTGGGTTGCCGGGGGCATAACCGCGAACCGGGGTCCGGGATCCGGGGTCCGGGATCCGCACGCGGAACTACTCGGACATTTGAGTGCTTCGACTGGCAATCAGCTGATTCGCGGCGGTTTATCAACTTTGTCAACGGCGTTCGGATCAGCCGCTCAGATGTCGAAGCTGCTGGTTGGTCCAACTGTGTCCGGACCGGACCCGGACCCCGGACCCCGGATCCCGGATCCCGGATCCCGGAATCAATGAATCGTCCGCTGCTCATGCAGCCTCGCGACGGCGTCGATCAGCCGCACGGCGTCGACGGGTTTGGACAGGTGCATCTGGAACCCGGCGGAGCGGGCTTCGTCCGCATCTTCACGCCGGGCGTAGGCGGTCAGCGCAATCGCCGGCGTCGTGACCCCCGCCGTGCGCAATGACGCGATGAGTGAGTAGCCGTTCTCCTCCGGCATGAGGATGTCGGACACCAGCACGTCGGGCGCCTCTTCCAGCATCTCGCGTCGCGCGTCGCTCGCCGTCGCCACAGCCTCCACATGCGCTCCTGCATGCTCCAGGGTTGCGCGCACCAGTTCCCTGGTGTCGTCGTCGTCCTCGACGACCAGGACCCGGACGTCGGTGAGCCGATCCTTGAGCGCCGCGGCGGCCTGCGCCATCTGCGGCGCCGGCTTCAGGATCGCGGCCGGCGGCTCGTGGGCGGGAAGCTTGACGATGAAGGTGGCGCCGCGGCCTTCGCCGCGGCTCTCGGCGTGCACGCTCCCGCCGTGGAGCTGTACGAGGTGACGGACGATGCCAAGGCCGAGTCCCAGGCCAGCCTGGCTGCGCGCGGCGGGGTCGGCTTGACGGAACCACTCGAACACGTGCGGCAGGAAAGCGGAGGAAATGCCGGCGCCGGTATCCGCGACCGACAGAACGAGCCAGTTGCCCTCGCGCGTCAGCCGCACCGTGATCCTGCCGGACGGCTGGCTGAACTTCAGGGCATTCCAGGCAAGATTCCAGACCACCTGCTCGAGACGCCGCGCGTCTCCCACGACCAGGCCCTGCTCGGAAAGGTTCGCCTCGATTTCGATGTTCCTGGTCGCAGCTTCGGGACGCACCGTATCGAGTGCCTCTTCGACGACGTCGGCGAGCCGGACCGGTTCGCGGGTGATGCGCAGCCGGTTCGACACGATGCGCGAGACGTCGAGAAGATCTTCGATCAGCTGGCGTTGGGCGCGCGCGCTGCGCTCGATCACCGCGACCGCGTGACGCACCTGCTCGGGAGGCAGCCGCTCGGATTGGAGCATCTGCGCCCATCCGAGCACCGCGGTGAGCGGCGTCCGGAGCTCGTGGGACACACGTGCGAGAAAGTCGTCCTTGGCCTGATTTGCCGATTCGGCCTCGCGCCGGGCCGCCTGCTCCCTGGCCACGAGCTCGGCCAGGTTGTTGCCCATCACGTTGAACGCGCGCCCGAGCGAGCGGACTTCCAATGGACCGGCCAGTGGCAGCGGGCGGTCGAAGCGGCCGGTTTGAAGAGTGAGCGCCGATGCGGCCAGGCGCCGTACCGGTGCCGAGATCCACTGCGCCGCCACCAGGGAGAGCACGACGCCGATGATCAGGAACCAGCCGCTCCTGATCAACAGATCCTCGCGCAGGCGACTCGCCGGAGCCACGGTCTCCAGGTAGTCCATGCGGGCGACGACGCAGGCGTTGCCGAGGACCGGTATCGGGCGGAAGCTGTTGATGGTCTTGATCTGACGGTAATCGACGTCGAGCGAATCGTCGGTCGCCTTCGCACATCGCTGCACGAACTCCGCGGCGCGTTCGGCGGAAACCCTGGTGGTCTTGTCGCGAGTGGGTGTCAGCAACTGGCCTGTGCCGTCGACGAGGAACAGTTCGCCGGATCGGCCCAGACCGCTATGATCGTCGAAGAGATCGGCGACCTGCTGGTCGTCGAATCTGAGCGAGATCGACGTCAGGCGGCGGGTGGCCCCCATCAGGTATTCGATCGATCCGTCGGGGTTGCGGGTCACGCGCGCCAGCGAACCCGAGGGAATCGTCCCGGCCGGAACCGGCTTGCCGGCGCGCCGGAGGCGGCGGTTTCCATACGTGAGTGTCGCGCCAAGCGCCCGTTCACTCTGCTGGAACTCATCCACCATCGTCCGGACGCAATCGTCGACCCAGCCCAGACGTCCCCTTTCGAGCGGTTCGGCGCAGAGGGACTCCACGCTGGACAGGAAGCCCACCGCGCGTTGCTGGCGCCCCTCGAACAGCTGAGTGAGGGTCTGTTCGCGGGCGCGCGTCGCCACGCCGACCGTGCGACGGGCCTCGGCCTCGAGATTGGCGAGGAGGGACGAGTTGGCAGCGCCGGTGAGCACCACCGTGATGCCGATCAGCAGCCCGACGAAGGTCAGGAGGAGCTGGAGCGAGAGGGGGACAGCAGGGCGCATGGGTAGAAGCCCGGGCACTCGTGGCTCATCCGACGCATGGCGCCGCCACGCGGTGAAGAGTGCATATCGCGGGCCCGATTCCCAATCTGGCGGGTTGCTCTTTTCCGCCGGACATTCGAGAGCGACCCCGGGTGGTGTCCGCAAACTTGTCAGCGGTGGACCAAAGTTGTCACGTGTCCGAACGATCCGGTGCGGCCGCGGATCTACAATTCTGGAGAATTGACGGACGTCGGAGCGCCCCGCAGTGCCCGAGGGAGGCACAGTGAACACTGAACGATCCCGAGGAAGATGGTTGAGCACCGTCGTCGCGACGGTGTCGTTGACCGCGTCGTTCGGTCCGGCGCGCGCGCAGCAGCCCGCCGCGGTCGCACCGCCGGCGGGAGCAGGACGCGTTGCCAATCTGAACGATGCGTGCGGCGGCCGCAGCCAGAATCCGCGGGAGGCCTGTCCGAACGATGTCACCAGGATGATTGCGACGCTCGGCCTGCTGCCGGACAAGCCGCCGGCGACGCCCAAGAAGCCGCGCAAGGTCCTGATCTGGTCGCGGCTGCCCTCGGCCGGATATCAGCACTCCTCGATCCCGCTGGCGGCGAAGATGATCGAGGAAATGGGGAAGAAGACCGGGGCGTGGACGTCTGCCACCTCCTGGGATCTCAAGGACATCAACGCCGAGAACCTCAAACAGTACGACGCGATCTTCCTGTCCAACACGACGGGCACCTTCCTCGATGACCCCGACGATCTGGCCGGAACCGAGGCACGCCGTAAGGCCTTCCAGGATTTCCTGGCGGGAGGCAAGGGCGTGGCAGGGATTCACGCGACCGGCGACTCGTATCACGGCAGGAGTGGCCGGCGGGGGGCGGGCGGCGCTGGAGCGCCGGCAGCTGGTGCTGTGGCTGGAGCGCCGGCGGCGGCTCCGCCGGCGGCCGCCGTGGCCGCCGCGGCCGGCCGTGGTACACGGCCGCGGCCGTGTTCGGTGAGCGAGGCTCAGAAGCAGGAGCGCCCCGCCGAACCGCTGTGGCCGTGGTGGGACGAAGCGATCGGCGGCTACTTCAAGTTCCACTGGCTCTATCCGACGCCGATCACGGTCAAGATCGACGATCCGAAGAGTCCGCTCACTGCGGCGTTCCGCGGCAGGTCATTCAACACGATCGATGAGGTCTACACCTTCAACGAGAGTTCGTTCTCGCGCGAGCGGGTCCGCGTGCTCACCAGCATCGACTACAGCCTGATGAGCGACTGCGACAAGGGCCTCGAAGTCGGCCCTCGCAAGGATCACGACTTCGCGTTGAGCTGGATCCAGCGGGTCGGGCAGGGGCGCGTGTTCTACGAAGCGCTCGGTCACCATGAGTCGATCTACTACAACAACCCGGACATGCTGGCGCACATCCTGGCAGGTATGCAGTACGTGCTCGGCGATCTGAAGGCGGACGACACTCCGAGCAAGCAAAAGTCCTAGTGAGCGAGTGAGCGTAGCGATCCAAAGAAAGGGAATTAATGTCGGATAAGGACGGTATCAACAGCGACATCCGGTCACGGGAAGAAGAGTACTTCCGCCGGAAGGATCGCGAGCTCGTGGAGAGGATGCGGCAGGCCGCAGAATCGGACGCCTCACGGCAGGCGATGGAACAAACGACCGGTATTCACGACCCGGTGTTGCTGCAGGAGCTCGAAGCGCTCGGCTTCACGCCGGACACGGTCAGCCTCCTGCCGCTCGTGCCGATCGTGCAAGTGGCCTGGGCCGAAGGCGGGGTGAGCGACAACGAGCGCAAGCTGATCGTGGAGTTCGCGCGCGGCCGCAATATCCCTGCGGGCAGCCCGGCCGACAATCAACTCGCAACCTGGCTCGAACAGCGTCCTTCGGAAGACGTGTTCGCGCGTGCGACCCGCCTGATTCGAGCGATGCTCGATCGTCCAGGCGCGCAGGCCGGTGCATGGAGCGTCGACGGTCTGATTCACCACGCCGAGGAGATCGCCGAAGCCTCGGGCGGCATTCTCGGGTTCCACAAGATCTCGGGCGAGGAAAAGGCTCTGCTCGGGCGGATACAGGCGGCGCTCAAGGGGCGATAGACGCCGGGGGCTCGCGGGTTCGCGGGTTCGCGGATTCGGGGGCGCCGGTGGTAATCAGAGGCAACCAGCCGCTTGCATTTCTCCGGTTGCCTCTGGTTACCACTGGCGCCGAACCCGCGAACCGCGAACCCGCGAGCCCGCGACGCTGTAATCGTCAGTTCAATACGAAGAGATAGAGTCCATTCGCCCCGGTGAACAGCATGTGCTGCTTGCCGTCGAGCATGAACGTCTCTGCGGGACTCGACAGCCCGCCGATCTGCGAATACCAGAGACCCTTGCCGGTCGCGGCGTCCCAGGCTTCGACGTTCGGGCCATTGCTCAGGAAGAGCAGGCCTCCGGCGGTTGAGAGCAGGCCGACGCTGCCGCCATTCAGTTGCTTGCGCCACGTAATTTTCCCGGTCTTGTAGTCGACCGCGACGATGAACGTGCCCCAGTTCAGGTTGCCGCCTCCGCTCGTGCCGCCGAGCCCCATCGACCCGCGGGGATCGGGCTCCATCAGGTAGCTGATGCGCATCGAGTTCTGCTCGTGCACGTAGAACAGCCCGGTATCGGGTGAGAACGTCGGCGGCGGATAGTTCAGGACATCGGCGTTCACGAGCGATCCGGCGATAGTCGCGTCCTTGTTCGGATTCCGCTTCGGCTGTCCCTTGGCGTCGAGTCCGACCGCCCAGTTGTTGACGAGGCCGAGCTTGCTGGTGAGCAGGTGCTGCCCGTTGGTGCGATCCAGCACGAAGAAGTAGCCGTTGCGCGTCGCCGTCATCACCAGCTTGCGCATGCGTCCGTTGAACGGCATGTCGGCCAGGATCGGCGTCTGGGTCGAGTCCCAGTCGTGCGTGTCGTGGGGCGACGTCTGGAAGTACCACTTCATCTTGCCGGTGTCGACGTCGACCGCCAGCAGTGAGGATGTGAACAGGTTGTCTCCGTCACCACGTCCTTGTGTGTACGCCGGTGTCGGGTTGCCCGTGCCATAGAGATACAGATTGGTTTCCGGATCGTAGGAGCCGGGGATCCACGTCGCCCCGTTGCCGTGGCGCGCCGCGTCGAGGCTCGCCCAGGTCTCGAGCCCGGGCTCACCCGGGTTCTGCGGGGTCGAGTACAGGATCCACTGCACCTCGCCCGTGCGAGGGTCGAGGGATTTCAGGAACGCCGGCGCGTCGAGGTCGTTGCCGGTGCCGACCAGCACGTGGTCCTTGATGACCATCGGCGCGTTCGACGAGAAGTACTGCTGGTCGAACGGCGCGATCTCGTGCTTCCAGACCTCCTTGCCGGTCTTCGCATCGAGGCAGACCACCCAGTCGTCGTTCAGCTCGAAGTAGACGAAGTTGCGCCACATGCCGAGCCCGCGGGTCTGCAGGCTGGTGCCGCCGCGCGTCTTCCAGTAGTAGTGCCAGAGCAGCGTGCCGTCGCGCGCGTCGATCGCGTAGACGTTGCTCGGCGACGACGCGTAGATGATGCCGTCGACGAAGAGGATGCCGCCGCCCAGGCGCGCGGGCCCGCAGTTGTTGGCGTCGCCGTTTCCCAGGCCGCCGACGTTGATCGGCGCCACGGGACCGCCGCCGCCAAAACCGCGCCCGCCGCCGAAGCCGCCTCCGCCCGCGGGTGCGGTGGCGCGCCCTGTCGGACCGCAGCCGGTCGTGAGGGGTGTCATCCACTTGAGGCTGAGATTCTTGACCGTGTTCGTGTTGACGTGCTTCAACTGGCTGAAGCGCCTGCCGCTCATGTCACCGGAGTAGCTGGTCCACTGATCCGACAGCGGCTTCTTGATGATGTCCATCGGATCGAGCCCGCCGGTGTTCGCGTTGGGCGGGGCTGGCGAGGTCTGCAGCGTCTGGCCCTTCCAGTCCGGGTGCCCCGGCGTGCCGACGCGCCGATCCTGGCCGCTGCCCTGCGCCAGGACCAGCGCGGATACGGTGAGCAGCATTGAGACGACGAAGAGATGCTTCTTCATTGATCGGGCGCCTCTACTTGACCGTCGACAGATACGCGGTGACGTCGTGCATCTTCTTGTTGTCGGGATCGTCGAGCTCCAGCACCATGGTCTTGTGCGGGTCCTTCGGATCCTTGACGTCGACTTTCGGCACGCCGTTGTTGCGCGCGATCGACTTGCGAGTGCCGTCGGCGAGCGTGAGGATCACGAGCCAGTCGTCCCTGCGGACGAGCGTGCCTTCGATCTTCGAACCGTCGGCCATCGTGACGGTTGCGGGGTTGCCTGCGCCGGCAGCGCCGCCACGCCCCCCGCCGAAGCCCCCGAACGCGGCCGACGATCCCGACACCCACGCGTTCTGCAACGCCCGCGCGTCGGGGAATTTCCCGCCGATGCCCTTGAGATCGCCCGTCACCGAGTGGCACTTGGAGCAGGCGGCGGCGAAATAGGTTTCACCCGCTTTGGCATCGCCGACCAGGACGTTGAGCTCGATGTTGGTGGGGTTGCGTCCCGGCGGGCTGCCCTGACCGCTCATCGTGGCGTGAACGCTGTGGATGTATTCGGCGACCGCGACACTGTCGGTGTCGGGCAGCGTGATCGCGGGCGAGTGGATCTTGAGCGACGGGCCGATCTTCTCGCCATGCTGATCGCTCAGAGCGATGCCTGATCGCAGCAGGTTGGCACCTTTCCCGGTGCCCCGCAAATCAGGCGCATGACAGGTCGCGCAGTTCGCTTCATAGAGGCTCTTGCCGCGGACGACCACATCCTGCGGCGCGAGCTCACGCGTGAACTGGGTAAATCCTCCGGCCCGGCCGCCGCGGCCCCCCTGGCGTCCGCCCCCGGGGCCGGCCCCCCGTCCAGGATCTCCGCGTCCCTGTTCAGTGGGCGGCTGCCCGGCAGGCGCCTGACCCTGAGGCGCCGGGGCCGGTGCCTGCGCCAGGAGCAGGCTGGTCATGGCAGCACCGGCGAACACGATCGCCGCCATCGTGCGGGAATGAGCCGTCATAGCGTCTGCAAGCCTCCGCGTCATTCTTGTTGCGTGGGCAAACAATAGACCGGCTGGCGAGGGACGGCAAGCTGGCTGCAAGCAGTGCTCTCTAGAACGCGACCGCGTCCTTGTGGTCTTCGAGGATCTTGACGTCGATGTTCGGGACCTTCTTGACCGAGTCGAGATCCGCAAAGGTCCCGTTCGCCTTCCGGAAGGCCACGATGGCGTCGGCGTCCTTGGTCGTGAGCCCCAGGCTGGTGGCGAGTTCCTCGGTCGGAGCGGTGTTGATGTAGACCTTGCCGTAGTGCCGCCGCAGATACCCGAAGACCGTCATGAAGTCTTCCTCGCTGCCGGTCGCCCCACGCTCGATCATCTTGTTGATGACCTCCTCCCACTCGGTCTTCGTCCGGCGGAGCGCGGTGATGCGGGCCGCGTCGTGGCAGCGGTTGCACGTCTGGATGAAGAGCTCGTGGGCCGGATCCTCGGCCGGACTTCCTGACGCTGGCTGTTGACCACCGGCCTGGCCGGTTGACGCTGCGGTCAGCGCGGTAAAGGTGAGGACGGTGGCTCCGAGAGTGGTCATGAGGAACGAGCTGGAGGTCTTCATAGAGCAGGGTCAAGTATACCGTCCTGACATCTGACGAAATCGGGGCTCGGGGCCGGATTGGTCATTTGGAGAGCGCCAAATCCCAAGCTCCAAGCTCCAAATCCCAACGTACTCCCAAGCTCCAAATCCCAACCCAACTCTCAACGGGAGGAAGTTGTTTTGGAAGTTGTTTTGGAAGTTGTTTTAGGAGTTGGCAGTTGGGAGTGCGTTGGAGCTTGGGATTTGGAGCTTGGGATTTGAGACGGTAGAAACCACAGAGACAGTTCACTAGGATCACCCCATGCGAACGCGTCCTTCACGCCGGAATGCCCTCAAGCACCTGGCCGCCGCTGGAGTTGGCGCGGCCCTGCCCCCCGTCGTCATCCGCGGCCAGTCCGCGCCGCTTCGTGTGGCCGGCATGCGCGTGGAGATTGCCGTCGCATCGATCAGCCCGGTCACGGTTCGGGTCACGGTCAGCGCGATCGCGGTCACTGGCGGCGTGCCGGACGACGGAGCCCTCGTGCCTGCGGCGGAGGCGAAGCCGGCAGTGCGCGGCCGCAGGCCCGAGGCGCTGGCGCGGGTCAGGGCGGGCACGTTGAGCGTCCGCTACACCGCCGATCCGCCCACCATCCACATCGACAACGCGAAAGGGGAGCCCGTCCAGCGCCTGGTGCTCAGCGCGGAGCAACCGGGCCTCTCGTTCCAGCTGCCGAAGGGGCCGCTGCTCGGGCTTGGCGAAGGCGGACCGCAGTTCGATCGCAAGGGCTCGACGGATCGAATGCGCAACGGCCAGGGCGGCTACCAGCTCCGGACGCACGGCGGCCGCGTGCCCATCCAGTGGCTGGTCGGAACCGACGGATGGGGCATGTTCATCCATCACCCGCTCGGGGCATTCGATTTCAGCGGCAGCGAAGGCACGCTGACGCCCTCCGGCGATGCCTTGCCGCTCGACGTGTTCATCGTGGCCTCCCCGGATCCGACCGTCATCCTGGCTGAATACGCGCGGATCACCGGCTACGCGGAGCTGCCGCCGCTCTGGGCCTTTGGCTACATGCAGTCGCATCGCACGCTGGCCGGCATCGAAGAGGTGATGCAGGTGGCCAGGACGTTCCGCGAGAAGAAGCTGCCCTGTGATGCGCTGATCTACCTCGGCACCGAGTTCACGCCATCGGGCTGGAATACCCGCAACGGGGAGTTCAGCTGGAAGAAGGAGAACTTCCCGGATCCTGCCAGGGCCGTCGACGATCTGCACGCGCTCCACTACAAGGTGGTCCTTCACGCGGTCATCGAAGGGCGGCGCATGAGCGGCACCGTGGCCGGGGCGTGCACCCCCGACAAGGCCGTGCCGAGCGGACGAACGCCCGACGACCGCTGGCCGGAGGATCGCGCAGTCGAGTGCTACTGGCCTTATCACAAGCCGGTGATGGATCTCGGCGTCGATGGCTGGTGGCCCGATCAGGGCGACGGCCTCGACGGCCGCTCACGCCTGGCGCGGATCCGGATGTACTGGGAAGGGCCGCAGCTCTATCGACGCAACGAGCGTCCGTTCGCGCTCCATCGCAACGGCTACGCCGGCATGCAGCGCTACGGCGCGTTCCTGTGGTCCGGCGATGTGTACTCGACGTGGGAGACGCTGAAGACGCACGTGCCGGTTGCGATCAACACCGGCTTGTCGGGGATTCCGTACTGGGGAACCGACATCGGCGGCTTCGTGCCGACGCCCGAATACACCGGCGAGCTGCACGTCAGGTGGTTTCAGTTCGGCACGTTCTGTCCGTCGTTTCGCGCGCACGGGCGAACGTGGCACCTGCGGCTGCCGTGGGGGTGGAACACCGGAGAGTTGGGACCCGACGAGATTCGGAACTACACCGGCGGCGCCGGGAATCCGGATCCAGGCGAGCTCAGAAATGCCCGGGTCGAGCCGATCATCAGGAAGTATCTCGAGCTTCGTTACCGGCTGCTCCCCTACACGTATACCGTCGCGAAAGAGTGCTGCGAGACCGGACTCCCGATGATCCGCAGCCTGTGGCTTCACTACCCACAGGATGCCGCTGCAGTCGCTCGCGGCGTTCAGTTCCTGTGGGGTCGCGACATTCTCGTGTCACCGGTGGTCGAGAAGGGTGCGACCACCCGGCAGGTCTATCTGCCGAAGGGATCGTGGTTCGACTACTGGACCGAGGAGCGGATCGAAGGCGGCCGCGAGATCGATCGCACGGTCGATCTGGAGACCATGCCGCTGTACGTCCGCGCCGGGGCGATCGTGCCGCATGCGCCGGTGCGCGAATATACCGAGCAGCAGACCAGCGAGCCGATGACCGTTGCCGTCTATCCCGGCGCCGACGGGGTCTTCACACTCTACGAAGACGACGGCCGGAGCTTCGACTATCGGCAGGGGAAGCACATGCGGCTCGCGATGCGGTGGAACGACGCCGCGCGGCGCTTGTCGATCGCTCTCGCCCCGGGATCCCGCATGGTGCCGCCGGCGACGCGACCGATTCGGGTGCGGGTTGCCGGAACGAAAGAAGAAAAGACGGTCGAGTTCGTGGGGAAGGCCATCGACGTGAAGATCGATTGAAAATTTCCCGGGGTCCGGGATCCGGGGTCCGGGATCCGGTTTGCACGGCCGCTCGCCGGACTGGGGTGAAAACTGTGCAACCAGCTCGTTGCAACACTTTCCACACGGACCGTTCGAGCAACCGTGAGCTTTGCGGACCCCGGACCCCGGATCCCGGTGATCGTCAGACGCCAACCACCACGATCAGCCCCGGGCACGTCACGCGCAACACGTCGATCACCGGCTCCGGGACGTCGACGATCAGCGCGTCGAAGCCCCGGCCGGTGACCTGCGTCAGGATGGTCTTGGAGACCGCGAACCACTTGCCCTCGATTTCAGCGCTTGCGAGCAGACGCCCCTCGTTGCGGTCGGTCAGGATCTGGCTCCTCGGAAACGCGGTGGTGCCGTTCGAGAGCGCCCGATTGACGTCGGAGGTGAGGCAATGCTCCTGCGCCGAGACGATGCCGCTCGGCAAGTCGTACACTCGGGCCCCGACTTTCTCGCCTCTCGGCACCACGAACAGGCGGGCCGCAGGGAGCGTCGATGCATTGGGCGCTGTGGACTGCGCCCTGAGCTCGAGCGCGTCGATCGTGCGCTGGAAAACCAGTCGCGCCCATGCGGGAGAGTGCTCAAAATGTTCGCGCGCGCCACCCCTGGCCGGGAGGCCTTCCCATAGGCGTGCGCAGGCAAGCTTCCTCTCAGGATCGCCGCGGGTCACGAACATGTCTTCCAGGCTCAGGCCGCCGGCAGTCTGCTCGAGTAGTGTGGTCAGCGCCAGGTTTGACAGCAGGTCGGCGCAGAAGCCGTAGGCGATTCCAAGCGGAGAGTACGGATGGCGCTCGGGATCGAGGGATGCCGCGTCCTCGCGCAGGCGTGCGGCGGTTGCGCCGATCAGTTGTTCGTATCGCCCGAGCACCTCGTTGTGCGCGGTGCCCATCTCGGTGCCGCGCGCGCTCCCGCCGCCACCATGTTCGATGAAGAGACTCTCGATCACCGTACAAGGGCCGAGGAGGTCGAGCCTGGTCACGAACAACTCCGGATCCGCAGAGAGACCCTGGAGGATGCCATCAACCAGCTGGAGTCGCGCATCCGACTCTCCGCGGAGGCAGGCCGCCTGGTATGCCTCGAGCAGTGACACGAGATCCTGCATCAGCAGGGCCGCGTCCATCGAGTTCGAGTTCCGGGTGACGGCGAGCACGTCCGGATCATCCACTGGCAGGTTCAGCTCCGAGCTTCGGTGGCGTAGCTGCGAGCGAAGGTGGCCCCCGGCAAGCTTGACGCCTGCGGCGTGCAGTTCGAGCCCATGGTCGCCGGTGAACGATCCGGTAATCTTCTCGGCGACCCGGAAGTAGGGCGCGAGGTGGCGGGTCAGCGGACCCTGCGCTGTCTGGATCAACCAGCGCGCGTCGCGGATCAGCAGGCGCGGCCCGACGAGTTCGTTCAGCCGATCCAGAAGCCCCTGGACAGTCCCGAGGCGTTCGCCGGCGAGTGCTGCATCGTCATCCCAGATCCGCAGGCTCAAGGCTTCGAGCTGCCGCAGCAGGAACACGCCGAACAGCACCCGGGCGTACGAGAGCCTGCCGTTCCGTCCTGGCCATCGCGCGTGCTCCCAGATGTCATACGCCCGCGGAATCAGCTCGAGCGGGTCGAGCGTGTGAGCCGCGCCGTCGAGCACGACCGGCTCGAAACCGTCCGCGACATGCGAGGCGAGCAGCTGTCGCTTCAGTCCCGAGAGATGGCGCGGAAGACCGGGCGTGTCGTAGAAGCAGGAGCTGAAGACCTGATCGAAATACTCCCGCGATCGATTCCGCGCGGTGTCCTTCCCTTGCACGTTCAACACGCGGCTTTCGATCTGGTCGACGATGGCCTGGTGACGGTTGAGCAGCTCGGTCAGAAGCGCGACGTGGGCCGAGAAGGAAACGCCGGGCATCACCTCGGTGCGGCCGTGAGCCGCGCAGGATGGGCGTGATCGAGCACAGTCCACATGAAGTCCGTGGTCATGCGCGCGCGGTTGTGACAGCTCATGCACCCGACCTGAGCCCCCTTCTGATTGAACGTTTCCATGGTCAGGTTGGCAAACGCCGAGAATGCCCCCTCGCCGGGAAACGTATTCGCGACGCTCCCGTCCACGCCGGCCGGAATCGGTGTGATCTGATTGCCTTCGAGCCGCGGCCACTGCGTGACGACGAGCCGGTAGTACTGCCACGGCGTGCCTTCGAGCAGGTGCTGATACGCGAAGGACGTGAGCTCGGTTGACGTCAGGATGGGCGCCGCCGGGTCGCGAACGATATTGAAGGCGCGCGCCGGCTCGGGAGCGAGCGGTGACAGCGACAGCGGATTCTGCTGGGGCATCGGCGTGCCCGAGCCGTCGTTCAGCACGAATGCGCCGGGCCAGTCGGGCCACTTGGGTGGCACCAGATCCTTCTGCTCGAACGACGACCAGATCCATTGCGGCCGGCTGAGCGTCTTCTGCGCGATGTGTATCCCGATCAGGCCGACGGTGGTCCTCGTGCACCCCGTGCCGGTGGCGCGTTTCAAGAGCACGCTGCGGGTATGGAGCCGCTGGACCAGCCCCGCCGGGAGGTCCGTGGTGTCCACCCATGCGCTTTTCACGGCGACCGATCCGATCGGGAACTCGATCACCGGGCGATCGGGGCGCGGTCGCGGCACCGGCGGCAATTCGCTGCGCAGGAAATACCGGTTCGTGACAATGTGATCGAAGGCGATCTGGTTGAAGAGCGTCAGCGTGCGGACGTACCGGCCGTTCTGCGCGACGATCGGCGGATCGAGCACGCCGATGCCCGCCTGCCCGATGTCGTCGATCCCGGACGACGACCCGATGATCAGGTCGCCGGACTTCGGTGCGTCGCCACAGGGACTGAACCGGGCGGCGTCGTACGCATCGAACGCAGGATTTGGTGCCGACCCGTCGCTGTGAAAGATCTCCCACAGAGGCTTGTAGGTTTCGAACACCCGTGGTCCTGCGGTGGCCATGGCCCGGTCCGACGCAGCCACTCCACGGCGGCCGGGCGCTGCCGGCCAGGCAAGGGCCACGAGAGCCCGCCACGAATAGTCATCGAAGTAGTCGAGCGCGATGCCTGTGAAGCCGTCGGGAATGCAGACGTCGGCAGGCACCCGGGAGGAGAGTTCAGGCGCCGGACGCGCCGCGCACGGCGCTGCGCCCTGAGCGAGGCCGCGTGTGCGCGTCTGGCCGACGGCTACGGCAACGGCTATCGCGAGCAACACACCGGATATCGAGCGGCCGCGGGTGGACAATCTGGGTCGGGATTATAATCCGCGCATGGTGACGCTCTCCCGGCGCAGGTTCGGCAGCATGCTGGTCGCTGGAGTGCCGCTGGCGGGTTTGACCCGGGCGATCCGGGCGGCGTCGCCGGAGCTCCTGTTCGGCGTCACCACTTCGAGCTTTCGCGATTTCACCCGCGTGGAGGGGAAGGACAACCTCGACGCGGTGATTCGTGCGCTCCAGAGCGTTTCGGCGACCCACATCGATCTCGCCTTCGCGAACGTCGAGCCGGCGCCGCCAAGCGTCGCGCCCTTCATGGGCGGGTCCAACGCCTATCCCCGCCGTGTTGTTTTGACACCCGAGCAGATCGCCGCCACGAACGCGGAGGCGCGCACCGCCCTCCGCAACTGGAGACTCCAGACCGCGGCGGGCTATTTCGAAGACGTGCGCCGGAAGATCACCGCCGCCCGGTTGACCGTGCACGGGTGTTCGCTCGCCTGGGATTCGTCGTTCACCGATGCCGAAATCGAGGCGACCTTCCGGCAGGCCAGCCTGCTCGGCGTGGGCACCATCAGCTCGCCGCTCACCATGACGACGGCCGAGCGCCTCGTGCCGTTCGCGGAAAAGCATCGCATTGCCGTCGCTATTCACAACCAGGGCGACGGCAATCCCAGGGGCGACATCGATACGCCACAACTTGCGCGGGCGCTGGTCATGTCTCCGATGTTCAGGGCCAAGCTCGATATCGCGAATCTCACGTCATCCAACCGTGATGCCGTCGCCGAACTGCGCACGCTTCGGTCGCGCCTGGCCTATGTGGTCCTCAGGGACCGCCTCCGCAACGGCGGCGCAAGCCAGCCGTTCGGTGAGGGAGATACGCCGATTCGAGAGGTGCTCGGAGTGCTTGCCGACTCCGAAGCCCAGGTGCCGGCGCTCGTGGAGTACGACTACGTCGGCCTGCGGACGGCAGTGGACGAGGTCAAGGCGTCGCTGGCATACGTGAGCAAAGCCCGGCAGCCCGAGCGATAGAATGCGCCAATGGCCGCGGCGCGTCTCACCGTAGTCCTCGTACTGGCTCTTGCGGCCCGCTCGAGCTTCATCGCTGCCGGCCCGGGCGCCGACGAGAAGGTCCCGCCCACCACACCGCGCGTCGACTTCACCCGCCAGATTCGGCCACTGCTCTCGGATCGCTGCTTCCGGTGCCACGGACCTGACGCATCGAAACGGAAGGCCAAGCTCCGGCTCGATGTTCGCGAGGGCGCGTTCAAGACGATGGGAAAGGGCTGGGCGATCGTCAAGCCACGCGACCCGGAGAAAAGCGAGCTGATCCGCCGGATTACGACCGACGACATCGAAGACATGATGCCGCCGCCGGAATCCAACCTGTCGCTCACGGACGCCGAGAAGGCTCTGCTCAAACGCTGGATCGCCGAAGGCGCCGACTATCGCCCGCACTGGTCGCTGGCTCCGGTCTCGGCTTCGCCGCAGCCCACGCTCCACGACGGTTCGGTGGCCGCGAACCCGATCGACGGGTTCGTGCGCGCGCGCCTCGACCAGGAAGGTCTTTCACCAGCGCCGAAAGCGTCGCCCGAGGTCCTCATTCGACGGCTGGCGTTCGACCTGACGGGGCTGCCGCCATCGCCTGCCGAAATCGACGCGTTTCTCGAAGACCGTGCCCCCGGCGCCTACGAGCGGCTCGTCGATCGCTATCTCGGCTCGCCGGCGTACGGAGAACGCATGGCCATGGACTGGCTCGATCTGGCGCGCTATGCGGACACTTACGGCTACCAGAACGATGTCGAACGCGACATGTCGCCGTATCGCGACTGGGTGATTGCGGCGTTCACCCGGAATCTTCCTTACGACCAGTTCCTCACGTGGCAGCTCGCCGGTGATCTGCTGCCGCATCCGACGCGCGAGCAGCGGATCGCCACCGCCTTCAACCGCCTGCACCGCCAGACCAACGAGGGCGGCAGCATCGAAGACGAGTTCCGCACCGAGTACGTCGTCGATCGCGTGAACACCTTCGGTATGTCGATGCTCGGCCTGACGCTGGAGTGTGCGCGGTGCCACGATCACCGGTTCGATCCAATCACCCAGCGCGATTACTACTCGCTCTTCGCGTTCTTCAACAACATCGACGAATCGGGGCTGTACTCGCACTTCACCAACGCCACACCGAGTCCATCGCTGTTGTTGTGGCCCGCCGGGAAGGACGAGGAGCACCGCAAGATCGAGGCGCGAATCCACGAGCTCGAATCGCAGCTGCGCGCGATGTCGCGAACGGCGCGCAAGGCATTCGACGCGCGGCCGACGACCACTCCCGCTGTGCCAGCGCCCATATCGCACCTGGCGTTCGATCGCGTCGAAGGCGGCAAGACACCTGACGCTGCGACAGGCGGGAACGCTGAGTTGAAGGACGATCCCCAGAGAGTAATCATCGCGGCGAGTCGTCCTTTAAATGCGCCGCCAGTACGGGGTCCGTGGGACGTGTCCGCGTACGCGATGCGCTTCAGCGGCGACAACGCGGTCGTTCACCCTGGCGTCCGCACGTTCGATCGCACCGACGCCTTCTCGCTGGCAGTGCGGCTTCGGCCGACCGAACAGCAGGATCGCGCCGTCGTTCTCCATCAATCACGGGCGTGGTCCGACGCTGGCAGCCGTGGGTTCGAACTGACCCTGGATCACGGCCGGGTGTTCTTCGGGCTGATTCACTTCTGGCCGGGCAACGCGATCGCGGTGCGGTCGCTCCAGCCGCTGCCGTTGAATGCCTGGTCGTCGCTGACCGTCACCTACGACGGGTCGAGCAGGGCGGGCGGGATCGGGATCTATCTGAACGGCGTTCGACTCGCCACCGAGGTGATCCGCGACCATCTCTACAAGGACATCACCTACGATCGCGCCGCAGGCGACAACGTCAACGAGCAGCCTCGCCTGACCATCGGCGCTCGATTCCGCGACAGCGGCTTCAAGAACGGCCTGCTCGACGATCTGCAAATCTTCGACACCGCGCTGACCCCGGCCGAAATCGCGCAGGCCGACGGGGCGAAGCCTACCGCCGCCGAGGCGCTCGATCATTTCCTCGTTCGCCAATATCAGCCCTACATGTCCGCGCTCGCGAGTCTCAGGGAGCTGAGGGTCGAGGAGAACACCCTGATTACGCGCGTTCCAGAGCTCATGGTGATGGAGGAGATGCGCGAGCCTCGGCCGGCGCACCGGCTCGAACGCGGCGCCTACGACGCGCCCCGGGAGATCGTGCCGCGTGACACGCCGGCCAGCCTGCCGCCGTTTCCGTCGAAGCAGCCGCGCAACCGCCTCGGGCTCGCCCGCTGGCTCACCGATCGCCGCAATCCTCTCGCCTCGCGCGTCGCCGTGAACCGGAT
>Ga0209382_10001419_pt1 | contig 37801 bp, 36 predicted proteins | sample SoiMetdeltSBSDD5_FD_187599 | JGI IMG/M metagenome (GOLD analysis project Ga0209382, IMG submission 187599) | Bulk soil microbial communities from a Populus tree surrounding site in Tennessee, USA - Soil MetaG P. deltoides SBSDD5 (SPAdes) (version 2) | ecosystem: Environmental > Terrestrial >... | reverse complement strand
CGCGCGCCGATGGCCGTTCCGCCCTCCATAGGTGGAGGTCTGCGAATGGCAGTTCGCGCACAGGAGCTCGAGATTCTCGAGCCGATTGTCCGAGCCATCGCCGTTGATGTGATGAAGCTGCATGTTGAGCGGCTTCCCGCGCCACTCGCCCAGGCACACCGCTCGCACCGGTTCTCCTTTAGCCCCGCGCGCAACAGACGGGCTTTGATGTGTCCGCGTGACCGCCGGCGGCCCGCGATGAGCAGTCTCTCCAACGGCGTTACCCAGTCGTTGGGAATGATGTCTCCTCGTTTGACAGCCTTACCCCACGCATCTCGCGAGAACCCGAACCTCTTCATGCATTGCCGCATCGAAGCGCCAGCGTCAACGGCAGTCTGGACCAGCCTCCAGTCGTAGCGTCGGGCGAATCGCTCATCGGCCGGAATGCCAAGCCGGCGCGCGTGATAGGCCACCGTCGATTTGGTCAAGCCGAGTTCGTTGGCGATCTCCACATAGGTCTTCCCCCGGGCCCGAAGCTGGGTCACCCGTTCTCGTTTTTCGTGTGTGCCGAGGCTGTCCGTTCTCGGGCGCGGAACGATTTCCCCTCGGTCGACGGCGCGCCCCCATGCACCATTCGAAAATCCGAAGCGGCGCTTGCACTCGTCGCGTGTGTGCCCGAACTCGTAGTACGCGCGGACCTCTTCCCATTTGATTCGGTTCTCCATTTAGCGAACGTATGTTCGCATTCGCACCGGACGGAAGGGCGAACCGAGCTCTACCCAGGCTATGCTCGGACGAAGCAATCCGGGGTCGGATAATCGGCAAATCCGCGCGGCTCTGGACCGCGAAATCGAGGTTCGAGTCCTCGCCCCGGAGTTCGAACAAAGGCCCCGCTCGGCGCGCCAAAGGGCGACAGCTCAGCCGATGTGCTCCAGATCGCTGCCCACGTCCGCGAGCGCGTCCTTCTTGCCCGACACGTCGGCGCCCGATTCCAGCAGCCGGCGGGCGTGCTCCAGGTCCTCTGAGCGGTCCACGCTGAGTGCCGCGGCGACCTTTCCGCCGTCCAGATACCAGACGAGGAACTCGCCGGAATCCGGCGTTCCACGCCACACCAGCTCGTCCCAGCGCTGCGCCGGGCCAACGTATTCCAGGCTCGCCCAGTCGGCCAGGTCGCTGAAGAAGTACGGGACCACCCGGTACGGCGCCTCCGCCCCCATCATCGCCTTCGCGGCGTGCTGACCCTGCTGGAGCCCGACGTCCCAGTGTTCAACCCGCAGGCGCCGGCCGTGGATCACGCTGTCGTACGAGCACACGTCGCCCGCGGCGAAGATCCCGTCCACCGACGTCTCCAGCCGCTTGTCGCAGGTGATCCCGTTCTCGACCGCGATCCCGGCCCGCTCCGCCAGCGTCGTCTCGGGGTGCACGCCGGCTCCGATCACGACCGCGCCACACTCGATCTCTCGCCCGCCCTTCGTCCTGATCGCCCGCACGCGGCCGTCGCCTACAAACGATTCGAGCTCCTGCCCGCCCAGGACCTCGATCCCGTGTGAGGTCAGGACGTCGTGGAAGTACCGCCCCGGCTCGGTGCCGAACACCCGCTCGAAGGTGACGTCCTCGAGCATCACGACCGTGCACTTCACGCCGATCGCCGTGAGCGATGCCGCCACCTCGCATCCGATGAAGCTCCCGCCGATCAACACCACGTGGCCGGCCTCCTTCGCGTCCTCGCGGATCGCCTCGGAGTTTCCGATCGTCCGGAGGTAGTGGATCCCCTCCAGCTGCGCGCCGTCGAGGTGGTGCAGGATGTTCACCCGTGCGCCGGTGGCGATCAGGGCCTTTCCGAACCGCACCTGCTCCCCTGACTGCAGCTTCGCCGTCCGCTCGCCCACATCGAGCGACATCACGTTCGTCTCCGTGAGGAGCTCCACGTCGTTCTCCCCGTACCACTCAGGGCTGTTGACGTAGGTGTTCTCCTCCGCTGCCTCTCCGCGCAGGAACTCCTTGGAGAGCGGCGGTCGCTCGTAGGGCACGTGCGGCTCGCGCCCGACCAGGAGGATCGATCCGTCCGCGCCCTCCCGGCGAAGCGTCGCCGCGGAGTGGGCACTGGCATACCCTCCGATCAGTAGGAAGTCGGCCTCTCGATCCGCCACTAATCGAGCTTAGTGCCTATTCGCGGCCGATCCTTACCCGCTCTCGCTGCCGTCCGGCCCGAAGTAGGCCTTCAGCTCGTCCTCCATCCCGGGGTCCAGCACCGCAAGCACCTCGTCGCCCGACTCGAGCACCGTGTCCGGACTGGGGACGAACCCGGTCCCATCGCGCAGCACCGAGATCAGCAGGCTCCCATCCGGCAGCTCGAGATCGGCCACCCGACGTCCCGCGACCGGCGAATCCTCCCCAAGGAGGAGCTCGATGATCTCCAGCCGCTCGCGCGGCAGGTCCAGCAGGTGGACGAGCCCGTACTTCGGGACCTCATGCTCGATCAGCCGCAGGATCAGGTCCGTAGCCGAAACCACCGGCGCGATCCCCAGGAGCTCGAACCACTGCTTGTTGCGCGGGTTGTTCACCCGCGCGATGACCTGGTCGACCTTGTACTTCTCCTTGGAGACCTGGCAGATCAGCATGTTGTCCTCGTCATCGCCGGTCACCGCGATCACGAGGTCCGCCCGCGAGACTCCCGCCCGGTCGAGGACCCAGAGCTCCGAGCCGTCCCCGTACTGCACGTTGTGCTCGAGCTCCTGCTCGACGGTGAGATAGCGATCCCGATCGTTCTCGATCACCGTTACCTCGTGCCGCTTGTCCAGGAGCTCGCGCGCCAGGTTCCAGCCGACCTTCCCCGCACCGACGATCAATACGTACATCGCTCCCCCTATTGCGCCGCTACCTTCGCAGCCGCCTCCTTCACCTCGGTCTCGAGCATCTCGATCGCCACCCTCGTCGGGCAGATCGTGTGCAGCCCCTGCTGCTCGTACCACTCCGCCCGATACGGGTCCAGGATCCGCGCGATCACCGTCGGCACCTCGAATCGCCCCATCGCGATCTGCGCGATGACGATGTTCGTATTGTCACCGTCGGTGGAGGCAACGAAAGCGTCCGCTCGTTCGATCCCCGCCTCCTGGAGCGCCTCGATCTCCAGGGCCGTGCCCACCGTGAACTGCCCGCCAACGTCCTCCCAGGACTTCTCGAGCCCGATCTCGAGCCGCGCGTGTGCCTCGGGGTCCTCGTCCAGACACGAGACCGCGTGCCCGTCGCGCAGCATCGAGCGCGCCAGAGACGACCCGACGCGACCCGCACCGACGATCACGATGAACACAACCCTGGATGCTACTCAGCGCCGAGCGCCTCACGGCCGAAGCCCGTGCCGACCGGATGACGGATTGTCGCGCACGCCGGCCGCTCCGGCGGGCGCCGTCACCAGGACCGGGCAGGGCGCCTTCTTCAGCACGTATTCGGTGACCTCCCCGACCTCCGGTGGCCGCGATCCGCCGATGCCGCCCAGGACTGCGCCGCCCCTCATCCGGCTGGGCGGCTCACCGCCCATCACGATCACCTCCACACCCCGCCGGCGCGCCTCTTCCACGATCCCCGCCCCCACGCTCCGGGCAGTGATCACCGCCGTCTCGACGTCGACCGACTCGTACTCCTCCCCCACCTCCTTGGCCCGCTTGAGCGCCCCCTTCGCCGCCTTGACCCGGTCGTCCGGTGGGGGCGCATCCAGCGGGACCGTGAGGGGCAGATCCATCACATAGATCACCTCCAGCCGCGGACGCTCCTCGCCGGGCTCGTCCGCCGCGTCCGCCAGCCGGCCGGCGGTCCCGACGATGTCGTCGTCCAGCTTCGTCCCGAACACCGGGACCAGAATGCTCGCGTACTCGGCCTCCTGCACGTCCCTGCGCAACGCCTGCTCGGGTACGGACACTCGCTTCGTCAGCGTCGTTCCCTCCACGACCTTCCGGTAGACGACGTACGCGATCAGCCCGAAGACCATCCACCCCCCTCCGACCCACCGGGCTCTGGAATGGAAGACGATCACCGCCACCCACAGCAGGGACATGAGCACCGCACCCAGGAGCGCGGGAATCGGGAGCGCGCGCCCGCGGATGCGCACGTCGAACGGGATCCTGTACGGCCGTTCGCGGTCCGCCTGCGACCACCGCAGTCGCAGGATGGACAGGTGGGCGATCGCGATCGCGAGCGTGGCCCCGAACGCGTAGATCTCGGCGAGCAGGCGAACATCCGTCGGAATCGCAAGCGCCATGGCGATCACGCCGGCCATGAGGATGGCCATGTAGGGGGTCGCGCGCGGGCTCAGCTGGCCCAGCCAACTCGGCACCTGGCGGTTCCTGGCCAGCGCGTACACGTGCCGCGACAGCCCGAGCATGGAGGTCGACGCCGCCCAGGTGAGCACGACGGGCGCCACGGCGACGACCCCGATCTGGAACAGGACCGACAGCCAGTGCGGGCTGTAGCTCATGACGACCCCGAGAACGGGCTCCTCGATGAAGCGTTCCCCCAGCGCCGTGTGGGCTCCGTGCGGTCCCTCTACCACCGGTACCGCCATCAGCGCGATCGCCGCCATCCCGGCGTACATCAGAGGAAGGAGCACCGCGCTCCCGCCGACGACACGCCTGAGATCCCGCCGCCGCCAGCTGAAGTCCGGCGCCAGGTCGGAGGCGGCCTCGATCCCGGCGAACGCAAGCGTCGCGACCGCCAGCGCCTCGACCATGTGCTTGAACGAGGGGGTCGTGAACAGATCGATGTGGGACGTCAGCCGGTCCGGATGGAACGCCACGATCGCCCCCGCCACGATCACCGCCGCCTGTAGGAACACGTCGGCGAGCGCGACGAAGATCAGGGGGCGCTGCCGGACGTAGCGCGTGAATCCGCCGATGTTCATCGCTGCCGCTACGGCGATCACGCCCGCCGCGACGGCGATCTCCGGTCCACCCTCCGTGAATCCGCCCCAGATCGGGCCGAGGTAGTGCGCGACCGAGACGGCCGCGAACGAGACGATGATGATGTAGTCGATGAGGATCGCCCACCCGGCGATGAAGCTCACCAGCTCGTTGAAGGCGTGGCGGGCGAACGCCGACGACCCTCCCCGCTCGGCGTACATCCCGACCCCCTCCACGTACGTGAGCACAGCCAGCACGAGCAGCAGGCCGGCCGCGAGGAATATCAACGGCGTGAGCCCGAGCCCGAAGCCGGCGACGACGCCGATCGAGAAATAGAGCGAGAATCCGACCGCCGCGTAGGCGACCGCGATCTGAAGCGGGACGCCGAGAAAGCGCCCGGTCAGCGGCCCTGGGCCGATGAGCTTGACTCGCGGCAGGCGCCGGCGGAAGCCGCGCCGCGGCCCGCCCCCGGCGCCGTCGCCCGACGCCCCGTCCGCGGGCGGTGACGGAGCCGCGCTCAACTCCGCGACCGCAGCGCGATGTACAGACGAGCGATGCCGACGGCGAGGAAGAGCAGCCCAATCCACACGCCCGCCGATGCGATGGTCGCCCCCCGGGCGAACGTAATGACGAGGATGGCGAGCCCAAACCCGATGATGATCACCGAGAAGATCCGGGTGACCGCGCGGTAAAGCTGGTCTCCAGGGGTCGCCACAGGGCCGATTTTACGTTTGCGCGCCTCGAGCTCAGGCGGGGACCGGCGCGGCGGACCCGGGCTGCGCGGCGACGATCACCCGCGTCGGCCGCTCCGCGAGCACGGTCTGGAGCGTCTTCCCGTAGAGCGGCTTCCCATTCCGGTAGCGCAGCGGCATGACGATCGCCGCCGCCTTGATGTCCCGCGCCTCCTCGATGATCGTCCGTGCCTCCTGTCCCGGCCGGACGCGCACGACGTGGCCGGTCACCCGCAGGCCACCGATGATCTTCGCATGTTCGATCTTGCTGCGGGCATCCTCTTCCCTGTCCTCGAGCGGCTCCTCGAGCGGCAGGTGGGTGGGGACGGTCACGATCGCCAGCACGTGGATCCCGCGCCGCCTGCGCGCAGCCAGCCGCGCCGCGGTCGCCACCGCCTCTTCGGAGAACGTGTCACTCTCGAAGACCACGAGCACGCTCTGGTACTCCACCTCCTCGACGCCGAGCGGCTCGGGAGTCAGGACCTTCACCGTCTCGCGAAGCGGCAGCTGCTGACGGCGCCGGTAGGCCATGTACAGCAACACCCCGAAGATCATCCATCCGGCGCCGACGATCCCTGTGGTCGTATGGAGCGCGATCACGATCACCCACGCGGCGAACGTCCCGATCCCGCCGAGGACGGCCATGACGGGCACCTCGAATCCAAACGCGTGAACGTTGAGCGGCGGCTTCCACTTCCGCTCGCGATCGGGGTAGCGGCGGCGGAGCCTGACGACTGCGACGTGCGCGATCGTGAACGACAGCATGGCCCCGAACGAGTACATCGTCGCCAGGAAGTCCGTCTCACCCGGGAGCATCGTCAACGCGGCGATGGCGGAGAAGGCCAAAATCGCGACGTACGGCGTGTGGAAGCGCGGATGGACCTGCCGGATCCGGTCGGGGAGTTGGCGATGCTGACCCATCGAGAAGGTCAGGCGGGAGACCCCGATCAGCCCGGCGTTCGTCGCGATGATCAGGATCACCGCGGCCAGCACGCCGACGTAGTAGCGAAGGACATCCGTGAGGCTCGCGCCCAGCCCGAGATGCTCCACGATCCCGAGCACTGGATCGTCCGCGAACTTGGTCCCCAGGACGGTGCTGTAGTGACCGGCGGCATCCGGGGTGACCGGCATCGCCGAGAGCGCGACGATCGGGATGAGCAGGTAGAGCGCCACGACCGCGAGGACCGTGAGCCCCACCCCGCGAGGGATCGTCCGCTCCGCGTCCCTGGCCTCCTCCGACATGTTCGAGATCGTCTCGATCCCCGTGTAGGCGATCATCCCGACTGCGATCCCCAGTGCGAAATCGCCCCAGGTCGGGGCCACCCCCAGGTGCACGTTGTTCACCAGGATGTCCGGGCTGAGCACGAGCACGATGCCGATCCCGACCAGCACGATCTGCGTGCAGAGGTCGCCGATCGCGAGCGCGAGGTTCAGCCTCGACGACTCCTCGGTCCCCTTGATGTTCAGCGCCGCGAGCAGTGCCACCACGACGATCCCGGCGATCACGTCGCCGGGGCCGTGCCCCAGCGACGGCCAGAAGACGCTCAGGTAGTGGGGCACGAAGAACGCCGAGATCGCGACCGTGATCACGTAGTTGAGCATCTGCGCCCACGCGGCGACGAACGACGCGAGCTCGTTGAAGGCGTGGCGCGCGAAGCTCGACGAGCCGCCCGCCTCGGGGTACATCACGGTCCCCTCCGTGTAGGTCGCCGCCGTGAACGCGAAGATCACGCCGGCGACCACGAACGCGATCGGCGTCAGGCCGAGGGCGAACGCAGCCGTGACGCCGAGCGCGTAGTAGATCGACGAGCCGACGTTCCCGTAGGCGGCCGCGAACAGGGCGCCGGTGCCGTGGACGCGGCGCAGCGTCTCCTCTCGAGGGTGCCGCTCAGCCACAACCTAGTGCGGCGGCTTCACCGCCTGACCTGCCTGACTCGTCACTGACGCTCCTCGACAGCACACCCGCGACTATAGGACTGAGCCTCACGGTCAGGCGAACGGAATCACGCAAGTAGGGCCGGCCTGCGCCGAGTGTGCACTTGACCACCGTATAGGTGGCAAACCACTCACTCGATGTGAGATTCAACCCTGCGGCGCCCTTATTGCCGGGGCTCACGCTCCGCGACGAAGAAACGCCGCGGGCCCTAGAGGTGAACGATCGGGATGATCAGGATCGCGACGATGTTCGCGACCTTGATCATCGGGTTGATCGCCGGCCCGGCAGTGTCCTTGTAGGGGTCGCCGACGGTGTCGCCGGTGACCGCGGCGGCGTGGGCCTCCGATCCCTTTCCGCCGAAGGCGCCATCCTCGATCAGCTTCTTCGCGTTGTCCCACGCCCCGCCGCCGGCGGTCATCGAGATGGCCATAAACAGTCCAACCACGATCACCCCGATCAGCAGCCCGCCGAGCGCCTCGGCGCTGATCAACCCCACGACCAGCGGGACCACGATCGCGATCAGGGAGGGCGCGATCATCTCGCGCTGCGCGGCCGCCGTCACGATGCGGACGGTGCCGCCGTACTCCGGCCGCTCGGTGCCCTCCATGATCCCCGGGTTCTCCCGGAACTGGCGGCGCACTTCCTCGACCACCTGTCCGCCGGCCCGGCCGACGGCCTCGATCGCGAGCGCGGCGAAGAGGTAGACCATGAGCCCGCCGATCAGAAGCCCGATCAGGATGGGCGGGGAGGTCAGGTCGAAGTTCAGGACGTGGCCCGCGCCGGCCTCGTCCTGAAGCTCCTGCTGGAAGGCCGTGAAGAGCACGAGCGCGGCGAGCGCGGCCGACCCGATCGCGTAGCCCTTCGTCACCGCCTTGGTGGTATTCCCGACGGCGTCGAGCGGGTCCGTGATGTTTCGGACGTCCTCGGGCAGGTCGGCCATCTCGGCGATCCCCCCCGCGTTGTCGGTGATCGGCCCGAACGCGTCGAGCGCGACGATCAGGCCCGTGAGGGAGAGCTGCCCCATCACCGCGACTCCGATCCCGTAGACCCCGGCGAGCTCGTTCGCCCCCAGGATCGCGAGCGCGATCAGGAGCGCTGGCGCCGCCGTCGACTGGAACCCCTGCGCGAGCCCCTGAATGATGTTGGTCGCGTGGCCGGTGATCGACGCTCGGCTGATGGTCTTGACCGGCCGGAAGCGGGTGGACGTGTAGTAGTCGGTGATGATGAAGAGGCCGGCGGTGACGGCAACGCCGATCAGCGCGCACAGCCACAGGTCCGTAACGCTCGGCGCGCTGTTCAGGTTGGCCGCCTTGAACGTGATGTCGTCCATCAGCCACTTGGTGATCGGGTAGAAGGCCGCGATCGAGAGCAGCCCCGAGACGGCCAGGCCGCGATATAGAGCCCCCTCAACGCGGTCCGTCCGCGTTCGCACCGAGAGCGCCCCGATGATCGAGGCGATGATCGCGACACCGCCGATGACGAGCGGATACATCGCGACCTCGCGCGACTCCGCGAAGGTCAGGACGCCGAGCAGCATCACGGCGACCGCCGTCACCGCGTACGTCTCAAACAGGTCGGCCGCCATCCCGGCGCAATCCCCGACGTTGTCGCCGACGTTGTCCGCGATCACGGCCGGATTGCGCGGATCGTCCTCAGGGATCCCCGCCTCGACCTTGCCCACGAGGTCGGCCCCGACGTCGGCGGCCTTGGTGAAGATCCCGCCGCCGAGTCGCGCGAACACCGAGATCAGCGATCCGCCGAAGCCCAACCCGACGAGCGCGTCAACGGCCTCCTTGTCCGTTTGGCCGGTGAGGAGCAAGACCCCGAAGTACCCCGCGACCCCGAGCAGCGCCATGCCGACGACGAGGAGCCCGGTGACCGAACCGCCCTTGAAGGCGACGTCGAGCGCCGGAGGCACTCCCCCGCGCGCCGCCTCGGCGACCCTGGAGTTGGCGCGCACCGAGAGGTTCATCCCGATGAAGCCGGCCGCGCCGGACAGCGCCCCGCCGATCACGAACCCGATCGCTGTATCCAGGTTGCGGAGGACGATGAGCAGGATCGCCAGGATGATCGCGACGCACGCGATGATCGCGTACTGCCTCGTGAGGTACGCCTTGGCGCCCTCCTGCACCGCCCCCGAGATCTCGCGCATCCGCTCGTTGCCCGCGGGACGTGCGAGCAGGCGGCGGGTGATGACGGCCCCGTAAACGACGGCCGCGGCGGCGCACGCCAGCGCGACGACGACGCCGTAGTCGGTCAGGAACTTGGTCAAGTCTTCGTCCTCCGGTTACCGGGTGTGGGTGGCTCGGGGGTGCAAATGGGCGGGCACCCGGGGCCGCCGAAGCGCGGGGAGCATAGTGGACCGGGGATTGGGGATTCCCGGCGGGCGGCCCGGGACGCTAGGTCCCGGGCGGCGTCCAAAGCCTGGAGGGGCGCTGCGGCTGAGCGCCGCCGGGGTCCGGTTCCTGACCGGGTCGTTCGTGCTCGGCGGCCCCCGCTTCACCGGCGGGGCCGGCCGCGCCCGCCTCCTTCGCATAGAGCATCTGGACCTCCGTCAGGGCGCTTCGCACCTGTTCCGCCGGCTCTGGATCCAGGAGGCCGATCAGGGCCCGCACGGCCTCGATGCCGATCCGCCCCTGCTCGAGATCGCGCTCGTCCTCCTTGCCGATTCGCCGGGCCGCCAGGTTCAGGATGCTGACCACGCTCTCGAGCAACAGGTCCTGCACTCGGACCTTGCGCAGCTGCTCCTCGAGCCGCTCCCGCATTTCCTCCTGCGTCGGCTGCTCACCTCCCGGCGCGCCGCCCTCCGGTGTCTGGCCCGCTTCCGCATTCACGCTGTGGACACCCCCTCAGGTACGTAGGTGCGTTGTGTTTCCGCGACCGCTTCCCGGTAGACGTCCTCTACACGCGCTCCTCCGGCAAGCGCCGAGTACGCGCGCTGAGCTCCGTTGGCCTCCGGAAGCGCGACCTCGATCCCGAGGACGTCGCGGGCGGGCGCAGTCCAGTCGACCAGGCGCTCGACCGCCGCACGCGTCGTTGTCTCCGTGCGGCGCGCGAAGTCGATCATCGACCCGTCCATCCCGTAGCGGATCGCCCGCCACAGGTTCTCCTCGATCTCGCGCTGGCGCAGCGGCTGCACGAGCCGGCCGTCGTCGTAGTCGATCGACGCCTGGGCGATGCAGGCCACGATCAGGCCCGCCAGCGCGAACGACTCGCTCCCGCGCGACTGCGCGTCGCAGATTCGCAGTTCGATGGTCCCGAACGCATGGTGGGGCCGCACGCTCCACCAGAGCTGGGTCGCCTCCACGATCGAGCCCGTCTCGACCAGGAGATCGACGAAATCCGCATAGGGTGCCCAGCCACCGAACGGCTCATGGACGCCGCAACGCGGAAACGTGCGCGTGAAGATCTCGGTGCGCACGGAGTGCAGCCCCGTCTCCCGCCCATCCAGGAATGGCGAGTTGGCCGAAAGGGCGAGCAGCTCCGGCAGGAGTCCTCGCAGGTGATCGCAGACGGCGACGGCGCGGTCGGCGCCGCTCACCCCGACGTGGACGTGGAGGCTCCAGGTGTTGTTTCGCTGCGCGACCCAACGAAGCTCCTCGCGCAGCCGCTCGTAGTGAGGAGTGTCGATGATTCTCTGATCTAGATAGCCGGCCCACGGATGCGTCCCGGTCGCCCCGAGCTCGATCCCCAGCCCATGAGCGACCGCGAACAGGCGCGCCCTCCGCTCGCGCTGGCGCTCCATCGCCTCCGCGAAGGTCGTCGAACGACCCGACCGGATCTCGATCTCCGACGAGATCAGCTCCCCGACGGCCGACTCGGCGAGCAGCTCGTCGCCCTGACACGCCGAGTAGAGGTCCTCGAACCTGTGCACAAGGTCGAGCGACTCGGGGTCGACCAGCGCGAACTCCTCCTCCAGCCCGATCGTGAAGTCGGTCGAGGCCTCGAAGCGCTCGCGGGCCTCCGCCATGTCCAGGTAGGCGGACTCGTCCCGGGTCGCCGTCATCAGCACTCCCTAAGCCAGATAGAAGTACAGGGCGTAGAGCAGGTCGACCGCCGGGCTCGAGGTGTGGACGGTCACCTCGGGGGGCACCTGGAGGAGCTGTTCGGAGTAGTTGAAGATGATCTTCACGCCGGCGTCCACGAGCCGGTCGGCGACCTCCTGCGCGGCCGCCGACGGCACGGCGAGCACGCCCACCACCACGTCCTGGTCCTCGACGACCGTCGGCAGGTCGGCGACCTCGTGCACCTCGACCTCGCCGAACCTGCGGCCGACGAGCTTCGGGTCGACATCGAAGATGGCGACGATCTGAAAGCCGTGGTCGGCGAAGATGTCCGAGCTGGCGATGGCCTGGCCGAGATTTCCGGCGCCGAAGAGCACGATGTTGTGCTTGCCGGAACTCCGGAGGATCCTGCGAATTTCATCCACCAGCGAGTCGACCCGATAGCCGACGCCGCGCTTGCCGAACTTCCCGAACCCGGAGAGGTCGCGCCGGATCTGGGTCGAGTTGATGTGTGTGTATTCCGCCAGCTCCTGCGAGGAGATGGTCTCCTTGCCCATCTTGCGCGCCTGGATCAGAACCTGGAGGTACCGCGAGAGCCGGGCGGCGACACCGAGCGAGAGACGATCCCCGTCGCCGAGCGACAGCTCGCTCGCCGCGCGATCGGCCACAACGTCCTCCGTCACCGGCGCTCGCGGGTGGCCTCGTTGGTCATGGCCCGGACAGTACCGGTCACGGCCGCGAGGGCGTCAGACAGTGCCTGCGCGTCGACGTGGAGCTCCGAGACGGGCTCGCCGTCGACCTCCACGACGGGAATGCGCTCGAGAAACCGCGCGTGAAGCTCGGGGGTGCTTTCGATGTCGATCTCCTGCAGGTCGAACGGACCGTGGGAGTCGCTCAGGGAGTCGATCACCGCCCGCGCCTCGTCGCACAGGTGGCATCCGGGCCGTGTGTAGAGGGTCACGACCCTCACGCTGCTGCCGTCCAGTCGAGGTAGCCCGGGTATGGAGTCGGCTTGAGGTGGCGCGCGGCCGAGGCGATCATTGCGGCGTTGTCGGTGCAGAGCTCCGCGGGAACGAGCTTGAAGCGCAGCCCGCGCTTCTCGCACAGAGCAGCCGTCCGCTCGCGCAGGAGCGAGTTCGCCGCGACGCCCCCTCCCAGCGCCAGCGCTTCCCAATCGCCGCTCGCGAGCCCGCGCTCGATCTTCGCGACGAGCTGGCCGACGACCGCAGCCTGATAGCTCGCGGCGATGTCGGCCCGGCGGCGTTCGAGCTCGCCCTCGTCCAGGCCCCGGATCGCGTACAACAGCGCGGTCTTCAGGCCACTGAAGCTGAAGTCCAGGCCCGGATCGCGCGTCATCGCCACCGGGAACTCGAACGCCTCCGAGTCACCGCCCTCCGCTTCACGCTGGATCGCCGGACCGCCCGGATAGGCGAGGCCCAGGAGCCGTGCTCCCTTGTCGAGCGCCTCACCCGCGGCGTCGTCGAGGGTCTGCCCCAAGACTTCGAACCCCTCGTGGGACGTCACTCCCGCGAGGATCGTATGGCCGCCGCTGGCGATGAGGCAGAGGAATGGGGGCTCCAGCGGATCGGGCTCCAGGAAGTTCGCGGCGACATGGCCGTGCAGGTGGTCGACGCCGACCAGCGGCTTGCGCAGCGGCGCCGCCAGTCCCTTGGCAGTGGCGACGCCGACAAGGAGAGCCCCGATCAGGCCCGGATGGGTGGTCACCGCCAGCGCGTCGACGTCCCCGACCCGGACCCCGCTCTCGGACACGGCGGCCTCCACCACCGGATTCACGAGCTCCAGGTGGTGGCGCGAGGCCACCTCCGGCACGACGCCGCCGTACCGGGCGTGGGCCGCGGCCTGCGACGAGATGACGTTGGAGAGGACTCGAGCGTCCTCCGTCACCGCGGCGCAGGTGTCGTCGCACGACGTCTCGATCGCCAAAATGATCATTCCGCCGGCGTGCTCTGCTCCCGCTCGCTCGCGCCCACAATCACTGAGAAACACATCCGGCCGGTTGCTCCGCTTCCGCCCGCATCAATTATCGCGTCGGCCTGCGGCCGCCGCGATCCTCCTTTCGTGCTCCCGCGTCCGCACCGGCCGGGTGAGCACCGACTCCGCTCAAGCCTGAACGGCAGATGGGGTCTCGAGCCACATGATCACGGCGTCCTCCCCGTTGTCGTGGTAGTAGCGGCGCCGGTGGCCCGCGCGGCGGAACCCGAACCGCTGGTACATCGCGATCGCGCCGTGATTCGACGTCCGCACCTCGAGCGTGTACCGGGCGTCATCCCCGGCCTCCTCGAAGAGGCCCTCGAGCAGCCGACGCGCGACTCCCTGCCGCCGGTGCCGGGGGTGCACCGCGATGTTCATCAGATGCCACACGTCGGCGTAGCGCGAGCAGACCAGATATCCGATCAGGGTGTCCTCGTGGACCGCAGCGAGGCAGATTCCCGACGGCTTCGAGAGCTCCAGCACGAACATCGCAAGCGACCACGGCGTCTGAAACGAGCGGCGCTCGATCGCCAGCACGGCAGGTAGATCGCTGTAGGCGAGTCGTCTAAGGCGAATCTCGTTCAAGCCAAAGCTCCGCGTCGGGGGGTCTCAGGTAGATCGGCTGGACCGCCTCGGGCGGGGAAGGCACTCCGCCCTCGGCAAGGCCGCATACGTGCCGCGCCCAGACCCGGTGCGCCGAATCTGCATCCGCAAGGACCTCGGCGCCGGCGGCCTCCAGCTCACGGCGAAATCGTAGCGCTCCCGATCCGGCGGCCAGCGCACCTCCCGGGATCGCCGCAACGCGCTCGCAAAGCTCCTGCGGAGACGCCACGAACGGCTGCAACAGCCGCCCTCCCCCTGGGTCGAACAGCGCCGCGAACACCTGCCGGCGCCGGGCGTCCGCCACCGCCAGCACGGGCCGGGTCGATCCGGATGCATGCTCGGCGATGCCACGGGCGAGCGCGTCGAGCGTGCCGACCGGGACGATCCCCGTCCCCAGGGACTGGGCGATCGCCCGGGCCGTCGCCACCCCCACCCGCAGGCCGGTGAAGGAGCCGGGACCGACCCCGGCCGCGAGGAGGTCGACGGCTCCCCAGCCGCCACCTTCGGCGACGGCCGCCTCGAGCTCGACCAGAAGGACCTCGGAGTGGCGGGGATGACCCGCACCGGGCTTCGCGACGAGCCGCTCGGCGACCACCTCGGAATCGCGCAGAACGGCGACGCTCACGTCGTCGGTGGCCGTATCGAGGCCGACGACCGTGGTCACGGGCAGCTGACCGTGATCAGCCTGCGGTCACCGCCCTTGTGGGCGAGGTCAACGCGCAGCGTGACCTGCTCGAGCGCACCCTCGGCCGCGGGCGGCCACTCGATGAAGGCGACGGCGTCATCGGTGAGATAGTCGTCAAGCAGGCCGGGATCCTCGTCCTCCGACCCCTCCAGCCGGTAGAGGTCGAGATGCGACACGGTCACCCGGCCGCGATAGCGGTGGCCGATCGTGAACGTCGGCGAGGTGACCGGCTGCCTCACGCCGAGCGCGCGGCAGGCGCCCCGGATCAGCGTCGTCTTGCCGGAGCCAAGCTCGCCACTCACCAACACCACATCCCCCGGCTCGAGCTCGCCGGCGATGCGCGCGCCCACCTGCTCGGTCTCCGTCGGGCTCGACGTGCGCTCCCTCTTGATTGCCGCCTCCTCCGGCACCGGCGTCGTCGGAACGGCTGAGGAGTCAGCCGAACAGGTCGAGTTGGTCGGCCCGGTCCGGTGCCGCGCCCGCGGCCGCCGGCACAGCCTCCATGGCGACCTCAGCCGGAGACGGCGCACCTGCCGAGGACTCGGGTCGCGGGCGCGCGATCAGGTCCGGCAGCTTCGCGAAGTCATCGTGCAGGGTGTCGACCAGCGATGGGGTTCGCAGGGCGGCTGCGGGATGTAGCAGCGGCATGACGAACACCGCGCGGCCGCCGATCTCGTGGACCTGCACGGTCCCGCGGACCTTGGTGATGCCCGTACGGCTTCCCGTCAAGAGCTTGGTCGCAAAGTTTCCGAGCGTGGCGATGACCCGCGGCTCGATGAGGTCCACCTGCCTGTACGTGTACGGCTGGCAGGATTCGACCTCGATCGGCTGCGGGTCGCGGTTTCCCGGCGGCCGGCAGCGCAGCACATTCGTGATCCACACGTCCTCGCGCTTCATCCCGATCCCCTCGAGCAGCTCCGTGAGCAGAGAGCCCGCCCGGCCCACGAAGGGGAGGCCCTGGCGGTCCTCCTCGGCGCCGGGCGCCTCGCCCACGAACATCAGGTCCGCATCCGCGTTCCCAGCGCCGAAGACGACGTTGGCGCGCGTCTCGGAGAGTGGGCACAGCTCGCACCCCGACGCCTCTCTGTAGACCTCGACGAGGCGCTCGCGGCGCCTCTCCGACGGCACGCTCATCGGGATCCCCGGGGGGGGCGGTGGGTCTTATCGGCCCCACAGACGCGGAAGCGAGTGGACTCGGTCCCGGCGCCGACGAGCTCCTCGAACCGGGCACCGCAGCGCCCGCACTCGAACTCATAGTTGGGCACGTGGGCGATGGTAGCCGCGGTAGCCGCTGGACCCGTGCCCGAATACGCAACGTGCGGGACCCGCGCCCGCTGAAAATGCCCTTCATATACTCAGAAGTGGCCGCGACCCGCAGGGCGTGGACCGAAGGCTCGATTGGGCGACGCACCAGAACAGCGCGATCGCCGTCTGGTATCTCCGATGAGGGAACTGGAACGGGAACTATCCACCGACGCCGCGCCAGCCGCGGAGGGGCCCACGATCCCGCCGATCGCGGTGATCGGGGTCGGCCGGGTCGGAAGCTCGTTCGCGGCCGCGGCGAATCGGGTGGGGATCACCACGCGGCTCGCCGGTCGCGACGGCCTCGTGGACGCATCCCGTCGGTCGGAAGTCGCCCTGCTGTGCGTTCCCCACACCGAGATCGTCGCCGCGTGCGAGGTCGCCGCCCGGGAGGTCCCGCCACTTCGGTACGTCGGTCACACGAGCGGCGCGACGACGCTAGGGGCCCTGGATCCGGCGCGGAGTCGAGGCGCGGAGGTGTTTTCATTGCATCCACTGCAGACGATTCCGGACGCGGACACCGATCTGGCCGGCGCTCCCAGCGCCGTTGCAGGCTCGAGTGACTCGGCCGTTGCGCTCGCGCGGTCGCTGTCGGTGCGTGTCGGGATGCGCCCCTTCGAGGTCCCCGAGGAGCACCGGGCCGCTTACCACGCAGCCGCCGCGATGTCGTCCAATCTGCTCGTCGCGCTCGAGGAGTCGGCAGCCGAGCTCCTCGAGCGCGCGGGCGTGGACTCTCCGAGCCGCGAGCTGCTGGCGCCGCTGGTCCTGCGCACGGCGGCGAACTGGGCCGCCCGCGGGCCTGAGGCGCTCACGGGGCCGATCGCGCGGGGGGACTCCGAGACCGTCGATCGCCACCTGAAGGCCCTGCAGGAGGTGGCGCCGGAGCTCGTCCCCGTGTACGAATCGCTCACCGAGCGGACCCGCGCTGTCTCCGGGCCCGCGGAGGCGGTCCGGTGATCGTCGCGCGGACGAAGCGCGACCTCCGCGTGAGCCTCGAGGCCCCACGGCGCAAGGGCAGGAGCCTCGGGCTCGTTCCCACGATGGGATCCCTGCACCAGGCGCATCTTTCGCTCCTGCGCGCGGCGCGGGCTCGGTGCGACGTCGTGGTCATGAGCCTGTTCGTGAACCCGGCCCAATTCGGGCCGGACGAGGACCTCGGAAGCTACCCGCGCGACGAGGCCCGCGACCTGGAGCTCGCCGAGGGCGCCGGTGTCGACATCGTTTATGCCCCGCCCGTCGAGGAGGTCTACCCGGAGGGGTTCGCGACGAGCGTGGAGGTCGGAGGCGGGCTCACGGAGGTGCTCGATGGGGCGCCTGAGCGCCGCGGCCCCGGACACTTTCGCGGGGTGACGACCGTGGTGGCGAAGCTCTTCAACTCGGTCGCCCCGGACATCGCCTTCTTCGGACAGAAGGACGCGCAGCAGGCGGTCGTCATCCGCCGCATGGCCCGCGACCTGGACTACCCCGTGGAGATCGAGGTGCTGCCCACCCTGCGCGAGCCGGATGGCCTCGCAATGAGCTCTCGGAACCGCTACCTGAGCCCGGAGGATCGCGAACGTGCTCTGGCGCTCAGCCGTGCTCTTCGGGCCGCGGAGTCCGTCGCGACCGCGGGCGAGACGCGAACGGAGCCGGCCCTCGCCGCCGCCCACGCGGAGCTCGAGAGCGCCGGCGTCGAGCCCGAGTACCTCGAGGCGCGCGATGCGGAGACACTCACGCCCGCCGAGTCGCTAAACGGGAGGCCCGTCCTCATCGCCGTGGCGGCCCGGGTGGGTCGCGCACGACTAATCGACAACACCGTCATCAGCTGGATTCCGGAAGGGGGCAACCGATGAGCACGCATCCGCTGGCACATCAGGCCGATGAGCCGGCGCGGGAGCCTGTGACGCTCCCGCTACTGGCGGAGATGAAGGAGAAGGGCGAACCGATCGTGATGGTCACCGCCTACGACTTCCCCTCGGCGCGCGTCGCCGAGGAGGCGGGGGTCGACGTCGTCCTGGTCGGCGACACCGCCGCGATGGTGGTGCTGGGCTATGACGCGACCACGCCCGTGGGCATGGACGAGATGGTGACGATGGCGTCCGCGGCGCGACGCGGTCTGCGCACGCCGCTCCTGATCGGGGACATGCCGTTCGGGTCGTATGAGCGCTCGAACGAACACGCAATTCAGAACGCGGAGCGGTTCGTCCGCGAAGCCGGTTGCGATGCGGTGAAGCTCGAGCGCGGCGGCCCATCGGCCGAACGCGCCCGCGCGATCGCCTCGTCGGGGATCCCGGTCATGGGTCACGTCGGGCTGACTCCGCAGTCCGCCAGCGCGCTCGGCGGGTTCAAGGCGCAGGGCAAGACACTGGAATCGGCAAAGCAGATCGCCCACCACGCCCACGAGCTGCAGGCGGCCGGCTGCTTCGCGATTGTCTTCGAGGCGGTGCCGGCCGCCGTGACCGAGGCGCTCATGCCGCACATCCACATCCCGGTGATCGGCATCGGCGCCGGGCTGTCCGCGGACGGCCAGGTGCTCGTGTTCCACGATCTCCTCGGGATGACCGCGGGGCGGGTCCCGAGGTTCGTCAAGCGTTACGCCGATGTCCACGACCGGATGGTCGCCGGCGTCCGCGCCTACGCCGAGGACGTCCGCACCCGTCACTTCCCGGACGCCGATCACGTCTATTCGGCGGACGCTGATGCGGTCGCGGAGCTCCGCGCGGACCTCGACCAGGGAACCCTGGCGACCTCACCGTGGGACTGGTAGCGGGCCGGCACGTGGCGCCAGGCTCGAACGGTGCAATATCCGCGCTGAGCGCGGGAAATGCACCGTTCGGCGAGTTGCGGTCCGCTGGCTGACTGGGGAGGTTGAGAGGGTGCCCGTCCATACCAGTGAGATCCAGCTCTCCACCCGCGGTGACTCGGACATCGTGGACATCACGCGCCGCGTCCGCGAGGCGGTCGCCGAGGCGGGCGCGGCGGACGGGCTCGCCTCGGCCTTCGTCCGCGGATCCACCGCGGCGATCACGACGATGGAGTTCGAACCTGGCGGAGTGAACGACCTGCGGGCGCTCCTCGACCGCCTGATCCCTCCCGCCGGCGACTATGAGCACAACCGCCTGAACCACGACACCAACTCCCACGCCCACCAGCGGGCGGCGATCGTCGGCGCGTCCGAGGTGGTGCCGATCGAGGGCGGGCGGCTGGCGCTGGGGACCTGGCAGCAGCTGGTCCTCATCGACTTCGACGACCGCCCGCGGGAGCGGACAATCCTGATTCAGGTGGTGTCCTGAAAGCCAGGCCTGAGGGCCTCCGATCGGGGTGACGCCCCCTCAGGTCGACTCGGCCAGGCCCTTCCGGCGGAGCTCGGCGATCGCCTCGGGTCGCTTCGCCAGTTCCTCCAGGCCCATCCCGCGAAGCACCCAGGGCGCCTTCGTGAACTGGATGTCGCGATAGTCGACGATCTGGACGAGGTTTCCCCACGGGTCCCGAAAGTCCAGGAACCTCCCCGGAGCCACCTCCACCCCGGCCTCCTCCAGCGCCGAGCGAACCGCCGACTTGTCTTCGACGACGAGGCCGAAGTGCCCTGCCCGGTCGGGCGATCCCGGATCACCCGCCGACAGCGCGATGAACTGATCGCCAATGTCGATGAACGCCATCCCCGCCATGCGGTTGACGCGCTCGATCGCGAAGATGCGACCGTAAAACTCGAGCGCCGCGTCGATGTCGCCGACCTCGAGGGCCACGTGGTTGATCCCGACGAGCCGCGGGCGCTCCGTCATCTCATCGCTCATCCTGGCTCCTCCGAGACGTCGAGCGCGGCACGGACGGCGGGCGCCGCGGGGGCGATCTCCGCGTCCAGGCGCGCGAGCAGACTCCGCCAGCCGGAATGCATCTCGATCGCGCTGCGCACGAGCTCGAGGCCCCCGTCGAGGTCTCCGGCCTGCGCCATCCCCAGCCCGCCCCAGAAGATGAGCTCGACGCTCGCCGGTGCGAGCTGCAGGGCGCGCCGACCGCGCTCAGCGGCCTCGTCGTGGCGCCCCTCGGCGACGAGGTCGTCTGCCTCGCTGGCGAGCGCGTAGGCGTCGGCGAGATCCAGCAGGCGGCGCAGCTCTCCCAGCGGATCCCGGCTGTCCTCGATCCGCAGCTCGACGGTCCGCCGCCACGGCTCGCCCGCCGCCGGCACGACCACGAGTGCCGCCGACTGCCGTCCGCGCACGTCTCCCCCAGCCGCCTCGCCGGCATCCAAGGCGGCCAGAAGGCGACGAGACAGAGGCCCCGTCGGGTCCGCGAACGCCTCCGCCATCGCCGGCCAGACATCCGCCGTGGCCATCATGTTCGCCTGGACGCTGAACCCCGTGCCCTCCGTATGTCCCGCGAAGCGGATGCACCCATCGCCCGTGTGCACCGCGACCTCCCCGGTCGCATCGACCACGGCCACCTGCCGGAACCGGGCCTGCTCGTCGGCGGCGAGCAGGTCGTCGAGCGCCTGCCTGGGGCTCCGACCTCCGCGGAGATGCTCCAGCAGCCTCGGCCCGTACGCGGGCTCCGCGATCGACTGCGTCGCGACCGCGCCGATGCCGGTCTCGGCCCACGACACGACCGACCCGACCGAGAACCAGTGCGACTGCACCGCGACGCCGAGCTCTCCGGTCTCGGGGTCGTGGGCGACGACGGAATAGGTGCCCCGGCGCGGCCCGCCGGCTGCGCCCGTCACGGGCCCACCGGAGCGTTCGACTTGAGCGCGTCGATCTTCCACTCCGGACCCTCCCTCACGAGCGAGACCGTGATCTTTTCGCCGTCGTACACGCCGCCGTGCGGCACCACCGTCACGGATACGCTCCCGGGCTTGGCGCTCTCGCCCGCGAGCCCCTGGATGTCCAGGGAGTCCGCCGCGCTCTGGGATTTCGTCGCTTGTACGCAGCCCTGCTCGCCCCCGTAAGCCGCGCTCAGGTAGCGCTCGGTGACGAAGTCGGTCCCGCATGCCTTGTCCGGATCGCCCGAGGTGAGCACGGCGTCGAGGACGTCGGAGACGGTGTGGCCCTTCGCTGTACCACCTCCGCTGCCGAACGGGGAGCCCGCGGTTGTGCTCGTGCCCTGGTCGGACGTCGCGCCCCCGGCGCCCCCGGCGGACGTGGTGGTCGCGCTGCTCGCCCCGCCGCCGCCCCCTCCACCGCACCCGGCGAGCGCGGCACAGGCCATCGCCGTGGCCACGAGCGAAGCCGCGCCCGCGCGACGGCCGCGGCGATCTTCAGGTCGGTGAGGCACATCGCTAATCAACCACTTCCTCCTCTTCGTTGCGCTTGAACTGGACTTCCCGGATCACCTTCGCCGGGTTGCCGGCCGCGATCACCCGGGGCGGTAGGTCGGCGGTGACCACCGAGTTGGCGCCGATCACGCACCGCTCGCCGATCGTGACACCGCTGGTCACGACGCAGTTCGCGCCGAACCAGCAGTTGGAGCCGATTCGAACCGGGCCCTTCGACGCGAACCCCTGCCACGTGACCGGCTTCGTGGGATCGTCGAAGCGATGTGCTGCGTCGCCCACGAAGCAACCGTTGGCGAACATGACGTGATCGCCGATGTGGATGCGGTGGAGCGCTGCGAGCATGACGTTCCGGTTCAGGAAGCACCCCTCGCCGATCTCGATTCGCGCCCGCGGCGAGAGGGTGAGCCAGCATCCCGGCTCCAGGAGGGTCCCGCCTCCGATCACGAGCCTGCCCTCGTCGAGGGCCTCCAGCACCTCGCCCTCGACCGGGAAGCGGATGAAGGCACCGGCCCGGGCCATGTGCCCGTTGATCCGCCAGCGGCGCCGGAGCCGCCGGTTGCGCTCGTACCAGCGCCGCTTTACCAACCAGGCCCGCCACCCGCGAAGCGCCTCCATCTCCGGGATCAGTCTCCAACGATCGCCAATGGCTCGGCCCTGTCCCCGCGGCCGACGATCACCTCGCCGACGAGCTGCGGCGGGAAGAGCCCGTGCTCGACGATCCCCGGGATGGTCGCGAACCACCCGGCGAGCTCGACCGGATCTCCGATCGGCCCGCGGTAGTCCGCGATCAGGCCGCCGTCCGGGCTGTCGGGCGCACCCCTCACGTCGGCCTCGACCTCCCGGAGGGTCGCGGCGAGCCCGAACCTGGCCAGCTCGAGCGGCACCGGCGGTGACAGCTCCTCGACGGGCTTGCCGGAATCGACGATCACGACAAAACGGTCGGCGGCGGCGGCCACGATCTTCTCCCGGAAGTGTGCGCCTCCGCCGCCCTTGATCAACCAGCCGTCCGGGGTGACCTGGTCGGCGCCGTCGATCGCGATGTCAAGCCGAGCGACGCCCTCGAACGGCCCCAATTCGAGTCCGAGCTCCACCGCCGCGCGCTCGGTCTCGGGCGACGTCGCCACGCAGTGGATGGAGAGGCCCCGCGACGCCAACGCGGGCAGGAGAAACGCCACCGTCGACCCGGTCCCCAGTCCGACGGCCATCCCGTCCTCAACCAGTTCCGCGGCCCTGTCGGCGGCAGCGCGTTTCTCGGTGTCGGCGGAACCTGGCACCCAGCGCAATCTAAGCGATGGACCGCTGCTCGAACCGTCACAAGCGGTTTATATGGACTTGCCGTTCGTGGACTAGGATCGAATTCGTGGCGACCATCGCCCAGCCCATCGCGACCGACGTCGACACGCTCTGCATCAACACGATCCGGACGCTGTCGATCGACGCGATCCAGAAGGCGAACTCGGGCCATCCCGGAACGCCGATGGCGATGGCCCCCGTCGCCTACACGCTCTGGCAGCGCTTCCTCCGGTTCGACCCGTCGGACCCGATCTGGCCGAACCGGGACCGCTTCGTGCTGTCCGTCGGCCACGCGTCGATGCTCCTCTACTCCCTGTTGCATCTCGCGCAGGTGGAGGCCGTGGATCCCGACTACGAGGTGCTGGGTGAGCCGTCGGTGAGCCTCGACGACATCAAGAGCTTCCGCCAGCTCGATTCGCACGCTGCCGGCCATCCCGAGTATCACCTCACCTCGGGCGTCGAGACGACGACGGGCCCCCTGGGCCAAGGCGTCGCCACGTCGGTGGGCATGGCGATCGCCGGCAAGTGGCTGCAGGCGCGCTACGGCAGCCAGCTGTACGACTTCGACGTCTACGCCATCGCCGGGGACGGCGACATGATGGAGGGTGTCTCGGGCGAGGCCGCGTCGATCGCGGGTCATCAGCGCCTGTCCAACCTCTGCTGGATCTACGACAACAACCACATCTCGATCGACGGGCATACCGAGATCACCTACGAGGACGATGTCGCCGCCCGGTTCATGGGATACCGATGGAACGTCACGCGGGTGGGCGACGCGAACGACCTCGAGCTTCTGACCCGCGCGTTCGAACAGTTCAAACAGGAGGCGGACCGCCCGACCCTGATCATCGTCGACAGCCACATCGGCTGGGGCTCGCCGAAGCAGGACACCGCGGCCGCCCATGGTGAGCCCCTCGGCGAGGAGGAGGTCAGGGAGACCAAGCGCGCCTACGGGTGGCCCGAGGACGCTCAGTTCCTGATCCCCGATGGCGTCTACGAGCACTTCGCGCGCGGCGTCGGCGAGCGGGGGCGCTGGCTGCGGACCGAGTGGGAGCAGCGCGTCGCGGATGCGGGGGCCCAGGTCGCGGCCGAGATCGACCAGATGCAGCGTCGCACCCTTCCAGAGGGCTGGGACGCGGACATTCCCGGCTTCGACGCCGACGAGAAGGGCGTTGCCACCCGCAAGGCATCACACCAGGTGCTGAACGCCATCGCACCACGGGTGCCGTGGTTGATGAGCGGCTCCGCCGATCTCACCGGGTCCGCCGCCAGCGGCCTGGACTTCGAGGGCGCGACGGCGCTCCAGCCGGAGGACCGCACCGGACGCGAGCTCCATTACGGAATTCGCGAGCACGAGTCCGCTGCGATCTCGAACGGCCTCTCCCTCTCGAAGCTGCGGCCCGTGTGGTCGACCTACCTGATCTTCTCCGACTACGCGCGGCCGGCCATCCGGCTCTCGGCGCTGATGGAGCTCCCCGTCATCCACTGGTTCAGTCACGATTCGATCGGGCTCGGTGAGGACGGGCCCACGCATCAGCCGGTCGAGCAACTCGCCGGGCTGCGCGCCATGCCGGGGATGAACGTCATCCGCCCGTGCGACGCCAACGAGGTCGTCGAGGCCTGGCGGGTGATGATGCAGCAGCGCCATCAGCCCACGGCGCTCGTCCTCACTCGCCAGAACGTTCCAATCCTCGACCGGTCGAGGTACGCGTCGGCGGAGGGACTGGCCCGAGGCGGCTACGTGCTCGCCGACGCAGACGGCGATCCCGAGGTCATCCTGATCGCGACCGGGAGCGAGGTGGCCCTCGCCGTGGGAGCGTACGAAGAGCTACGCTCGGACGGCGTGCGAGCCCGAGTGGTCAGCCTTCCGTCCTGGTACCTCTTCGATCTCCAGCCGGACGACTACCGCGAGAGCGTCCTGCCGAAGGCGGTCCAGGCGCGGGTCGCAGTGGAGCAGGCCTCCACCCTCGGCTGGGATCGCTACGTCGGACCGCAGGGCCAGATAGTCGGCATGCACACATTCGGCGCCTCCGCCCCGCTGAAGGAGGTTCAGCGGAAGTTCGGGTTCACCCCGGAGCGCGTCGCCGAGGCAGCAAGGGAGCTCTTGAAATGAAGCCAACCGAACAACTCCACGAGCTCGGACAGAGCCTGTGGCTCGACAACATCACTCGCACGATGCTCCAGGACGGGACGCTCGCCCGCTACATCGACGAGCTGTCGATCACCGGCCTGACGTCGAATCCGACGATCTTCGACAAGGCGATCTCGCAGGGGGACGCATACGACGAGCAGATCTCGGAGCTGACGGAGCGGGGACTGAGTCCCGAGGACATCTTCTTCGCCGTCGCGATCCGTGACCTTCAGGCCGCGACGGACCTGTTCGCTCCGGTCCACGAGCGCACCGACGGTGTTGATGGGTTCGTCTCGCTCGAGGTGTCCCCGCTCCTCGCGGACGACGCCCCCGGCACGATCGAGCAGGTCCGCAGGCTCCGCGACGAGGGTGACCGCGACAACCTGTTCATCAAGATTCCCGGGACGGTTGCCGGCCAGGAGGCGATCGAGGAGTCGATCCACGCCGGCATCCCGGTGAACGTCACGCTCCTCTTCTCAACCGACCAGTACCTGGCTGCGGCGGAGGCCTACATGCGCGGCATCGAGCGCCGGGTCCGCGAGGACCTCGACCCGGCTGTCGCCTCCGTCGCATCGGTCTTCATCAGCCGCTGGGATGTCGCCGTGGCCGACGAGGTGTCGGACGAGCTGCGGAACCGGCTTGGGATCGCGGTGGGCAAGCACGCGTACCGCGCCTACCGGCAGCTCCTCGACTCCGATCGCTGGCAGCAGCTCGCGAACGCCGGTGCGCGGCCGCAGCGCCTGCTGTTCGCCAGCACCGGCACGAAGGACCCGAACGCGTCCGACGTCCTCTACATCGAGGCGTTCGCGGCGCCGGACACCATCAACACGATGCCCGACAAGACTCTGCTCGCGTTCGCGGACCACGGAACGGTCGGCGATCCGATCCCGGCTGACGGCGGGGACGCGGTCGAGGTGCTCACGCAGTTCCAGTCGGCGGGTATCGACACGGATGAGCTGGCGTCGAGGCTGCAGCGCGAGGGCGCTGCGGCGTTCGACAAGTCCTGGCACGACCTCTTGAAATCCATCGAGTCGGAGTCCCGGAGACTCGCAACCGCCGGGTGACGCCGGTGAGGCGCAGCTAGAACCGGTCTGCACCGGAAAGGAGAATTCGCGATGCAACTCGGAATGATCGGGCTCGGCCGGATGGGCGCCAACATGGTGCGGCGCCTGATGCGCGACGGCCACGAGGGGGTCGCGTTCGACCTGAACCCCGACTCGGTGAAGGCCCTCGCCGGCGAGGGAGCGGTCGGGGCGGAGTCGATGGAGGACTTCGTCGGCAAGCTCGAGCGTCCGCGCTCGGTGTGGCTCATGGTCCCTGCAGCGGTCGTGGACAAGACGCTCGACGAGCTGGCCCCGCTGCTCGACGAGGGTGACGCCGTGATCGACGGCGGCAACTCCTACTACCGGGACGACATCAGGCGCTCCGCCCGGCTCGCCGAGCACAAGATCGACTACGTCGACACCGGCACGAGCGGCGGCGTGTGGGGCATCGACCGCGGCTACTGTCTGATGATCGGCGGTCCGGACGCGGCGGTGGAGCGCCTCGACCCGATCTTCGCGTCGCTCGCGCCGGGAGTCGAGTCCGCGCCCCGGACGCCCGGTCGCGACAGCGACCCGACTCCCTCCGAACAGGGCTACCTGCACTGCGGTCCCAGCGGCGCGGGCCACTTCGTGAAGATGGTCCACAACGGGATCGAGTACGGGATCATGGCCGCGTACGCGGAGGGGCTGAATGTCCTGAGGAACGCGGACGTAGGCAAGCGGCAGCAGGAGGTGGACGCCGAGACCGCCCCGCTGGAGCATCCCGAGTACTACCGATACGACATCGACATCCCCGAGGTCGCCGAGGTGTGGCGCCGCGGCAGCGTCATCGGCTCGTGGTTGCTCGATCTCACGGCCCAGGCATTCCAGGAGTCGCCCGAGCTGTCCGAGTACGAAGGGCGCGTATCGGACTCGGGCGAAGGTCGCTGGACCTCGATCGCCGCGATCGAGGAGGGCGTCCCCGCCCCGGTTCTCAGCATGGCCCTCTACTCACGGTTCGCCTCGCGCGGGCTGGACGACTTCGCCGACAAGGTCCTCTCGGCGATGCGCAAGGGCTTCGGCGGCCACGCTGAGAAAGCCGCGACGTGACGGACGTCTCGACGGCCGAGCCGCTCACCCAGCGCGATTCCTGGAAGGCGCTCGAGCGCCATCGCGATGCCGTTCGCGACTCGCATCTCCGGATGCTGTTCGAGACCGACCCCGGGCGGGGCGAGCGAATGGTCGCGGACGGCGCCGGCCTCCACCTCGACTACTCGAAGAACCGGATCGTCGACGAGACGATCGAGCTCCTGATCACGCTGGCGGAAGACCGCGGCATGCCGGAGCGCCGTGAGGCGATGTTCCGCGGCGAGCGCATCAATGTCTCGGAGGACCGCTCGGTGCTCCACGTCGCGCTCCGGATGCCCCGGGACCGGTCGCTGATGGTGGACGGGGTCGACGTCGTCAGGGAGGTCCACGAGGTCCTCGACCGCATGGCCGCGTTCTGCGAGAGGGTCCGGGGAGGTGAATGGCGGGGCCATACCGGCAGGCCGATCCGCAACGTCATCAACATCGGAATCGGCGGTTCGGACCTCGGCCCCGTGATGGCGTACGAGGCGCTGCGGTACTACTCGCGACGTGACATGACGTTCCGGTTCGTCTCCAACGTGGACGGCACCGACTTCGCCGAGGCAACGCGCGACCTCAACCCCGAGGAGACCCTGTTCATCGTCTCCTCGAAGACCTTTACCACGCTGGAGACGATGACGAATGCCCACACCGCACGGCGATGGGCTCTCGACCCGCTGGGCGACCAGGCCGCGATCGCGAAGCACTTCGTCGCCGTCTCGACCAACGCCGAGGGCGTCGCGGAGTTCGGCATCGACACCGACAACATGTTCGGCTTCTGGGACTGGGTCGGCGGTCGGTACTCGATGGACTCCGCGATCGGGCTCTCCACGATGCTCGCCATCGGTCCCGAGCGTTTCGGAGAGATGCTCGGCGGGTTTCATGCGATGGACGAGCATTTCCGCGAGACGCCGACGGAGCGGAACCTGCCCGCGCTGATGGGGCTGCTGGGCGTCTGGTACGGGGACTTCTTCGGCGCCCAGACCGTCGCCGTGCTGCCGTACGACCAGTACCTCCATCGCTTTCCGGCATACCTCCAGCAGCTGACCATGGAATCGAATGGCAAGCACGTCACGCTCGACGGCCGTCGCGTCGACCATGAGACCGGCGCGGTGTACTGGGGCGAGCCGGGCACCAACGGCCAGCACTCCTTCTACCAGCTGATCCACCAGGGGACGAAGCTCATCCCCTGCGACTTCATCGGCTTCACGCGCTCGCTGAACCCTCTGGGCGAGCACCAGGACCTCCTCATGGCCAACGTCTTCGCGCAGACCGAGGCGCTGGCATTCGGAAAGACGGCCGACGAGGTGCGCGAGGAGGGGACGCCCGAGGAGCTGGTGCCGCATCGGGTCTTCGAGGGGAACCGGCCCTCGAACACGATTCTGACCGACCAACTCACCCCCGAGCGGCTCGGGACGCTCGTCGCGCTCTACGAGCACAGCGTCTTCACCCAGGGAGCCGTGTGGGGCATCGACTCCTTCGACCAGTGGGGTGTGGAGCTCGGAAAGGTGCTGGCCAAGCGAATCGTCCCCGAGCTCCAGGCGGAGGCGGAACCCGAGCTCCGGCACGACAGCTCCACCAATGCGCTCATCCGGAGATACCGCGCCGGCCGCTTGGTGGGCCGAGAACGAACCGGCACTCAGTGACTGTGGACAGCGACCGGGTCAGAGATCACGCCCCGCGCCCGTCAGGAACGGACGTGACAGGGTCCGATTCAGCCAACATTGCCGAGGTCGGGGCCGCGTCGCCCGGGCGCCCGAGCGGCTTTCCCCCCATCGCGGACTACGCGTTTCTGTCGGATTGCGAGACCTGCGCGCTGGTGGCGTCCGGCGGCAGCGTCGAGTGGCTCTGCCTGCCGCGATCGGACTCGCCGAGCGTCTTCGGCTCGATGTTGGATCGCTCTTCCGGGATCTTCGGGCTGCTTCCCGAGGGCGCTGAAGTTCCCACCCACCGGCGTTACCTACCGGGCAGCATGGTGCTCGAGACGACGTGGCAGACGCCAACGGGCTGGCTTCAGGTGTATGACTGCCTGGTCACGCACCGCTGGCACGGCGGCAAGCGGCGCGAGGAGTACGAGCGCGCTCCAGGCGATTTCGTGGCGGCCCAGATGCTCTTGCGCGTCGCGACCTGCGTGGACGGCGACGTCGAGCTCATCCTGAACTGCCTGCCGCTGTTCGATTACGGCCGCGACCCCGGCCTGTGGAGCTACGCCGCCGAGGGCTACGACACGGCCACGGTCCACGCGCCCGCGTCTTCCCTCGAGCTATGTCTCACGTCCAGCCTCCCGCTGGAGCTGACCGGCCCCAGAGCGATCGCCCGCGGGCGGCTCAGGGACGGCGAGATGGCGTTCGCGGCGCTGTCCTGGGGCGAGGAGAAGCCACCCGAATCGCCGCAGAAGGCCGCCGAGGCAATCTGGTCGACGACGCGTGACTGGCGGCAGTGGCTCAAGGCCGGGAAGTTCCCCGACCACCCGTGGCGTAGCTACCTGGAGCGCAGCGCGCTGACGCTCAAGGGCCTGAGCTACGCCCCGACCGGTGCAATCCTCGCCGCGGCGACGACCTCGCTGCCGGAGACCCCCGGAGGCGAGCGCAACTGGGACTACCGCTTCACCTGGATCCGCGACTCGGCCTTCATGCTCTGGGGGCTCTTCACCCTGGGGTTCGAATGGGAGGCGTTCGAGTTCTTCGCCTTCGTGCTCCAGACCGTCGGGACCAAGCCGCTGCAGATCATGTACGGCATCGACGGCGAGCACGACCTCACTGAGAAGACCCTCGACCATTTGTCCGGATACGACGGAGCTCGCCCCGTGCGGATCGGCAATGGGGCGTTCGACCAGAAGCAGCACGACGTGTGGGGCATGCTGCTCGACTCGTTCGCGATCCACTCCCGCCAGGGCTTCACCCAACAGCTGCCAGATGTCACTTGGGAGATGATCGCCGGGTTCGTCGACGACGCGGCCGAGCAGTGGTCCGAGCCCGACCGAGGGATCTGGGAGGTGCGGGGCGAGCCGAAGCAGTTCACGGCATCGAAGGTCCTGTGCTGGGTGGCTTTGGACCGCGGTCGAGAGCTCGCCGAGGCTCGAGGCGACACCGAGCCCGCGGAGCGCTGGGGCAACGTGGCGGACGAGATCAAGGCCGAGGTCTGCGAGAAGGGAGTGGACAAGCGGAATGTGTTCGTTCAGCACTACGAGACCGATGCGCTCGACGCCTCGTTGTTACTCCTCCCGCTGATGGGCTTCCTCCCTCCCGACGACGAGCGCATCCGCAATACGGTGTTGGCGATCGCCGACGAGCTGACCGAGGATGGACTCGTCCTCCGCTACAAGGTCGAGCACACGGACGATGGCCTCGAGGGCAAGGAGGGCACGTTCACGATCTGCTCATTCTGGCTCGTGACCGCCCTGGCGCAGATCGGCGAGGCGGAGCGCGCCCGGGCGCTGTGCGAGAAGCTCCTCTCGTTCGCCAGCCCCCTCCAGCTCTATGCCGAGGAGATCGAGGCTGCGAGCGGGCGCCACCTGGGCAATTTCCCGCAGGCCTTCACCCACCTGTCGCTGATCAACGCCGTCATGAGCGTCATCGCGGCCGAGAAGGCGGTTGAGTCCGGGTAGAGTCGCCCCACTGCCGACTCGAGAAATGAGAGCGATCGCGTGAGTCCCCGAAAACCGGTGCTGCGAGGTGGCATCGACCTGGGCGGCACCAAGATCCAGGCCGTTGTCGTGGACGGCAAATGGAATGTGGTCGGCTCCTCGAGGCGTCCGACGCCGACGAGCGGCGGCCCGGAGGATGTCGCGGAGCAGATGTCGGAAGCGCTCAAGGACGCCGCCGGGGAGGCGGGTACGGAGTCGGGTGGGCTGCGCGGCGCCGGCGTCGGTTCCCCGGGCGACGTCGATACGGAGGCGGGCACCGTCTCGCAGGCACGCAACCTTCCGGGCTGGGCCGGCCGGTTCGAGCTCGGGCCATGGCTCTCAGATGCGCTCGGAACAGCGGTCTCGGTGGGCAACGACGTGGGCGTCGCGACCGAGGCGGAGCTCAAGCTTGGCGCCGGCCGTCCCTACGACTCGCTGATCGGCGTCTTCTGGGGCACCGGGGTGGGCGGGGGCATCATCCTGAACAGCGAGCACTGGCTCGGCCGCGGCGCTGCAGGCGAGATCGGCCACATGGTCGTCAAGACGGGGGGCGCGCGCTGCACATGCGGGCGCCGCGGTTGCATGGAGGCCTACGCCGGGCGCGCCGCCATGGAGATCAAGGCGCGCAAGAAGCACGAGGGCGGCGCCAAGACCGACCTCTTCAAGATCATGGAGAAGCATGGGCGCGACCGCCTCACCAGCGGCATCTGGGGCAGGGCGCTCAAGGCGAAGGACCCGCTCGCGACGAAGCTCATCGACCGCGCAATCGAGGCGCTCGGCGCCGGCATCGCCTCCGCCGTCAACCTGCTCGACGTCGAGGCGGTCATCATCGGGGGTGGGCTGGGGGTGCGCTTCGGGGAGCCGTACGCCAAGCGCATCGCGAAGGCGATGAAGCCCCACCTCTTCACCGACGACAACCCGCCGGCGATGCACGTCGCAGCCCTGGGCGACTTCGGCGGCGCGATCGGCGCAGCGCTCCTGTCGGCGAATCACAGGCCGGACACCGCCGCGAAGCGCGCGGGCAAGTAGAGCGGGCGCGAGCCGACAAGCCGCCGCAACACCGCAGGGCTGCGCGGCTTTTTGCCTCATATCGAGGGAAAAACCCGCTTACCCCCTTGCGGGACCCCCTACTTGCCCGGGTTCTGTGCGTACGGCGCGTCGGAAGGCGCCGCGGCACGGTCGACGATGACCTCGGTCCGCTCGCCGGACAGCAGGCTCGACGGAATCGCCGGGTTCGGCCCCGCCAGCAGCTCCCCCAAGGCTTGCGCCTTCTCGGCGCCGGTCGCCAGGAAGACCATCGCGCGCGCCGCCCGCAGTGCGGGGACCGTCAGCGTGATCCGGTCTGGCGGGGGCTTGGGCGCCCCGTGGACCGCCACGCAGATGCCGTCCGCCTCCACGGCCGGATTGCCGGGAAACAGGGATGCCGTATGCCCGTCGGGGCCAAGACCCTGAAGCGCCAGGTCCAGCACCGGGACGCCGCCCTCAGAGGGAAGCCGCTCGGCGAGCAGCTCCGCATAACCGGCCGCCGCCGCCTCCGGGCCGCGCTCGCCCTCGATGCGATGCACATCAGGGCCGCTGCCTCCGGCCAGCAGCGTCTCCTGCACCATCCGATAGTTGCTCTCCGGATCGTCTGCGCCCACCGCGCGCTCGTCGCCGAACCAGACCTCCACGCCAGACCAGTCCTCGGTCTCCCCGGCCAGGAGCTCGTAGGTGCGCCGCGGGGTCGTTCCACCGGCCAGGGCGATGTGCGCGACGCCGCGCGATGCCGTTGCTTCGTCGATGGCCGAGCGCATCCGCTTGCACGCGACCTGCGCGGCCTCCTCGGGGGTTGCGGCGACAAAGACGGACGTCACGCTTCGCCGTCCAGCATGGCCGCAGCGGCGGTGACCGCCGGCGCGTAGCCGCGCGCGAACGTCGGCTGGGGCTGGAGTGCCTCGGCGAACAAGTTGCGCAACGAGCTCGTGGCCCCGCTTCGCGGAACGACGACCTGATCGGATCGGGACCTGAAGACCACCCGGTCGACGCCACCGCAGCCACCGCCACACTCGGCCGCCGCGAACCCGAAGCCGGCCTCGCCGCCGTCGGCGCGGTGCACCCGTGCCCTGACCGTGCCGTTGCTTCGCTCGAGACCGCCCGCCTGCCATCCCACCCGTGCAGCGATCCACCCGGCGAGGAGGAGAGCCGCTTGCAGCCCCTGCCTCTCGTAGCGCAGCTCGACTTCGGTGATCGTGGAAAGCAGTGACCGCCGCTCCCCCGGCTCGAAGGCGGCCGCGACCGCGGCGCGCCAGTAGTCGAGCCGGCCCCAGGCCAGGTCGTGCACGCGAATCACGGCGGCCAGCGCCGCCAGCCGCCGGAGGTCCTCGTAGTCGCCAGCGCCCGAGTCGACGAGCACGTACTGCCCGCGTTCGAGGAGTCGCGGGTCGGGCACGGCCGACCGCGGCTCGGGGAGCCACAGGACCGTGGGGAGGTCGCTGACCAGCAGCGGCGCCAGGAGCGACGCCGCGTGCTCAAGGCGGCCGGCATCCATGCTCAACACGATTCGGTCGTGGCACAGCCCGACCCGTCCAGCGCCGGCCGGCGCCCGGCAGTCCATCGCAAGGCTGGCGTCGATCCTGTCCCTTCCGTGCTCGCGGAGAACCAACGTTCGCGACGGGGTGTGGGTGCCGAGCCCATCCAGCGCTTGCTCCACTTGCTGCTCGCAGCGGTCCGGACAGGGGAGGACGATCAGGTTGAGCTTCCGGGCAAGGGCAAGGATTCGGCCCGGTCCGCCCGCCGCGCGGTGCAGGCGGTCGAGTTCGGCGTTGACGTCGTCGGCACTCACGCCCTGGGCAACCCAGCGAGTCCGCTCCGGAAGCTCCTCCCCGGCCCCCTGCGGGCTCGCCGTCGCGGGTGTCATATCTGCCTCCAGACCCTGCCGCGAATCGCGAGGAGGCTGTCCGCCTCCGACGGGCCCTGGCTTCCCGCCTCGTAAATCTCCGGCCCATGCGGGTCCGACTCCCACCGCTCAAGGATCGGCTGGATGATCCGCCACTCCTCCGCGACCTCGTCGGAGCGGGTGAACAGGGTCGCGTCCCCCATCAGCGCGTCGTGGAGCAGCCGCTCGTACGCCTCCGGTGAGTCACCGAGGAACGAGGCCCCGTACTTGAACTCCATCTGCACGGGTCGCACATTCATCGACTGTCCCGGAACCTTTGCCACGAGCCGCAGCGACGCACCCTCGTCCGGCTGGACGGACAGGACCAACTGATTCGGCTCCACCTCGCCTATGTCCGCCCCGGCGAACGGGAGGTGCGGCACCGGCCGGAACTGGACCGCGATCTCGGTCACCCGCCGTGGAAGCCGCTTGCCGCACCGCAGATAGAACGGGGTCCCGGCCCACCGCCAGTTGTCGACCTCGACCCGCATCGCGACGTACGTGTCCGTTCGCGAGTCGGCGGGCACGCTCTCCTCGTCGACGTACGCGGGGACCTGCTCGCCGCCGACCCATCCGGCGCCATACTGACCGCGGACAACATAGTCCGGCACCTCGGCTGCCGTGTAGCGCCGCACCGATCGCAGGAGCTTCACCTTTTCGTCACGGAGGGTGTTCGCGTCGAAGCGCACGGGAGCCTCCATCGCGGTGAGGGCGAGGAGCTGCATGAGGTGGTTCTGGATGACGTCGCGAATCGCCCCCGCGGAGTCGTAGTAGCCCGCGCGGCGCCCGATGCCGATGTCCTCGGCCATCGTGATTTGGACGTGCTCGACGTAGCGGCGGTTCCAGACCGGCTCGAGGATCCCGTTCGCGAATCGCATCACCTGGAGGTTCTGGACGGTCTCCTTGCCGAGGTAGTGGTCGATCCGGAAGACCTGGGATTCGACGAACGCCTCCGAGATCTCGGTATTCAACTCCAGCGCCGACTCGAGATCGCGGCCGAACGGCTTCTCGATCATCAGCCGGGACGGCGCCTCGCTCTCGTCGCTCAGACCGACCCCCGAGAGCGATTGCGCAACCCTGGCGAAGAACGACGGCGAGACCGCCAAGTAGAAGACTCGTTGCGCGCGCTGGCCGTCGGCGTCGATCTTCGCGATGCGCTCGGCGAGCGATTCATACAGCTTGGGGTCGTCGAGATTCCCGCGCAGGAACTCGAGGCGGGGCTCGAGACTCTGCCACGTGTCATCGTCGATCCCGGTTCGCGAATAGCTCGAGATCGCATCGCGAGCATGGGCGCGGAAGGCCTCGTCACCGCTCTCCGAGCGACCGATACCGATGACGTGAAAGCCATCTGGCAACAGGCCGCCCAAGCGCAGGTTGTAGACGGCCGGGAGCAGCTTGCGGGCGGCGAGGTCGCCCGTAGCACCGAAGATCACGAGCGTCGTGGGCGGCGGAAGAGCCTCCTCGACGTCCGCCGCGAACGGGTTCTCCGGCAGGATCTCGGACTGGGTGACGGCAGTCAAGACGCGCCCTCAACCTCGCTGTGCGAAGCAACGGACGCCGGCTCGCCCCGAGCGAGCTCCAAGGCTGCGAGAAGCGCAGCGCCCCGGACGCCCGCGTCGCGGCCTTGTCGAGCGAGGCGGATCTCCGTGCGCTCGCCCACGCCGGGCGGTATGAAGTCGCGGGCAGTCTCGCGGGCCGGATCGAGCAGCAGATCACCGGCCACCGAGACCCCGCCCCCGATCACCACCTCGTCCGGGTCGAAGGTGTTGATCGCGTTCGCGATCCCCACACCCAGCCGCTCCCCGAGCGTGCGGAGGGCGGCCACCGCATCCGGATCACTCTGTTGCGCGGCCCGGACGACGTCGTGCCCGTCGATGCGGTCCCCGCCCGCGGCCATCTTCGCGAGCGCCGAATCAGGGCGCTCACCGGCGATCTGGGCGCCGAGTCGGTCCAGCGCGCGCCCCGCCGCGAGCGCCTCCAGCGACCCCGTCTGAGGAAAGTCGCCCGCCGTCGGCCGCCCCTCACCGAAGCTCGCGCCGATGAGCGTGTGGCCCAGCTCGCCGGCGGCGCCGGTGGAACCACGGTAGACGCGCCCGTCGAGAACCAGCCCGCCACCCACCCCCGTTCCGACTGTGAGGAGAACGAGGTTCTGCACGAGCGGTCGCCCGCCGTCGTCGAACGCCTCACCGATCGCCGCGATGGTTGCGTCGTTGTCCACGAACACCGGCATACCGATCCGGTCCTCGAGCACACTCCGGAGGTCGAAGTCCGCGAGGTCGAGGTTGACGCTCGAGTGGACCCGCCCGGTATCGAATTCCACGATCGATGGGACGCCGACGCCGACCGCACGTGTCCCCGGCGAGTTGACGGACTTGACCCCGGCCACGATCTCGTCAACGAGCCCATCGGCGCTCGACGAGTCCGTCGGACGCACGGTCGGCTCGCTGAGCCGCTCTTCCTCGAGCGTCGCGACGGCCACCTTGGTCCCGCCGACGTCCACGCCGATGAACCGACCGCCCTCCGCTACCTCGAGCTCGGACGCGAGCGGCGCTGGGGGCATGCGCTCACGATAACGACTGGCGAGCGGGCGCTGGCGGCGCGAACGACTTACCCGTTCGAACCGGCGGCGGCCGAATCGGGCGGGAGGATCCGCAGCAGGGCGCTCGCCGTGAGCCCGGCGGCGACCAGGATCGTCGCGATCGAGCCGAGGAAGGCGGCGTGTGGACGGTTCCACGCCACCGCGGGCCCGTATCGCAGCGCGGCCAGCAGAACCGCGCCGGCGAACAGCAGGATCCCCGCGGCGATCGCCGCCACCTCGAGCCGCCGGGCGGCAATGGTCGCCGAGGGTGGCGCGCGCCCCTCAGCCGGCGTCGGGGTCGGCTCACCTCGCTCCCGCCGGTCCAGCAGCGCCACGATCGCACCCACGATCGCCAGGGTCAGCGCGAACGAGCCGAGTGGATCGCTGGGGCGGTGCCAGGCGGCGGTGACCACGAGGATCCCGACGCCCCCGGCGAACGCGGCGGCAATGACCGCAACGGCCCCGCGGAGCCGCTCCGGAGCGATGAGCACCGCCGAGAGCCCGAGGCCCATCGCGATCGCGGTGTGACCGGATGGGTAGCTGTTGCCGTGGAGACTCGACGCCCACAGGTCCGGCCGCGAGAGGATCACGAGCTTGAACAGCTCCGCCGCCGCGAGGCTCAGGCCCACGATGACCGCGGGCAGCGCGATCAACCAAGGACGCCGCGATAACCACGAAAGCGCGCCCAGCGCGATCACCGCGGCTCCCAGAGAGCCGACACTGACGAGGCGCAACAGGCTGCTGGCCCCCGACTGCGCGCGTTCGGGCGCGGACCGACCCCCTGCGAGCGCTGCCTCGTCGGCGTGCTGGCCCACCTCCGTGTGCACCGCGATCCCGTAGATCGCGAAGAAGACGGCCAGCGCCACGATGGCGATGGCCAGCGCCCGGGACACCGATGCGTCAGGCGGCGACCGGCTCGCGGCGGCGCCGTTGCGCGCGGCGGGGAGGGCCGGGCTCCGCGGGCGTGACCAGACCCTTCAGGAATCGGCCCGTGTACGAGGCGGTGTTGGCGGCGACCTCCTCCGGCGTTCCGCTCGCGACGACCTCGCCGCCGGCCTCGCCGCCCTCCGGCCCCAGGTCGATGATCCGGTCCGCCCACTTGATCACGTCCAGGTTGTGCTCGATCACGACCACGGTATTGCCCGACTCGACGAGACGGTCGAGGACCTCGAGCAGCCGCTGTACGTCCGCGAAGTGCAGGCCTGTCGTCGGCTCGTCGAGGATGTAGAGGGTGTCGCCGGTCGCGACCTTCGACAGCTCGGTCGCGAGCTTCACACGCTGCGCCTCGCCGCCGGAAAGCGTCGTCGCGGGCTGGCCGAGCCTGATGTAGTCGAGCCCGACATCGTGAAGCGTCTGCAGACGGCGGCGGATCTTCGGGATGTGGGCGAAGAACTCGACCGCCTCCTCGACCGACATCTCGAGCACGTCCGCGATCGATTTCCCCTTGAACCGCACCTCGAGCGTCTCGCGGTTGTAGCGGCGCCCGTGGCACTGCTCGCACGGGACGTAGACGTCCGGGAGGAAGTGCATCTCGATCTTGATCTGGCCGTCGCCACGGCACACCTCGCAGCGCCCACCCTTGACGTTGAAGCTGAACCGCCCCGGCTTGTATCCGCGGACCCGCGCCTCCTTGGTCTTCGAGAACAGCTCGCGGATGTGATCGAAGACGCCGGTGTAGGTGGCGGGGTTCGAGCGCGGCGTACGACCGATCGGCGACTGGTCGATGCTGATGATCTTG
>Ga0209382_10001418_pt1 | contig 37857 bp, 36 predicted proteins | sample SoiMetdeltSBSDD5_FD_187599 | JGI IMG/M metagenome (GOLD analysis project Ga0209382, IMG submission 187599) | Bulk soil microbial communities from a Populus tree surrounding site in Tennessee, USA - Soil MetaG P. deltoides SBSDD5 (SPAdes) (version 2) | ecosystem: Environmental > Terrestrial >... | reverse complement strand
GCTGCCGAATTTCTTCTCGTCGAAGACCATGCGCAGATATTCGTCGGCCTCTTTCGCGGAGTTGACGATGACGACGCCCTTGCCCGCGGCGAGTCCGTCGATTTTCAGCACGCTCGGATAGCCGAGCTGCTTGAGCGCTTTCTTCGCCTCGTCGACGGAATTCGCGGCGACGGCTTCCGCAGTCGGGATGCCGTACTTGCGCATGAAGTCTTTGGAGAAGACCTTCGAGCCCTCGAGCTCCGCGGCGAGGCGGGTGGGGCCGAAGATGGGAAGTCCGCGTTTCTGGAACTCGTCGACGATGCCGAGGGTCAGGGGGAGCTCGGGGCCGACGACGGTGAGGTCCATCTTCAGCTTCTCGGCGAAATCGGCCAGCTCGATGATGTCGGCGACTCCGATCGGGACGCAGTCGGCGATCTGGGCGATGCCGGCGTTGCCGGGGGCGGCGTACAGCTCCCGCACGAGTGGCGATTGTTTGAGTTTCCAGCAGAGGGCGTGTTCCCGCGCACCTTGCCCGACGACGAGCACTCGCATGTTCCTCGGATTGTAACAGTTGGGAAGGGTGCGCCCGCTCCTAGACGTTTCTCCGCCTGCGCCCGTATTTAGGGCGATCATGGCCCCTGGACTCCGTCTGATGATTCCGACTACGCCTACCGTCGAGCCCGACGACCGGCAGCTCGTGGAAACAATCCGCGGCGGCGATACCGACGCGTTCGAGACGCTCGTCCGCCGGAAGACCTCGAAGGTGTATGCGCTCTGCTACCGGATCATCGGCAACGCGGAAGACGCCAAGGACATCTCCCAGCTCGTGTTCCTCAAGCTGTGGGAGAACCTCGAGAAGTACGACCCGCAGTACGCGTTCGACACGTGGCTGTACCGCATGGTGACGAACGTGGCCATCGACTTCATGCGCAACAAGCAGTCGCGCGACAACGCCGTGAACTCGAACCTGCGGCTGGTCAAGACGGCCGCGGACCCGGAGCAGAGCGTAGTCGTGCAGCGGAAGGAAGTGGAGAACGTCTTCAACGAAGTCTCCGCGATCCTCTCGCCGAAGCAGAAGACGATCTTCGTGATGAATCAGATGGAAGACCTGCCGTCGGCCGAGATCGCGAAGGTCCTCGGCTGCCGCGAGTCCACGGTCCGCAATCATCTGTTCAACGCGCGCAAGCTGATGCAGGCGCAGTTGCAGCGGCGTTTCCCCGAGTACGCGCAGCTCTGGAGGGCAAAATGATCTCGTGTGACTCCTTCCGGATGCGCTTCCACACCGGCACCGACGACGCCGCGCTGCTCGAGCACCTGCGCGCGTGCGACCGCTGCCTGGACTTCGCCGCACACGCCGACCCGGACGTGATGTTCCGCGCGCTCGGCGGCAGCGAGATCGTTCCTCCCGGCGGCGTCGACGCATTCGTCGACGGCGTGATGCAGCAGGTGCGGGTGCGTGATGCGGAGACCACGGTCGCCGCGGGACACGTGGTCGCGTGGCCGCGTCGCTTCGCGATGGCGGCCGCGGTGGCGATCGCGGCGTTCGGCGCGACTCTGGTGTATCGCAACGATGTGCCCGTCAACCTGGAACCGATCCATCGTGCGGAGCTCCGCACCCTCACGACGAAGCCAATCGTCGAAGCGTATGACTCACAGAATGCAACCATCGTCGAAGTGCCCACTGAAGAAACGGACGACGTGAAAATCGTCATGATCTTCGACGAGAACCTCCCGGCGGACTTATGAAGCGAATTGCAGTTGTGTTGATGGCCTTCCTCTTCGTCTCGGCTGCACTGGCCGATACGGCGGACGTGGGCAAGAGCCTGTCGGTGCGGACGTTCCAGTTCAAGCACAAGCAGGCGGACAAGGCCGCGGCGATGATCAAGGAGCGTCTGAGCGCGGATGGATCGATGTCGATCCAGCCCACCGCGAACTCGCTCATCGTCACGGATGATCCGGAGACGCTGAAAGCGATCGCGGCCGTCCTGGCGAAGTACGACGCGCCGCCGCAGCCGTTCCATCTGACGGTGCGTCTCGTGTCGGCAGCCCGCGGCGGCAAGACTGCCGGCGCGCGCATTCCGGACGAGCTCAAGGATCTGGAGTCGAAGCTGGCGCTGCTCCGCTACGACAGTATCGAGAGCCTCGGCGCGGCGGAATTCGACGGAAAAGAAGGCGAGCCGGGTCTCGCGAATCTCGCGACGTACCGCGCGGAGTTCAACTTCGGCGAATACGACCCGGCCAGCGACACGATCGCGATCACGGATTTCAAGTTGAGCCGGATCGACGACGGTACGCTCGCGCCAATGATGAAGACGACCTTGAATCTCAAACTCGGACAGACGTTCATCATGGGCGTCACGCGCCAGCCGAACAGCCAGCGCGCGCTCATGATGGTGCTGTCCGCCCGGCGCTAATAAGGCGCGTAATTTCTCCTCACTTCGCGGAGGGCGCGGCGCGTGGGTTGCTCACCCGGCGCGTCGCGCCCGAGCCGGCAGCACTGTCATCCTGAAGCCGCGCAGACGGCGAAGGACCTCCTGCCGGTGCGCGCGTTGCGCTTCAATCAGGGGATTCGCCGTCTACGCGGCTTCAGCCATCTGAGGTCATAAGTCAAGCGGCGAAGCGGGCGCAGAGCGGCGAGCCGCGGCGAGCGAGAGCGGCGAGATACAGGGGCTCGTCGTAGACCGCCTTGGTGCTCCAGCAGGCATAGAGCACACGAATCCAGCGGAAGGCGAGGGCGCGGAGAGCAACGCGATGAGACGCCCCGCGCTCGCGCTGCTGGTGGTAGTAGGCGCGAGCCCATTCGCATTGTGGGATCGAGGCTTCGGCGAACTCATGGAAGGTCTGATGGAGGAATCGTGGTCGTTGCCAACGGGCCTGGACTGTGCGGCGCTTACCGCTCTTGATCGTCACCGGAGAGGTGCCGGAGTAGTTCTCCATCTGCTCGGCGTCGGTGAAGCGGGTCCGGTCCGATCCGAACGCTGCAGCCAGTCGGGGCGCGAGTACCGGGCCGGCGCCAGGGAACGACTCGAACAGCGCGCGATCGTCATGCCCAGACCAGAGCTCGGCGATGGCTCGCTCATGCATTTCCACTTGCTCTTGCAGTGTCTCAATGACGGCCACCAGTGCCTGCGCGCGCATAGCCAGCGCGGAGGTAATGGCTGTATCGGTGGTCAGCGGTACCGCCGAGCGGATCGTCACGATGATCTTCTCGATCTCCGCCGTCGGCGTTCGGCTGCTGCTGCGAATCAGCTTCTGGATTCGCTCGGGCCGTGCCTGCTGCGCGGACTCGAGAGTCGGCAGTGCCGCCAGGAAGTCTCGGAGCAAAGTGCTCTTACCGCCGAACCACGTCAGCACCTGTGGAAAGTACTGCTTGACCGTAGCGGTGAGCGCCTGCATCAACGAGGTACGTTGATCGACGAACTCGCGCCGATCTTCGACCAGCAGTCGCAGCTTCCTTGTGGCCGAGTCGTCGGCATGCCAGACTCGCAACTGGTTCAGGTGTGCAGCGGCAAAGTCGAGGATCAGACCCGCATCAATAGGATCGTCTTTCGCGCCGCTCAGATGGAGCGCTTGGCGGTACGCACTCGCCGCTCGCGGGTTGATCGGCACTAACGCGAGGAAATCGTAAATCGACAGCGCGTACAGCAACGGCCCCCGGGACTGCTCCATGGCCACCACGATCGTGCCGGCTGGATACTGTCCTCGTAGCCGTGTGACCCACGCGTGTACTTCCTCCGGACTGCTCGAGAAGGTGCCGCGTTCTTCCTCCCCATTCTGCCCTCTCAACGCATAGTCGTGCTGCTGATCCGCCCAGTCGATCCCAACGCATGCAACCCATTCCATCGTCCCCTCCTCACCGTCCAGAGCACGCTGGCTTCGGTCACTGCGCAGGCCTTATAGTCAGTCCGGAACGGACAGCATCTGAGTATGCGTCTCGACCGAAGCGCACTGACCGGGTCGCGAAGCTGAAGCTAAGCGTCGGCCGCTTGGATGACTGATGCGTACCCGGCCAGTGCGTGCCTCGCCCCTACTCTCCACCTTGCCGCGGGAAACGTACAGTCATGCTCCCGCACGACCACGACTCTCAACGCTGTGGAGAAACGGAGAAACGGTGCGGCAGCACCTATAAGGATGACAGGCGAGCGCGTCGCCGCTCCGCGAGGAACTCTCCCACCTCTTCCACGTCGCGCGTGTTGAAGATCTGCTTCGGCGAGAGCCCGCCCTTGCGCGCGACCCAGGTTCCCGTGATCACCGCGTTGTACTCGCTGATCGAATGCGCGTCGGGGTGGATGCTGAACATCACGCCGCGGTCGGCGGCGCGGCGGAGGTAGCGCCAGTCGACGTCGAGGCGGTTGGGATTGCCGTTGATCTCGATCATGACACCGCGCTCGGCCGCTTTGTCGAAGATGCGGTCGTAGTCGACGCGATAGCCCGCGCGCGAGAGGAGCTTGCGGCCGGTGAGGTGTCCGAGGAACGTGACGTGCGGGTCGTCCATCGCGCGGAGGATGCGCTCGGTCATCTGGTCGATGTCCATCTGGAATTGCGAGTGCACAGACGCGACGACGAAATCGAATCTCGCGAGCACCTTCGCGCCGTAATCCATCGTCCCGTCCGGGAGGATGTCGGCTTCCGTGCCGCGGAAAACGCGCATCGGCGCGACGCCTTTCTCGTGCCGCGCAATCTCTGCATGCTGCTCCTGCAACCGCTCCTCGGAGAGGCCGCCGGCGTAGTAGGCGACCTTCGAGTGATCGGAGATGCCGACGTACTCCCAGCCGCGATCGCGCGCGGCGGAGAGCATCTCCAGCATCGTGTTGCGGCCGTCGGAAAAGGTCGTGTGGACGTGGAACGTGCCGCGGATGTCGTCGACGGAGACGAGCTTCGGACGCTTCTTCAACTTCAGATCGTCCGCGGTCTCGCGCCGCTCCGGCTCCACGTGCGCGACCCCAGCTTTCTTGAACGCGTCCGCTTCGCTCGCGGCTTTCGGGATCTTGCCGAAGGCTTCGACGAATTCCGCGCTCCCCGTCGTACGGAGTACCGTCGACCCGAAATCCGCGGGCGCTGTGAGATGGAACAGTACGTCCATCTCGCCGCGCACCGTGCCTTTGTACGTTTGCGGATCGAGCTCCGCGAGATCGGAGACGAGCCTCGCGAGTCTCTCCGCGACGACCGCGGGTTTCTTCGTCGCGATGACGAGGTTCACGTTGCGGATGACCTCGAGACGGCGGCGGACGCTGCCGGAGACCTCCGCGTCCTCGACTTCGTCGAGGTCCGCGAGCCGCTCGCGCAGCGTCTCGCCGACTTCGAGCCCGATCGGGAGGAGAAACTGCGACTCGCGCATGCGCGCGAACTCGATCCCGGCGAGAATCTGCTCCGCGGTCTTCGCGCCGAAGCCTTTCAACTTCGCGAGCTGTCCGTTCTTCGCCGCTTCTTCGAGCTGGTCGATGGACGCGATGCCGAGCTCGGAGTGGAGCATGCCGATTTTCTTGAGGCCGAGCTTCGGCACGCGCAGCAACTCGAAGATGCCGGGCGGATACTGCGCACGCAGCTCCTCGAGATAGGGCGACGAGCCGGTGCGGACGATTTCCTCGATGACCTGCGCCGTGGCCTTGCCAATGCCGGAGACGCTGGTGAGCGTCCCGGCCTTCACGAGCGCGTCGATGTCATCGTCGAGGTTCTCGACCGCGCGCGCAGCCTTCTCGAACGCTCGCGCGCGAAACGGTTGGGGGTCGCTGAGCTCGATGTAGCGCGAGATCTCGTCGAGCGTGCGGGCGATGGTGAATTTGTCCATGATCGGTTGGCGGTTGTCAGTTGGCGGTTGGCGGGGGAGCCATTCTCTCGTGCTCCCGCCAACCGCCAACCGTCAACCGCCAACTAATATCATGCCGTCATGCAACCTCACGACCGTCTCGTGGTCGCCGTCGATCTCTCCGCGCGCGATGAGATCCTTCGGCTCGTCGATACGCTGCAGGGCAGCGTGGGCGTGTTCAAGATCGGGTTGCAGGCGTTCATTGCGAACGGACCGGCGATCGTCCGCGACGTGGTCGCGCGCGGCGAGCGCGTGTTTCTCGACCTGAAGATCCACGACATCCCGAACACCGCGAAGCATGCCGTCGCCGAGGCGGCGGCTTTGGGTGCATCGATCGCGACGGTCCATACTGCCGGCGGCGAATCGATGCTACGAGCCTGCAATCACGACACGCTCCTCGTCCTCGGCGTCACCGTGCTGACGAGTCTCAGCGAAACGGACCTCCAGCAGATCGGTTTCGGCGGCACCGCGGTCGACAACGCCGTGCGTCTCGCGCGCCTCGCGCAGAGCAGTGGATTGCGTGGTGTCGTTGCCTCGCCGCTGGAGATCGAGCCGATTCGCGAGGCATGCGGCACGGACTTCGTCATCCTCACGCCCGGCATTCGCCCGAAGGGGTCCGACGTCGGCGATCAGCAGCGGGTGATGACGCCGGGAGAAGCGGTGCGCGCGGGCGCCGACTACATCGTGGTGGGGCGGCCCATCACGAGTGCGGCCGACCCGAGGTCGGCCGCACGGAGGGTGGTCGAGGAGATGAGCGCTATCTGACGACGCGCCGGCGCGGGTTCGTGCAGTTGTCGCCCGGGCCTTCGAAGAAGATCCGCTTGTTCGCGAACTGGCGGCGGCGTCCGAGGACGTCGGTGCCGATCGCGCGGAGCTGATATTCGCCGCGCGCGGTGGCGTCGAGGTTCACCCTGACGCGCCACGGCAGCACCGGCGTGCGCGACGACACTTCCTGGCGCAGCGGTCCGCCGAGGGTCACGAAGCCGAGCGGCGTGGTGTTCAGGAACAGCTCGACGGAGACGATCTTTTGCACGCCCGTGACCCAACCGCGGATCTCCGATCCGCTGCAGGTGAGGTGGTGCGGTCCTTCGAGCTCGATGCGTCCGGTGATCTGTCCGCACGAGCCATAGCTCTGCAGTCCCGTCGCCTCGCCGATCACGTACACGAACGGACCGACGGCGAGGGGGTTGTGCTTGACCTCTTCCTCCTGCACGAGCGTGACGTCTTCGTAGAGGCGCTCGACATTGCCTTCGAACTGGATGACGTTGAGATCGAACACGTCGAAGGCGACCGTGCGCGCGGCGTCGAGCGTCATCGGGTCGACCTCTTCGATCATCGTGATGAGTCGCGCGTTGGCCTCATCCCAGTACGCGTTGCGATTGAAGCGGATGCCATTCCCGAGATCGCTGGTGAGGTACTCGGGAATCGTGAGCAGCGACGTGCGCAGGAAGAACGGCGACATGCCGGGGCGGACGGAGAACGTGTTGATCGCGCCGTCCGTGCCGATGCCGACGAAGTTGCCGTTGCTCACCAGCCAGTGTCCGGGAAACGCCGCGAAAGCCGTGCGGATCGGAGAGGCGGGGTTGGAGATGTCGATCGCAACCAGGCCCTCTTCCGTCGCCGCCAGGAGATAACCCTGGTTGAAGGCGATGTCGTTGAGACCGCGGTACTCGGTGCGGGAGCGCGACTGCACGACGCCGACGAGCGCCGGCGCGGCGCGGTTGGTCACGTCGAGGATCTCGATCTGATTCACGCAGAGCGGAGTCGTAGCGCCCAGCGGGTAGCAGGGAAGATCGGTCGCGGGATAGAGACCGGCCAGGCGATTGCCGCTCGCGGTCATGCGGCGGTAGTGGAGCCCCGGCGTGATCGAGCGACGCACGGGCGCGGTGCCGCCGGCGCGTGTGTTCGTGAGATCCCAGATCTCGAGACCGGCCTCGCTGCTGACGTAGAGATAGCCGTCCGAGAACGCGGCGCCGCCTTCGGTCTCCCTTGCGTTGAGGCCGAGGAAGTCTTCGCGTGCGATCGTGAGATTGCCGACGTCGTTCGCCGTGTACGTCGTGAGGAGTTGTCCTCGCAGCACGTGAACGGTGTTGCCGGCGGCGCGGAACACGCCGTGCGGCGACAGGTCGAACGCCGTGATCGCCGGTGTGGAGTCCATCAGCGACAGCGGGCAATCGCCCTGATAGTGATCCGCAGATGCAATTGAAGCGGAGAGAACAATACCGAGGACGAGAGCGACCCGTGACCAAACGCGCATACTAGCCTCCCAAAAGCACACCCATGACGCCCGGGATCTCCGCACCCGGCGCGTCTCACGATATGCGGATTCCCGCGCGTTTCGTCAGCGCGGCCCCCGCTCCAAAGAGCCGAAACGAGTTCGTCTAGCGGCTAAGTGTGTCGCAAATCAGGGGTTCTATGCAACATCGGCGGAGTTTGTGGGGCCGGTTCATCGTTTATCATGATCCGGAATCGATATGCTCGACGGTCATGTGCTGGTGCTGAATCGCTTGTTTCAGGCAGTGCAGATCACGTCGGTGCGTCGCGCGCTGACGCTTCTGTACAAGGGACAGGTGCGCGCCGTCGATTCCGAGTACCGCACCTACGACTTCGAGAACTGGATGGACATCCCGGTCCAGCCGGACGACCACTACGTGGTCACGCCGAGCCGGAACATCCTCATCCCGCACGTCGTGCAGCTCCTGGTGTTCGACCGCCTGCCGCGGCAGGAAGTGAAGTTCTCGCGCGGGAACATCTACCTGCGCGACCAGAACCGCTGCCAGTACTGCGGGAAGAAGTTCCCGTCGTCGGAGCTGTCGCTCGACCACGTCGTGCCGATCTCGCGCGGCGGCAAGTCGTCGTGGGAGAACGTGGTCTGCGCCTGCCTCCCGTGCAACGTCCGGAAGGGCAATAAGCTGTTGTCGGAGAGCGACATGAAGCTCCGGCGCGCCCCCGTGCGCCCGAAGTGGCACCCGCTCCATCGCCTGCAGGGAAGGACGTATCCAGAGATCTGGAAGAACTTCCTGGACGAGGCGTACTGGAACGTGGAACTGCGGCCCTAGTTGGCGGTTGTCGGTTGGCGGTTGGCGGGAGAACGATGGTGCTCCCGCCAACCGCCAACTGCCAACCGCCAACCAATTAGGATCGCTTCTTGCTAGTTGCCCCGGCGATGACCTTAGTGAACTCTCTTTGCGCCGAGATCAGTGTGTATCAGGGTGTCGGGGAATCGACGGGTGTGTTCGTGGAGCGGAGTGCGATCCGTGGCAAGAAGGGTCTCTGCAAGTCGATGCGGGACCTGGCCATCAAGTCCCGCGTCCTGGGCGACGGCTACTACTACATCCCCGTCGACCTCTGGCCGAAAGCGAAGGAGCCGGTCGTCGTGCACAAGCACGACTGGACGGTGATCAGCTCCATCCCCCGCACCTCGCGTGCGACGAAGAAGCGCGTCGCGCTCAAATAAACCTCATCCGTGGCATGGCCGGTGCAGTCTCGGCGCTGAGACTACATAGGGAGCCACACACATGAGGAACGCACTCTTCGCCCTGTTGATCGCCATGCTGGCGGTCTCCGCATCCGCTCAGAATCCTGAAGAAAGCGGACCGGTATCCGCCGCGGTAGCGAACGCGCCGAAGGGCTATACCGCCGCCTTCGTGCTGGAGCCTTCGACGAACCGCGTGCTCTTCGAGGACAACGCCGACAAGCCGCTTCCCACGGCGTCGATGGCGAAGATGATGACTCTCCTCATCGTCATGGAAGAGATCCAGCAGGGAAATCTGAACTACGACACGCCGGTGACGATCTCCGCGCGCGCGAGCAAGATGGGCGGCTCGCAGATCTATCTGCGCGCGGGCTCGGTCTGGCCGGTGAAGAACCTGCTCATCGCGACGATGGTGCATTCGGCGAACGACGCGGCTTCGGCGCTCGCGGAGAAGATCGCCGGCTCCGGAGAGTCGTTCGCGGACCTGATGAACGCGAGGGCCGAGCAGCTCGGCTTGAAGAACAGCCACTTCTACGATCCGCACGGATTGCCCGCGACGGATCCGTCGATGAACGACGTGATGAGCGCGCGCGATCTGGCGAAGGTCGGTCAGGAGCTGATGAAGCATCCGTTCATGCGCCAGCTCGCGGTGATCCCGGAGATGGAGTTCCGCAACGGCACGCTCGAGCGCATCTACAACCCGAATCGCCTCCTGCGCTTCTACGAAGGCGCAACGGGCATCAAGACCGGCTACAGCGGACCGGCCGGCTTCTCGATCACGGCGTCGGCGAAGCGGAACAACATGGAGCTGATCTGCGTGGTGATGGGCGCGAAGACGTCGCGTGGCCCGGAGAGCTCGTTCGAGATCGCCGCGCGTCTGATGAACAAGGCTTTCCTGCAATACAAGATGGTCACGCCGGTGAAGCAGGGTGCGGTCGTCGCGCAAGCATCGGTGAATGACGGGCGCTCGAAGTCGGTCCCGGTGATGGCGGCGACGGATGTGAAGGCACTCGTGAAACGCGGCGAGGAGAAGGGCGTGACCGTGAAGTTCAACGGCGGCGCCGTTGCAGCGCCGATCAAGCGCGGACAACGCATCGGCACGATCGTCGTGAGCCGCGGCAACGAGACCCTGGCCACGATGCCCGCCGTCGCAGCACAGGACGTCGAGAAGCAACCGTGGTGGAAGGCGCTGCTGCCGTTCTGATGTGGAGTGCGGCAGCGGAGTTCCTCGCGCGCGCGGAGCCCCTCGGGAGATCGTAGCTGCCGCTCTCATTTGCCGCAGCGTCGAGCTGCGGCCCCCGCCCGCGGCAGCTCGACGCTGCCACAATGGAAAGCGGCAGCTGTCGTCTCCCGAAGGCCATCGGCAGCGCGAGTACTCCGCTGCCGCACTCCACATTACTCGAACACCACTCGCCGGCCCTCGATGCGCCACGGCCGCGTCGCCAACTTCGCCAGCGCCTCCACGTACGCCTCGTGCTCCTGCGTAAGAATCCGCGCGGCCAGCGTTTCCGCGTCGTCGTCGTCGCGGACTTCGACAACGCGCTGCACAAGGATCGGTCCGGCGTCGAGATGTTCGTCGACGAGGTGAACGGTGCAACCCGAGACTTTCACGCCGTACGCGACGGCCTGCGCTTGCGCGTCGACGCCGGGGAACGCAGGCAGCAGCGACGGATGGATGTTCACGATGCGGTGGCGATAGCGCTCGATGAAGGACGCGCCGAGGAGGCGCATGTAGCCCGCGAGCGCGATGAAGTCGGGATGTGCTTCGTCGAGAACGCGCAGCACTTCGTCCTCGTGCGTCGCGCGATTCGCGAATGCTTTGTGATCGATCACGTGCGCGGCGTAACCGAAGTCGCGCGCGCGTTGAATGCCCGGTGCGTCAGGACGATTCGAGATGACGCAGACGATCTCCGCATCGAGCTCGCCGCGATGCACGGCCTCGTGAATCGCCTGAAAATTCGAGCCGCGCCCGGAGAGGAGTACGGCGAGCCGCATCACTCGATCCAGGCCGCGTAGCCCGTCGGCGGCGTGTCGTACACCACTTTGCCCGAGCCCTTCAACACGTTGCCGATGAAGTAGAACGTCTGGCCGATCTGTGTGAAGTGCTTCGACACGCGGTCGACGTCTTCCTTCCCGATCATCAACACCATGCCGATGCCCATGTTGAACACGCGGAGCATCTCGTCGCGGCCGACCTCTCCTTTTTCGTAGAGGAACTTGAAGATCGGGAGCACGGGCCACGAGCCGAGCTTGATGTGCGCGTCGAGTTTCTCCGGCAAAACGCGCGGGACGTTGTCGGTCAAACCGCCGCCGGTGATGTGCGCCATCGCGTGGATGGAGCGCTGCTCGACGAGCGGGAGGAGCGGCTTGAGATACGAGATGTGCGGCTGCAGAAGCGCCTCGCCCGCCTTCCCGACCTCGGGGACGATCGTCTGATGATCGTAGCCGAGCTTGTCGAAGAGGATGCGGCGCGCGAGCGAGTAGCCGTTCGTGTGCAGCCCCACCGAGGGCAGTCCGATCAGCACGTCCCCCTCGGTCACGGCCTTGCCATCGATGAGATTCTTCGCGTCGACGACGCCGAGGATGAAGCCCGCGACGTCGTAGTCGTCGTCGCCGTAGAAGCCCGGCATCTCCGCGGTCTCGCCGCCGATCAGCGCGCAGCCGTTCTCCTTGCACGCGCGGGCCATGCCGCGGATGACGTCCGTCATCACCGGCGGGCGGAGCTTGCCGGTGGCGTAGTAATCGAGGAAGAACAGCGGACGCGCGCCCTGCACGAGGATGTCGTTGACGCAGTGCGAGACGAGGTCGTAGCCGACCGTGTCGTGAACCTTCATCGCCTGTGCCACGCGCAACTTCGTCCCGACGCCGTCAGTGGAGGAGACGAGGATCGGCGACTCGATGCCTTCGAACGTCCCGCGGAAGAGACCTCCGAACGAGCCGATGTCGGAGAGCACGCCGGGAGTGTAGGTATCACGGGCAATGCGCCGGACTTCGCGCAACGCCTCGTCCTGCGCGTCGATGTCGACGCCGGAGTCTTTGTAGCTGGTCACGGCGCGGAGTCTATATCCTTCGCGTGATGGCGCAAGCACTCCTCATTTCTACCCTCCTCACGATCGCGGGATTGATCGTGACGATCATCATGGGCTTCTCGGCGACACCGGTGAAAACGGCGGACCACATCATCGTCGCCATCGTGACGGTCGTGATCGGTCTCTTCTCGCAGTCGATGACGATGTTCTTCTTCATCGGCACGGGGAAGGAGCTGAAGGACGCGTCAGCTCAGGACACGGACGTCGTCCAGCGCACGCGCGCCTTCAAGAGCAAGGTCTTCCCCGCGGCGATGTGGGCGATGGCCGCGATCATGATCACGTTCATCACCGGCGGCGGCGTGGGGCAGGGAAAGACGCCCGTCTGGCTGCACGACGCGCTGGCGGCGCTGTCGATCGTCATGTTCGCGCGGGCTTATATGATTCAGATCCGTGCGATGAACGAGAACGCTACTTTGATGGAGAAGTTCCTCCGCGAGGAATGACCCCGATCGCACCAACAGCGTCGAGAAACTGAGTCACATCCTCGAGCGCCACCGGCTCGTAGATCGCGGAGAGCAGATCGCGGATCTCGGCGTCGGTGCGATTGCCGTCCCAGAGGTTCAATGCCTCGTACTGATACTCGGGATTCAATCGGATCGCGGGACCTTTGTAATTCGCGGTGAGGTAGTCGTAGCCGAACGCGCTCATCGTCCCTTTGACCTTGCGCGGCGCGGTGACGTGGACGCCGCGGAGGAAGCGGTCTACCGAGGCGCGCATCTCGCGCTCGTACCAATCCGCGAACGGGAGCGTCTTGCGGCGCATCGCACGCGCGCGGCGCTCGAGCGCGAACGGCTCCATCATCTCCAGCAGCGCCGGCTTGTCTTCGTCGCCGATCGTCGCGAGCGCGTAGCCGCTGGCCGCGGCGATGAACGCCGCTCGGCCGAGCTTCGTGGAGTCGATGTTCGCCGGCACGTCGAGGTTCGTGTGGATGTAGCGGTCCGGCCAGTCGTTGAGATAGATGGCCGGGATCGCGAATGAGCTGTCGCTGTAGACCTGATGATCGCTGCCGAGAGAGAGCGGTGCGAGCTCGGCGCGGAGCGGGTCTTTGCTGCCGTCGCTGGCAACGAGTGGGAACCGCGCGCTTCCCGTCTTCGCCAGCGCCTCGGACTGAGCATTGACGAACATCGCGACCGTGTCCGCGACGTCATACACGAACGACGGCTGTGACGCCGGTCCGCGCGTGACGTGGAAGATCGCTTTCGTTTCCGGACCTCCGCCAACCATGTCGAGGTGCACGGCCGCACGGATGTTCTTCGCGATCTCCGGACGTCCGTTCAGCAACGCGAGTGTGCCCTCGATCTCCGGCGGCCAGACGAAGCGGATCGTGCGGCGCGGCGGCGCGAGACGTTTCTCCGCGATCAGCTTCGACAGCGTCCGCGCGACTTCGAGGATCGCCGCGCAGCCGCTCGCGTTGTCGTTCGCGCCGGGCCGCGGATGATCGAGATGACAACTGAACACGATCTCGCCCGGCTCGCTGCCGGGGATCGTCCCTGTCGGGATGTTGTAGTCGCCGTTCTCCTGGCCAGCGATCACCTTCGCGTGCAGGCGGATCGCTTCGCCGGAGGCGAGTCGCTGCTGCAACGCGCGTGCGGTCTTCAGCGACACCATGAACGCGAACGTCTTCTGGCTCGCGAACGTCTCGAGGTGTCCCCAGCGCACGAGGTTGTCGTTCTCGCCGTACCACGCGGTGCGCTGGTTCTGCGCGTAGCTCACGATTCCGAGCGCGCCGCGCGACAACGCGCGCTCCGCAACCGGTCCGGGTTGCGCGGATGCAAGCACGATCTTGCCCCGCACGTCTTTATTCGCGTAGTCCGCCTCCGCGGCGCCGCTGCCGACATCGATCAATTCCGCGGTGACGTCCGCGGATGCGCTGTCCTGCGCGAGTGTGATCGGCGCGGCGTCCCAGCTCGCGAGGCGCGTCGCATGCGCGCCGTTCGCATCGATTTCCCACAGCTCCGCGAATTCCGCGTTCCACGCGGGCCGCGAGCGCTGCGTGCCGTAGAAGATCTTGCCGTCGGTCGGGAAGGACTCGATGTGCGCGTCGGCGTATCCGTAGCGTTTCAGCTCCGCGAGAACCTGATCCGCCGCGGCGCGAAACCCGCGCGAGCCGCGCATGCGATGCTGGCGGGAGAGCCCTTCGAGATTGCGCTTCGCCGTCTCGCCCGAGATCTCGCTTGCAAGCGCGGTGATTTCTTTGTCGGTGAGGAAGGGGAGGGTTGTTTGCGCGGAAGTGGAGAGAGCAAGAGCAAGAATGATGGCGAGTCTCATAGTCGTCGAGTCTTCAAGTCGTCGAGTCGTCCAGGAGCTTCTCGTCGACTCGTCGACTTGACGACTCGACGACTAGGCTCGGTACAGCGCTGCTCCCCAATGCAGTCCCGCGCCGAGGGCGGTGAAGCAGATCAGCATGCCGGGCTGGATCTGGCCATTCGTGAGGCATTCGTGGAAAAGAATCGGCAGCGTGCCGGCGGTAGTGTTGCCGTAGCGCTCGATGTTGTGCGGCACTTTTTCCGGCGGAAGGCTGAGCTGCTTCGCGACCGCTTCGACGATGCGGAGGTTCGCCTGATGAATCAGCAGCAGATCGATCTGCCGCACCTCGACGCCCGCCTTCGCGCAGACCGCGCGCACCGCTTCCGGCATCTTCGACACCGCCTGCTTGAAGACCTCGCGGCCTTCCATGATCGGGATGAACTCGTTCGCGTCGAGCTGCTGATGATCGACGAACGGGCGGCGGCGGAATCCGACGCCGGGGATGAACAACGCTTCGATGTTCGAGCCGTTCGTGAAGAGCTTCGTTGCGAGCAGACCGTGGCCGTTCTCGGACCCTTCGACGACCACCGCGCCCGCGCCGTCGCCGAACAACACGGTCCGATCGCGGATCGCGGTATTCGCCGCATACTCCTCGGCCGTCACCTCGCGATCCTCCTGTCCGATCGTCGTCGCCCAGCCGTTGTGCCACGGCATGAACGGCGAGTGCACGTCCGAGCCGATGAGGAGGATGCGCGCGTACTTGCCGCTGCGGATCAGCGAGTCGGCGAGATCGAGTCCGTAGAGGAATCCCGAGCACTGCTGGCGGATGTCGAAGGTGGGGGTCGATTCGGCGAAGCCCATCTTCGACTGCACCACCGGGCCATTGCCGGGGAAGAAGTAATCGGGCGTCATCGTCGCGAAGACGATCGCGTCGATGTCGTCCTTCGTCTTTCCCGCGGCGTCGAGCGCCGCCTGTGCGGCCATCATGCCCAGCTCCGAGGAGCCCTGGCCGTCATCGACGTAATGACGTTGCTCGACGCCGCTGCGCGTGCGAATCCACTCGTCGGTCGTGTCCATGATCCGCGCGAGTGCCGCGTTCGGAACGACGTTTTTCGGGATGCCGATGCCGCTACCGGTGATGATGGAGTTCATGGGAGGCCGCTAGCTTAACTCACGATGTGGAGTGCGGAGGCAACGCCTCCGCTTTCGAATCGCGCGAATAGGAAAGCGGAGGCGCTGCCTCCGCACTCCACATCACGCGTCGTGCTTCGCGGTCAGCGCAAGCAAGTCGTGCGCGGTGAACTGATACTTCCGTCCGCAGAACTGGCAGACGACCTCCGTGCCGCCTTCGTGCATCATCTCCTCGAGCTCGTCCTCTCCGAGAAGCGCGAGCGGAGCGAGGGCGCGCTCGCGCGTGCACTGGCACGTGTAGCTCACCGGCACGGCGTATCCGTCGTCGATCTGTTTGTAGCCGACGCCCTGGAGCACCGTCGCGACCACGTCCTCGATCTCCATCTTCTCGAGCAGCGTCGAGAGCGACGGCGCGTCCTTGAGACGGCGCTCGATCGCGGAGATCGCGTCTTCGCTCGCGTGCGGGAATGCCTGGATGATCATCCCGCCGGCGGACGCCACGCCGTCGCGGCGATTGAACACGCCGAGGAGCACGGCCGAGGCGATCTGCTCGGAGTTCATCAGGTAGCGCGTGAGGTCCGTCGCGATGCCCGTGCCGCCGAGGAGCAGCTGCGACGTGTACGGCTTGCCTTCCGGCGGCGTGCCGCGGATGACGGTGAGGCTTCCGTTGCCGATCCCGGTCTCGACGTCGAGCATCGGATCCAGCGGAACGGGATTCGAGACGTAGCCGCGCACGTGGCCGGCGTTCGTGCCGTCCGCGATGACCGTGCCGAGCGGCCCGTTGCCCTGGAAGCGGAGCGTAACGTATTGATTACGCACGTCCTTGTCGAGCAGACGCGCGAGCAGCAGCGCGCCGGTCATGGCGCGGCCGAGCGCGTCGGCGGCGACTGGCGAAAGGTCGAGGATCTCGCGCGCGGTGTCTACGGCCGTGGTCGTCTGCGCGGCGATGACGCGGAAGTGGCCGTCCACGGCCATTCCGTGAATGATTCGGTCCTGAGTCTGCTGCATGGAGTGTGAGAAACGCGGGGGCGCAGGAGTTGCTTCCTTGGGGGTGAGTAACCGGAGGAAACGATGAAGCAGTTCATATTCGCTCTCGCTCTGATCGTGTTTGCCGCCTGTCAGAGGAACGAAAAGACCGGCAAGGTGGAGCCGACCGCGGAGACGCAAACCGCGACGGCCGAGGCCGCGGAAAGAACGCGCGAAGCTGCGCAGGACGTGAAGGAAGGCGCGAAGGAGCTCGGCAAGGACATCAAGGAAGGCGCGGAGCAGCTGAAGGAAACGGACGCCGCCAAACGCGTCACCGAAGGTGCGCGCGAAGTAGGGCAGGGGATCAAGCAAGGTGCCGGCGAGGCGGTCGAGGCCGCGGGGGAGAAGCTCGCGAAGGAAGGCCGCGAGGCCCAGGCGGAAGCGAAGAAGAAACCGGCAAAGACAACGACATAGAATGCGCGCGGCGAGCGTGGATCTCGCCGCAATGAAGGAGGAGCTTCCATGGTGAGTTTCGGAAGAACCTCCGTTGCCGAACAGACGCAGACGCTGAAGGTTGGGGATCCCGCTCCCGACTTCGAGCTTCCGAGTCATCGCAACGAGAGGATTCGTCTCAGTTCGTTCCAAGGGAAGAAGAACGTCGTCATCGTCTTCTACCCGCTCGACTGGACCCCGGTTTGAACGGTCCAGATGCCGTCGTACGAGGCCGAGTCGGCCGACTTCGAACGGTATGATGCCCAGGTCCTGGGCATTTCCGTGGATTCCGTTCCCTCCCACGTAGCATTCGCGAAATCGATCGGCGGGATCACGACCTATCCGCTCCTCGCCGATTTCCATCCCAAAGGCGAAGTCTCGAAGAAGTACGGCGTCTGGAAAGAAGACAAAGGCATCTGCGAGCGCGCCATCGTGATCGTCGACAAGCAGGGCATCGTCCGCTACATCGACGTCCACGACATCTCCGAAGCACCCGACAACGAACAGTTGCGGGATGTGCTGAGAGAGCTCGATTAGTTGGTTGGCGGTTGGCAGTTGGCGGTTGGCGGGGGACCCGCCGTCCCACGTTCTCCCGCCAACCGCCAACCGTAAACCGCCAACCGAGGTTCGAATGCTCAACATCGCACGCAAGTGCGTTCCCTTCACTCCCTATGACAAAGACCTCTCCTCCGCGACCGTGACGCTCGTCTCCGCGACGGGCGTGTTTCTCGCGGACCAGGAGCCGTTTCCCACCGAAGATCCGGGTGACACCAGCTATCGCATCATCCCCGCCGACGCGGACCTCGGCACGATGCGCATCGTCCATGGTCATTACGATCATGCCGAGGCTGACGCCGATCCGAACATCGTGTTTCCGCTCGAGACGCTGCGCGAGCTTGCGTCCGAGGGCGTCATTGGCGCGGTGAACGACAAGCACTACAGCTTCGGATTCACGACGCGGCTCAAGGAGCTCTACGAGAACGCGTATCCCGAGGTCGCGGACAAGGTCGAGCGCTCGAAGACCAAGCTCGTCGTATTGACAGCGGGTTGTCCCGAGACCTGCCACCGCGCGATTACCAATCTGGCCCGCGAGATCGAGTCCCGCGGTATCCCGACGATCATCATCAGCGCATCGCCCGCGGCGACGGAGTCCGCCCGCCCGCCGCGCGCGATGACGTGGGAAGGCGCAGCCATCGGTCGCATCGTCGGACGCGCGGGAGACCGCGAGCTCCACAAAGTCGTCGTGCGTGCCGCGCTGCAGATGTTCACGCACGACACGCCCCCGGGAAAAGTCGTCACGAAGAACGTACGCGGACCCAGTTGACAGTTTGCAGTCGGCAGTCGACAGGAGAAAGAAGCCGGAACAGCTCCTGTCAACTGTCAACTGCCAACTGTAAACTGAGCCATGTTTCCTCCCATCGGTTTCGGCGGAATGCCGCTCTCGATTCAGGGTCGCCCCGACGAAGAGCAGGGCCGGCACGTGTTGCGCGCGGCCGTCGACGCGGGGATGACGTTCGTCGACACGGCGGACGTCTACTGCCTCGACGACAACGACATCGGCCACAACGAGCGGCTCATCGCCTCCGCGTTGGGCGATCGCGACGACGTGCGTATCGCGACGAAGGCGGGCCTGCGCAGACCGCGCGGCACGTGGACGAGCGACGCAAGTCCGGCGCACATCCGCGAAGCGTGTGAGCAGAGCCTCCGCTCGCTGAACACCGATCGCATCTGGCTCTATCAACTGCACGCGCCCGATCCGAAGGTCGCGTTCGAGAAGAGCGTCGAGGCGTTCGCGGAGCTGCAGCGCGAAGGGAAGTTCGAGCACTTCGGGTTGAGCAACGTCAGCGTCGCGCAGATCGACCAGGCGCGCGCGATCCTCCCGGTCGTCTCCGTGCAGAACCGCCTGAATCCGTACTTTCGCGAGAACGTGAAGGTCGCGAAGGCCTGCGCGGAACGAAACATCACCTTCCTCGCGTACAGCCCCGTCGGTGGCGGACGTCTTGCGAAGAAGCTCCCGCAGTTCGACGTGCTGATCGAGCTGGCGCAGAAGCACGACCGCAGCGTGCACGCGATCGTGCTGGCCTGGGTGCGCGCGCAAGGCGCGACCGTCGTGCCGATCCCGGCCGCGCGCACGGTGGAACACGCGATCGACAGCGCGCGTTCCGTGGACCTCACGCTTTCGCGCGAGGAAATTGCAGCAATCGACGAGACGGAGTTCGATCGGAGCTAGTTGGCAGTTGGCAGTTTGCAGTTGACAGGAGCGCCGGGCTTTTTCTCCTGCCAACCGCCAACTGCCAACTGCCAACTGAATGTTCTATTCTTCGCCATCAAAAGGGGGCACACGACAGCAATTGACCACGCAAGAGCTCATCGAAGCGGCGCAGCAGGAGAAAGACTGGACCATCGACGACGCCGTCTCGTTGTACATGACCGACCGCTGGGGCGCCGGATACTTCCATGTCGCGGAGAACGGCGACATGACCGTCGCGCCGCTGCAGCAGAAGGGCGCGGACGTTCCGATCATCGACGTCGTGCGCGAGGCGCAGACGATGAACCTCTCCGCGCCGCTCCTGATCCGCTTTCAGGATCTGCTGCGGCATCGCGTGGAGATGCTCAACCGCGCCTTCAACGACGCCATCCGCGAGCACAACTACCGCGGCTCGTATCGCGGCGTGTTCCCGATCAAGGTCAATCAGCTTCGTGAAGTCGTCGAGGAGATCCTCGACGCCGGACGGCCCTTCCATCACGGAGTCGAGGTCGGCTCGAAGCCGGAGATGTTCGCCGGCCTCGCGGTGCACAGCGATCCCGAGTCGGTGATCATCTGCAACGGCTACAAGGACCGCACCTACATCCGCATGGCCCTCCTCGGCCGCAAGCTCGGGAAGAAAGTGATCCTCGTCGCGGAGAAGATCTCCGAGGTTGCGATGATCACGAAAGTCGCGGCAGAGATGGGCGTCGAGCCCTGGATCGGCCTGCGCGTGCGTTTGCTCGCGAAAGGCGCGGGCAAGTGGGCCACGTCCGGAGGCGAGCACGCAAAGTTCGGCCTCTCGACCGCGGAGATCCTCGAGGCGATGGAGATCATGCGCGAGGCGAACATGGAGTCGGCCTTCAAGCTGCTCCACTTCCACATCGGCTCGCAGATCCCGGACATCCTCACCATCAAGCGCGCCGTCCGCGAGGCGGCGATGTACTACGCGAAGCTCTACAAGAGCGGCCACCGGCTCGAGTACGTCGATGTCGGCGGCGGCCTGGCCATCGACTACGACGGCTCGCGCTCGACCTTTCACTCGTCGATGAACTACACCGTCGAGGAGTACGCGAGCGACATCGTCTACAACATCCTCGACGTCTGCGACGACGAGAAGGTCCCGCATCCGATCATCGTGTCGGAGTCGGGACGCGCGACCGTGGCCCATCACTCCGTGCTCGTGGTGCAGGCCTTCGGCGCGATCGAGAAGACGCCGCTGGAGTCGCGCGAGATCCAGGCCCGCGACCACAAGCTCGTGCGCGAGCTGATCGACATCGACGGCTCGCTCGACACGGAGAACGTGCAGTCGGCGTGGCACGACCTGCAGCAGATCAAGGAGCAGGCGCAGACCATGTTCGAGCTCGGCCTGCTCGATCTCGACGTGAAGGCGCGCGTGGAGTCGCTGTTCTGGCAGCTCGCCGAGCGGATCCAGTTCCTGGTCCGCACGATGGATTCGGAGGAAGTGCCGGAGGATCTGCGCAATCTGCAGATCGAGCTGGCGGACCAGCACATCTGCAACTTCTCCGTGTTTCAGTCGCTGCTCGATCACTGGGCGCTGGGGCAGCTCTTCCCGATCGTGCCGATTCATCGGCTCAACGAGCGTCCGCAGCTCGAGTCGACGCTGGTCGACATCACCTGCGACTCGGACGGGAAGGTGTCGAAGTTCATCGACCTGAACGACGTCCGCGAGACGCTGCCGCTCCACGAGATCCGCCCCACCGAGCCCTACTACCTCGGCATCTTCCTCACCGGCGCGTACCAGGACATCATGGGCGACATCCACAATCTCTTCGGCCGCGTGAACGAGGTGCATGTGTTCCTCGACCCGGACGAGGAGTCGGGCTTCTACATCGAGGAAGACATCCCCGGCCAGCCGATCGGGGAAGTGCTGGCCATGACCCAGTGGGACTGGCGCGATCTGGAGAAGCGGATGAAGCAACAGATCGACGTGGCCATCAAGCAGGACCGCGTCAAGCCGAACGAGGGGATGCGCCTGCTGCAGGACTTCGAGCGGGGGCTGAAGGACCAGACGTATTTGACGTTCGACTGAAATCGGTTGTCGGTTGGCGGTTGTCGGGAGCACGAGAGAACGACTCCCCCGCCAACCGCCAACCGCCAACTGCCAACCGCCAACCGATGTGTTTGCCGTCACCGCGATGCGGAATCCTCTTTTGCGACGATTCGTTATGGGCCATGTCCAATAAACACAGGAGAAACGAACCCATGCGTAGATATCTTGCGGTCAGCCTGCTTCTGCTTCTCGCCGCCGCCGGAAATGCATTTGCCGGCTTCGAGGCGCGGATGCACGGCAAAGTCGTCGACATCTCGACGAAGCAACCGATCTCGGGTGCCACGATCAGGATCGAGGCCGTCGAGAAAAAAACGGTGAAGCAGAGCACGACGTCGAAGGCGGACGGCACGTATGCCATTTTCGTGATCGACGGCACGATCAAGTACAAGTTCACGGTCAGCGCCGCCGGGTACACCCCCTACGAAGAGACCCTCAAGATGAGCATCGGCGAGACCGACCGTCGGGACTGGGAGCTGATGAAGGTCGGGGCAGCTCCGGTCGTCGCGCCGAAGGCGGACCCGGCGGTCGAGGCTTATAACGAAGGCGCTGCGCTCGCGAATTCGGGCGACGTTGCCGGCGCGATCAAGAAGTTCGAGACGGCCGTAGCCGCGAAGCCGGACATGCTCGCCGGCTGGACCGCTCTCGCGAAGATGCAACTCCGCCAGAAGAACTACCCGAAGGCGATCGAGGCCGCGGGGAAGGTGCTGGAGATCGACGACAGCGACGCGGATATGCTGACGGTGCAGTACCAGGCTTACATGGCCCAGGGCGACAAGGCCAATGCCGCGAAGATCGAGCCGAAGCTGCCCAAGAACGCGGGCTCGCTGTTCAACGAAGCGGCGAAGCTGATCAACGCGGGCAATGACGCCGGCGCGGAGACGCTGCTGAAGCAGGCCATCGCCGCCGACGAGAAGTTCGCGCAGGCTCACTACGAGCTCGGCATGATCTACGTCCGCAGCGGCAAGTCCGCCGAGGCGAAGGCCGCACTGACGAAGTACCTCGAGCTCGACCCGAACGGCAAAGACGCCGCGACGGCGAAAGAGATGATGAACTATTTGAAGTGACGTAGGGCGGGCTTCAGCCCGCCCATCAGCTTAAGAACGGCGGCGAAAGCCGCCGTTTCGTGTTTGAGCGTTCGACGCAGTCTCATAATGCGTTTCGCGACGCCGTTCCAACACAGTCGCAGAACGCGTTATGCGACTGCGGCACGTTCTCCATTCCACCTTCCGTAGAGAATTTGCCTTTTTCCCTGGACCGAGGGAGCCTCGGCGGATGCCAGAGCCGCCGAAACGACTCGACCGAGTCAGGACTGCGATTCGCGTTCGGCATTACAGTCCGCGGACAGTGCATCGGCTGATGCACCACGAGGATCTGGCATGCGGATGGGGCGAGACGTGGTTGCCGGACGCGATTGCGCGCAAATTTCCGTCGGCGGCGAGAGACTAGCGGTGGCACCCGCGTCGGGAGTGAGCGAAGCGACGCGGGTCGACAAACGAGTCACGTGTCACAGCTTCCGCCACTCCTTCGCTACCCATCTGCTCGAGCGCGGCCACGACATCCGCACTGAAGCCTCGCACACCCTCACGCCTCAAAGTTCGAGTTTTGCTCCGCGGCGCGGCGGGCGGAAAAACGCTGGGAGCGCGTTATAGCTGCTTCGTGCACTACTCCTCGTAGATTCGCGCGCGTTGCGAACCGCGTCTGGTCCTCTAGCTGACCTGAGGCGCGTCGCAAAGTCGGAAAAACAGTGCGAAAATTTGAACGGGTCTGAAAGGTCGAACTATCTCCTGACAGAGCCGTTTCAATGGAGGATTAACACATGGCTAGATGCACAGCACCAGTGAGAGGCCATCGCTCAGCAAGCGCCGCAGCGGAGTGCCCTGCATGCAGTGGGCGCTACGGCCGTTACGGGTATAGCGGGTACAGCAACTACGGGTCGTACTCGTCTCAGTCCTACTCCTCGCCGTGGAGTAGCGGGGGCGGCCGGAGCAGCAGCGCCGGGTCCGGCAGCAACGCAAGACCGCGGTGGTCGCCAGGCAGTTCGTCAGTGGTCTACACGCCGACCGAGGTGATGGCACTCACGCCCGTCCGCAAAAGCGTAGAGAATCTAGCGACGCTGCCGGACCTTCGGGATGTCTTCCTGTGCCACGCGTGGGACGACCGGCAGGGGGCCGCCAAGGAGCTTCACGACCTGTTGCAGTCACGCGGTGTGAGGGTCTGGTTCAGCGAAAAGGACGTTGGCCTCGGCGTGCCGTTGCTCCGTGCGATCGACAAGGGCTTGGCGAACTCGAAAGTCGGGATCGTGCTGGTGACGCCTGCACTGTTGCGCCGCCTTCCAGCAGAGGGCATCGCTGACAAAGAACTTTCGGCACTCCTAGCGCGTGAGCGGCTCGTCCCAGTTGTGCACGGGACGACGTATGAAGCTCTCCGTGAAGTCAGTCCCTTGCTCGCCTCCCGAAGCGGCTTGAGCACTGCAGAAAATTCGATGGCAAATGTGGCGGCCAAGCTGGCTGAGCTGGTTACCTTTGAATCCTCGTTTGCATGCGCGGCGCAGTAGCGGTCAGAAGTCCCGCAGGCGGTCTGATGGTCGGACGCCCAGCGCGTTCGCGATTTGGATGATGATCGTGAGTGTGGGTACGTTGTCGCCACGTTCTACGAACCCGACATAGGTCGCTCCGAACTTCTCCGCTTCCGGTCGCCGAACTTTTCGGTGTGTCACCCTTGCACGTCCTCACCGTCCGCGTCGTCTGCATTTGCCTCGTCCACTCGATGGCGGAGCGCGCGCAAGGCGAATTCGCGTAGCGCTCGTCCCGCCGCGCGATCTTTAATGTGGTTACGAGACGATATGGGTTCACCATGGTTAACGCGCGCTGCTTCAGCTTAATCGCGGCAACCGGCGCGCCGCTTCGGCTTCGGCGCGCGGGCCCTGGCCGCACAGCTTAGCGTGAGATCCGTTGGGCTGACCGACACTTGTCCAGAGAACGGTCTCAAGCTACTCTCGCAAAGTGAACTTACTCGAAGCACAGTCCGAAGCAGACTCGCTGCGCGCGCCGTATTCTGCGATCGACGATGCACCGCCCATCGTGTACCACTATACGTCGATTCCAGCATTTCTCGCGATTTCACAAACGAAATCCATCTGGTGTTCGAACATCGCGTATTCAAATGATCCTGATGAGAGCCGATACGCGCACGATGTCATCTCACAAGTTGTACGGCAGCGCCTTACGCCAAGGCTCGCCGAGCTCGTCGAAAAGATGATGCCGAAATTCAGCTACTACGGCGCGTCATTTTCAAATGAAGCTGATCTTCTCCAACAGTGGCGGGCGTACTGCGGAAATGGGCAGGGTGTTGCTCTCGGTGTGAAGTCAGAGATGCTGCGAATGCATCCTCATTTTATGTTCGGACGCGTTGAGTATTCCGTGGCTGAGCAACAGCGGCTCATAGCCAGGATGGTGGACCTTTTCGGACCTTTTCTCGAGAACGTGGCGGATGGCTCTCGCGGTATCGCTGAACTTGCCGGTTCGCTAGGGATGAATCTGGCCATCTTGAACGGCATGTTCAAAAGCCCGGCGTACGCCGTGGAGCAAGAGTACCGACTGTTCAAGTTATCAACGGCGGAGATCGACGTCGGCGACGCTGCGGTGCTCTTTCGCGCAACCTCTAGAGCAATCGTGCCGTATCGTGTTATGCAGATGAATGACTCACATAGCACGATCAGGGATAGGCCCTTCGCTGAAATCGTCGTCGGACCATGTCTAGAGTACGACATCGTCGCGCCGGGCACGCGCGCACTTCTGCAGCGGATGAAGCTCGTAGATGTCTCTGTGCGAGCCTCGACAGTCCGTATGCGGGCATAAATGCAGCCCAACTCTTCGCTGAAACTGTTGCGGCCCGGCTTCGGCCCGCCGCCCACTCCACCTCGTGCAGCATTAGCGTCGCGGCGTCACGCCGGCCGCAACTCGCTTCCGCCGAGGCAACTCGTTGGTCGCGGCGGCCGTCGCGCCGCAGCGACTTCGGCGCGCGGGACCGGCCGCACAGCTTAGCGAAAGAACGTTAGCCGCGCATAGGAAACAGGAACCTTCCGAGTACTGAAGCCGAGCCGCGACGATATCGCGGTAAGCCGCTGCTCGTCTTCATCGAGAACTACATTCTGGATTCAATTGGGTACCTGGATCCAGAGAAGCGTGAAGCGCTCGCGCAACTCGCTCAACGCGCTTTTGGTGGTGAAGATGATGATTGGAAAACCATTCTTCGCGCCCAACTGGAATGGCCAGAATCAGCGGACGCTGACTTCCGTGAAATGTGGTCGCGAAACCAAATGATTGCCGACGAAAACGGCCTGACGCTCCACCCCATTCAGTTTGCCAAGATGCTTGCCGATACCAACTTCGCGCACCAGAAGTTCATGCAGAGGTCATCAGCGCCGAAGTCCTCGCTTCGTGGCAGCGGCTAACGCTCCTGGTTCCGCGCCACGAGTGTCTGCCGATTCATCGTTGTATACTTTCTTCATGCGTAAAATTATCGTCGCCGCAGTTCTTCTGTTCGGGACCGTCGGATATGCACAGAAGCCGGACGCGTTATGGAAAGACCTGACCGCGGGCAACACGCGGTACGTTGAGGGTCACCTCGACTACTGCGCACTGCAGCAGCTGCGGAATGCCACTGCAGGCGGGCAGTCGCCTCCGACATCGGTTCTATCGTGTGCAGACAGTCGCGTTCCCGCGGAATTGATATTCGACCGCAGCATTGGGGAACTATTCGTCGTTCGAGTGGCGGGCAACGTGGATGACACGTTCGGTGTCGCGAGTCTCCAATACGCTGTCCTCAACCGCTGGACGAAAATGATCGTCGTGTTGGGACATAGCGACTGCGGTGCCGTCAAGGCGGCATGGAAGGCGCCGGCCGCGGACGAGCCCGCGGCGACCGCGGATGAGGATGAACTGACGCCGGAACTCCAGAAGTTGATCCTGCGGATTCAAGAGTCGTTCAAGATCCCGCCTCGCGATCTTCGGGAAGCGACGATCATGAACATCAACTACACCGCCGAACAGCTCGCGATGAGTCCGAAGCTCAAAGGCGTCCCGATCGTGAAGGCGTACTACGACGTTCAAACCGGCAAAGTCGAACGGATTCCGTGAAGGTTCACTTCATTGCACCTGCGTGCGCGCTCCTCCCCAGACGCCGGTCGACAACTCTTCGACCACGATCGCGAGCTCCAATTTGCTGGACGGCGCGGTGATCGGCGCGGTGTAGCGGAACTTGCCTTTGGACGGATCGTAGTCGTTCACGATTCGATGGAGGAGCATCGGCTGCTGGCCGCTCTGCCTCGCCAGAATCGTGACTCGGAACGCACTGCGTCGTGACGCGAGGACGGACGCGATCGGTGCAAGCGACGAATCGACCACGATATTGCCGCTCCGGACGCCGGTCGTGCCCGGCGTCCACTCCACCTTCAACGTCGTCGGCAGTTCGCCCAGCGAATCTCCGTCGCGAAGGATCTGCGCCGCCCGGACGGCTGCGATGTCATCCGGCGTCGCCTCGCTCGACCACTTCATGGTGCGGACGGTCATGCCGGGCCGGTTCGTGCGCACGGCAACCTTGTGCGTCTTTCCATCCGGCGGCCGCGACACCTGATAGGTGATTTTCACGCGCCCTCCGAGGTCGGAGATCATCTCGCCGATCTGCGAGCGCTGCACCACCGACCCGCCGGTGGCATCGGCGAATTCGAGCAGCGGATCGCGCGAGCTTCTGCTCGTGAATGCCGACCCCGTACCGGGGTGATCCACGGTCAGATTCCGTACGCGGCCGATCCCGGACCGGCCTCCGTCATCGATCCACGCTTCGCCCGCGCCCGAGGGCGAATCGACGGAGATCATGGTCCATGCGGATGCGGCCAGCGTTTTTGCCATCGCGTTGATCGGCGCTCCGAGGTCGTATTGAGAGAACTCCTCGCGGGCTCTCTGCGCGTCCTTCGAGCCCTGCGAAAACCCGAAGTAATAGGCAACCGGATCGTATTCGAACCCTCCGCTGACGAGCAGGAGCAGGCGCGGTCGCTGCCTGGGGTAGCGGGCCATCCATTCCAGCAGGTTCCGCCGGAATCGTTGGGCCATCTCGATCTCCTGCATGACGTACGGCCGGACCTGCTCGAGGCGAACCATCGGCTGAGCGACGGGGGCCATACCTGCTTCGTTTCCGCGGGTCGTGTTTTTTGCCGGGGTGCTCGCCTTGTCGTCCAGGTCCGCCGCGAAGCGCCGGCGGTTCACGGTGAGGAAATCCTTGGCGCCGCGTAAGCCCGCCTCTTTGAGACCGCGCCGGATGGCCTCCACGTCGCGCGTGGCCGGAAGCACGAGGGAGGTCTTCATGTCGCCGACCACGACCTCCACCGGTCCCTTGGCCGCAAGCTCCTCCGCCTGCGCGGCGAGCGCATTCGACACGTGCCGCAGGTTGATCGTGCTGGAGAACAAGGAGTCGAAATAGACGACGATCTGCCACTCGGGCTTCGCTCCCATGTACGGAACGGACGTTCCCGACTCGTCCGGCGCGGGCGCATCGAGATACTCGAGCCCGATCACCTTCCGCTCGACGTCGTCCTCCAGGACCGTGAAGTCCTCCGCTTTCAGATCGCGAGAAAGTTTTCCGTCCGCGCCGCGCACCTCGGCGATGAGATCGATGGCGGTGACGTAGACCGGCGGCTCGGTGTGAACCCGCTCCTGCGCGACTACCGTCCCAGCGAACAGCAGCGACACTGCGAGCATTTTTCCTAACATGATGGCGGTCAGTGTACCCCTCGTTCGCTCGCGAGCGAACTCGGCGCGGTAACATGAAAAGTCATGCGTGATCGGAAGCGCGACTTGTTGTGGCACGGCGCGTTCTTGTTCCTCCTCGGACTCCTCACGGGGTTCGTTCAACAGCAGTTGACCAACCCGCGCATGGGTCTTGCCGCGCACCTCGAGGGCGTCATGAACGGGACGCTTCTGCTCGCGATCGGCGCGGGCTGGACGGAGCTGAGGCTGTCACCGCGGCTGAACGCATGGACTTACGGGACACTGCTGTATGGCGCGTACGCGAATTGGGTGGTCACGACACTCGCGGCGATCTTTGGTACGACTGCGATGACGCCGATCACGGGCGCTGGTTTCGGCGCCGCGCGCTGGCAGGAGACGCTCGTTGCAATTGGATTCACGAGCGTCGCGGTGGCCATCGTGACGGCGGCCGTTCTGCTGCTCATTGGGTTCAGGGCGAACGCGCCCGCGGGAGGACGATGATGAAACTGACCGAACTATTGCTGGCACAGCTCGAGCGTGAAATCGACGCGACGCGCAAGAGCGTGGAACGCGTGCCCGAGGGGAAGGCGGATTGGAAGCCGCATCCGAAGTCGATGGCGATGGGCTATCTCTCGAATCTCGTCGCGAGCATGTTCGGGTGGATCGCGATGATGATCGAGAACGATCATCTCGATCTCGCCGCGGGCGGAGGCGGACCGTCGGCATCGACGGGCGCGGAGCGCCTCGCTCTTTTCGACAAGTCCGTAACCGACGCGCGCCGCGCGCTATCGAGCACGTCGGACGAGCGCCTCATGCAGCCATGGCAACTGCGGGTCGGCGGCAAGGTCGTCGACGAGAAACCGCGGTACATCATGATCGCGGATACGTTCTCGCATCTTGCCCATCACCGCGGGCAATTGACCGTCTATCTCCGGCTCAATGACCAGCCGGTTCCGTCGATCTATGGACCGACCGCGGACGAAGGCTGGCAGTGATGTGGAGTGCGGCAGCGGAGTACTCGCACTGACGTATCCCCTCAGTGGACTCCAGCTGCCGCTTTCCATTGCGGCAGCGTCGAGCTGCCGCCAATCCAAAGCGTAAGCTGGGGCCTGCCGAGGGCTACGGCGGCGCGAGTACTCCGCTGCCGCACTCCACATCAGACCGTCGTCGCCACCGTCTCCGGCTCGTACGCCAGATTCGGCGCGAGCCAGCGCTCGATCTCTTCCACCGAAAGGCCCTTGCGCCGCGCGTAGTCCTCGACCTGATCGCGGCCGATCTTTCCCAGCGCGAAGTATTTCGCCTGCGGGTGCGCGAAGTAGAAGCCGCTCACGCTTGCGGCGGGCGACATCGCATACGACTCCGTGAGCTGGATGCCGAGCTGCTCCGCGCCGAGGAGCGCGAAGAGCGTGCCTTTCTCCGTGTGATCGGGACACGCCGGGTATCCCGGCGCAGGGCGGATGCCGCGGTACTTTTCCGCGATGAGCTCTTCGCTCGAAAGCGCCTCGTCCTTCGCATACCACTCCCGCCGCAAGTCGCGATGCAGCTTCTCCGCAAGCGCCTCGGCCAGACGATCCGCGAGCGCTTTGGTCATGATCGAGTTGTAGTCGTCGTGGTCTTTCTGGAAACGCGCGACGAGCTCCTCGACTCCGATACCCGCGGTCACCGCGAAGCCGCCGATGAAATCACCCGACGGCGCGACGAAGTCGGCTAACGCGAAGTTCTGTCCCGTATTGGTTTCCTGTTGCTGGCGCAGCGTGTGGAGCGTGGCGCCGGGCACGATCACGTCGTCGCCTTCGCGCTTCGCGGGCCAGATGCCGTACACCGCGCGCGCCTTGAGTAAACGCTTCTCGATGATCTCGCGCAGGAGCTCGAGCGCGTCGTCGTACAGCTCCTTTGCGCGCGGCTCGTCGAGGATCTGCGGATAGCGTCCGCGCAGCTCCCAGGTCTGGAAGAACGGGTTCCAGTCGATGAGCGGCGCGATCTCCTCGAGTGGAACGTCCTCGAGCACGCGCACGCCTGTAAACGGCGGTGGCTCTGGCGCGTAATCGAGCTTCGGCGCGCGCCGGCGCGCTTCATCGATCGGGAGAATCGTGATCGCGCGTTGCTCCATCCCGGCGCGCAGCTTCTCGTACTCCGTGCGCACGCCGGCGACGAACGGCTCGCGATTGTCGGAGAGGAGCGAGCTGACGACGCCCACCGCGCGCGATGCGTCGAGCACGTGCACGGTCGGCTGGTTGTAGCGCGGCGCGATTCGCACGGCCGTATGCAATTTCGACGTCGTCGCGCCGCCGATGAGCAGCGGCACGCGGAAATGACGGCGCTCCATCTCGCGCGCGACGTGAACCATTTCATCCAACGACGGCGTGATGAGTCCGGAGAGGCCGATGATGTCGACGTTCTCCTTCTCGGCGGTGTCGAGGATCCGGTCCGCCGACACCATCACGCCGAGGTCGAGGACCTCGTAGTTGTTGCAGCCGAGGACCACGCCGACGATGTTCTTGCCGATGTCGTGGACGTCGCCCTTCACCGTCGCCATCAGCACCTTGCCGCGCGCGCGCGTATCGCCGGACAGCAGCTTTTCCGCTTCCATGAACGGAAGCAGATACGCAACTGCTTTCTTCATGACCCGCGCGCTCTTCACGACCTGCGGGAGGAACATCTTTCCGGCGCCGAAGAGATTGCCGACGACGTTCATGCCGTCCATGAGCGGGCCTTCGATGATCGACAGTCCGCTCGGATACTTCTGCCGCGCTTCCTCGACGTCCGCGTCGATGTGATCGACGATGCCTTTCACGAGCGCGTGCGAGAGACGCTCTTCGACCGTGCCGCTGCGCCACTGCTCCTCTTCCTTCGCGACTGCGGTCGACGTTCCCTTCACCGTTTCGGCGAACGTGACCAGGCGCTCGGTCGCGTCGGGCCGGCGATTCAGCAGCACGTCTTCCACGAGCTCGAGCAGATCCTTCGGGATTTCCTGGTAGATGCCGAGCTGTCCGGCGTTGACGATGCCCAGCGTCAGGCCCGCGCGGATCGCGTGATAGAGAAACGCGGCGTGCATCGCCTCGCGGACGACGTTGTTGCCGCGGAAGGAGAACGACACGTTCGAGATGCCGCCGCTGGCGTTTGCGAGCGGGAACTTCTCGCGTAGTCTGCGCACGGACTCGATGAAGTTGATGCCGTACGCGTTGTGCTCTTCGATGCCCGTGGCGACCGTGAGCACGTTCGGGTCGAAGATGATGTCGGTCGGATCGAAGCCCACTTCGTCGACGAGGATGCGATACGCGCGCGAACAGATCTCGACCTTGCGCTCGATCGTGTCGGCCTGTCCCTGCTCGTCGAAGGCCATCACCACGACCGCGGCGCCGTACCGTTTCACCAGCGTCGCGTGGTGGCGGAAGACGTCTTCGCCTTCCTTCAGCGAGATCGAGTTGACGACCGATTTCCCCTGCAGGACTTTCAGTCCGGCCTCGATCACCGACCACTTCGAGCTGTCGACCATGATCGGCACGCGGGAGATGTCGGGCTCGGACGCGACGAGGTTGAGGAAGTCGGACATGAACTTCTCCGAGTCGAGCAGACCCTCGTCCATGTTCACGTCGAGGATGTTCGCGCCGCCTTCGATCTGCTGCTTCGCGACGCGCAGCGCGGCTTCGAGGTCGCCTTCCTTGATCAGCTTCGCGAACTTCGGCGAGCCGGTGACGTTGGTGCGCTCGCCGACGACGATGAAGTTCGACTCCGGCGTCACCGTGAGCGGCTCGAGTCCGCTCAATCGCAGATGCGGCTCTACCGGCCGCGGCGCGCGCGGCGGCAGCGTCGCGACGGTGTCGGCGATCATGCGGATGTGGTCGAAGCCCGTGCCGCAGCAGCCGCCGACGATGTTCAGCCAGCCATTGGCGGCGAAGTCGCGGAGGACATCCGCCATCATCGTCGGCGTCTCGTCGTAGCCGCCGAGAGCGTTCGGGAGACCCGCGTTTGGATAACAGCTGATGAAGATCGGCGCGAGCCCGGCGAGCTCCTCGACGTGTGCGCGCATCTCTTCCGCGCCGAGGGCGCAGTTGATGCCGACGGCGAGGAGCGGTGCGTGCGAGACCGAGTTCCAGCAGGCCTCGACCGTCTGTCCGCTGAGCGTGCGCCCCGAGGCGTCGGTGATCGTGATCGACGCGATGATGGGCAGCGTGATGCCGGTGTCTTCGAAGTACTTCTCGATCGCGAAGAGCGCGGCCTTCAGATTCAGCGTGTCGAAGGTCGTCTCCGGCATGAGGATGTCGACGCCGCCGTCGACGAGGCCGCGCGCCTGTTCGTAGTACGCGTCGACGAGCTCGTCGAACGTGACGCCGCGCAGGCCGGGGTTGTTGACGTCGGGCGAGAGCGACGCGGTGCGGTTCGTCGGCCCCATCGAGCCGGCCACGAAGCGCGGCTTCTCCGGCGTCGAGAAGTCGTCCGCCGCGCGGCGGCAGATCTCCGCCGCGGCCTTGTTGATCTCGTACACGTACGGCTGGAGGTCGTAGTCGGCGAACGAGATCGCCTGCGCGTTGAAGGTGTTGGTCTCGATGATGTCGCTGCCGGCCTCGAGATATTTGCGATGAACTTTGTCGAGCACTTCCGGCTTGGTGATGGCGAGGACGTCGCTTGCGCCTTTGAGGTCGCGCGGATGGCTCGCGAAGCGCTCGCCGCGGAACGCCGCCTCGTCCAGGCCGTAGCTCTGGATCTGCGTTCCCATCGCACCGTCGAGGACGAGGATGCGTTTCTCGAGAAGGCTGATGAGCTCTGCGCTACGGTTCGGTTGTGCCATCTTGGGTTCTCCCGGAAAACAAAAAGCCCCGCCTCAAGTGCGGGGCCGCTCGAAGTCGAAACGTCACGAGTGCCGGCGTCTTTAGCTTTTTTTATCCTGGTTGCAAGCGGCCCGCAAATCACTCCAGGTCGGGCGAGGTTACGCCCGCTGTTCTGGCTTGTCAAACGGGGTGAGCCTCGGAATCCATCTACGCACGTTGCGGCAATACGTCGCGTAGTCGTCGCCGAAGAGCCTGCGCAGCGTGGGCTCTTCGTAGAAGAAGATGAACAGGGTGACGGCCACCCACGCGGCGAGGAGGACGATCAGCATTTCGCGCGTGATCTCCGGCAGGAGCAACGCCTCGCCGACGAGGAAGATCGCCATGCCGAGGTACATCGGGTTGCGGACGTAGCGGTAGAGACCCGCGACGACGAGCCGTCGCGGCGGATCGAACGGCGCCGGCGTGCCGCGGCCGGTCCGCGCGAAGTCCCAGATGCAGCGGAGCATGATCGCGCCGCCGATGACCATCAGCACGATCGGCAAGACGCCCCAGCGCGGATGAAGCTCGCCCTCGGCCAGCCAGCGCGGAATGAACCACACCCACAACGAGACGAAGAGCGTCGAGACCAACGCCGCGCGGAGAAAGACCATGCAAGCAATGTAGGTCCTCATATGTGGAGTGCGGCAGAGGAGCGAAGCGGGACTGCCGCTTTTCATCGCCGAAGCCCGCCCGCGGCAGCTCGACGCTGCCGCAATGGACAGCAGCAACTAGCGTTGCCGCACTCCATACCATTTCGCGTCTCATGCGTATTTATTGCATGAGAACCACGATCGCGTTGTGCCTGCTAGTCGCGTCGATTCCGCTGTGCGCGCAGTACGGACCGCCGGCGAAGGACCTCGAGGACGCGCTGTTCTTCATGCGCGAGATCCAACGCCAGGTGGAGCCGGCGGTCCTCGAAGCACGCGATCGCGCCGCGGTCTTCGTGCTCGTGGCCCGCATGCACACGAAGCTGATCGGCAAGGAGCCGGCGACGGAAGTCAGCGACGCGATCCGGTCCATCGACGACTTCCTCTACCGCCGCGAGCAATCCGGCAAGGCGCTCTCGCAGCAGAACCTGAAGACGCTGATGAGCGTGCGCAAGGAGCTCGAGATCGTGCAGCCGCCGTACGCGATTCCCGCGCTGCGCGATCGCCTGCATCACGAGTTCGTGCACAACCTCGAGCGCCAGGTCCTCAAGGACATGCACAACAACGAGCGCCTGCAGACGGAGTGGGACTCGTTCGTCCGACGGCTCCTGAAACCGACGTACAGCGAGGGACTCTCCGGCGTCACGCTCACCGCGACGGAGATCCCCGCACAGGACTGATTTATGATCGCCGCCCCATGACCGATACCCCCATCGCCCACACTGATCCGATCAACGCGCAGATCCTCGCTGTCTCCGAGGATCGCATTCAGGGGTTCGTGCAGGACCCGTTCGGCGAGATCGCGCGGCTGTCGGGACTCGACGTCGAGCTGGTGATGGAGCGCATCCGGGCCATGCTTCGGGGCGGCACGATTCGCCGCGTGCGGCAGACGCTCATGGCTACGAACCTCGCGGAAGGCGCGCTCGTCGCGTGGCAGTTCCCGAACGAAAAGCTCGATGCCGCGTTCGACTTCATGTTTCAGCAGGATCCGTTCTCGGGACACGTGGTCATCCGCTCGGCCGATCCCGCGACGCCCGGCTCGAGCTATCGCCTCTGGACCACCGTGAAAGTCCCGCAGGGCTATTCGGTCGAAAAGCATTGCGAGTTGCTCGCGAAGCTCACCGGCGCCGAACATTTCCGCGTCATGCCCGCCCACCGCATCTTCGCCCTCGGAGTAGGCCACGTCCGCCGCAAGGGGATGGAGCCGGGCTCGAAGTCGGAGGAGCTCGCGGATGTGAAGGACACGGCCAAAGTCGCGCTGTCGGACCTCGAGTGGCAGGTGCTGACGGCGGTGAAGCGCGAGCTCACTGCGGAAGAGATCGTGCGCGATGTCTGGGAGCGCCGTGCGCACGAGGCGGACCTGCTGGATGATGTTTTTTACGCTGTCGCCGAGAACCTCAACGCGCGCGGCGTGATCGGAAGGTTCTCGACGTTCCTCGAGCACGTGAAGCCCCTGCAGAGCGGCGAGCGCGTGACGCGCTTCAACGCGCTCTTCCACTGGGCCGTGCCGCCGGGACGCGAGCTCGAAGCGGGACGCGAGGTCGGACGCTTCCACATCCTCACGCACTGCTACTGGCGCGAGGGCGGCGAGGAGTTCCGCAACGTGAACATCATGGCCGTCGCGCACGGCACGGAGAAGGAAGCGATCCTCGCGCACAAACGCGCGATCGACGAGCACCTGGAGAGCATCGGGATCCCCGTGACCTACACGAACGTGTTCTGGGGCGGCCGCAGCGAGATCAAGCCGAGCGAGATCTCGCCGTTCGCTTACAAGGAGTGGTTGGCCTCTGTCGGTTAGCCCCTCGACTTCGCTCGGGGCTAAAGCCTAACGAAGCTTCTCCACCACCACCCCGACCGTGACCGCACCGATCGCGACATCCCCGTCCATCACCGGCACGGAGATCTGCGCGATGCGCGCGGCCGCGCTTTCGTCGAGCTTCGGGCGGTCGATGAAGACGCCGCCTTTGCCGGCGTTGTACGCGCGTTCCCACTTCGCCTCATCGCCCTGCCAGTAGTCGGTGGTTTTCGCGGTGGCGCAGACGACGGCGCCCTGGTCGTCCATCGCGAACGTCTCGCTGTACGCGGGATTCGCCGCGACGATCTCGCGCAGCCGGTCGGCGCAGGGGCCGGTGATGGTCTTCTTCACGAGCACGCTCTCTTTGTTGACCCCCCACCGGTTGTCCGCGACTTTGATCTTGGTGAGCGAGAGCTTTTTCCCGTTCTGAGCCTGCACCGCCGCGACGACGACCGGATCCTTGCCGACCGCGCGCAGCTTCTCCGCTTCCGCGACGAGCATCTTCTGCACTTCGCCCGCCGACTGCGCGAACGCGCTCGCGCTCAACACCACAACCAGGATGAGTTTCTTCATGAGGCGCTCTTGAACTCCACGTTTGGATTTTCCTTCTGAGCGTAATCGAGCTCCCAGTCGGAAGTGAACATCACCACTGCGTGACCGTTGTGGTCCGTGGCCACGCGCGATTTCGAAGGAAGGGTCATTCGCGCGACGTCATCGACGTCGCGGTCGACCCAGCGCGCGAGCTTGTACGGCAGCGTCGTCATCGTGGTCTCGACGCCGTACTCGGTCTCGAGACGCGACGCGAGCACGTCGAACTGCAGCTCGCCGACGACCGAGAGAATCGGCTCGCTGCGCAATCCGTCGTGCACCACGAAGACCTGCATCGCGCCTTCTTCCTCGAGTTGTTCGAGGCCTTTTTGAAACTGCTTCTGTCGCGTGACCTGCTTCGCGCGCAGCGTCGCGAAATGCTCCGGCGCGAAGCGCGGGATGCGGTCGAACTCCACCGGCGTCCCGGAGGACACGGCGTCGCCGATCTGGAAGATGCCCGGGTTGACGAAGCCGATCACGTCGCCGGGATAGGCCTTCTCGACGCCCACGCGCTCCTGCGCGAAGAGGCGATGCGGGCGGGTCATGCGCACCTCGCGGCCGAGGCGCGCGTGGTGGACGAGCATGTCCTTCTCGAAGACGCCGGAGGTGATGCGCATGAAGGCCAGGCGATCGCGATGGCGCTTGTCCATGTTCGCCTGGATCTTGAAGACGAAGCCGGTGAAGGTCGAGTCGACGGGCGGGAGCTCGAAGTCCTCGCCTTTCGATTTCGCATGGCGCGGCCCCGGCGGTGGCGCGAGCTCGATGACCGCGCGCAGGAACGGCTCCACGCCGAAGTTGTTCACCGCGCTGCCGTAGAACACCGGGATGACCCGGCCGTACTCGAACTGCTTGCGGTCGAACGCGGCGCCCGCGCCTTCGAGGAGCTCCGCGGCGTCGCGCAGGTCCTGCCACGCGGTGGGGCCGATCGCGTCGGCGAGGTTCGGGTCGTCGAGACCACTGACGAACACCGGCGCGACGGACGCGCCGTGCTTCGTCCGCTCGAAGCGGAGGACCTGCTGATTGCGCAGATCGAAGACGCCCTGGAACGTCGGACCGTCGCCGATGGGCCAGTTCATCGGCACGGCATGCACCTTCAGCTCGCGCTCGATCTCGCTGAGCAGCTCGAACGGATCCTTCGCCGGCTGATCGAGCTTGTTGACGAAGCAGAGGATGGGGATGTGCCGCATGCGGCAGACCTCGAACAGCTTGCGCGTCTGCGGCTCGATGCCCTTCGCGCCGTCGAGGACCATGACCGCGCTGTCAGTCGCGGCGAGGGTGCGGTAGGTGTCTTCGCTGAAGTCTTGGTGGCCGGGGGTGTCGAGGAGGTTGAGGACCGAGCCCTCGTACTCGAACTGGAGCACGGTGGAGGTGATGGAGATGCCGCGACTCTGCTCGATGGCCATCCAGTCCGAGGTGGTGTGGCGCTGCTGCTTGCGCGCGCGGACGGAGCCGGCCTCTTCGATCGCGCCGCCGTAAAGGAGGAGCTTCTCGGTGAGGGTGGTCTTTCCCGCGTCGGGGTGGGAAATGATGGCGAACGTACGGCGTCGCGCGACTTCGCGCTCGAGCTCTTCGGCGATTTCAGGAACGGCGGACATGCGAGCGGGCAGAACACGGGACACCTCTTCTGTCATCCCGAGCGGGTTAACGGCGTGGACGCCGGTGGAGCGGAGATGAACCGGTAAGCTGGCGAGAGCGGTTCCGCAGTCGAGGCCGTCGTAGCAGTGGTGCGCGGTAAGAGCCCGTTCCCGAGC